>Ga0213921_1000004_pt1 | contig 319825 bp, 279 predicted proteins | sample McNCre2017MG_FD_165041 | JGI IMG/M metagenome (GOLD analysis project Ga0213921, IMG submission 165041) | Freshwater microbial communities from McNutts Creek, Athens, Georgia, United States - 20-17 MG | ecosystem: Environmental > Aquatic > Freshwater > Creek | place: USA: Georgia | collected...
TGCCTAAATCAATTTGATATAGGTATGAACCTACTGGTAGCATTTCGCTTCTTCCTTGGTAATTCCCTGTCCAATTATTTTGGTAATTGGCAGAATAGAATACTTCCATTCCATTAGCACTGAATACATGAACAGTTGAACCTGGGTGGTTTCCTAAATTATAAATAATCCAAGTATCATTGATTCCGTCTCCGTTGGGTGTAAGCGCTTGTGCTGTGTTGAGTTCAATAGTATCACAAGCATCGCCTTTACCGTCATGGTCTCTATCGGCTTGGTTAGCGTTAGGCGTGTTAGGACAGTTGTCTGAAGTGTTGTTCACCCCGTCGCCGTCCATATCTGGATCACAGCTATCAATAATACCATCACCATCTAGATCGGTGCCATTATCTGGAATTCCGTCTCCATTACTATCTACATCACAAGTATCTAAGATGCCATCATTATCATCGTCCGTATCGGCATTGTTTCCTATTCCATCATGATCCGTATCAGTCCATTCTAATCGGTTCAAAGGGAAAGCATCGTTAACATCTAATATACCGTCACCATCATCATCTGTGTCAACTGCATTTAGTATACCGTCACCATCTGTATCTTGGTCAATAAATAGTCTAAAACTTATTGTAGTAGTTCCAGCTGCATTACTAGCCGTAATTGTAAATGAAGTATTTGTAAGAGGTGCTGTAGGGCGTCCTGATATTTCTCCTGTCACAGTATTTAAAATTAATCCATTTGGTAATGCTGGAGAAATAGTATAAGTGCTTGGTCCACCTGAATTTTGAATAGTAAATGGGTTAAAATTAATATTTGCTGCTCCTGTAAAATTGGTCTGAGGCAAAGTTATACTCGGCGGTGCCAAGGTTTGAATATTATTATTTGTAACACTTGCAACAGGATTAGCATATGCATCTTGGTAACTGATTGTAATATTATAAGTTGTGAATGCTAAAGCAGCCCCTGAAACCACATTTGAAATTGTCGTTGGATTATTTCCTACTACGTAAGCAAAATTTGCAGCAGTATTATTATTCATTGTCCAAATTATAGGACTTCCTCCTGAAATTGGAGTGAATAACAATCGAACCGAACCTGCTAACGGAGTCTCTGGTAAAGTATAATTTACCTGAAGTGTTGTAGCACCTGTCGTATTTGATGAAGGCGAAGTTAAGACTGGTAGTTGTGTAGCTCCATTTACAACCGTTATAATTGACGAGACAGAACACCCATTACTGTTTGTATATGTAATTGAAGCTGTACCTAAAGTGAGTCCACTAACAACACCTAAACTAGAGACTGTTGCTACTGCAGGATTTGAAGAAACTCAAACGTTACTATTTGCTGGGGTAGTTGTTGCAGTAAGTGTAATTATTTCTCCTTTTCCAACAGTCGTATTCCCTGATATAACAGGAGATGTATTTACTGCTACTGTTATTGTCGTTCTTGAACTTTCACAACCAGAGCTATTTACTTGAGATACATAATAATTAATAGCGCCAGATGTACTAGTTGTAGGTGTAATAGCGGTGGTTGAACCAGAACCTCCTGTTGCAACAGTGTACCATTTCAAAGTATTACCACTGGTTGCTGTGGCTATTAATGCTGAAGCTGTTGATCCTTGGCAATAATTAATTGTAGTAATTGCTGTAGGAGCAACTGGTAAGACATTAACAGTTAATGTAAAAGTATCCGAAAAAGTACAACCATTGTAAGTGTAATTATAGTTAATCACCGATGTTCCTACAGCAACTCCTGTTACTACACCTGTACTTGGGTCAATTGTAGCTACATTAGTTGAAGCTGATGTCCAAGTTCCTCCTGATACAGCATGAGTTAAAGATGTTGTTGAGCCTATACACATTCTTGAATTTCCTGTAATCACTGCGGTATCTTGAAAATTTGAAGACACCCAATTTGAAGTAGATCCAGCTAATGCAAAATTAACTAATGACCCGTTGTTAAGATTCGTAGATTTATCATTGACTATCGAACCCGTTCCTTCATTAAATTTATAATACAAAGCTAAATTAGATGCGCCTGTCACATCTGTATTTTTATAATTGTTAAGTTCTGTTGCCGACTTGGCAACATCCCATACTCTAACTTCATCTAATGATCCATTAAAGTAGAAATAATTATTATTCCCAAAAGCACCTATATTTAATGTATTGCTATTGGATGGGATTGTTATGTTTCCTGTACCACTGGCAACTCCATTAATATAAATTGTAGCTGTACCACCACTGGCTACTGAAACAGCAACGTGTGTCCATGTGTTATTTGAAATTGATGTGGTTGATACAAATGTTCCTGTTGTCGTTTCAAAAACTACTTTTCTATCACTTGTTCCCCAAGAATTAATATAGAATGCATACCCTGAACTTCCTCCTCCTGGTGTCTTCTTTCCAACAATTGTATTTATAGATGTAGCAGAAGCATTTATTTTTACCCATGCTTCGATAGTAAAAGCACTTGATGTTGTATAGTTATAGGTAGAGGAATTTGGTATTGTAATTAAATCGTTACTTCCGTCAAAGTCTAAGCCGTAACCTGCTGCTAATGGGGGTGTACTTAATGCAATATTGATTATATTTGAATATACTGCTGTACAGCTTCCACTACTCACTTTTGCTCTAAAACTAGTTCCCTGAGTAATCGAAGGCGTGATTAACGTAGTACTAGTTTCACCCGTAATATCATTCCAGGTAGAACCCATTAATTGTTGCCATTGAATACTACCTGAATTACTTGCTAAACTAATTGTAGTGGTAGAACCAGAACAAACAGAACTAGCAGCTGTAGTTGCTAATCCAACAGCTGCAAGAGGTGAAGTAGAAACTGCAATTTCAGTTCTAGGCCCTTCACAACCAGAGCTATTTACTTGGGATACATAATAATTAATTGTACCAGATGTGCTGGTTGTAGGTGTAATAGCAGTGGTTGAACCAATACCTCCTGTTGCAACAGTGTACCATTTTAAAGTATTACCACTGGTTGCCGTGGCTGTTAATGCTGTAGCCGATACTCCTTGGCAATAATTAATTGTAGTAATTGAAGTAGGGGCGACTGGTAGAGCTGTTACTGTGCCAGTAACAGCTACGCTTTGTGAGGTTGCACCGGTCGAAGCTAGTGTAATATTGCCACTTTTTGCACCTGCTGTTGCAGTAGAAGATAATCTTAAATAAACGGTTGTTGTACTCAAGGTCCCTGAGGCTGGAATAGTAACACTCGAAGTATAACCCGAGCCACTAGTTAATGAAACCTCAAAATCCGCAGGTGCACTAGCAATAACACTTGCAGTTAAATTAGATCCAGATATGGTAAATGAATTTTCAGCAGATGGAGTCCCTGTACAAGTTGACATAGCGCTAAGTGAAGTAGCTGAAGTCGTAATGGAAGAGGTTGGAGCTGTAACTGTCAACATCAACGCCTTAGTAGTTTGAAGATACAACCCATTTGCCGCTTGAGTAGCAGTTATAGTTGCTGAACCTGCGCCTTGAATAGTCACCGTATTTCCTGATATGGTAGCAACAGCCGTGTTACTGCTTGTATAAGTAAATGTCCCAGGACTATTAGATGTTGGGTCTGTTAAATTAAAAGTTGAATCAGTAGTATATTTTGTCACATCTGTAAAAATCCCTAAAGTTGCGGGGCCATATACTGACAACGTATATGTTTGTTGATTTGAAGTTGTTCCATCAGTTGCGGTTGTGGTAATATTATAAGTTCCAATATCTCCAATTGCAGGTGTCCCTGAAATAGTAGCTCCAGTTTGAAGTTGATAAGCTTTATTTTGATTAGTTATAGCCCAAGATAAAATTCCAGTACTACCAAATGATATACCCCAAATATATGTACCTACACTGTTATTAATGGTTACGTAAGAACTTAAATCAGAAGTATATTTTCTAATACCTTGATCTCTTGTGCCAACATAAACATTGTCATAAGCATCAATTTCTACATCAAATGGATAATTTGAAAAAGTTAATCCAGTGTTTATCAATTGACCCGAAGTCGTATATTTCCATAACTTCATTCCGTCAGGTGATGTGATATACATATTCCCTGCACTATCAAAAGCACAGCCTGAAGCTTGTGGAACATTTACAACATCTGAAACGGCGTAGCTATTATTTAAATCAACTTTTATAATCTTACTCCTAGAATAATCTCCTGCATAAATAAAACCATTTCTATAAGTTAAATTAAAAAAAGTTGCAGCGCCTGGAGGTACTACATCAACACCAACTGGAGAAGATGAAGTAATGTCATAACGCATTATTCCTCCTTGCATATTACTATTATTTCTGTAACCAACATACAAATAATCACCTACAACAACCGCACCGCCATAGACAGCAACACCCGATTGTGTTTTAGTAGCCCATGGAGTAATTACTCCTCCTGACGTAACCTTGAATATAGAATTACTACTAAACTGTACTACATAATAATTACCATTTGTATCTGAAGCAACTGCTGAAGCATTAGCTATAGTTGAATTTCCAATTTGAACACCTTGACTAGAACCACCTGTCCCAAGTGTTAAAAAAGAAGGTAACGTACCAACAGTAGAAAATGAAATTGGATTATTTGTATTTGTCACCGCAGTAATTGGCGAACTATAAGAAGAACCTACAATTGCTGTGGTAACAGGTGTTGAATTAATACTTGTTTGTGCTTGTACAAAAGCAGTTACCAAAAACAAAACAATAATACAATACTTAAAGAAGATAGAAAAATGTAAATTTTTTTTCATAAAAATGTAAATTTTTTGTGACGTTATAAATCAATAAATTTAGATTAAGCTTGCAAAGTAAGCTATTTATTATGTGTGGTTTTTTTTACATCAGGACAAATCTGTCAAAAAAAAAAGAAAGAAAGACAAATTTTATTTAACAAAATCTTATAAATTATTATCTCTTTTCAACCTGAGAGAGTATCTGAATCAATCTGATTTTTATTTACGATTTAAAAAAATAAAAAAATCGAACTGTTAGTTTTAATCCATTTTTAATTGAAATAGGTAGTATTAACAGGCGGGTACGAGCTAAAAAAAGGACTTAACTAATTTTTTAGTTAAGTCCATTATGATTTACCAAAGTTAGTGATACTGAAATTTGTCCCCATAGTAATAGTCTTACTTTAATTAAAAATGGATTTACTTCTAACTGAAAATTTCAGTGATATTAACTAATCAATTCAAATTCAAAATGACCATTTAATTTCGAAGCAAGATAACCTTCATAAAATCAATTATTTGATTCGATTTTAAATCGATGTTGCTCACAAGTTGAACCGATGACCTTAAATTCATTTTTAAGGTCATTTGTTGTTTTATATCGAACCGATAACCTTCAGGAAATCAATGAGTTGGTTTGATTTTAAATCTATAGCGCTCACAAGTTGAACCGATGACCTTAAATTCATTTTTAAGGTCATTTGTTGTTTTATATCGAACCGATAACCTTCAGATAATCAATAAGTTGGTTTGATTTTAAATCTATAGCGCTCACAAGTTGAACCAATGACCTTAAATTCATTTTTAAGATCATTTGTTGTTTTATATCGAACCGATAACCTTCAGAAAATCAATGAGTTGGTTTGATTTTAAATCTATAGCGCTCACAAGTTGAACCAATGACCTTAAATTCATTTTTAAGGTCATTTGTTGTTTTATATCGAACCGATAACCTTCAGAAAATCAATGAGTTGGTTTGATTTTAAATCTATAGCGCTCACATCACAAACCCACTGTTTTCAGTGGTTTTTTTTGTTTTTGTACTTTTTAGTTTTACTTTTATCACCACAAAAAGACACTTTTTGCAACTAAATCACGACTAAATCACGATCGATAAAATAGAAATAAAGTTTCTAAGTCATAAGAAAGTAACTCCTGAAGGCTTTTCTTTGGTATTGGAGATTGCACATCAAATCCCTGCTTTTATAAAATGGCTGTTACAAAAGTTTTAAATTTCTTAATCGCAAAGCATTTACAATTACAGAAACGGAGCTAAAACTCATTGCTAAAGCTGCAATCATTGGTGATAATAAAACTCCAAAAAACGGATATAAAACTCCTGCAGCAATTGGTACTCCTAAAATATTATAGAAGAAAGCAAAGAACAAGTTCTGTTTGATGTTTCGCATCACAGCATGGCTCAACTCCTTGGCTTTTATGATCCCCTGTAAATCACCTTTTACTAGAGTGATTTTAGCACTTTCAATCGCTACATCAGTTCCTGTACCCATAGCGATCCCAATGTCGGCTTGTGCTAGTGCGGGTGCATCATTTATACCATCGCCTGCCATTGCTACAATTTTGCCTTCGGATTGTAACCGTTTTATTTCAATTAATTTGTCTTCGGGTAAACAACCTGCTTTGTAGGAGGATACATTTAATTCATCAGCAACTGCTTTGGCAGTATTTACATTATCACCAGTAAGCATAATTACCTCAATTCCTTGACGCATTAATTCTTTTATGGCTTCTTTACTAGATGCTTTAATTGCATCAGTAATGGATATAAAACCAATTGCAATACCATCAACAGCAATGTATGAAACAGTTTTTCCTAATTTCTGTTCAGCAATAATTTTACTTTCTACATCGTCAGCAATCGTTGCCTTTACTTGTTCCATTAGTTCTTTATTTCCTAAGGCTATTTTTTTATTGGTTACTGTACCTATTACTCCTTTTCCAGCAACAGCTTCAAAATCTTTTACTTCTATTAATGAAATCTTTTTTGCTTTAGCAAAATTTACGATTGCTTGTGCTAGAGGATGTTCGCTGTATTGATTTAAGGAAGCAATGCTTTGTAACAAATCATTCTCATTATTGTTTAATGTAAAAAGGGTTTCAACAGATGGTTTACCTTCTGTAATCGTTCCAGTTTTATCGGTTATTAAAACATTTACTTTGTCCATGTTTTCTAATGCTTCGGCATTTTTTATCAAAACTCCCGATTGTGCTCCTTTGCCAACACCGACCATAACAGACATTGGTGTAGCTAATCCTAATGCACAAGGACACGCGATAATTAAAACAGCAATAGCATTTATAAAACTATAAACTAATGAAGGCTCAGGGCCAAATTTTGCCCAAATAAAAAATGTTATTATTGAAATAGAGACTACTATTGGAACAAAATATTTAGCAATGCTATCAGCTAATTTTTGAATAGGTGCTCTTGAACGACTGGCATTATTTACCATTTGAACAATTTGAGAAAGCAAGGTTTCAGAACCCACTTTTTCTGCAATCATTTCAAAGGATTTGTTGCCATTTATAGTCCCTGCAATCACATTGTCATTTTCCTTTTTATCGATAGGAATAGGTTCTCCAGTAATCATTGATTCATCGATACTACTGTTACCATCTTTTATTTTTCCATCAACTGGAATTTTGTCTCCGGGTTTAACTCGCAATACATCTCCTTTTTTTATATCGTGAATTGAAATTACGATATCATTTCCATTAATTACTAAAGTTGCTTCAGTTGGGGCTAATTTTAATAATTCTTTAATTGCACTACTAGTTTGACTGTGTGCCCTTGCTTCTAATAATTGCCCTAACAAAACTAAAGAAAGAATAACTGTTGTAGCTTCAAAATAAAGTGAGACTGTTCCGTGCTCGGTTTTGAATTCACTTGGAAAAATATCAGGAAAAAACATACCAACTAAGCTGAATAAGAAAGCTACACCTGTGCCAATTCCAATAAGTGTAAACATATTCAAGTTCCAATTAATTATTGATTTCCAAGCACGAACGAAGAATATCCAACAAGTATAAAAAACAACCGGAAGTGATAATAGTAATTGTACCCAATTCCATTTTGAGGTACTCATTAGTTGAAGTAAAGGATTATTATGTGCCATTTCTATCATTGCAATGGCGAAAATTGGAATTGTAAATACAACTGTAATTTTCATTTTCGTTACCAAATCTTTATAGCTCTTTTGGTCTTCGCTATCGCTGGGTTCTATTAGCACCAAATCCATACCGCAAATTGGACACGAACCTACTGTTTCACTAATTACTTCGGGATGCATTGGACAAGTGTATAGGATTTTGCTAACGATCAATTCAGGAGCTTTGACTAAATCCATACCGCATACTGGACAATCACCTGCTTTGTTGTAGACTTTCTCCCCTTCGCAGTGCATTGGACAATAGTATTTTTCATTTAGATTAACATTAATTGGAACATTGACTTCTTTTATATCGCTTTTGGGATGGGTAGAACAACAAGGTTTTGCAGTTTCTTTATTGCTTGTTTCAATAGTGTATTTTCCAACGGTAGATAATGCTTCTTGCAATTGAGTTGTTGGAATATGTTTTTCCATAGTTATAGTTGCTATGGATGGATTTAATGAAACTGTAGCTTCAATCCCCTCAAGGGTATTTAATACTTGTTCAATTTTTGTGCGACACCCATCACACGTCATTCCTTTAATCGTATATATATGTGTCATAAATTTTTACATTTTCCATGGAACTGCAAATAGTCATATCTTTTCCGAAATAAGGGTATGAAATTTCTTTGGTTTTGCTCGTCCCAATAGCTTATCTGCCATTGGACAAAAAATCCAGATAAAGTTTTTGATTGCTTCTGAATAATTGAATTAGTCATTTATACCCTAACTTAAAGATACAAAATGTTCTCTATGGGATTTATTATTTCAATTATTTATTACTATTGTTTTTAGTTTTCGCAACATCTCCCTCTCCATTTCATTAAAATAAGATATTGTTAGGTTTTGATGGTTTCTGTTTTAGTTGCTTTATAGAGGTATGGTTTGTAACGTATAGAATACATTGTGGATTTTTCAGAATTTTCAAAACAGTTGAAAATAAAATAATTGTGGGGATAAATCAAAATAAAAAACCCTAACTAATTGAAAAACAATCGTTAGGGTTTTAATGTTGCGGAGAAAGAGGAACAAACACCTACTTTTTCTATACATATCAAATCTTACTGAAACAATCGTTAACCCTTATAAAATAAGGGTTTTTTAAAATATTATAGTTAAGTAAAATTAAGTAAATTATATATAAATATAGTCAATGTGGGGATTATGTGGGGATAATTTTGTATCTTTAAAGTATTGAAAAACCTAATAATTCCGTACCAATGGCAACTATTAACTACCTCATTAAAGGAGAAAAAAACGTAACAAATATACTTTTGCGTTTCAAAAATGGCAGAAAATGCGATTTAACAGCAACAACAGATCTAAAGGTAGAGCCTAAAAAATGGAGTGCTGCAAAACAAAAAGTCAAGCTTACTGCTGATGATACTACAAAAGACGAAGTTAATCAAAAACTTGCAGAGCTTGAAAAATTCATATTTGATGAATTCAATTCCGATAATAGTAAAGGTGAGTTTATTGACAAGCACTGGTTAAGAAAAAAGATTGCAAATTTCTTTAATCGACCAATTGACGAAACTGCCGTTGACCAAATATTTTTTATTCCTTTCATTGATACGTTTATTAAAAATGCTCCTACTCGCATAATTAAAGGTAAAAATAAGGCAATTGCTAAAGGAACTATTACAAAGTACAATACAACACTCAACAAGCTAAAAGAGTACGAAGAACGCTTTAAAACAAAGCTGAAATTTACCGATTTAGATTTGACTTTCTATGATAGATTTATAAACTTCTTATCCCAAGAACAGAAGATAAATTTAGGAACAATCGGTAACTATATCGGAACTGTAAAAACAATTGCCAGAGATGCAAAATTGAAAGGTTTGCCGGTGCATCCACATATTGAGCATCCTAACTTTTTTGTTCCAAAAATTACTGCCGATAGCATCTATTTAAAAGATGAAGAAATCAACAGAATTTTTAATCACGATTTTAAAGGAGTTGAGAGATTAGAAAACACAAGAGATTTATTCATTATTGGCTTGAGAACAGGATTAAGAATTTCCGATTTTTTAAGATTAAAAGATGCCAATATCAAAAACGGCTATATTGAAATTGAAACTCAAAAAACAGGACAAACAGTTACAATCCCACTTCACAAACAAGTAAAAGCAATTTTAGAAAAAAGAAACGGATTTCCAAGAGCTATTTCAGACCAAAAATTCAATGAACACGTTAAAGAATTGTGCAGAGTAGCAAAATTCACAGAGCTAACACAAGGTTCTAAAATAAACAAAGATACTAAGCGAAAAGAAGAGGGAATTTTTGAAAAATGGGAATTAGTATCATCACACATTTGCCGTCGTTCCTTTGCCACAAATCTATATGGTAAATTAGATAATCTAACCATAATGGGAGTTACAGGGCATCAAACAGAAACCCAATTTTTGAAATACATTAAAATTACCAATACCGAGAAAGCCGAAAAATTAAAAGACTATTGGAATAAGCAAAACGAAGAACAGGATATTGAAGAGAAAAAGATGAAAATAGTAAAGTAAGATAAAGTTTAATATATTTAAGCCTTCAAAATCCTTTATGCAGAATGTAACGAACTTTATTAACCTATTGGGTGAAAACTATTATTTAGATTTCATCATACAACCCTATGCCGAAGAAGTAGATTATGAAAAGCATTTTGTTTTAGTTCATTACCAGGATAAAAAATATTACGAGCAAACTCACGAATACATTCAAGTAAGGCAAAATGAAATTATTAATGAAGCAAAATCTCTTTTTCAAAAGTCTATTTCTGATATTTATTTAGAGGTTTCAAAAAGGAAAAATGAGGAAATTGAAAAGTTTTTAAATTTTAATATTCAAGCTGCTAAAGTGAAATTGAATGTGCTTAAAAATGATTTTTATGTCGAAAATGACAAGTCCAGATATTGTGCAATTTTATATGATGATGCCGACACACAAACTTTAGAAACCTTTTTTTCAAAAAGAGATTATTCAAGCACGACTACTAATATTGAAATAAAAAGTATAATTCAAAAGTTAAATTCGGATGATAACCCCAAAAATTTATTACCATTTAATACAAGCGATTATTTTTTAGAATTTCATATTCAAAGATTTAAACTTTTAAGTTTTTTGCCTTTTAAATTATTTCATATTGGACACCGTTTTGTATTTGAATTAGAAAAAATTAAAGATTTAAGTCCTGTTGGTAAACTTAAAAAAGCAAAATTGAAAGTCGAACAATCACAACCAGTAAGTACAATGAATAAGAAAGATACCTATTTTGATAAGTTTTGTGAATTGATTGATGATTACACAATTCTAAAAAAGAGTACAGCAACAGGTGTAATGGTTGATTTAGAAGATTGTATTAAAAGAATTAAATCTGAAACTCTTTTAGAACTTCAAGAGAAAGGGGTTAATAGAAACGATCATTTAGAATTTAAAATAAATGAAATTGAAAAGCAAGATTATTCTAAAAATGCCGACATATCTTATATTCAAAAATGGCTTAACGAGTACAAAATAAGTATTGAAGATATTTTTAGTAGAAATTATAGAGGTAATGATATTGAAGCTGTTATAGATAGGCATTATAATGATATGGATAAGTTTTCTCCCGAAAAGGATAAAGCTTTGTTGGTTCAGACAGATTTTTATTATTATTTCTGCAAACATTATGCTGATGAGTTGATTGCATATTTCAATTCAAAAAAAGAAAGTAAAGAAACCAGTATTTCAACTAAACAGCCTTTGCCGATGAAACCTTTTAAAGACGAATATCTAACTGTATTTTGTAAAGAGATAAGTGATGAAAGAGCAGTCAAAGAGTGTTGCTTTGATTTAGTATATGAAGGTATAGTGCATTATGTGCCATATCTTGAAACTGAAATAATTGAAAATTTATTGCTTTTAGGTAATGATAAAAGAGACGATTATTTAAACTTTGCAATTGATAAAATAAAGAAAACTCCTTTTGTTGACAAGGAAAAATTCAATATTGATAAATGGCTAAAGAAATATAATGTTTCAATTAATGAGTTTCCAAATTTTAGTAATGAAGAGTTAAAACATTGGCTTAATAGATATTACAACGGTTATTCCGAAACACCACACGATTTAGATTTTATACTTGACATTCAAATAGATTTCTACTGTTATGCTGCAATGATTGAAGCGAACAAAATGATTGACTTTTTAGAAAGTAAAAAAATAAATGCAACTTCAAATTCAATAGATAATACTACTGAAACAGAAAACACAAACCAATTAACAGTTAATCAATCCATTATTCTTTTAGATAAGTTAGGAGTATTTAGTGCTGATACTTTTGAAAATAAACCAAACACTAAAAAGGCTAAACTTATAAGCCAATTATTGGGTAAAAATGAGAAGAATGTAAAAACAGCTATTGAAAAACTCGAATTAAAGAAATCAGAATTGGGAGCTGGTTATCAAAGAGATATTGATAAAATAGAACGTATTTTAAACAACTTGGAGTAACCTCTGGAGTACCTTTTGGAGTTACTCCAACAATAAGAAACAGCAAACCTCACAATAGCTTTGTACCATCACAAACGATAAAATTTATATCAAGATGGAACAAAGTAAAATGACACAAGTATTCGGAGTTTCTCCAGAAGAATTTAAAGATAGCATCTTGACAGATGTTAGAACAGAGCTTAAAACGTTAGCTCAAAATTTCCAACCAATCACACCGCAAGAGTACCTTACTCGACAAGAAACAGCCGAGATACTAAAAGTATCTTTGGTTACACTTTCTGATTGGAATAAAAAGAAAATACTAAATCCTTACAGACTTGGAAACCTCATCAGGTATAAGCGTTCCGAAATAGAACAAGCTTTAATTAGTATCAATCCTAAAAAAGCATAACGATGAGCCACCCATTTCAAGACAGCTTAAACAACATCGAAAAACGCTTGGAAGAACTAACCAAATTGGTGACCAAAAAGCAAGAAAAAGTATTCGACAAAGTAATTATTGACAATGACGAGTTTCAAAGATTGTTTAAAATTAGTCCCGGTACTGCTTCTAATTGGAGAGAAAAAGGATTAATTGCTTACAGCCAGATAAACAACAAAATTGTCTATAAAATTGAGGATATAAATAAAATGCTTGACGATAACTATCGACCATTTAAAAAGTAATTTTTTAGGTAATGATAGACTTTATCAAGTTTAAAATCACTGATGAAGCACTAATAAATGAAGTTTGGAACAACAATATTTTAGTGTATGAGGGTAAATCTGAAAAGAGATTTGATGATGAAATTAAGGAATTAGTAACCAAGAGTTACAAGAACCTTTATTTTACCAAGTATCAAAACAGACTGGAAATAAAAGGAAGCATTCACTGTTATTTCAATGATGAACCTCATAATGCTAATGATTTTTACATTTCAGATTGTATTGATACAATTATTGAAATCAAAACTATTTTTAATCTTGATTTGAATAAATGTTATCTAATTAATTTAGAATATGCAGTAAATATTAATCCAAGTATTTTAGTATCAGATTTAATTCTAAATATAATCTATCACGAAAAAAGACCATTTAACAGACCTAAAAATTTTGACTACAAAATAGCAGGAAACGAAGCCTACAAACAAATAAAAGCCTACGATAAAAGTGTGCAATTTCCAAACCAATGTGATAATACATTTCGATTTGAAGTAAAGACAAAACAAGCAAAATTCATTAATAGTTTAGGAGTATTTACACTTCAAAACCTAACGGATAGAAAGTATTATGATAAACTAATAAATTCATTGTTAATCGAATGGGATAATGTTTTACTATTTGATAAATCAAAAACAATTGACGATAAATTTTTCAATACCAACTTCTGGGAAGATATTATAAAAAACGGAAACCGTAACAAATTCAACAATCAAAAGAAGCTATATTTTAAAAAATTAGGTGCTGATAATTTACACACCAATATCAAAAAACAAATAGAACGAAAAGCACAATTATTAAAATGTGTGCATATTCCAACTACTATAAACTTGGAAACTGCACAGTATAGTATTTCACTTTAAAAACTCTGTGAATAAGTAATTCATAAAAAGAAAATGACACAAAAAAAAACTATAAGTTTTTATTTATATTTGCCAATATGTGACAAGTCAATAAATAAACAATGAATAGTCAATTCGGAAATAAAATTAGAATATTACGAGAAGAGCAAAAGATGCTATTACGGCAATTAGCACCATTGCTTGATATGGACACGGCTCAATTAAGTAAAATTGAGAGAGGAGAAAGAAACGCTAAAAAAGAAACTGTATTAAAATTGGCTGAAATCCTAAAAGTTGTACCAGACGAATTAGTAACACTTTGGTTAGCTGACCAAATTTATGATGTGGTAAAAGACGAAAATACAGCATTAAAAGCAATGATGGTAGCAGAAGAAAGCGTTAAATATTCAAAAAGAAACAGAGAATAAATGCTAATAGCAATAATTAATAAAAATCAATTGACATTTATTATATGAGAGTAGATTATAATATTAAAGAAGATGTTTTAGGTTTGGTAAATGAACCTCAAATTTTAGAATTTGATGACAGAAAAAATTGGACTAAATCTAATGAAGTAGAAATTAATGAAAAAGTAAAAGTAATTTCTTTATTTTCTGGTAGTGGTGGTTTAGATTTAGGCTTTTTAGAAACTGGAAAATTTGAAATAATTTATGCTAATGATTTTAATTATCAAGCTTGTGAAACATATACACATAATATAGGAAATCATATTGTTTGTGAAGACATATCAAAATTAAAGAATTTACCAAAAGCAGATGTTATAATTGGTGGACCTCCTTGTCAAGGATTTTCTACGGCGAATCCATCACGTTCATTTGATGACCCAAGAAATCAGCTTTTTAAGGAATATGCAAGAATTATCAAAGAAGTTCAACCTAAAGTTTTTTTGATGGAAAATGTTTCTGGAATGGTTACAATGCAAAATGGAAAAGTATTTGAATTAATTAGAAAAGAATTATCAAATTGTGGTTATAAATTAAGTTATAAGCTTCTTAATGCAAGAGATTATGGTGTTCCTCAAAGTAGAAGAAGAATGATTGTTATTGGAGTTAGAAATGATATTAATATTGAATTTGAATTTCCAAAACCTACTCACAACGAGGATAATTATAAAACCGTTGGGGAAGTTTTAATTAAAAAGCCAATACCTAAAAATTGCCCAAACCATACAGTTGGCAAATTGACCGAGTTAAATTTAAAAAGAATTATGCATATTCCAGAGGGTGGTTCAATGAAGCATTGTCCAGAAGAGCTTCAAAACAATAGTGATTTAAAACGTGCAATGAGAAGATTGGATTCAAAAAAAGAGAGTTACACAATCGTTCATAATAATTGTGACCACTATTATCATCCAACTGAAAATAGAAGAATAACAATTAGAGAAATGGCAAGATTACAAGGTTATCCCGATAGTTATGTTTTCTTGGGTAGTAAATCAGAACAATCACGACAAGTAGGCAATAGTGTTCCTGTAGGTTTAGGAAGTGCTGTAGCAAAAAGTATATATGAATTTTTTACAAAAATGAAATAAAATGAAAAAATACATCACGTTAGAGAACAAACTTTATGAATCTTTTCTTGTAATAGATTTAGATAAAATTAATGATGAAATCCTTCCTGTTAATAGAAAAACTGGTGGAGGTGCGGACAAAAATCAATTTTTTATTCAAGGAAGATATTTTGATGTTTTTAAATCTTTTTTTCCATTAGTTTACAAAGATCGTGAAGACCAAGAAACAGGAAGAAATAAAGCAAGAATAAAAAACTATTTTAACATAAGTTCTTTATTTAACGATTTAGATTTTATCAATAAAGAAATCAAAGATGAATATGACGGTGATGGTTTAATTAATAAAGACGAGTATTTTAAAGGATTAATTTCGCTTTCAGAATCACAAAATCTAAATACAACATTTTATATAGAGTCTGAAATAGCTAATGCTCAAAATGGTATCGGATTTAAAAATTGGGATGAAAATTTCAAAAAATTAATTAAAATTATTCTTCTGCCAACAACACAGCTCAAAGTTTATCTTTTTAAAGAAGGTGACGATGTAAGTGCATATTGGGAATTTAAACAAGATTTTATAGAAGGTATCTCAACTAAACCTATTGAAAATAACACTTCTGACGTTCAAAATACAATCTATTTTGGTTCTCCCGGAACAGGAAAATCCCATAAAGCAGACGAAATAACAAATGGTAAAGCAGTTCAAAAAGTAACTTTTCATCCTGATTATGATTATCATTCATTCGTAGGAGGTTATAAACCAACGATGGAAGGAGATAAAATTGCTTACAAATTTGTTCCTCAAATCTTCACTAAAATTTATGTTGATTCTTGGAAAAATTTAGTTTCTGCTGATGAAACGAAACCTTTCTACTTACAAATAGAAGAAATCAACAGAGGAAATTGTGCTGAAATATTTGGAGATTTATTTCAATTATTAGATAGAGACAAAGATGGTTTTAGTAAGTATGAAGTTACTGCTGAAGAAGAACTTTGCAAGTATTTATTAAGTGAAAAAGGATTTGGAGGAAATCATCCAGGAATTGATAATGGAAAACTTCGTTTCCCAAACAATTTAAAGATAATTGCAACAATGAATACTTCTGACCAATCTTTGTTTCCTATGGATAGTGCATTCAAAAGAAGATGGGATTGGATATATGTTCCGATTGATACAGATTGTAAATTTTCAGACTTTACAATTCAATTAGAGAATGGGAAAGCATTTGAATGGTTAAGTTTCTTGAAAGTAATCAATGAAGAAATATTTGAAATTACTAAAAGCCAAGACAAGCAAATAGGAAATTGGTTTATTGATGCTCAAAATTCTGGAAAAGTTATTTCAGAAAGCACGTTTGTAAACAAAGTTATTTTCTATTTGTGGAATGATGTTTTTAAAGATGAAGAAAATACTATTTTCAAGTCAGCCGATGGCAAGAACCTAACTTATACAAGCTTTTTCGAGAATGGTGTTTCAAATAATTTAGTTAGTTATATTCTTGAAGAACGATTAAAATTAACTGATTTGAATAAAGCTGTACCAACCACAACAGGAGAAGAGTAATGAGAATATTTATTGAAGGAGAATCTTATTCTTTAGACATTCTAAAACCCATTTTTGGCGATAAATTTTATATGCCAAATGGTGTTAATGGTATTATTGATAATGTGGGATATTACCATAGTATCGATAATGAAGTAATTTATTTACTGCCAAAAGTGTTTATTGATACAAAAGGTTTAATCTTAAATAAATATCCTAAAGATTTATTTGCTGAAAATAGTATTGATGATGTAATTGAATCTCAAGATGAATTAAACTGGTTAAAACGGTTTTTAATAATTTTCTACAAAGGATTAATTGAGTATAGAACAAGATATAAAAATACCATCCAATCTAAAGGAGATGTTTTACAATTAAGTTCCTTTTTGGGGGAAAATGAATACTCATTTTTGGATATTGTTTTAAGCTTTGTAAACTTTCATAAGAAGAATAAAAACACAATTTTATTCATTCATAAAAAGCAAATTTCAGCAAAGCATAAAAAAGTCAATTGGGGTAAAACAGTAAGAAAGTCAAATCCTTTCGTAACCAATGAGGGAATACCAATTTATTCAGAACTCAACGTAAAGAAAAAATATATTGATACAGAGGAAGAATTGTTGTGTATGTTTTATTCGGTTTTAAATCATTTAAAGACAGAATATAATTTCAGCATTCAAATCGATGAATCTTACACAATTGCCAAAGGAAGTGCTTATGAAAAGTTAGCAGCAAATGCTCCAAAAATATTAAAGAAAATACGTTACAAATACTTTTCTGATACATTAGTAAAAATGTATAAATTATTGGAATTGTATTTTTCAAAATCAAATAAAGTTTCAATTCAAAGCAAGAATGAAGATTTTATTATGGTCAAATATTATCATTTGATATTTGAGGATATGATTGATAAGCTGATAACTTCTAAAATCGATGTCAAAGAAACAAGCAAAGGAGTTTCGCTTAAAAAACTGAAAGAAAATAAAGATGGTAAAATTATTGACCATTTGTTTGAGTACGATTCTTTAATAGATCGCGATGAAAGTATTTTTTACATTGGAGATTCAAAGTATTATAAAACCAATAATGAAGTTCAAGAGAATTCGATTTATAAGCAATTTACATATGCCAAGAATGTAATTCAGTTTAATATAGATTTACTGAATGAGGGTAAGAAAATCAACAATAACATTCGATACCGGGATAAAGTAACAGAAGGATATAATATTACACCAAATTTCTTTATTCAAGGCGTTGTAACGGATATTTTTGATTTTGATGATGACAAACTTGCAATTGATTTTGATAAAGGAATAAAGCACTCTTATCATTTTAAAGAAAGAATATTTGATAGAGATTCATTATTTGTAAATCACTATTCAATAAATTTTCTATTTGTTTTAAAATCATATACTAATAAAAGTTCATTTGAATTGGAAAAATATAGAACTGAAATTCATAAGAAATTCAGAACCAATTTTGTTTCCTATTTGAAAAAGCAAAACTTGTTTAAATTCTACCATACAGAATTTGAAAGCAAAGAATTATTGAAGCAATTTATAGATACAGAATTCAGAAACCTAACAGGTAGAACTTATATCTCAAAATCAAATGATAAACGCTTAATACTTGCTGTAAATGGTTCAGATAGTGAGTTAAAAGAATATTTCACGGATATTTATGATAAAGGAAAACACTTGAGAGAAACCTATTTTTCATCAACAAATTTTGAGAGAGTGAATTTTTCAGAATTAGAGTTAATATAATTTACGATTATGAATAAAGTAATAAAACTCTTTTTGGTATTGACATCTTTAGCCCCTGTATTGCTAACCTATTGGTTTGTTGAACAAACAGAAAAATACAATAAGGATATAAGTTTTTTCGAGAATGTAAAATGCAATTATTTATATGGCCTAAATTATTTAATTTTTGCATTCGTATTAGTTATTATTTGTCTTTTAATATTGCGTTTAGCTGAAACAAAGCTTGAAAAATTGCCTGTTGTTATTCAAGGAATTAAAACAGCAGATAATGAAGCAACAACTTTTATCATAGCTTATTTACTTCCATTAGCAAACAAATTGGATAATGGACTTAATATTCCGGTATTGATATTTATTAGTTGTTTATTTTTCTTTATTGTAATTACCTCAAATTCATATCATTTTAATCCATTACTAAACTTTTTCGGGTATCATTTTTACGAAGTTAGTGTTGATGGTGGAGTAACTTATGTATTATTAACAAAAAAGAGTATCAACAATAGTAAAAACATTAAGTCAATATCACTGCTAACAGAATATATGATTTTAGAAAACGATTAGTATTATGAATTTATTTGCATTAGTTAAAGAGCATAACCAAACAGTTATTAAAAGAATTCCTCTGTCTCAAGATATTCAAGTAGCTATAAGTAATTTTTATTCAGATGGTATTAATGATTTGATACTTGATAAAGAATTAATTGAGTTTAATGGAAACTTTAAACCAGATGGAGACCAAGTATTTTATATTGATAATTATCCTTTGGATGCAGAAATAGTAAATTCAATTAATAATCCATTGGCTTACGATATTCTTAATGTAGAAAATTTTGAAGGCAATATTTTTGCAGTTTATACCAATTTAGTATTAGATGGCACTTCATACTATTTATTTCAACATTTTGATACTCGTAAAATCATATCAAATAGGGGAATATCTCTTTTTTACAGTCAAGATACTTATACAAACATTGACAGGAGAGGAATTTCAATAAGTGGTAATTTAACGGCGGTATTCACTAATAATCAACTATTTTTTAATTCATATTTTAACACCAAAAAGATATTTAATCTTTCAAATTACTATCAAGAAGCTACTGCCGATGATATTAATGCATTCAAAGCTAATGCACTTTTTAGTATAGAGAATAATGATGATTTTGATTTGCATTTAAACTCTACTATTAGAAAGAAAATAAAATCAATCCAGTTAAGTGGTGTTTTAAATGGAATTAATGTTCAAAATATTATTGCGTTGGCAGTAGATTTTGGTATTAATTTAACTTCAGATGAAAATAACAGACTAAATATTCCTAATGATAAAAATGCAATAAGAGATTTATTAAGGTTTCTGGATGAGGATTATTTTATCACGCCAATTACTTCTACAAGATGTATGACAAATTCTAAAATTACTATTTAGTATTAGTTGTGTGGGTAAAGCGATAAGCAGAGAGAATGTAATAATAAAATTAATTTGTAAAGTTAGTTTTGTAGATTTTATAAAATAGCAAATTTTCTATGGACAAGCCTAAAAGGAAACGTATTATTAGTCAAGTAAACAGAGACATTTTCACAAAAGAAACTCCTTTTGATGATAAAGCATATATTGCAAATTCTGCTACGGAAAATGCAAAGAAAATTCACGTTTTTGATGAAACATTAAATATTGAAATTTGGATAGATAAACATTACCAAGATAGAGTATATCACGGTTCTGATGATGGTACAAAACGAGACGGTATTGAATATAAAAATATTGAGCCTTTATTGATTAAATCATTTAAACATCTACTTTATTATTCTCTTAAACATAAAAACTTTGTTTTCATTAATCATCCTCCTAACAAGGTAGGCAATATTCGTTTAGTATTAAAAGAGTTAGTTGATGCAGACCTTTTTTTAAACGTAGTTGTAGAATATCATTTTGTAGATTTAAAAACTATTGAAGTAACCATAGTTACAGCTCTATTAGTTGAAAATTTTAATATGAGTGAAGGTCAATTTGGTATAGAATTTGAAGGTAATTGTTCGACATTAATTCAGTGTAAATCCAAAAATATTGGAGTAGTTGATAACTTTGATTTATAAATTGAAATGTTAATTTTTACGTTAAGTAGTATAAAAAGTATTGTTTATAAAATAATATTTTCTACTTTTGTTCAACGAATGAGACAGAACGACATCTGGACAGCTTAACAGCAGGATTTAGTTTGGACAGTCTTACTCCTTAAAATAAAACATTTAAAGCCTTGCGTAAGTGAGGCTTTTCTTTTTTTAATTACCTCATTCATCTGCACAAAATCCTCGTTTAGTCCAAGTATTCCTAAACTCACATCTTTGTTTGCTTCATTTCGTTAATGAAAATATAAGAAAAAAATAGGAACGCTATCGCTGACCTTTTTGCACCCACCCAATCCAACGCTCTGCCAACGCTCCTGTGGTTTTGGCTTTTCCCAACGCAATAACAGCACATTGCTTTTTTTATTAGATTTTAATATTGTTATTTTGGTTTAATAAAAAAAGCAAAGAGCTGTTTCCCAACACTCGAAAGCCAAAACCACTCCCAAGCTATGTTACATAATAAGCCATTATAGTTCAGTATGGCTGAACCCCAGCCACACAGAAACTATAAGCTTATTATGTAAAATAGCCGTTACAGCCAACGCACCCACCCGAAATAGGAACAGAGTTTTCATTGTTTTTTGAAGATGCCATATCGTATCTGAACAACGTTTTCCGGTAAATAGAAACTCTTCATTTCAAAAGAACAGTTAGGCATCCTCAAAAATCAAATTGCCCACAAGAGTATCGTTTTTTATTTGCCAGAACGATAGTAGTAAATTGCTTTTAAGCTGTCTTGATGCAAAATCCTTCCAAGAACAAAATCAATTAAATAAAAAACCTTTTTTCCAAAACAAATTATGAAGCATCAAGCCAACAATAAAAGCAATCAGAAAAATCCCGATGAGCAAATAAAAAACGATACCCTTGTTTCGCTACTGCCAACGCACTCGGTAAGTTCAGTTGGGGAAATCTTCCATTTCCCCAAACCCCTATGGATGCAATTTTTTTTGAAAGAATGCCACAAAACCTGATTTCAAAAGAACATTTCCGATAAGCATTCTTTCAAAAAAAACAGCTCAAATTGATGTCTTATCCGAATGTTGGTTTCTGAATTGAAAGTTTAGGCATACTTGGATTTTTTTTCTGACAAACCAACGATTATTTTAAAAATGAAAATCAATAACAAACAATAAGTGCTAAATAGAAACAAAATTCAACAATATAGTTTCAATTTAAAACTAAAACATACTTAAATAATAAATTTGTTGTAGTTAAAATCAATACCAAAGCCGTACCAAGTCCACAAAATTGAATTTTTAATCTTAAAATCATATAAAAATGGGTAAAATTGGTAGAGGTATTCTTGGAGGAGTATCGGGTAAGGTAGCCAACGTTGTTGGTTCAAGATGGAAAGGAATTGATTACATTAGAGCTAAACCTCAAAGTGTAGCCAATCCGAGAACGCTATTGCAAGTAAATCAAAGAACAAAATTTGCTTTAGTGTTGAGGTTTTTACAACCTAATTTAAATTTCGTTAAGATTGGTTATAAAAATTATGCTGTAAAGAAGTCGCAGTTTAATAGTGCGATGTCGTTTATTCTGAATAATGCAATTATCGGAGTTTCTCCTGATTTTGAAATTGATTATTCTTTGGCATTATTGTCAAGAGGAAATCTTGCAGGAGCATTAAACCCAGTATTTGATTTAACAACACCTGGACAAGTTCAGTTTAGTTGGGATGATAATTCAACAGATGGAAATGCTTTGGCAACAGATAAAGTTATGGTAGTTGCTTACAATCCATTAAAAGGAGAAAGCGTTTACTTAACAGAGGGAGCTACAAGGGCAGATTTATCTCAAACGGTAATTATACCTAATAGTTATGCTGGAGATGAATTACAGATGTTTATTTCGTTTATGAACGCAGAAGAAACACAATTATCAAATAGTATCTATATCGGCTCTGGTACGGCTTCATAAAATTAATAGATACTTATTCCAAGAACCACCTGTAAAAGGGTGGTTTTTTTATGTTTAAAATATAATGATTGTGGGGATAATGTGGGGATAAAAGACAAATAAAAAACCCTAACTAATTGATTTTCAATTGTTAGGGTTTTAATTCTGCGGAGAAAGAGGGATTCGAACCCCCGGACCTGTTACAGTCAACAGTTTTCAAGACTGCCGCATTCGACCGCTCTGCCATTTCTCCAGTATGCTGCTACCATTTTCAGGTTGCGAGTGCAAATATAAGTGCTTTTTTTGGTTATGCAAATCTATTTGAATAAAAAACGCATCAATTTTAATGTAGCTTTATTAATTGTTTCATTTTCTTTGTTTTAGAAAATAAAAAAATTGATTTATTTTTATCTGATCGATTAATAATTGACGTGTTCAATGATTTCAAGACCATAACCAATCATTCCAACACGTTTGCTTTGGCTTGTATTAGTCACTAATCGAATTTTAGAAATATCCAAATCGTGTAGAATTTGTGCGCCAATACCAAAATCTTTGGTGTCGATAATAATTCGTGGTGCTTGCATTTCTCCTTCTGTTTGCAATTGTTTCAATTCGGCAATGCGACTCAATAAATTCACGGATTGCATGTCTTGATTGATAAAGATTACAGCTCCTTTTCCATTTTCATTAATGGTTTGAAACATTTTATCTAAATGATGTTCGGCATTATGGGTTAAAGTACCTAGTAAATCATTATTTACTTGAGATGAATTGATACGAGTCAATACAGGTTCTCCTAAATTCCAAGAACCTTTAGTCAAAGCAATATGAACTTGTTTGTTAGTCGTTTGTTCGTAAGCACGTAGTCTGAAAGTTCCAAAACGAGTTTCGATATCAAAGTCTTCTTTTTTGACAATTAAACTATCGTGTTGTACGCGATAGGCTACTAAATCTTCAATAGAAACTAACTTTAAATTAAATTTTTTAGCTACTTTAACTAATTCAGGTAGTCGAGCCATGGTACCGTCTTCGTTCATTACTTCGCAAATTATACCTGCAGGTTGAAAGCCCGCTAAACGCGCGAAGTCAATTGCTGCTTCGGTATGACCAATTCTTCGGAGTACTCCTCCTTGTTTAGCAATTAAAGGAAAAATATGACCAGGACGTGCTAAATCGTGAGGTTTAGTATCTGGATTAACGAATGACAGAACAGTTTTAGCTCTATCTGCTGCTGAGATTCCTGTAGTTACCCCATGACCTCTTAAATCTACAGATACTGTAAATGCGGTTTCCATTGGATCGGTGTTGTTTGACACCATCGTGTGTAAACCTAATTCTTTACAACGCTTTTCAGTAAGTGGGGCGCATATTAATCCACGAGCATGAGTGGCCATGAAGTTAATTATCTCTGGGGTTACTTTTTCGGCTGCTGCCAAAAAATCGCCTTCATTTTCTCTATTTTCATCATCCACCACAATGATTACTTTTCCTTGTCGAATGTCTTCGATAGCTTCTTCTATAGTGTTGAGATGTATTTTTGTCGTTGTCATTGGTTTTAATTTTGGGGAGGAAATATTTTTTTAAGTATTTTTTGAAATGGAGCCAAGACAGCATCCATATTGATTAATCCATTATCATTAGTTGCACGATAGGTGAGTAGTATTGCTAATGGTGTTAAAATGAAAGAAGACATCCAAGAACCTATAAATGGAGTTAAACCGCCTTCTTCTGAAATTCTTTTTCCAAACGTGTTAACAAAATGGAATGAAATAAATATTAACATCGCAAATACTACAGGAAGTCCTAAGCCTCCTTTTCGGATAATTGCTCCTAGTGGTGCACCAATAAAAAACATTAAGAAGCAAGCAAAAGCAATGACAAATTTGTCATACAATGCAATTAAGTGTCCGTTGATGTTTTCTTGTTTCGTTTTGAATTCAGTATTTGAGTTTTCAACTGAGTATTTTACACTACTCAAATTACTGTTGGCCAAATTTAAAATATCCAATTGTTGTTTTGGGCTAAAAAGAGGTAATAATTGTCCTTTAAAGGGTTTCTTTTTCTTTTTAATCTTGACAATAGGCTGTGTTGATTTTTGAATTCCCACACGTTGATTGATGTTTTCCGAAAAGGAGATAACATCATTCTTGAATGTTTTTTTTAGTGAATCAAGAGTGTAGTTTAATTCACTAGTAGTAAGCATAGTATTGGTATTAGTAATATTTTCATTATCGGTATCAATTTTATTGAGTTCGGATAGATCAATATTAATAACGTCTTGTTTGAATGAACTTTTTACAAATGGCATTTTGGGACGATCTTCATAATTTTTAGGTAGGATGTCTTCATAATAATTACCATTATTCAGGACTAGTTGTAGTGTGTTTGAACTTTCACTACTGATTAATCTTCCATTTTTGGCTTTAATAACAGTACGACTTCCATCTCCTGGATCTGATTTTTTATGAATAGTAATTCCAGTAAGGATATTTCCATTTTCGCCTGATTTTTTATTCACTTTGATGTTATACGTCCCCACATCGCTAAATTGACCTTCTGCAATGGCTAAAGCAGGTTTTGCTTGTGCAATGTTCTTTCTGAAGTTGATGAACTTGTATTCGGCATAAGGGATTACATTATTGGCAAAAAAGAAAGCAGCAATACTTAAAAATGTAATAAAAATAGTTAACGGTTTCAACGCTCTTTGAACTGAAATACCAGCTGATTTCATAGCCGCTAATTCGTAGTTTTCTGATAAATCTCCAAAAGACATAATAGAGGCTAAAAGAATAGATAGCGGTAATACTAATGGAATTAATCGAGGCATAGAGAATAATAAAAACTTGATAACCATAGAAAAATCCAAGTCTTTACCAGCTAATTCAGCAATTAATAACCAAACAGTTTGTAATATGAATATAAAAAAAAGGATTACAAATACCACAGTAAATGTAATCAAGAAAGTTTTTAAAATGTATTTGTCAATTATTTTCACCTAGGAATTAATCTAATGTATTGATGTAGTAATTGGGATAGTTACTTTTGACAAAGGTAAATTGATTTTTTGACAAAGGTTGATTGGTTTTAAAAGAATTAACAGTCAGTGTTGTTTTAGTCCCTTTTTTACCAATTTCTATTAAATTGTAAATGTTTTTAGTTTGATTATCAATCCCCAATAGAATTTCTTTTCGTTGGTCTTTTGAATTGATAGGGATCAATTTTACATATTGAATTTTTCTTCCTTTTACATTGGTAACTTGATCTAAAGTATATTTGTATCCTGAATTAAAAAAAGTTAACATTTTTGAAGGAGTCACTGCGCTATTGTCGTTTTCATTTACTTTTGAAATAGTCACTTCTTCATCTTCAGGTACAATAGTATAGGTTTTTTTACCGTCAAAAATTTTGGTAACTCCCATAAAATTCAAAACGAATTGGTTTCCTTGTAAGATTACATTTCCTTTACTATCTTGATTGATATTTTCTTTTGCATTTGAAAGCGAATATTTAAAGTCAATACGAATCGAATTGTAACTTTTTATCTTAGTAGTAACTTGATCTAAAAGGGCTTTTGCATTTTTATCTTGTGCTTTGGAAGTGCAACTCAACACTAATAATGTGATAAATAATAGGCTTTTAAAAATATTCTTGTTTTGCATTTGGGTATTAATTTTGTTCGTTGTTGAAAAACTCATCTAGAGCTATCATATCGGAGATATTGACGTTACGAGCTTTACTTCCTTCAAAAGGTCCAACAATACCAGCAGCTTCTAATTGGTCAATTAAACGTCCCGCTCTGTTGTAACCTAATTTCAGTTTTCTTTGCAATAACGAAGCTGAACCTTGTTGTGCATTGACAATAATTTCAGCCGCTTCTCTAAATAATGAATCTCGCTCTGAGATATCGATATCAAGATTGATGCCAGTTTCTTCTCCAACAAACTCTGGAAGTAAATAAGCTGTAGCGTATGCTTTTTGTGAACCAATGAATTCTGTAATTTTTTCTACTTCTGGGGTGTCAATAAAAGCACATTGTACACGTACAACATCATTTCCATTAGAGTACAATAAATCACCTCGACCAATCAATTGATCAGCACCTTGTGTATCTAAAATGGTTCTTGAGTCAATTTTAGAAGTTACTCTAAAAGCAATTCGAGCAGGGAAATTAGCTTTGATTAATCCTGTAATTACGTTTACGGATGGACGTTGTGTAGCAATAATTAGGTGGATTCCAATGGCACGTGCTAATTGTGCTAAACGTGCAATTGGCACTTCAACTTCTTTACCTGCTGTCATAATCAAATCAGCAAACTCATCCACTACCAAAACAATATAAGGTAAAAAACGATGGCCGTTTTCAGGATTTAATTTTCTTGATTTGAATTTGTCGTTGTATTCTTTGATGTTACGTACCATAGCATCTTTCAATAAAGAATAACGATTGTCCATTTCAACACAAAGTGAGTTCAAAGTGTTGACTACTTTAGCATTATCTGTAATAATAGCATCATCACAGTCTGGTAATTTAGCCAAATAGTGTCTTTCAATTTTATTGAAAAGTGTTAATTCTACTTTCTTTGGATCTACCAAAACAAATTTAACTTCGGCAGGATGTTTTTTATATAAAAGAGAAGTCAATACAGCATTCAATCCCACTGATTTCCCTTGTCCTGTAGCACCAGCCATTAATAGGTGAGGCATTTTGGCCAAGTCAACCACGAAAGTTTCATTCGAAATAGTTTTACCTAAAGCGATAGGCAATTCCATTTCAGCTTCTTGGAATTTAGTTGAACCAATCACACTTTTCATAGAAACCATAGTTGGGTTCTTGTTTGGTACTTCAATACCAATTGTTCCTTTTCCTGGAATAGGAGCAATGATACGAATTCCTAATGCTGAAAGTGATAGAGCGATATCATCTTCTAAACTTTTTATTTTTGAAATTCGGATTCCTGCTTCAGGAACAATTTCATATAACGTTACCGAAGGACCAACAGTGGCTTTAATTTGTGCAATTTCAATTTTGTAGTTGCGAAGTGTATCTACAATTTTGTTTTTATTTTCTTCTAATTCTTCTTGATTAATAGTAATTCCGCCACTTGAGTATTCTTTTAATAAATCAATAGTGGGGAATTTATAATTAGACAATTCCAAAGTAGGATCGAATAAACCAAAATCAGCTACTAATCGAGACGCTAAGTTTTCTTCAACAATATCCTCTTCTTCTGCCTTTTCAATCACAAAAGCTTCGTCATTTGTTGTAATGATAGTAGGTTCTTTGTGAATTGGAGGTGTAGTTGGGAAAGATTGCGTTACAATCGGCTCAACAATCGGTTTTGGCAAAGTATCCAAGTTGATTTCAGAAGACGAACTAATGGTTGGTTTTAAAGCTTCTTTGTTGATTTCAAATTGTGAAGTAGTCGATTTTAAATGAATTCCTTCTAATTCATCCTCTTTTTCTTCCTCTACTGTTGGAATAGCATATTCTTCTAAGTTATAACTGCTTTCAGAAGATTTATCAGGACTGGCGGTTATTTTAGATTCAATTTCTTTTTTTGAATTTTCAATAAAATTATGAATGGATTCGGGAGATATTTTGATTTTAAAAATCAAATAAATTACTAATCCAAAAATAAGTAATAGGAGAGTACCCGTTTTTCCAATATAATCTTGTGAAAACAAATTCATTTCATACCCAATGATTCCGCCTAATTCAGGTGCTGAAGTAGCAAAGAATCCAAAAATAATGGAAACTACTATCATAGCAAATAAATCCCAAAACCAAGTCGTTCTTAATTTGCTCAAAGGCATTCCTAAAAATAAATACAAACCTGTTAAGAAAAATAAGCGTACGAAAAGAAACGAGGCTACACCAAAACCTTGGTAAACTAAAATATCAGCTAAATAAGCGCCAAATTTCCCCAACCAGTTATCAACAGTTGTATTACGGTCAGCTAATTTAGCTACAGCGCTTTGATCGGCTTGACCGTGAATGTAGAAGGAGATAAATGCAACTAATAAAGCAATTGAAAATAAAACCAAAAGGCTTCCAATTACGATTTTATATTGTTTAGATAATTTCCAAGATCTTGTTCCAGTAACTTCGGAATCGTTTTTTATTTTCTTTGCCATTCTTCTTTTTGAAAAGTAGTAAATTTAGAATTTAGGAATGTAAATTATTGAACCAATTAGTATAGCAGTTAATGCGGCAAAAAATACAGCACCTGCAGCAATATCTTTGATAAATCCAATTCTCTCGTGGTATTCAGGATGAATAAAATCAGCTACTTTTTCCACTGCGGTATTCAATCCTTCAACACTCATTACTAACCCTATAGCAAAGATTTGAAAAAGCCATTCAGTAGTAGTAATATTGAAATAAAACCCAGCTATTGTCATCAAAATTCCAATAGAAAATTGAGTCATGACACTGTGTTCTGTGGTAATTAATTTGTAGGCGCCTTTATACGCAAAAGTGACACTTTTTAATCTTCCTGAAACAAATCGATTGTCTTTTTGAAATTCCATTAATCAAGTATTATAGTACTGCTAGTGCAGCTTCGTAATTTGGTTCGTTTGCAATTTCTTGTACTTGTTCTGTGTGTAAAATAACACCTTTCTCGTCAATTACAATTACGGCTCTAGAATGAAGACCTGCTAAAACGCCATCAGTGATCTCTAAGCCATTGGTTTTCCCAAAACTCCCGTCTTTAAAATCAGAAAGATTGACTACGTTTTCAATTCCTTCGGCACCACAAAAACGTTTCTGAGCAAATGGTAAATCTCTGGAAATACAAAGTACAACTGAATTGGTTAAATTAGCAGCGGTTTCATTAAATTTTCTAACAGATGTTGCACAAGTTCCAGTATCGATACTTGGAAAAATATTAAGAATTACTCTTTTACCTGAGAAATCAGCTAGAGTAGCAATTGAAAGGTCGTTTTTTACTAGTTTAAAATCAGCTAGTTGAGCGCCAATTTTTGGTAATTCACCTGAAGTGTGTACAGGATTTCCTCCTAATGTTATAGTTGACATACTATGTGTTTTTAATTGAGTTTCAAAAGTATGAAAATTAATTCAAATTTTAGATTGAAGAGGTACTTTTTCTATAGATAGCTCTATTTAAACATGAGAAAAAAATATAAAAAAAACGCACCCAATGCGAGTACGTTTGTTTTAATTTATTCTAAAGAATTCTATATTATTTATCAATAGAACCCAAAACGCGTTTCATAAAAGTATTCAAAGCTTCTTTTTTATCCACTCCGTCTTTTACTAATTTTTGTACTTCTAAAGCACCATACATATTAGAAATTAATTCGCCAATAACATCTAGTTCTTCATCTTTCAGAGAAGGGATTTCAGTCATAGCTTCTAGCACTTCAATAGTTTCAATAATATAATCTTGATCGTTTTCTTCGATGAATTGAGTCAGATGTTTGATAACGGGTAATTTCATAAAATAAAGGGGTTTTTCTAAAATTCGGAATAATTAAGCGATTTCGGTTACTAAATCAGCCAATACTTCTTGTTTGTTCGTTTGCGTTTCGTTTACTAATTTTCCGTTTACGAAAGTAGCAAAAGTAGGTAAGTTACTTACGTTAGCTAATTTTCTTGATTCAGGAGAATTTTCAGCATCTACCAATACAAAAGTTAATGCCTCATTTTCTGAAGCCAATTTTTTGAATTTTGGTTTCATAATTCTGCAATTTCCACACCAAGAAGCTGAAAACTGTACCACTACTTTTTCGTTTTTTGCTACTAAGTCTTGTAAAGTGTCTTCGTTTAATTCGATTAACATAGTTTGAATTTTTAATACCAATGGTGATATCAAATAACAATCTCAATAAGCTACTGAGATTGTTATTGTTTTTTGATATTGTAATTGATTTTTGTTATTAGTGAGATCCTAAATAAGCAGCAGTACTGTTTCTATCAGCAGTCATTGCGTCTTTACCAGCTTCCCAGTTAGCAGGACAAACTTCTCCTTTTTCTTGAACGTGAGTGTATGCATCAACTAAACGTAAATATTCGTTTACGTTACGTCCTAATGGCATATCGTTTACACTTTCGTGGAAAATTTTACCCGTTTCATCGATTAAGTAAGTAGCTCTGTAGGTTACGTTAGAACCTTCTACAATTACAGTGTCTAATTCTTCATTGTACTCAGCACTTTCTACATCAAGAATTCCTAAGATGTTAGATAAATTTCTTGTAGTATCAGCTAATAGCGGGTAAGTAACACCTTCAATACCACCATTGTTTTTAGGAGTGTTTAACCAAGCAAAGTGTACTTCGTTAGTATCACATGAAGCACCAATTACGATAGTATTTCTTTTTGAAAATTCTGGTAACGCAGCTTGGAAAGCGTGTAATTCCGTTGGACAAACGAAAGTAAAATCTTTTGGGTACCAAAATAACAATACTTTTTTGTTGTTTTTTGTAGCTTCTTCAAAAATGTTGATTCTTAAATTATCTCCCATTTCAGAGATAGCGTCTACAGTGATACTTGGGAATTTTTTTCCTACTAATGACATATTTTTTTGTTTTTAAGTTAAAAATTTATTGATACAAATGTACTCTACAAATAAAGGTAGTGAAATAAATTTTAATTATTAATATTTATTAAACAATAAGGTTTTACTATTAGCTGTAAAATTAAAATAATTAATCAGTTGATTTATAGATTTTTAATCTTTACGGGAAGTTGTCCTTTGCAAGCCGAATTATGAATAAATTGTTGGGCAGCCACTTCTTGAAAAACGTCAAAATCTTGGTAAGCCATAACAATTTCCTTAGCTAAAGCCAAGTTGGGGATGACTTGCAGTGCATACGGATTTCCAAAAACATAGAGTACACAATTCTTAGTTGCTAATAATTCACCTAAATACTGAAGCACATTCGTTTTAATTTCAAAATGATTCAAAGGCTTTGCTTTGGGTACAAATAAAGAAATCAAGAGCGTATCATACTTATTTAAGGTTTCTTTGAAGTCTATTGGATTTTCTGCTGTTATCGAAAAAATAGGAGCTTGAAGAGAATGCGCTACTTTGGTTGCAAAACTATCCTTGTAAATACTCAATTGAGCCACAGAATTGTTTTTGTCAGCTTGTTGTATTCTAAATGGAATACTGTCTGATTTTACTTTAGTCAAGCAACTCTCAGCTATTTTGCGATTTAATTCGGTGCTTATTGTAAAGTTTAAACTAGCATTGGTTTCGTCTGGGAATTGATTGTTATCGCTTAGAATTCCCACTTTTTCTTTGTATTTCCAAATCCTTGCAAAACTTTCCTCAATTCGTTCAGTTGTTGCATTATTTAAAATGGCTTGAATTCCTTCGGTTACATTTTCAGCAAAACATAAAATATCATTTCCTGCATTGAATGCTTCCCATTCTAATTGCCCTTTGGTTTGATATAAATCGGAAACACTTTTCATATTTAAGGCATCGGAAATAACTAATCCTTCAAAACCCAATTGGTTACGAAGCAGGTTTTCAATGATATTCTTCGACAAAGTCGCTGAAGTGTTTTTTCCATCATTTAAAGCGGGTACAGCCAAGTGGCCAATCATAATGGAATCTACCTTGTTTTCAATTCCTTTGATGAACGGATACAATTCGTTATTCATCAATTCCTCTAAATTTTCATTCAAAATAGGCAATCCTAAATGCGAATCGACATTCGTATTTCCGTGGCCTGGGAAATGTTTCAAACAGCCCAAAATCCTGGCGTCTGACATCCCTTTTAAATAAGCATTGGCAAAAAGAGCTACTTTTTCTTTGCTTTCTCCAAAGGAACGGTACCCAATCACAGGATTGTCAGGATTATTATTAATATCTGCTAAAGGGGCTAAGTTGTACTGAATACCTGCGGCTTTTAAGTCGAATCCTATTTGTTTTCCCACTTCATACACCAAATCAATTTCAGATTCGGGTAAAGCGCCTAATGTGATGGCGTAAGGATATTGTGGTGTTTTTTCAATGCGCATAGCCAAACCCCATTCGGCATCAATACTCATTAAAAGTGGAGTAGGAGTGCATTTTTGATAACGTATTATTAGCTCTTTGAGCTTGGAATAACTATCGTCATAAGTAACTACTTTTTGTTTGCTTTCATAATTCGTAGCAGCACTGGCGCGACTGTGAAAGAAAGTTAATCCACCAATATTGTGGTTACGAATTAAAGCTTCGGTCGCTTGAATATTTTCTTCGGTATCGTTAATGAAGACCGCAGGAAAGAAAAACTGTCCTATTTTTTGCTCTAAAGTCATAGTTGTTTATTCGTTGGTGGCTGATTTCTTTCCAAAATCGGCAGGAAATACTAAAAATCGTGACAAGATTATTCCTGGAATTGTAGCACAAAATACCCAAATAAAGAAATTACCATATCCTAAATATTCTTGAATATAACCGCTTAACATTCCTGGCAACATCATTCCTAACGCCATAAAACCTGTAGCTAAAGCGTAATGCGATGTTTTAGATTCACCTTCGGCCACATAAATTAGGTACATCATAAAAGCGGCAAAGCCAAAACCATAGCCAAATTGCTCTATGATTACCGCCAAATAAATAAACAACGTATTTTCGGGATGAAAATGAGATAGTAGAATGAAACCAATAATTGGTAAGTGCATGATTAGAATCATAGGTAACATCCATTTGCCTAATCCTTGTTTAGAAATAGCAATGCCACCTAAAGTACCTCCAATGAGTAATGCAATTACCCCAAAAGTTCCATAGATAATTCCAACATCTTCGGTAGTTAACCCCATGCCGCCTAGTTCCTTTGTATCAATTAAAAAAGGAGTTAACATTTTCATTAATTGCGATTCGCCTAAACGAAATAAAAGAATAAATGCCAATACAATCCCAATTTGCTTCTTTTTGAAAAAGCTAGTAAAAACGGTAGCAAAATCTTTTTGTTGTTCTGAAGATTCAGTTCCAGTTTCGTTTTCCGAGATAGGAGTAGCAAATAAATTATACAATGTAATTACTGTCATAAGGAGTCCAACAATAATCATAGTGTACGACCATGCTTTTGTTTTGTCTCCAAATTCAGTTTCTAAATACCCACCAATAATCACAATTAAGCCGTTTCCAGTTAACATTGAAAGGCGGTAAAATGTACTTCTAATTCCTAAGAAAAAAGATTGTTGGTCTTTGGAAAGTGCCAAAAGATAAAAACCATCAGTAGCTACATCATTCGAAGCAGAAGCAAAAGCCGCCACCCAAAAAATAGCTAAACTCAAAATGAAAAACTGACTCATTGGAATAGTAAATCCTACAATTAAAAAAGCAATAGCAATGAGTAATTGCATACTTAAAAACCATTTTCTTTTGGTACTATGCAAATCGATAAATGGACTCCATAACGGTTTGATTACCCAAGGCAGATAGAGTAAACTAGTATAAATACCAATGTCTTCATTGCTGATACCAAGGTTTTTATACATGATTACCGAAACTGAAATTATGATGGCGTATGGAAATCCTGAAGCAAAGTTCAACAAAGGGATCCAAAGCCAAGGGTTTTTCTCTGCTTTCATTTTGTATTTTTATTAATGTGTTTTTACTGCAGCTATTGGTAGCTGTGTCATGATTTCTTTGCTTTCGTTTCCATAATAATCGATATAAGATAAAGCAAATTTGGTTTTATTTTCGATAGCAGCTATTGGAATACGAATGGACAAATGATTGTTGTTTTTATGGATAAAAAATCGATCAATTATCTGACTAGGGTCGTCACTATCAATTATTGAGTTACCCTCTGTTCCATAAAAAATTACGTAGCGAACATTGTTTCGAGTCGGTTGCAAAGAAATGACTAACTCATTTTTTTCTTTCACTACGCTAGTTATTCTAGGAACATCAAAAACTAATTTTTTAAAATTAGGAACGGCAGCAGGAATTGCTGGAAATTTGTATTGATTTTCAGCGAGTAATTGAGTAACGTCTTGGTTTTTATTAAGAAACCATTTGGCACTAAAAAAGGCATTTCCTTGCACATTATTGAAAGTACGCGTATAATCAATTTGATTCGGAATTTCAGTAGGCAAATCCCATTTTTTATCAGCATCTGATTTAATTTTATAGGTGCTATTTCCTATGTATATCGCGGTGTTTTTAGCATTATCAGACCACCATTTTAGCAATTTAGTATAAGACGCTTTGGGGTGATCCAAACTCCAATATAACTGTGGTAAAATATAGTCAATCCAATTGTTTTCCATCCAAACTAAAGGATCAGCAAATAAATCATCATAATTGGTTTGTCCGGCTTGCGTATCTGAACCTCTTGGATCAACAGATTTATTGCGCCAAACTCCAAATGGACTAATACCAAATTGTACCCAAGGTTTGATTTTCTTGATGCTTGTCGAGATTTGTTGAATAAAAGTGTTCACATTATTTCGTCTCCAATCGGCTAGGGTAAGACCATTTCCGTATTTGTTGAACGAAGCAGTGTCGTTAAATTTTTCACCATCTACCGTATACGGATAAAAGTAATCGTCAAAATGAATGGCATCAATATCGTATTTTTGAACCACTTCTTCCACCACTTTTGTCAAGTGATTTTGTACTTCGGGAAGGGCAGGATTGTAATAGTATTTCCCCGCATATTTAATCATCCAATCGTGATGCTTAATCAAGTCGTGTTTTCGACTTAGTATTTCAGTATTGGCTCCTGATGTGGCACGGAAAGGATTTAACCACGCATGAAATTCAAAACCTCGGTTGTGAGCTTCAGTAATCATCCATTCTAAAGTATCAAAATAGGGTGAAGGGGCTTTGCCTTCTTTTCCAGTTAAGTTGCGTGACCAAGGGGCTAATTCAGAGGGGTAAAAAGCATCTCCATTACTGCGAATTTGAACAATCACTGCATTGTAATTGAGTTTTTTGTAGGATTCTAAAATTTCAATAAAATCGGCTTTTTCTTTTTCAACACTATCGGTATTGTTTTTTGGCCAATCAATATTGGCTACGGTTGCAATCCAGACTGCTCTAAATTCGTTTTTAGGATATATTATTTTACTTTGTGCAATGCTATTTCCAAGAGAAAATAGTGTAAATAAAAAAGCAAAAGTAAAGGACTTGTAATTCATCATTATGGGGTTCATTTTATAAAATACAAAAATAGACTTTTTAGAACAGTTGTTGTGCTAAAAAAGGCATAAAATAATTTTATTCTGGAAAAGAAATTTTACCCATTGTTACTGATGGAATGCCTTTTTTTGAGCCAAAATTAGTAGTCCCTCCTGCTACCGTTTCGTTAGCTAATACCGCAAAAAGTATTGCTTCTTTTGCATCTCCTGAAATACCTAATTGATTGGTATTCTTAAAGGAACAAGGTAATAGTTCTTTTAGATATTCCATTAGTAGAGGGTTGTGCATTCCTCCACCCGAAACATAGACCGTAATAGTATCAGTAGTTGCTTCAGTTTGATTTATTGCAAAGAGAATAGCTTCTGCAACCGTTTCAGCACTAAAGCGTGTAAGTGTTGCTAATACATCTTCAATAGCAAGATTTTGCGTTTGACTTTCCGTCATTGCTCTCTGAATATAGTCTAAGTTGAAGAGTTCAGGTCCGGTAGTTTTGGGAAACGATCCTTTGAAAAAGGGATTGTTTTTAAGCGCTTGTAACAAATCAGGATTAACCTTTCCTTTTCGAGCTATTTGAGCATCTTTGTCGTAACTCATTTCAGGATAATGCAATTTTACAAACGCATCAATTAGTGTGTTTCCTGTACCTGTATCAGTAACAAAAACGTGTTCTGGGTTTTGATTTTTGGGCAAAAAAGTAAAGTTACCAATACCCCCTATATTCAGCATAATCCGGCTTTCTTTTTCGCTCCCAAAAAGGAAATAGTCCCCATATACGGCCAAAGGAGCACCTTCGCCTCCTGCAGCAATGTGTTTTTGTCTAAAATCAGATACTGTAATAATTCCAGTGCGAACCGCAATATGATCTCCATCTCCAATTTGCAAAGTGGCATTTGCAAATTGTGCTTGTTGGTGCAATATTTTGGGAGCGTGCATCACCGTTTGTCCATGAGAAGCTATCAAATCAACTTCAGCAGGAGCAACTTTCCATTCTTGCAAGCAATCTAAAACGAGATTAGCGTGTAAAATTCCAATCCATTCGTTTAACAAAGCGAGATGTTGAAAATCAATTGTTTTTTTAGCAAACACTTTTCGGATTTCAGCTTTTATAGCTTCAGAATACGGTATGGTTTTAAACTCTTTTAGGTGAACTACAGTGTTTTTAGATGCTCCCGAAATTTCGCATAACGCTAGATCCAAGCCATCCAATGAAGTTCCCGACATCAATCCAATAATAGTTCGAGTAGGTTTTTGTGCGATTCTGTAGAGCAATTCAATATTGGTATTCATTTTAGAATGGATTTAAAAATGGTATTTATCGGCTGCGGTTTTACTAGTCAGTAATAATCCTGTAAAAGTGATGAGTGTATTGAGAATGATTAATTCGTTATCAAAAACATAACCCCCTAAAAGATTCGCTGAATTTTCATTGATAAGAAAGGTTAGGGCAGGAGATAGTAAACAAATGAACGGTACTAAACGGTCATTCACTTTTTTGGATTTCATAAACAAGCCAAAAGCGTACAAACCTAAAAGTGGTCCGTAAGTGTAAGATGCCACTCTAAAAATCATTCCGACAACCGAACTATCGTTGATGGCATTAAAAACTAATATGATCAAAAACATACAAACTGAAAAAGCAAAATGGACAATGTGTCGTGTTCTAACTAAATTTTCTTTTTGACTGTTCTCCACTTTATCCATTCCCAAAAAGTCCACACAAAAAGAAGTGGTTAGAGCGGTTAAAGCTGAATCAGTTGTCGCAAAAGTTGCGGCTATCAATCCTAAAAGGAATACGATAGCAGGAATGGTAGCCAAATGATGTAAAGCTATTTCAGGAAAAAGTAAATCGGTTCGCGGTTTATTGGTAACCAAATCTAACGGAACTTGAATGTTGTTTTTGGTAGCATAAATGTAAAGCAAAGCACCAACACTCAAGAAAAATAAATTGATGATTACAAATATAGTCGTGAAACTGAACATGTTTTTTTGTGCTTCGCCAATGTTCTTACAACTTAGGTTCTTTTGCATCAAATCTTGATCTAGTCCTACCATAGCGATAGTAACAAACATTCCGCCAAGAATTTGTTTTACAAAATGAAATTTACTTCCGATAAAATCATCGAAGAAAAATATTTTGGAATAGTTACTGTTTTTTACTTCTTCAAAAGCGCCAACCACACTTAAATCTAGGCTGCTACAAATGAAATAAATGGTCATAAATACCGAAGCGACTAAGAAGAATGTTTGCAAAGTATCGGTAATGATAATCGTTTTTAAACCTCCTTTGTAGGTGTAGGAAAAAATCAATAATAACGAAATTAATACGGTAGCTGCAAAAGGAATGTTGTAATAATCAAAAACGTAACGTTGCAAAACAATCACTACCAAATACAACCGGAAGGCTGAAGAAATAGTACGACTAACTAAAAATATAGAAGCGGCCGTTCGGTAACTATAAAATCCCATTCGTTGTTCGATATACCCGTAAATAGAGGTAAGGTTCATTCGGTAATAAAGTGGTAAAAGCAATTTGGCCACAACAATAAATCCAATGGCATTTCCTAAGATAAACTGAAAGTACTTGAATTGTTCTCCGTTTGGCGAACCTACTTCACCTGGTACTGAAATGAATGTAACTCCAGAAAGTGCGGTACCAATCATTCCGAAAGCAACTAAATACCATTTAGAGTTTTTATTGGCAGTAAAAAACACATCGTTTCCGCTATCTTTTTTACTTACTGTATGCGATATGTAAAATAACAGACTAAAATAGATACTAATAATCAGTAGAATGATACTTGGAGTCATAGTGCTTTGAATTGTAATTGTAGACAAATATGCTAAATTATTTCTGTATTCTGAATACGATGCGTTTACTTTTATTTGCTTTTAGTCATTCTTTCAATTCTCTTCTATTTAAAGCGCTAGAATTTTTATATTTGTCAGCCAAATGCTGACTATTCAGTAATTACATTCGAATCCAATGTCACAAATACTACCTTTACAACAACTGTCAGACTCATTAGAAGGTGATCTTTTCTATGACGAATTGCATAAAGTTATATACTCTACTGATGCTTCGGTTTACCAAATTAAACCCATTGCAGTGGCGAGACCTAAATCAGTAACTGATATCCAAACTTTGGTTCGTTTTGCCAATGAGCATCATATTCCATTAACGCCAAGAACCGCAGGAACTTCTTTAGCTGGTCAAACGGTGGGAAGTGGAATTATAGTCGATGTCTCTAAATATTTTACTCAAATCGTTTCTTTTGATAAAGAAAATAAAACGGTGACGGTTCAACCTGGTGTGATTCGCGATGAGCTGAATTTATTTTTAAAACCGCATGGTTTGTTTTTTGGCCCCAATACTTCGACATCCAATCGTTGTATGATTGGGGGAATGGTAGGAAACAATTCTTCGGGGACTACTTCCATTCGCTACGGAGTGACACGAGATAAAATTGTAGCATTAAAAGCCATTTTGAGTGATGGTTCGGCTACGGTTTTTACATCGCTTACTTCGGCAGAGTTTGTCGAAAAAACAAAAGGGGATTCTTTGGAAAACCAGATTTACAGAACATTGTACGAAGAACTTTCCAATTCTGAAACGCAAAACGAAATTGTAAAAGAATTTCCAAAACCTGAAATTCACAGAAGGAATACGGGCTATGCCGTTGATTTATTACTAAAATCGGATTTGTTTTCAGGAACTGAACCAACGATTAATCTAGGAACCTTACTTTGTGGAAGCGAAGGAACTTTAGCATTTACTACAGAAGTTACGCTGAAAGTAGACGATTTACCTCCTACACATAACATTATGGTGGCGGCACATTTTCATACCATTCAAGAAAGTTTAGAAGCCGTAATGATAGCGATGAAACATCATTTGTACACTTGCGAAATGATGGATGATACAATTTTGAATTGTACCAAAACCAATAGAGAACAAGCGAAAAATCGTTTTTTTATACAAGGTGATCCTAAAGCAGTGATTATGCTAGAAGTGGCTTCGGAATCTTTAGAAGAAGCCGAGCGACAAGCGGATGCCTTAATAGCCGATTTAGAAAAAAATAATTTTGGTTATGCTTTGCCAAAATTATATGGTGAAGAGATTGATAAAATTAATGATTTGCGAAAAGCAGGTTTAGGACTTTTAGGAAGTATTGTAGGTGATGATAAAGCAGCTGATTCGATTGAAGATACTGCGGTAGAATTGAGCGACTTGCCGAATTATATTGCCGAATTTGCCGCAATGATGCAAAAATACGGACAGGAGGCAATTTATTATGCGCATGCAGGGGCAGGCGAATTGCATTTACGCCCAGTACTGAATTTAAAGAAGAAAGAAGATTTACAATTATTTAGAACCATTGCTACTGAAGTAGCTGTTTTGGTTAAAAAATATAGAGGTTCGCTTAGTGGAGAACACGGGGATGGAATTGTACGTGGGGAATTTTTGCCTTACATGATTGGCGAAAGCAATTACGAATTATTGAAACGTATCAAAAAAGCATTCGACCCGAATACTATTTTCAACAAAGGACGTATTACTGATACGCCTAAAATGGATGAAAATTTGAGGGTGGAATCGGGTAGAATAGAACCAGAGATTGCAACAATACAGGATTTCTCAGATAGTATGGGAATTTTGCGTGTAGCTGAAAAGTGTAACGGTTCTGGTGATTGTAGAAAATTACCATCGGCAGGAGGAACTTTGTGTCCGAGTTATCGTGCCACACGAAATGAAAAAGATACCACTCGTGCGCGTGCCAACGCTTTAAGACAGTATTTAACCGATACGACCACAGAAAATAAATTTGACCACGAAGAATTATACCAAGTATTTGAATTGTGTGTGAGTTGCAAAGCATGCGCTAGCGAATGTCCAAGTAATGTTGATATTGCGTCTCTAAAAGCAGAGTTTCTGTACCAATACCAAAAAGTAAATGGTTTTTCGAAGCGAAACAAAATCTTTGCCTATAATGCCAAATTGAATAATCTAGGGAGTTTAACTCCTAGATTAACCAATTGGTTTGCTAACTTATCTTTCGTTAAAAATAGAATGGGAATTGCACCGCAACGAGTAGTGCCGCATTTGGCTCCTAAAACCTTCCGAAAATGGTTGGATAACAATCATAAAGAACTCGAAGAAGGAACCTATCCTAATGGACAAGTCCTATTATTTTGTGATGAGTTTACTAATTTTTATGACGTTTCGGTAGGAGTTGATGCGTATGAACTATTGACAAAATTAGGCTACCAAGTTTTGGTTGTAGATCATCAAGAAAGTGGGCGAGCTTTTATCTCTAAGGGATTTTTGGAACAAGCTAAGGCTATTGCTACAATTAATGTAGATATTTTCAAGGAATTAGTGTCGGCTGAAACCCCTTTGATAGGAATCGAACCATCGGCTATTTTGACTTTTAGAGATGAATACATTCGATTAGCAGAGGATAAAATAGGAGCAGAACAAGTAGCAAAGCATGTTTTTACTATTGAAGAATTCTTTAAAAGCGAAATTACTAAAGGAACTATTCGTTCTGAGCAATTCTCGGATGAAGTTAAAGAAATAAAAATTCACGGACATTGTCATCAAAAAGCGTTGAGTACTGTGGAAGCTACTTTTGCTATGTTGAATTTACCCAAAAATAATACTGTTACTATTTATAACTCGGGTTGTTGCGGAATGGCGGGATCTTTTGGCTATGAAAAAGAACACTACGAAATTAGTATGCAAATGGGTGAAGATACCTTGTTTCCAAAAATTAGAGCAACGAATGATTCTGTTGCTATTGCAGCGGCAGGAACAAGTTGCCGTCATCAAATATTTGATGGAACGAGTAGAGAAGCGCAACATCCTGTTACAATTTTAAAATCTTGTTTAAAATAATTGATTTTATTTAAAATGAAATTTTAAGTTTGCATCACAATAAAAGAGACTTTAATTCACTATTTGAATACAAATTATACTATGGCATTAAAGGGTTTGTTTAGGAAAAAGACCATTCATGATATCATGAAACAAGTCGAGCAAAATGAAAGCGATGGACATAATGCTTTAGGCAAACATTTAACAGCAAGAGATTTAACTGCGTTTGGTATTGCCGCTATTGTGGGAGCCGGTATTTTTAGTACTATTGGTAAAGCCAGTGCTGATGGAGGTCCTGCAGTAATTTTCCTTTTTTTATTCACGGCTTTGGCTTGTAGTTTTGCAGCTTTTGCGTATGCAGAATTTGCTTCTATGGTACCCGTTTCGGGATCGGCATATACGTATTCGTATGTGGCTTTCGGCGAAATTATTGCTTGGATTATAGGATGGGCTTTAATTATGGAATATGCCGTAGGGAATATTACAGTAGCCATTTCGTGGAGTGATTATTTTACAGGACTACTTCGAACTGCTAATATTGAATTACCGCAATGGATTCAGATGGACTATTTGTCGGCATCCAATGGATTCAAAGATGCAACCGCATTAATGCAAGGTGGGAAATCATTTGATAATTTAAGTGCTAATTTACAGGATGCCTATACTGCTTGGACCTCTAGTCCAGTAATTGGAGGTTTTCATTTTGTAGCGGATATCCCAGCCATGTTGATTATCATTGTGATTACTGCATTGGTGTACAGAGGGATGAAAGAATCTCGTAATGCAGGTAATTTAATGGTAATCGTTAAATTGTTTATCATTCTGTTGGTGATTGCGGTTGGGGCTTTTTATGTAGATACCACACATTGGAGTCCGTTTGCTCCTAATGGAGTAAGTGGTGTTTTAAAAGGAGTTTCTGCAGTGTTTTTTGCTTATATTGGTTTTGATGCTATTTCAACTACTGCTGAAGAATGCAAAGACCCACAACGAGATTTGCCACGTGGAATGATGTGGGCTATTATCATTTGTACCATTTTGTATGTTGTTATTGCTCTTGTTTTAACAGGAATGGTGAGTTATAACGAATTGAATGTGGGAGATCCATTGGCTTTTGTGTTTGAAAAGTTAGATTTAAAATGGATGTCGGGAATTATAGCAGTAAGTGCTGTAATTGCTATGGCAAGTGTGTTGTTAGTTTTCCAGATGGGACAACCTCGTATTTGGATGAGTATGAGTAGAGACGGTTTATTACCTAAAAAATTCTCTAGAGTGCATCCCAAGTTCAAAACACCATCGTATGCTACTATAGTGACTGGTTTTGTAGTAGGAATTCCTGCTTTGTTTATGAATTTGACTATGGTAACGGATTTATGTAGTATTGGAACCTTATTTGCATTTGTATTGGTATGTGCAGGAGTTTTAGTCTTACAAAACAAGAAAGATATCCCGAGAGGGAAATTCAAAACACCTTACATCAATGCGAAATATATTTTTCCAATAGCATTAGTGTTGGGCTTGTTTTTTGCGTTTGTATACAATAACAAATCCACTATGGGATTCATCACTAATGAAACTCAAGTGAATTCACCTTCAGTAATTATAACTGCCTTAGATAAAGAAGAGACCAGTAAAGTCTATGCATATTTATCTTCTTTGGAGTCGAAATCAGCTACACGAGATGTAGAAGAATTATTAAGTCAGTACCAAGATGACGAGGTTAGCTATGCCGCAATTGTAGCTCGTTTGCCAATTTCGGACGACATTAAATACGAAAGCGGTTTTGATTTGTTCAAACACAAAATCCCGATGTGGATTTTTGTCATTACTTTAATTGGTTTGGCGGTTTGGGCATTTAAAGAAAATTTATCCTTAATTCCATTATTAGGATTAATCTCTTGCTTGTACATGATGGCTGAATTGAGTGTTTGGAATTGGATTTATTTCACGGTTTGGTTACTTTTAGGATTGGTAATTTATTTTGGCTTTAGCCGAAAAAACAGTAAATTAAATTCAAAGAAAGAGTAATGTTTTCGTTAAAATAGTATTGAAAAGGTTCTGAATAGTATTCGGAACCTTTTTATTTTAAGAATAATTCGGCTCAAAAACACAAAAGAGCTACAATTCGTAACAAAAAACCTTAAACTTTGAACTTTAAACAAAACTTAATTTCTTAAGTTTGCATCACTAAAAAAATAAATACTATTACTATGAGTTCATTTGACGTAGTCATTATAGGTTCTGGTCCTGGCGGATATGTATCAGCTATTCGTTGCGCACAATTGGGTTTTAAAACAGCCATTATTGAAAAATACTCCACTTTAGGGGGTACTTGCTTGAATGTAGGTTGTATTCCTTCGAAAGCATTATTGTCTTCTTCACATCATTATGCAGAAATTGCTCATTTCGCTGAACACGGAATTGAACTTTCTGGTGATGTAAAAGTGAATTTAGAGAAAATGATTGCTCGTAAACAAGCGGTGGTAGATCAAACTTCGGGAGGAATCAACTATTTGATGGACAAAAACAAAGTAACTGTTTTTAATGGTTTAGGTTCGTTTGTAGATGCTACACATGTAGCAATCGCTAAAGCGGATGGCACTTCAGAAATTATTGAAGGTAAAAACATCATTATTGCTACAGGTTCAAAACCATCTTCTTTGCCATTTATCAAAATTGATAAGGAAAGAATCATCACGTCTACTGAAGCCTTGGCTTTGAAAGAAGTACCCAAACACTTAGTTATTATTGGTGGCGGTGTTATTGGAATTGAATTAGGACAAGTATATCTTCGTTTAGGAGCACAAGTCTCTGTAGTGGAATTCATGGACCGAATTATTCCTGGAATGGATAGTTCATTGTCTAAGGAATTGACAAAAGTCTTGAAAAAACAAGGAATGAAATTCTATACGTCTCACAAAGTTCAATCAGTAGAAAGAGCAGGAGATGTTGTGACTGTGAAGGCTGAAAATGCAAAAGGAGAAATCATCACTTTAGAAGGAGATTATTCATTAGTTTCAGTAGGGCGTCGTCCTTACACTGACGGATTGAATGCTGATAAAGCAGGAGTGAAGATTACAGATAGAGGTCAAGTAGAAGTAAACGATCATTTGCAAACTTCAGTTCCAAATATCTATGCTATTGGAGATGTAGTTCGTGGTGCCATGTTAGCTCACAAAGCCGAAGAAGAAGGAACTATGGTCGCTGAAATTATTGCTGGTCAAAAACCACATATTGATTACAATTTGATTCCAGGAGTGGTGTACACTTGGCCAGAAGTAGCTGCTGTTGGACAAACCGAAGAACAATTGAAAGCTTCTGCTGTAGAATTTAAATCAGGAAGTTTCCCGTTCAAAGCATTAGGTCGTGCTAGAGCAAGTGGAGATTTAGACGGATTTGTGAAAATATTAGCGGATGCTAAAACCGATGAGGTTTTAGGAGTTCACATGATTGGTGCTAGAACAGCCGATTTAATTGCAGAAGCGGTTACCGCTATGGAATTTAGAGCTTCTGCTGAAGATATTTCAAGAATGTCTCACGCACATCCAACATTTGCAGAGGCTATAAAAGAAGCCGCTTTGGCTGCAACTGATAATAGAGCATTGCACGTTTAATACTGTAAAGTTGAAATAAAAAAGCCCGTTCACTCTTGAACGGGCTTTTTATTTATATTAAACTGTAAATACAGATTTGTAATTCTTCCAATGGCGATAAATCAAAAAGATATTTCCTGCAAATAGTGCAATGGCAATAGGTAACCCTTCAGGTGCCATAAAATAGTTGATGAATAAAATATTCAACGTAATTGGTAAAATTAAAATGTTAGCCAAAGTTACATATCGACCTGATACATAAGACAAGCCACACAATAGCTCAATGCTTTTTGCTAAAGGCATCAAATATACAGAAGCAATTAGTCCCACATTAAAAGCCTTAAAATTCCCCGTAACTTCAGGTTCAGGCATGAGATGGAAAAAATAACTAATAGAGGCAAAAAGGAGCAAAAGTCCAATTAGAGTTCGGATAATAATAGTTGCAATTTTCATAATAATTTGGTTTTAAGGTTAGTATTTCAAAATTACTCATTTTATGAATATGATAATCAACTACAAATAAATAATTTGATTAGCCACTTTCTCGCTTGTTTTTCCGTTTATAAGAATGAATTTTGTTGTATTTTTGGCATCCTAAAAAGAGATGTATTGAGAACTGAAATTCATAAAACGATAGCAAATTCGATGGCTTTTAAAAAGCAATTATTGGATTGGTCACAGCAATTTCGTGAAGTTGTTTTTATGGATAGTAATGATTATCCGCAAGAGTTTTCAAGCTTTGATGCGCTACTAGCGGTAGATGCATTTACATTGATTCAAACCGATTATCACAATGCGTTTGAGGATTTACAACAATACCAACAAACTACCAAAGATTGGTTATTTGGTTACTTATCTTATGATCTTAAAAACGATAGTGAACATTTGCAATCTGCTAATTTTGATGGTTTAGCATTTCCTGATTTATTCTTTTTTCAACCTAAGAAATTGTTTTTGCTGAAAGGAAATCAACTCACGATTCAATACCTGAATTTATGTGATGATGAGGTGGAAACGGATTTTGATGAAATTACGAATAGGGATAGTGTCGATTTTTCAGAGAGCGAAAGTATAACAGTTCAAGCCCGTCTTTCAAAAGAAAGTTATATTGAAAAGGTAAATGTACTTTTAGAACATTTACATCGTGGCGATGTATACGAAGCTAATTTTTGTATGGAATTTTATGCTGAGAATACTACAATTAATCCACTTGAAAAATTTAAAAGACTGAATGATATTTCTCAAACTCCTTTTGCTGTTTTTTTTAAGAATAACAAACAGTTTTTACTTTCCGCTACACCTGAACGGTATTTGAGAAAAGAAGGTGAGAATTTAATTTCGCAACCGATTAAAGGAACGGCAAAACGTTTTCCAGATTCAAAAGAAGATGAAAAAGCAAAAGCAAATTTAGTTTCTGATCCAAAAGAACGTGCCGAAAATATTATGATTACGGATTTAGTTCGGAATGATTTATCTCGAACTGCTCAAAAAGGAACGGTAAAAGTTCAGGAGTTGTGTGGAATCTATTCATTTCAACAAGTACATCAAATGATTTCTACAATCACCTCAAAATTAGACAGTAAGTATTCGTTAGTTGATGTTTTAAAGTTGACTTTTCCTATGGGAAGTATGACGGGTGCACCTAAGATTTCGGTAATGAAAATTATTGAAGAATTGGAAGAAACTAAAAGAGGATTGTATAGCGGTGCTATTGGTTATATTAGTCCGAATGGCGATTTTGATTTCAATGTAGTGATTCGAAGTATTTTGTACAACCAAGAAAAAAAATACGTTTCCTTTTCAGTAGGAAGTGCTATTACGTCATTATCCAATCCAGAAAAAGAATACGAAGAATGTTTGCTTAAAGCCAAAGCGATGCACGAAGTATTGTGCTAAATTGCTATGAATTAATTACTTTTGAGCATGTTGAAACAATTCCAAAATCATTTATCCAGCCATTTTCCTTTTTTAAAAGGTAAAAAACTCTTGCTTGCTGTTAGCGGGGGATTGGATAGTATGGTTTTACTACGCCTTTTTCAGCAATTGGAATATGAAATTGTGGTGTTGCATTGTAACTTTCAGTTGCGTGGTGTGGAAAGTTTTGGTGATCAACAATTTATTCAAGAATATACAAGCCAAAATGGGATTTCGTTCTCGTATACGCAATTTGATACAGAGGCTTTCGCCAAAGATTATAAATTATCTACCCAACTAGCTGCACGTGAGTTGCGTTACAGTTGGTTTTATGAACAACTCGAAATTCAAGAAGGGGATTATATTCTAACTGCCCATCACGCCGATGATAATTTAGAAACCTTTTTAATCAATCTTTCGAGAGGAACTGGTTTGGATGGGTTAACTGGAATCCCTGCTCAAAACGATACAATCATAAGACCGTTATTGCCTTTTACCAGACAAGAGATTGAAAAGTATGCTGCCGAAAATAAGTTGTCTTGGCGTGAGGATAGTAGCAATGCTTCGGATAAATATTTGCGAAATAAAATTCGCCATCATTTGATTCCTGTTTTAAAAGAGTTGAATCCTAATTTCATGAGCTCTTTTGAAAAGACACAGGCGTATTTGCAAGAATCTCAAGAATTAGTAGATGATGCTGCCATTATGGTGTACCAACAAGTAGCAAAAGAAAAAGGCGATGATATTTATTTTGATGTCAATCAACTCTTAAAATTACCTAATTATACTTCGTATTTGTACCAATGGCTGACAGAGTTTGGTTTTACTGCTTGGGAAGATATTTACGATTTGGTGACCAATCAGTCGGGTAAACAAGTTTTTGCACCTCAGTTTAGACTAATAAAAGCTCATGATTACTTGATTTTAAACCCTCTAAAATCGGAAACTAAAGAGCAAGAGTTTTTAATAGAATCCAATCAATCGAAAGTTAATTTTCCCTTAAATATGTTGTTTTCCAATGTAGCTGAGATAAGTACTACTTCAAATTCAGCTATATTTGTTGACCAAGATAAATTACAATTTCCACTGGTTTTGCGTCATTGGAATGAAGGTGATGTTTTCCAACCGTTTGGAATGGATGGAAGATCAAAAAAAATAAGCAAATTATTCAAAGACGAAAAACTGTCGTTAATTGATAAAGAGAATACCTGGCTTTTATGTTCTGGTAACCAAGTAGTTTGGGTTGTTGGGCTCCGACAAGACGAACGATTTAGAATAGATTCAAAAACAAAAAAAATACTAAAAATAGCAATCGGATAATGAAAAAAATAGTTGTTTTATTAGTGATGGTATTGGCTTTCGCCAAAGGAAATGCACAGCTGCTTAATCCAGTAAAGTGGACCACTCAAATTGAGAAAAAATCAGAGGGGAACTATGTACTTACTTTTAATGGAGTGATAGATACTGGTTGGCATTTGTATTCACAATTCACGGCTGATGGTGGTTCGTTGCCTTTGGAAGTGCTTTTTAAAAATCAAAAAGGCAATTTTGAATTGATTGGTAAAACAAAAGAGAGTAAAACGAAAACGGCTTACAATGATATATTTGAAGTCAACGAAACTTTTTTTGAGAAAAAGGCCCAATTGAAACAAGAGATTCATGTGACAAACCCAAAACTTGCAAAAGTAGAAGTAAGTTTAAATTATCAAGTGTGTAAAGACGCTTGTATTAATTTGGAAAAGAATTTTACTTTCGTAATTCCTTCTCCACCAAAGGAGAGTCTGGCGACACTATCTGTTTCAGATTCGGCAAAAACAACAGCTGTTGTTGTGTCAGCTGAAGTTGTAAATAAGAAAAATTCAATAGCTGTTCAATCTACTGCAACAACACCAGTAACAGAACCAGAAAAAGGATTGCTTTCCATTTTTATTATTGCATTTTTCTCTGGATTCGCAGCTTTATTAACTCCTTGTGTGTTTCCAATGATTCCAATGACGGTCAGTTTTTTTACAAAACAGAGTAAGTCAAAGGGAGCTGGTATTCGAAATGCTATTTTTTATGGGGTTTCCATTATTGTGATTTATGTATTGTTAGGGGTTTTAGTGACCTGGTTGTTTGGTGCGGATGCATTGAATGCCCTTTCTACTAATGTCTGGTTCAATTTGTTTTTCTTTATTTTATTGGTAGTTTTTGCAGCCTCATTCTTAGGAGCTTTTGAAATTATGTTGCCTAATTCTTGGGCAAACAAAGTAGATAGTCAAGCTGATAGAGGTGGGATAATTGGAATTTTGTTCATGGCATTGGCATTGGCAATTGTTTCTTTTTCATGTACGGGGCCTATTGTAGGGACGTTATTAGTACAAGCAGCTTCTAAGGGTGGTATTGCCCCAATTGTTGGAATGTTAGGTTTTTCATTAGCCTTAGCCTTACCGTTTATGTTGTTTGCACTATTTCCAGGATGGTTGAATTCGTTGCCAAAATCAGGAGGATGGTTGAATACTGTAAAAGTAGTATTGGGATTTTTAGAATTGGCTTTAGCCTTTAAATTTTTATCTAATGCCGATTTGGTTTTACAATTGCATTTATTAGAAAGAGAAGTATTCTTGGCAATTTGGATTGCTATTTTTGGAACCTTAGCCTTGTATTTATTTGGAAAAATTACATTGCCACACGATAGTCCGATGACACATATTTCTGTTGGAAGATTGTCTTTCGGTCTGGTTGTGCTGTCTTTTACGGTGTATATGATTCCGGGATTGTGGGGAGCGCCTTTACAGTTAATCAATGCTTTTCCACCACCAATGGAATATAGTGAAAGTCCCTTGGGAATAGGGGTAAGTTCGGGTACAACCAATTCTTCGGCTTTACCAGAAGGTGCTAAATTAGGTCCGCATCAAATTGTAGTTTTTGATGATTATGACAAAGGATTAGCTTATGCGAAAACAGTGAATAAACCTATTATGTTGGATTTTACGGGGCATGCGTGTGTCAATTGCCGTAAAATGGAAAATAATGTTTGGTCTGATGAACGTATTTTGACGATTTTAAAAAATCAAGTAGTTGTGATTTCGTTGTATGTTGATGATAAAAGAGAGTTGCCTAAAAGTGAACAGTTAATTTCTAAAGCTACAGGAGCAAGTATTGAAACTATTGGGGATAAATGGACCGACTTTATGATTTCGAAATACAAAACGAATACACAGCCTTTGTATGTGTTGACTGATTTAGAAGGAACTAGTTTGAATTCAAAACAGCCTACTATTAGTTTTGTTGGTATAGAAGAATATGAATCGTGGTTAAAAGAAGGTCTTTCTAACTTCAAGAAATAATCAATGAATCACAAATAGATAAACCGCAAGTTGTATAATTTGCGGTTATTTTTTTTGCATAAAAAAACACCCTAAAAATTTATAGGGTGTTTTAAAAAAAATATCAAGTTGAGTAGTTACTATAAAAACTCTCCGTGTTGAGTAATATCTAATCCTAATTCTTCTTTGTCTTCACTTACTCTTAGAGGAGTAATTTTGTTTACAATAAAGAATAAAGCATAAGAAGCAGAGAAAGCAAAGATAGAAACTAATACAAGTGCTTTTAATTGGATTAAAAACAAAGTAGCATCTCCAAAGATTAAACCTTGGTTGTCTCCAACAATTGGGTTGATTGCTTTAGAAGCGAATACACCAGTTAATAACATACCTACCATTCCACCAACACCGTGACAAGCAAATACATCTAAAGCGTCGTCAATTTTTCCTTTAGGGAATTTCATTACCATAAAGTTACTAACGATACTAGCAATGATTCCAATAGTGATTGCGTGAGGAATACTTACAAATCCTGCTGCAGGAGTAATAGCAACTAAGCCAACAACTGCACCAATACAAGCACCCATTGCAGATAATTTATGACCTAAAATTTTATCTAAGAATACCCAAGCCATTGCAGCAGCGGCAGCGGCAACAGTAGTAGTACCTAATGCTTGAGCAGCAAGTCCGTTAGCTCCTACAGCAGATCCTGCGTTGAAACCGAACCAACCGAACCATAATAAACCAGTTCCTAACAATACATAAGTAATACGTGCAGGGTTTACTTTTTGAACTTTTCTTTTTCCTAAGAAGATGGCACCAGCTAAAGCAGCCCAACCAGCACTCATGTGTACTACAGTTCCTCCGGCAAAGTCAAGAACTCCCATTTTGAAGAATAATCCATCAGGATGCCAAGTCATGTGGCACAATGGCGCATAGATAACTAATATAAATAACACCATGAATAACAAGTAGGCCCAGAAGCGAATACGCTCTGCAAATGCCCCTGTAATTAATGCGGGTGTGATAATAGCAAATTTAGCTTGAAAGAAAGCAAACAAAAGCAATGGAATAGTTGGGGCTAATTCCCATGCAGTATTAGCACTTACTCCGTTAAAAAGCATATTTGAAGTAGGATCTCCAATGATTCCTCCTATAGAAGGTCCAAAACATAATCCAAATCCAACTAATACCCATAATACAGTTACGATTACCATAGCCATAAAACTTTGTAACATAGTACTAATTACATTTTTCTTTCCTACCATACCTCCGTAGAAAAATCCTAATGCAGGAGTCATAATCAATACTAGAGCAGAAGCCACAATCATCCAAGCGGTGTCTCCAGTATCTAATTTTAATTGAACAATGTGAGCTCCTAGTTTTGCCGATTCAACAACAAAATAATTTGAGAAAAAAGTAAATCCCAAAACTGTGATTAGAATCACACTTAAAATAATTTTACGCATAATGTTTAATTTTAAATTTTTGATAAAAGTATAAAAATATCACATTCACCTATAAAAAAATAGGGTATGATTGTGAATTTTTATTAAATATTTAAATTACACCTATAATTTTTTAGGGTTTAATGTAATTTTATACAGTTATTTTGAATTTGATAATCGTATTTTTTATGTTTATAAGGAAATAAGTAGTTTTCTCTACGGTTTTGTAATTTAAAAAGGCCAATTACAACTAGTAATTGGCCTTTTGGATCTATTAAAATAATCAAAGAAGATTATTTTTGGTTGAATTTGGTTTTATACCGATCATTTAATTTTGTTTGATGTGTTTCTAAACTAATTGATCTCCCTTGAATGAAAGCAGTTGTAAGTTTATTAGTTCTCATATCCAAAGCATCTCCTTCAGAAATAAATAGTGTAGCATCTTTTCCAACTTCTAAAGTACCACAAAAAGTATCAATACCTAATATTTTAGCGGTATTTGATGTAATCAATTGTAGAGCCTGTTCTTTGTCTAAGCCGTAGGCTGCACAAGTACCGGCAAGAAAGGGTAAATTTCTTGTAGCCATTCTTTCATGTGCGCCACTATTCTCTAACCCAACTACAACTCCCTGGTCAGTAAGTAGCTTAGCTATTTTAAAAGGGAGGTTAACATCATCGTCGTCGTTTTCAGGCATTTCATGAACGCGCTTTAACAAAACTCCAATTTGATTTTCTTTAAGATACGATCCAATTTTATACGATTCATAACCACCAACGATTGCAATATTCTCAATCCCGTTGCTTTTTGCCAATTGAATAGCATCTATCATCTGTTTTTCTTCATTGGCATGAATAAACAAAGTCTGTTCTCCAGTAAATAGTCCTTTAGTAGCTTCAAATATTAAATTTCGCTCTTTAGCAGAAGTAGTATTGTACACTTTTGCATTAGTGAAAAAAGTATTTATTTCTTGAATTTGGTTTGTGTATTCTTTATTGGCTTCAATGGTTCCAGGTTCGAACCAAGAGCCACTTCGTTTAAAACTAGAAGGGAATTCCATATGAATACCATCATTTTCTTTTACAACAGCATCACTCCAATGCCATGCATCTAACTGTACTATTGATGAAGTTCCAGATAGTATTCCTCCTCTAGGAGTAATTTGAGCCATTAAAACTCCGTTTGGCCTTACCGTTTCAATAACTTTTGAATCAGCTGTATAAGCAATTAGACTTCTAACATGTGGATTATAGGTTCCTATTTCAGATTCGTCGTCAGACGATTTTACCGCATCAATTTCAACTAGTCCAAGAGTAGAGTTAGGCGCAATAAATCCAGGATAGACTTCTTTGCCTTTGGCATCAATTACGGTTTCGTAATTTGAAACGACAATATTCTTATCATTGGATACCAAATCAATTTTTCCGTTTTTAAAACCAATAGCACTATTGTCTAAAACGGTTCCGTTTCCAATATGTGCTTTTGCATTAATAATCAATACCGATTTTTGTTGTTTTGGCGCAGGAGTTTGTTGTGCTATACTAACAAATGATATGCTGAATGCCAGTGTTAAGTAAATTATTTTTTTATGTATCATAATTGTAATAATTAATTAAATGAATAAAAGAATCTAAATTAGTATTCCATTGTGTCACAATGGTACTCTGTTCGTTCTGTTTTTTTAGGTTCTTGTGTAATCATTCCTTTGTTTTTCTCTTCTAATAATTGACCAATTAAAACACTTCTTTCTTTGGCAATCGCTTTTCGTTGTTCATCATCTCTTTGTGAATCAAAGTAAACAACACCTTCTATAATTGTTTTTTCAGCTTTGGCATAAATAGATAAAGGATTGGTATTCCAAAGTACTACATCGGCATCTTTACCAATTTTAATACTTCCTACTTTGTCATCGATATGCAAGAGTTTTGCAGGATTTAATGTGACAAATTTCCAAGCTTCTTCTTCAGAGATATTACCATATTTTACCGCTTTAGCAGCTTCTTGATTCAATCGTCTTGACATTTCGGCATCGTCTGAATTATAGGCTACAACAATACCTTTATTATGCATAATAGGTCCATTGAACGGGATAGCGTCATTTACTTCAAATTTATATGCCCACCAATCAGAGAATGTAGAAGCACCTACACCGTGTTCTTTCATTTTATCAGCTACTTTGTATCCTTCTAAAATATGGGTAAAAGTGTTTACTCTAAAATTAAATTTTTCGGCTACATTCATTAGCATTAAAATTTCAGATTGTACATAAGAATGGCAAGTGATAAAACGTTCTTTATTTAATATTTCGGCTAAAGTTTGTAATTCTAGGTCTACTCTTGGTGCTTTTCCTTTTTTAGAACTGTTGTAATTTTTCCAAGCCAAATCGTATTCTTTTGCGCGTTGGAAGTAATCGGTAAAAACTTGTTCGACACCCATTCTAGTTTGTGGGAAGCGGGTAGGATTTATATTTCCCCAATTGGATTGTTTTACATTTTCTCCCAAAGCAAATTTGATGAATTTTGGTTGGTTTTTGTATAACATTTCTTCTGGCGAAAGTCCCCATTTCCATTTCACAATAGCCGAACGTCCTCCAATAGGGTTTGCTGAACCGTGTAGCAATTGAGAAATGGTTACCCCACCAGCCAAATCTCTATAGATATTTGGGTCTTCTGAATTAACTACATCTTGTATCGTTACTTCGGCACTTGAATTGTGTCCTCCTTCGTTAACACCTTTAGAAATAGCAATATGTGAATGTTCGTCAATAATACCACTTGTAAGGTGTTTTCCTTTTGCATCAATAATAGTTGCTTTCGAGTCAGAAATATTTTTTCCTATAGCAGCTATTTTACCATCTTTAATTAATACATCTGTATTTTCTAAAACACCTTCCTTTTCATTGGTCCAGATAGTAGCATTTTTGAATAGTAAATTTTGAGATGATAATTTTTGTTCGTTACCAAAAGCTACATTTGGGAAAGTGACAGGTTGAACTGGATTTAATTTTTCTTCTTTTTTATCTTCTGGATCAGCTTTGAATTCGGATGTTTTAGTTGCTGTCCAGCTCACTTCTTTTCCATCTTTAATAATAGCTTTTCCTCCTAAATTCGGTGCTGTTCCTATATAAGTACTTAGTCTAGTAAAATTAGTTTTTAATGAATCGGCCGGTTTAATAATAGCAGTCAACCATTGATTAGCAATTGTGATTTTGGAATTTAATTTTTTATTGTCAGCAGTTGTAATCTCTGACTTTGGACTCGTCATATCGCCATTAATCTTCCATTTAAAGGTTTCATTATTAATGACTAAATCATAATTGCCACGAATGTCTTTTGTAGTCATATCATTAACCACAAAGCGACTTCCTTGAACCCAGTTTTCGTATATAACTGTTTTTTTGTCAAAATAATCACCAGAAGTGATGATAAAATTGGCGTAGCTACCGGTATTTAATGTTCCAATTTCATTGCTTTTACCAATAATTGAAGCAGGAATTGTTGTCATTGCTTCTAAAGCTTTCGTGGCATCAAAACCATATTGAACTGCTTTTAATAAATTGGTTCTGAAATTCTCTGTTTTCTTTAAATTATCGGTGGTTAAAGCAAATACGATTCCGTTATCAGCTAATACCTTTAAGTTAGTAGGAGCTTGGTTCCAGAAACGAAAATCTTTTAATTCCATTTGATTTGCCTGAATTGGATCAGATACATCATACGCTTCAGGGAAGTTAATAGGAATGATAAATTTAGCATTCGTTTTTTTGATTTCGTCTATTCGTTCAAATTCATTTCCGCTTCCTTTTAGAATATAGTTGATGCCAAATTCTTTTGCAATTTTTGAAGCACGTAAACTATTTAGCTTGTCTTCAGAGGCAAATAACTGAACTAAATTTTGATTCTCAATTAAAGCTTCAAGAGAAATGTCTTTAGTTTCTGAATTTCCTTTTTTGTACCAATCCATATCCAAATACATTTGACGAATTAATGCCATCATTCCCATCAATGAACTTGGATATGATTGTGAGGTTAGTGCACTTCGAGTAAATCCAAAATGATTTGTAATTTTGTCAGTCAATAAACGTTTACTATTGTCAAAATTGTTTAATGCGATTAAGGTTCCTGTACCTCTTGCAATACCATCTTGAACGTGTGTACCTACAACACCAAAACCAGATTTTAGAAATTCTTCGGCTTTTGACGTGTCGTATTTGTAATTCTCAAAAGCATTCACTTCAGATCGAATATTTTCATTCCAATAATACCCTGCTCGTTTTGTATCATACAATTGGCCTCTTGACATTGGAGAAGTGCTTTTAGGCTTTTCGATACCAAAGCTTGTGTATAGATCAATAAATGAGGGATAAATTGTTTTTCCTTCCAAATTAACCACAATCGTGTTTTTAGGAATAGGAATTGTTGTACCAGCACTAATTACTTTACCATTCTGAATCAAAAGAGTTCCTTTGTTGATTATTTGAGTGGGGGTAACATAGATTTTCGCATTGGTAAATGCCGTAAAATTTTGATTTCTGTTTTGAACACTCTCATTATTAGGGAAATAATTTTGTGAAAATGTTTTGTTTGTTACTAATAACAAAAAGAGAAAAAGGAATATTTTTTTCATAACAAATTTTTAAATATTGGTTAAATGTAATAATAATTAGAATTAATTCAGTTTCATATTTAATTTTAACATTCGTTTGAGCTACTTATTAGATATTTATTTTTAAATTATAAGTATTTTTTAAAATATAAGTTATTTTTTTGTCAGTTGTATTTGGTTTTTATCTATTTTTAGAAAAAGATTAAATTTATATGTTGACAAAAGTTTTTGGAAGTGCTGTTTTTGGAGTTGAAGCAACCACAATTACAGTAGAAGTAAATATAGATAAGGGAATTGGTTACCATTTGGTAGGCTTACCTGATAATGCTATTAAAGAAAGTAGTTATCGAATTGCTGCTGCATTGAAAAACAATGGCTATACTTTACCCGGAAAAAAAATAACCATTAATATGGCTCCTGCTGATTTGCGCAAAGAGGGTTCGGCCTATGATCTGACTTTAGCTATCGGAATTCTAATTGCTTCTTCTCAAATTAAGGGTGACGCAATTGAACGTTATATTATTATGGGAGAGTTGTCTTTGGATGGAAGTTTGCAACCTATTCGGGGAGCATTGCCTATAGCAATAAAAGCCAAAGAAGAAGGGTTTAAAGGATTCTTTTTGCCAAAGCAAAATGCAAAAGAAGCAGCGATTGTATCTGATTTAGAAGTATATGGAGTGGAAAATCTTCAAGAAGTAATTGATTTTTTTGAAGGAAAAGGTACTATAGAACCTACTACAATTGACACAAGAGCCGAATTTTATAAAACATTGGATTTTCCCGAGTTTGATTTCTCAGATGTCAAAGGTCAGGAAAGCATTAAGCGTTGTATGGAAATCGCCGCTGCAGGTGGTCATAATATCATTTTAATTGGACCACCTGGAGCTGGAAAGACGATGTTAGCTAAGCGGTTACCTAGTATTTTACCACCTATGACTTTGCGAGAAGCTTTAGAAACGACTAAGATACATAGCGTAGCTGGTAAGCTAAAAGAAGTAGGATTGATGAACCAACGCCCGTTTCGTAGTCCACATCACACTATTTCAAACGTAGCATTAGTAGGCGGGGGGAGTTATCCGCAGCCAGGAGAGATTTCGATGGCACACAATGGGGTACTTTTTTTAGATGAATTACCAGAGTTCAAGCGCGATGTGCTTGAAGTAATGCGCCAACCTTTAGAAGATAGAGAAGTGACTATTTCACGAGCTAAATTCACGGTTACCTATCCATCTTCATTTATGTTAGTAGCGAGTATGAACCCAAGTCCGAGTGGTTTTTTTAATGATCCTGATGCTCCTCAAACTTCTTCTCCACACGAAATGCAACGGTATATGAATAAAATTTCAGGCCCTTTGTTAGATCGAATTGACATTCATATTGAAGTAACACCCGTTCCATTTGATAAATTATCAGACGACAGAAAAGCAGAAAGTAGCGTCGAAATTCGGAAAAGAGTAACTCATGCCCGAGAAATACAGTCATCTCGTTTTGAATTGATGCCAACAATTCATTACAATGCTCAAATGAGTACCAAACACATTAGAGAATTTTGTGCTTTGGACGAACCTTCTAAAGATTTATTGAAAAACGCGATGGAACGATTGAATCTTTCCGCTCGAGCGTATGACCGAATTTTGAAAGTAGCCCGAACAATTGCTGATTTAGCAGCTACTGAAAAAGTAGCATCCCATCATATTGCCGAAGCCATACAATACCGAAGTTTAGATAGAGACGGTTGGCTAGGTTAGTTTTCTTCTGATTCGATAACAACAACTTCTTCATTTTCGACACCTATAATTGAATCATAGATAGCGTATTGCATCGATATATTGAAAGGGATAGTAAAAAGAACACCAATACAAAAACCAATTAAACCTACTAAAGAACCTAAAAAGGCAACGAATAAAAGTAGAAAAAGAGTTAGAAATTGTGAACTAGCTAAACTGACACTTGCTTTTATCGCTGCAGTCGCTTTTTGTTTGCCAAAAATAATTAGAGGCGTACTCAAAACAGTAACAATTCCGATTGCGAAAGAAATAATTCCTCCTAATACAGGAATTTTATAGAAAGCTAATGCACTATCGATTCCAGTACTCAAAAGGGTAATCATAAAAGTAGCAACAAATAATTCTTTGAAATACGTCCATTTGTAAAAAGAGAAAAATTGACGCATTTTAAATTCCACATCTTTATCAGCAGATTCTGCCATTTTTAAAAATCCCGCACTAATTGGACTAAAAAGACTATTGATTGCTAATACAGCTATAAATTGATAACCAAGGTATTCTTGTTTTAGCATTTTAGCCTCAAATTGTTTTATTGTACTTTCATTCAAATGCTCAGCGCCTACAAAACTAATTACGCCAATAGCGGCAAGAAAAATGAAAAGAAAACCAAAAATCAAAATGGCTAATCCAGCATAAAGTGCTATTTTTTTATAGTTTTCGAAAGCTTTATTGAATACCTCTTCAAATTTTAATTCGAATCCATTGGTTCTTAATTGTGTAATTTTCTGATTGACTGTTTCCATTCTTTAAATTAATTCATTTGGTATTAAACAATTGTTTTTTGGCTTACAGCCAATTTAATATTTTTTTTACTAATGCTAATTTGTCTTTGTAGGGTGCATATCGTAACGGTACATCTATCCAAGTTGCTTTTTTGACTACTCCTTTATGGTGCGAAAAAACATCAAAACTTAACTTTCCATGGTAAGCTCCGATGCCACTATTTCCAACGCCTCCAAAAGGCAATTGTTTATTAGAGAAATGAATCAAGGTATCATTAATGCAGCCTCCTCCAAAAGAATGTGTAGCAATTATGTTGTTACAGAATGATCTTCTCTCGCTGAAAATATATAATGCTAAAGGCTTTTCATATTTTGAAATAATACTATCGATTTCGGTTTCATCTTCATAGGTCAGAATGGGTAATAATGGACCAAATATTTCATCTTGCATAATTAAACTATCAAGACTATTCTCCTCAATTAGAGTAGGAGAGATGTAATTGGTTTCACTAGTGTATTTACCTCCAAAAAGAACCTTAGTTTCGTCGATCATTTCGACTAATCGGGACCAGTTTTTAGCATTGATTATTCGAGAAAAATCAGGAGAAAGTTCAGGATTTTTGCCGTATGCTTTGGTAATCTCATCTTTTAAAAATTGGATAAAATAGGATTTACTGTTTTTATGTACCAAAATATAATCGGGAGCTATACAAGTTTGCCCAGCATTGATAAATTTCCCCCAAACGATTCGTTTGGCTGCCAATCTTAAATTAGCGGTTTCATCAACAATACAAGGATTTTTACCTCCTAATTCTAAAGTAACGGGAGTTAAGTTATTCGCAGCGGCTTTGGCAATGATTTTACCAACTGCCACACTACCTGTAAAGAAAATATAATCCCAACGTTGTTCTAGTAAACGACTTGTTATTTCAACACCACCTTGTACTACTTCCACATGATTGGTTTGGAACGTTTTACTAATGATGGTTTCGATAATTTCGGCGGTTTTAGGGGTTAACTCCGAAGGTTTTAAAACTACTTGATTTCCTGCTGCAACAGCTGCTATTACAGGACAAAGTGCCAATTGAAAAGGATAATTCCAAGGTGCAATTACTAATACTTTTCCGTAGGGTTCTTTGTAAATTATATCTGAAGAAGGAATGTTTAATACAAATGGGAAAACTCTTTTTGGCTTTGCCCAACGGGATAGATTTTTAATAGTGTATTTTAAATCAGAGATAACATAACTCGTTTCAGTAACTACCGTTTCAAAAGCAGGTTTGCTAAAATCTTCTTGTAATGCCTTTACAATTTCATTTTCATACGAAATGATATTGCTCAACAAACGGGTCAGAATTTCTTTGCGATAACCAATGTTGGTTTTGTAATTCATAATTTAAATACTACTTAAAATGCTATGCAATTTAATTTTTAAAATTGAATAAAATACCATTCATTAATTAAAATCAAATGGAATTCCAAATAACATCATCGGGAGTAGGAGCAATTATGGTTAAAGCTTCTTTGGAAACAGGGTGCGTAAAACTCAGTTTTCGAGCATGGAGATGGATTCCTCCGTCAGGATTACTTCGGTCAAAACCGTATTTTAAATCCCCTTTAATGGGAGAACCAATTGCAGACAATTGCGCTCTAATTTGGTGGTGTCTTCCTGTATGGAGTTGAATTTCTAAAGCGGTATAATTGGTTAACTCTTTAATAATTTGGTAATCCAAACTAGCCAATTTACTATCAGGAACTTCTTTTAAGTGTGCTTTAGAAGTATTATTTTTTTCATTCCTTTTGAGGTAATGAACTAATTTGTCTTGAGATTTTTCAGGTTTATTTTTTACAACTGCCCAATAGGTTTTTTGAGTTTCTCGATTACTAAAAAGCTCGTTCATTCTGGACAATGCTTTACTCGTTCGTGCAAACACTACGATACCCGTTGTCGGTCTATCCAAACGATGCACTACGCCTAGAAACACTTCTCCCGGTTTGTTGTATTTTTCTTTTATGTATTCTTTGACAATTTCACTCAGGGGTTTGTCTCCCGTTTTATCTCCTTGAACAATATCACCAACTCGTTTATTTACAACGATAAGATGATTGTCTTCATGAAGTACCTGTAGGTTATCCTTATTAGAAATAATTTTTCCCAAAATAAAATAGTAATAAACAAACATTATTAATTGAACACACTAATTACTAATCACTATTTACTAGTCACTAATATTGTTCATTGGCATTAGGAAAATCAGACGATTTAACATCTTCCACATATTGGCTTATAGCCGAAGTCATTCCTTCATACAAATTCATATAGCGTCTTAAGAAACGAGGGCTGAATTCATTGTTCATTCCTAACATATCATGGATAACCAATACTTGTCCGTCAACACCTCCACCAGCACCAATTCCAATTACAGGAATAGAAATGCTTTTAGCTACTTTTTCGGCTAAATGAGCAGGGATTTTTTCTAAAACTATAGCAAAACAGCCTAGGCTTTCCAAAAGTTTTGCATCTTCCATTAATTGTTCTGCTTCTGCGTCTTCTTTCGCACGAACAGTATACGTTCCGAATTTATAAATGGATTGTGGAGTTAAACCCAAATGTCCCATAACAGGAATTCCTGCGTTTAATATTTTTTTGATAGAATCTTTAATTTCGCTCCCACCTTCTAATTTCACAGCGTGTCCACCACTTTCTTTCATAATTCGAATAGCAGAACGTAAGGCTTCTTTTGAATCCGATTGGTAACTTCCAAAAGGTAAGTCGACCACAACTAATGCACGTTCAATAGCACGAACTACTGATGAAGCATGGTATATCATTTGGTCAAGCGTAATAGGCAAAGTGGTTTCATGTCCTGCCATTACATTGGAAGCTGAATCTCCCACAAGAATTACATCTACTCCAGCAGAATCTACTATTTTTGCCATAGTATAATCATAGGCAGTAAGCATTGATATCTTTTCGCCATTGGCTTTCATTTCAATTAATGATCTGGTAGTAATTCTTTTGTAATCTTTTTTTGCGACTGACATAGTTTTATTTTAAGGATGTAAAGGTAATAAAATGTAATTTTCTTAACTCAAAATCGCTGATTAATATTATTTGTAACAATAAGTTTATTTAAATTCGTCATATGAAAAAAATACTATTTGGTTTTTTGTTGTTCATAACAGGATCTCTCTACTCGCAAAATCAAGAAGTCAAAAATGTTATTGAAACTTTTTTTCAAGGGTTTCATGCTAAAGATTCGGTTGTAATGCAATCAGTTTGTTCCAATCAATTGATTTTACAATCGGTAATTTCGAATACACAAGGAACTAAATTAATTAATGAAAATCCAAAAGATTTTTATCATTCCATTGCAACTATTCCAGTCGCCACTCTTTTCGAAGAAAAGCTATTAGATTATACGATTCAAGTTGATGGAGCAATGGCTCATGTTTGGACACCATATGAGTTTTACGTCAATGGTAAAATAAGCCATAAAGGAGTAAATGCTTTTACTTTATTTAAAGAAAACAACCGTTGGAAAATTATTTATATCATCGATACAAGAAAAAAATAGGTTAACAATCGGCCATATTTACTGCGACTGCTAATCCTCCTTCTGAGGTTTCTTTGTATTTTGAGTTCATATCTTTAGCGGTTTGCCACATGGTATCTACTACTTTATCCAAAGGCACTTTTACATTTTTTGGGTCGGTAGCCAATGCTAATTCAGCAGCATTAATAGCTTTGATGGCCCCCATGGTATTTCGTTCAATACACGGAATCTGAACCAAACCTCCTACAGGATCACAAGTAAGTCCTAAATGATGTTCCATAGCAATTTCGGCCGCTATCAATACTTGGCTAGGACTTCCGCCCATGAGTTCACACAAAGCCGCAGCTGCCATAGCTGATGAAACACCTATTTCTGCTTGACAACCACCCATGGCAGCTGAGATTGTAGATCCTTTTTTAAAAATACTACCAATTTCTCCTGCTACCATCAAAAATTGTTTGATCTCTTTTTCTCCTGCTTGATGATTCTCGATTACTAAATAGTACATTAATACTGCAGGGATTACTCCAGCACTCCCATTGGTAGGTGCCGTTACAACTCGACCTAGTGAAGCATTTACTTCGTTGACAGCTAGAGCAAAACAACTCACCCATTTTAAGATTTGTCGAAATTTAACCTCTGTTTTTCGGATTTGTTCTAACCAAGTTTGAGGTGAATTATAATTGGATAATCCAATCAAATCTTGATGCATATCAAAAGCTCTTCGTCTAACATGCAATCCTCCAGGTAATATCCCTTCGGAATGACAGCCAATGTACATGCATTCCAACATCGTATTCCAAATACGTAGCAGCTCATTATGAATTTGATCTTCGGAACGCATTGATTTTTCGTTTTCAAAAACAATTTCCGAAATTGTCTTATTTTCTTGAAGAGTATACGCTAATAATTCAGTGGCTTTTTTAATTGGAAAAGGGAAAGCGCACTTTAATACTTGTTTCTTTTTGGCATTTATTCGCTCTTCTTTGACAACAAATCCTCCTCCAATAGAGTAATAAGTGGCTTGGTACGATGTATTGTTATTCATTAAAGCAGTAAACCGAAGACCATTAGCATGAAAAGGAAGAAATTTTTTATTAAAAATAATTTCACTTTCAGGAAAAAATGGGATTGACTTTTCATTTCCTAAACGGATTGACTTTTGTCTTTGAATTTGAGTAGTTATAGTTGTTATTTCATCAACTGGAATTGTTTCTGGATCTTGACCGCTCAATCCTAAAAGTATTGCTAAGTCAGTAGCATGGCCTTTGCCAGTTAATGATAATGAACCATACAAATCGACTTGAATTTTTTCGGTTGAGGCTAATAAATTTTCACTTCTTAGTTCCGATAAAAACCGTTCGGCAGCACGCCAAGGGCCTAAAGTATGCGAGCTTGATGGACCAACTCCAATTTTCAACATATCAAATACTGATATACATTCTTCCATAGAATAGTCTTTTAATTGGAATTAATAAGAAATAGCAATGATGGATTATTTATTTTTTAGTCGCAAACCAAAAGGGACCATCAACACTCCTTTTTCGTAAATGTTTAGATACAATACAACAGGTTTTTTTTGACCTTCCCATTTTAGTTCGTATACATCTAAGAAGCCAGCTCCCATATCACTTCTTTTAGTAGGGAAAGGGCAACAGCTTTCTAATTTGGTATATGTTATTTTTTCTCCTTTTGGTCCAGCCAAGGCATTCAAAAAGCGTTCTTGATTTATGTCAGACTTACTGGTTTGATAAAAAATATTAATGGGATAATCTTTGTCATATCCATATTTTTTGTCGGTACTAAATAATTTGATGTCAAAAGTATTATTGTTATTTAATACTAAGTCAGGCGCAGTGTCATCTACATTTTTTAAAGTAGATCTTGTACTTACGCAAGAACAAAGTATAATTGAAATACTTAAAACAAATATGATTTTTTTCATAATAGGTTATGTATTGAAAAACAAAATTAATTTAAAAAGTTCCAATACAAATATAAAGAGAACTTTAAACCCTTTTTAATTTGTGATAACAATTATGCTTAAATTAATTGTTTTTGTTACAGAATAGAATTGCTATTTTTACCAAAAAATAGAACTTATGAATATCTTTTTTCAAACATGGCCTTGGTATATCTCAGGATTTATAATAGGTATGATTATGTTGAGCTTAATTTATTTCGGAAAACAATTCGGCATGTCCTCTAATTTAGAGACACTTTGTTCTATGTCGGGAATAGGAAAAAAAATAACCTATTTTAATTTTGATTGGAAGTCTAATAAATGGAATCTTATTGTTGTATTAGGTGCTATGCTTGGTGGATTTGTGGCAGTACATTTTATGAGTGACCCAACGAATGTGTCGATTAATCCGAAGACTATTGAACAATTAGCCACACTTGGAATCGATGCGCCTAACGGAAAGTTAGCTCCTGATGTTCTTTTTGGAAATCAAATTTTTGAATCTCCTAAAAGTATTTTGATTTTACTAATAGGTGGGTTTTTAATTGGATTCGGTTCTCGTTATGCAGGAGGCTGTACTTCGGGGCATGCGATTTCAGGCTTGAGTAACTTACAGTTACCTTCTTTGAAAGCCGTTATAGGATTTTTTATCGGCGGATTAATAATGGTACATTTTGTACTACCTCTAATTTTTTAATTATGAAATTCATTAAATTTTTAATAGTAGGTTTTATTTTCGGAATAGTTTTAACCAAATCAGAAGCAGTGTCTTGGTACCGTATCTACGAAATGTTTCAATTTCAATCGTTTCACATGTACGGCATTATTTCGGTAGCCATTGCAACGGGTATAATTGGAATTCAGCTTATTAAAAAGAATCAATTAAAAGCAATTGATGGTACTCCAATTGTAATCAAAGACAAAGAAAAAGGCTCGGCTCGTTATTGGATTGGCGGTATATTTTTTGGTTTAGGTTGGGGATTAGTTGGTTCTTGTCCAGGCCCTATTTTTATATTATTAGGAGCTGGAATTTTACCTGTAATTTTAGTTCTTATCGGGGCTTTAGTTGGAGCCGTTTTATATGGTGTTTTAAAAGATAAATTACCACATTAAGAATAAATACAAGTTATTAGGATAGCATTTTCTTATTAAAGAGAATGCTATTTTTTTTGATTTAAGTTTAGAATTCCCCAAACAATGCTATACTGCGCTAGTAAATAAGTAATCATTATTAAGAAGGAGGCTTGAGGAATGGGCTGGTAGAATTTATTAAAAGCCAAGATACTATCTGAACTAATAAAAAATACAGCACCTACCAAAACAGCATGATATGGAATTGCATTCCATTGATAACTTCCCTTAAGTGCAAAATATAGCATAGTACTTATTACTACGGCGTAGATCACTACAGGAAGTGTAAGCGGACCTAGTTTAGGACCTAGCGTTGCAATCATCACTGAAAAATAAATTAGAATCAATCCAATTCCGGCGCCAAAACTTAATTTGTTGCTAATAGACTTACTACTAGTTTGTTTGTTGAAAAGTACAATGTAAAAGAGATGGGAAATTAGGAATGCTACTAGTCCTAGTATAAAATAGATTTCACCTTTATCTGCAAAAAGCAAAATTACATCTCCTATCCACGAGAAAATCAATGCCGTTTCTAATATTTTCTTGGTACTAAAGCTTTCTGAAAAATATACTGCAATTAATAAAATAGGAAGTAAAATAGGTTTTACTACTCGGGCAATTTCTTCTTGGTTGAATGCTGTGATTAGTAAGTAAAAAACACTACAACCTAAGTAAATGGATAAGAATAACTTGTTTTTCATTTTGTTTTATAATTTAGGCTAGAGCCAATTTTTCAGATTTGAACCCCGAGCTTACAAAATAGATGTTGATACATAACGAAAGAGTCAGATATCCCATTATTAAGTAGGTTCCAAAAGGAATCATAGTGTCAATTTCAAACCAATTTCCGAAATAAGTAATTATCCCAATTCCAAAAGCAAATCGGATGCTTTCCCAGAATAAGGAATAATTGTTCGTGTCCATTAATTCGGTATAACTATAGACAGTAATAAAAATAAAAGTTCCGTAGATGAAAACATTTTGAATGTCTATTCTTGCAATAGAAAGGTATAAATAGCTTACTAATCCTAAAGTGACAAATAATTGTATCACCGACCAATACATCAACATTTTCGAATGTTGGGTTCCATATTTATGAAAACTATAGACGTTCGAAATTTTGGGTACAGGATATTTTTCTTCAAAATTTTCAGGACGCCAACCGGTTGGTTTGAACCAAATGGTGATTTTGTCTTTCCAATTTTCAGCACGCCAAGCATCGCAAATTAACAGCGAAAGATGTTGAAAGTTAATTCGGAACGGATTCCAAGTTTGTGCGGGTCTCGTTATTCCAAAGACAGGAGGGACAGTATCTAATTCTTCTTGATAGGTTCCGAATAATTTATCCCAAAAAATAAAAATTTGACCGTGATTTTTATCGATATATTCTGGATTGATGGCATGATGTACTCGATGGTGAGAGGGGGTGACTATTATTTGTTCCAGAATCCCCATCTTTTTAATGTGTTTGGTATGATACCAAAATTGCAAAAACAAATGAATAGGTAAGGTGATGGCTATAACTTTAACAGGAACACCAAGTAAAGCTGCTGGGATTAATAAGAAAGTAAATAGGTTGACAAAGCTAGATACACTTTGGCGTAAAGCACAAGACAAATTGAACTCTTCACTACTATGATGAATAGCATGTTTGTTCCACAAAAAATTAATTTGATGTGACCATCGATGCGACCAATAACCATAAAAATCGATGACGATAAAACCAATATAGTAAGCAAGTATTGTGGTGTCTTGATGAAATAGTGCGATTTTGGGTGCCATCCATTCATAAGAAAGTAACGTCACACTTAATCCCAGTACATCTTTTAGAGAATTGATGATTCCAGAACTGATACTTGATACAGAATCCATAATAGGAGCTGTATTCTCTCCTTTAAAATAGCCGTATAATTTTTCGATAATTATTAATGCCAAAAATAAGGGCATAGCATACAATAAAACAGTAGCATATTCTTTCATAAATACCTATAATTTCAATCAAATATAGAATAAAACTATAGAATTTATGAAGAAATGATAAAAAATGTATAGTACTAGATAATTTCGGCACTCAATCCAGCTTCTAGTAGCTGAATGCATTGTGGTTTGAGTTTGTCATATACATCCGTTTTGACAGTGCATTTCCCGTTGTAATGAATAATTAGCGAACATTGTTCTGCTTGTTCAGGAGTATGGTCGCACACTCGAACCAAGGTGTCAATCACGTGCTCAAAAGTATTGACATCATCATTATAAACAACAATTTCATTATTTACTGTTGTTGCTTCTTTGAAACTGACTCTTTCTCTTACTTTTTCTTTAGTACTCATTTGAGGGTAGGTTTTGTACTTTGGTAATTATAAAACTAATTTACATATTTTAAGGAAACCCAATTGTTTCTTTGGAACTTTTTAATGTAAGTTAAGCCTTTTTCGGTGCAAGAACCATCAATGAACGGAATGTCTTCTTCGTAGAAACCACTAAACAAAATAGTTCCTCCAGGGTTCAAACAATCTACGTACGATTGCATGTCGTTTAATAGAATATTTCGGTTGATATTAGCAATGATCAAGTCGTATTTTTTGTCTTTTAGCAAAGCCGCATCACCTTCATACACGCTAATGTGTTGGCAATTGTTACGTTCTGCATTTTCTATAGAATTCAAATAACACCAATTATCAATATCAATGGCATCAATAGGTTGGGCGCCTTTCATTTCAGCTAAAATTGCTAAAATCGCAGTTCCGCATCCCATATCTAAGGTTTTCAAACCTTTCACATCCATTTCTAAAAGATGCTGAATCATCATGTGTGTAGTTTCATGATGTCCAGTGCCAAAACTCATTTTAGGTTCAATAACGATATCAAACTCAGCTTCGGTTTTAGGGTGAAAAGGAGCGCGAACATGACATTTACCGTCTACCTCAATAGGTTCGAAGTTTTTTTCCCATTCTTCGTTCCAATTGATTTGTTCTATTTCTTCGTAGGTGTAGTCAATGGTAAATTCTTCCGATTGTAATATGGAAACATCGTCAAGGATAGTATCGTCCCATAACTCTTTTTGAACAAAAGCATCAATTCCTGTTTCCGTTTCCGTGAAACTTTCAAATGCTTTTTCTCCTAATTCGGCAATTAGAATTTCTGAACCTAGTTCTTTTGGCTCAATAGTAAAATGGTATCCGATATAACTATTTGACATGTTTATTTTTTTTGCAAAGGTACAGTTTCTCTTTATTTATTGTAACCAATAAAAACAAAAAAAAAGAGGTTTGAATGAACCAACCTCTTTTTATAATTTAGAATTGTAAAATTTAGATAGCGTTGATAATAGCAACGAAATCGTCTGCTTTTAAAGCAGCTCCACCGATAAGACCTCCGTCAACATCTGGTTTAGAGAAAATTTCTTTTGCATTTTCAGGCTTAACACTTCCTCCGTAAAGAATAGAAACGTTGTCAGCTACATCACTTCCAAAAGATTTACGTACCGTTTCTCTGATGAATTCGTGCATTTCTTGTGCTTGTTCTGGAGAAGCAGTTTCGCCTGTTCCGATAGCCCAAACAGGCTCGTAAGCTAAGACAACATTTTCCCAATCGTTAGCACTAATGTGGAATAAACCGTCTTTTAATTGGTTTTCTACAACGTTAAAATGAGTATTTGATTGACGGTCTTTTAATTCTTCACCGAAACAGAAAATAACTGTCATATCGTGTTCTAAAGCAGCATCTACTTTACTTGCAATTAATGCATCTGTTTCATGAAAAATAGCTCTACGCTCAGAGTGTCCAAGGATTACTGTGTTTACACCAACGCTTTTCAACATATCAGCAGATATTTCTCCAGTGAATGCACCGCTTTCAGCTTGGTGAACGTTTTGAGCAGCTACATCAATATTGGTAAACTCTAAATGGTCAACTGCTGAAGCTAGGTTTACAAAAGTAGGCGCTACAATAACTTGTGCAGTACTATCTGTAGGTACTTTAGCAATTAAATCATTCAATAAATCTTCTGTTTGCTCTGCGTTTTTATGCATTTTCCAGTTTCCTGCAACAATCTTTTTTCTCATTTTAGTTGTATTTATTTTAATAATTTTTAGTTTATTTTAATTTGTTTAATGTCTCATTGATAAGATCAAAATCAGTTTCTATGGCTCTGTATAAAACAATTTTTCCTGTTTTGTCGAGAATGATATATCTTGGAATCCAATCCAAATCTATCGCTTTACCAAAAACACCTTTCATCTGGTCGTTAGCCATATAATGGTCTCCTTTTAATTCGTGTTTTTCAATTCCAGCTAACCATTTATCGGATGTTTTATCCATCGAAATAAATGTAAAAGTTACTTCTGGGTGATTGGCTTGTAATTCTTTTACTTTAGGCATTGCCTTTACACAGTCTCCGCACCAAGACGCCCAAACTTCAATTACAGTAGTTTTACCTTTTTGTTTCTTAATAATATCTTTAAAGGCCACTTGACTTCCGTCGGTTGCTAATAGTGTTTCAGACAAAGCAGTTTCTGAAAATGTTTTCTTCTGTGCGTTGCTTGAGCAAGAAAATGTAGCGAAAGCAATTACTAAAGCGATTAATTTTTTCATCTTGATAAATATTTGCAAAGTTAATTTAAACTCAATAGAAAGTTTGTTTTTGGTTGAATACTACTTGATTTCAATATCGTTATAGTTAATAAATAAGCAACTTATTAACGGTGAAATGAAGTTATAATTTCAAATCTTCAATATCATTATAATGTACTTTTTGTTTTACAGTCCCTTTTTCTAGAATAACAATACTTGGATTAGCTCTTTCAATGGTTTTTAAAGCAGTGGCATCACAGAAGTAAAAATCAAATGTGAATCCAAATTCTTTCTTTGTTTTTTCTATTTGCTCAGGTGCCGAACCGGTCATACCGATAACAGTATATCCTTTGGTAACAGCTTTTTGTTTGAGACTTTCTAATTGAGCTAATCCTTCTTTGTTGGCAATAGCCAAATCATACGTGACAAATAGCATTAGTTTTGGATTTTGTAACAATTCGTCTTTATAGTCAGCACCGTCTTTTTCCATTGCAAAATCGTGAATAGGTGGTACATAACCTTCTACAATTACCTTATCTTTTCTATCCACAAAAGTAGCTCCTGTTGGTATTTTCATTAAATCCTTTTCTGTAAATTCAGTATCCACTCCGTTTACTTTGTAGATAAAAGTCATTTCTACAACAGATTGTGGCGCTCCTTCTGGAATTTCCATTCCTTTTTGAATATTGTTGCCTACTTTAAAAGGTCTAAAGTCAATAATTGGTAAATGATGCAATACCCAGTACGCCATAAAACTGCATAGTCCAATACTAATAAGTACTAAAATATTCTGGATTTTGTCTTTAAATAAAGGTTGAATTAATTTGACATTGAAAAATAAAATCAAAATAAAGAATAACAAAACCACATCTTTTGTAAAGGATTGCCAAGGGGTTAAATGCAAAGCATCTCCAAAACAGCCACAATCTTTTACGACGTTGAAATAGGCCGAATAGAAGGTTAAGAAAGTGAATTTAATGATAAGAATCAGCAAAAGCCAAACGGTTAGTTTAGATTTAAATCCTAACAAAAGCATAATTCCCAAAACAACTTCAAGAATGACTAAAAAGATAGCTATTGCTAATGAAAACGGAACAAAGAACGGCAAGTTAAATACAGGTTCTCCAAAATATTCCGCTAATTTATAAGAGAAACCTAAAGGGTCATTCAATTTAATTAATCCTGAAATTATAAAAAGGATTCCTACGAAAATTCGAGAAAATTGGGTGAGTATGTTTTTCAACTTTGTCATAATGTAAACTTTGAGATATAGTTTGGGTTATTTCATTAAAATCAATGCAAAAACAGCATAATTAATCATGTCTTGATAATTGGCGTCAATACCTTCTGATACTAATGTTTTTCCTTTGTTGTCTTCAATTTGCTTTACGCGAAGTAATTTTTGAAGAATTAAATCAGTCAAAGAACTCACACGCATATCGCGCCAAGCCTCACCATAATCATGGTTTTTATTTTCCATTAATTCTTTGGTTTCCTTGATTTTAGCATCGTACAATTCGGTGGCTTTAGTGACATCCAAATCAGGTTGATCAGCAATTCCTAATTCCAATTGAATTAATGCCATGATGGAATAGTTGATGATTCCAATGAATTCTCCAGATTCATCTTCATTGACTTTACGAACTTCGTTTTCTTGTAAACTTCGGATACGTTGGGCTTTAATAAATATTTGGTCGGTAAGTGATGGTAAGCGCAAAATACGCCAAGCACTTCCATAATCTTTCATTTTATTGATGAATAAAGTGCGACATACCGTAATTACGGCATCATATTCTTGTGAAGTATTCTTCATTATTGATGTATATTTGTATTCAAAATTTTTCAAAAATAAGAATAATTTTTCTGAAAGAAGAAAAACAAGGTCTTTAAAACCAGAATGAAATGACGATTAATTGCAAAGGACAGCTCATCGATTTATCAAAGCCTAAAGTAATGGGAATTCTGAATCTAACTCCCAATTCTTTTTTTGATGGTGGAAAGTATAAAAACGAGACTGAAATTATAGCGCAAGTTCAAAAAATGCTTTCAGAAGGGGCTACTTTTATTGATATTGGCGCCTATTCCAGTAAACCCAATGCTGAATTTGTATCCGTAGAAGAGGAAATGGCACGAATTGTTCCTATAGTTGACTTGTTGGCACAACAATTTCCAGGTATCTTGATTTCAATTGATACGTTTCGCTCTCAAGTGGCCGAAGCCTGTATACAAAAAGGAGCTGCATTAATCAATGATATTTCAGCAGGAAAATTAGACGATGCAATGTTGGGTGTTGTTGCCAAGTACAATGTGCCTTATATTATGATGCACATGCGAGGGACGCCTCAAACGATGTCAACACTTACGCAATATGAAGATGTAGTAAAAGAAGTGCTTTTGTATTTCTCAGAACGAATAGCTGTTGCGCGAAGTTTAGGTATCAATGATTTGATTGTTGATCCTGGATTTGGCTTTGCTAAAACGATAGAACAGAATTATGAACTGCTTCAAAAAATGGAATTATTTCAGCAATTAAAATTACCAGTTTTGGTTGGAATTTCAAGAAAATCAATGATTTATAAAAAGCTGAATAATAATGCATCTGAATCTCTTAATGGAACTACAACTTTAAATACGATTTCGTTACTCAAAGGAGCTAAAATTCTTCGAGTTCACGATGTAAAAGAAGCGGTGGAATGTGTCACTTTATTTAATGCAATGAACCAATGAAATATGTATGTTTAGTGTCTTTGTTAGTTTTGTTTTCTTGCGGACATAAAGAAACGATATTGTTGCCAAAATCAAACGTAACCCTTGTTAAAGAGGTTCAGGATTATTCCCCGATTTACTTGTTTTTTAAAACGAAGGGAAAAGATACCTTGGTAGAGGTGAATAGAAAGAATTCCATTAGTTCGACGAATTGGATTTTTCATATTGATAAACGATTGCCGTTGCGTTTGGTGGTGCCAGAAATCATCAAATTACAAGCTAAAAAGGAGGGGAGTGCTCACAAAAGCGAAACTTCAGAAAATTATTTTTCCTATTCGGACAGTCTTCGTAAGAATTTAGCCTTTACGTCTTTTACGAAAGTAAAGTACCAATTAAAAAATCCAAAGTCGGGAGCCATTGCGTATTTTTCAAAAAATGATTTTTCGCTTCAAAAGTTAAAAAGCATTTCAGGTAAAATTACTTTGGGGTTTGATAAGAATTTAAATTTTGGAGACTATCTTCAATATAAAATTGCCATTCAAAATTTACATTTAACTAACGTTTTAACTGAAGAATTTGTTTATTAATTGTGTAGTTGTAAATCACATTTCGTAAATTACTGATGATGGTACGGTTCGTTTCTTAAAATCGTAAATCCGCGGTAGAGCTGCTCAATAAAGAATAATCGCACCATTTGATGTGAAAATGTCATCAGTGAAAGTGATATTTTTCCTTGTGCTTTAGCATATACCGTATCTGAAAATCCGTAAGGGCCACCAATTACAAAAACTAAGGTTTTGATACCTGAGTTCATCTTCTTTTGTAATTCTTCTGAAAATCCGATACTCGAGAAATTTTTCCCATTTTCATCCAATAAAATCAGCTGGTCTGTTGGAGTTATTTTAGCTAAAATCAATTCGCCTTCTTTCTCTTTTTGTTGGCTTTCAGATAAGTTTTTTACGTTTTTAATATCAGGGATAATATCCAAGTCAAATTTGATATAAAAAGACAATCGTTTGGTGTAATCGTCAATTAACGATTGCAATGCTTTGTTGTCGGTTTTACCAATAGCGATGAGTTTAATATTCATTTTGGATGGATTTCAGAAGGCAAAGATAGGAATTTGACAAAAAGCCACAGTTGTATTATGAAATAGATTTTTACAGTTTATTCGTTTTAGGGTACCATATATTGTTATTTTATCAATAACCCTATTTTTTTAAGGGGTATGATTTTATAATTAATAATTATTTATCGTAGCCCCCTATTTTTAAAATTAAAATTTCACAATTTTCGTTAAAAATCAAAAAAATATATTGTGTTGTTTATTTATTTTTGCGTCACAAATAAATAATTACAATTATGTTAGATGTAGGCTTAACTACTTTTATGATTCTTGCCACTAGTTTGGTGATGTTAATGACGCCTGGGCTTGCTTTTTTTTATGGTGGGTTAGGGTGCAATAAGAATATCTTGAGTATTATGATGCAAAGTTTTGTTTCCATGGGAATCAGTACGGTGCTTTGGTTTGCTTTTGGGTATTCAGTTTGTTTTAGTGGAACAATGGATGCTGGAAATGATTTTTTTGGAATCATTGGAAATTTTGATAAAGCATTTTATCACGGGATTACCCCTTCAACTTTGTATTCACCAGACAAGCGTTTTCCAGAATATATTTTTATTGCTTATCAAATGATGTTTGCGATTATTACGCCGGCTTTGATAACGGGGGCCTTCATTAATAGAGTTTCGTTTAAATCATACGTAGTTTTTCTGATTGTATGGCAAATTTTTGTGTATTATCCATTTGTACACATGGTTTGGGGTGGCGGATTGTTAGCTGAATGGGGAGTGTTTGATTTTGCTGGTGGAATTACAGTGCATGCAACGGCAGGTTTTGCTGCTTTAGCCTCTGTTTATTTTGTTGGTAAACGTCAAAAATCACACGAGCCTAATAATATTCCGTTAGTAGCTATCGGAACCGCGTTATTATGGTTTGGCTGGTACGGATTCAATGCTGGAAGTGAATTAGCAGTGAATTCAGTAACGATTTCAGCGTTCTTAAATACAGATACAGCGGCGTCTTTTGCAGCGGTAACTTGGTTGATAATTGAATGGAATACTGGAAAAAAGAAGCCTACTTTTATTGGGTTGATGACTGGAGCTGTAGCGGGATTGGCAACGATTACGCCTGCAGCGGGTTATGTTGATATTTACTCAGCGGCAATTATTGGTATTATCGCTGCGTTTGGTTGTTTTGCTGCAGTAAAATATAAAGAACACAAAGGGTGGGATGATGCTTTAGATGTTTGGGGAGTACATGGTATGGGTGGAATTATCGGAACGATTTGTTTAGGGTTCTTTGCGAATAGCCAAATCAATTCTCTGGTTCCTAATGGTTTATTCTTTGGAGGAGACGGAATGTTGTTGTTCAAAGAATGTGTAGCCATTCTGTTTGCTACAAGTTATGCTTTTATTTTTACGGTTCTATTGTTTAAAATTATCAATAAATTTATTCCGGTTCGTGTGAACGAAGAAGATCAAACGGTGGGATTAGATATATTACATCACGGGGAAGTGGCTAGACAAACACACAACTAAAAAATACTTCTCGAGTTGAAAAGGGTAACATTGGTTACCCTTTTTTGTTTTTATACAGCTTCGCAATTATGCCTCCTTCAAATTTTTAAATCCCCAAAATATATCCTACTTTAGCAATTCATAAAAAAGTAGAAAATGATTAGTGATTCCCAATTCAAAAATGAGTTAGAACTTTTGATTGCCAATGCCATCCGTGAAGATGTGGGGGCAGGCGATTATAGCTCTTTGGCTTGTGTTCCAGCTTCGGCCAAAGGAAAAGCTAAATTATTAGTGAAAGAGGACGGAATTATTGCAGGAGTTGCATTCGCCAAAATGATATTCAATTATGTGGATGCTAGTTTACAGTTAGAAACGTTTATTGAAGATGGTGCAACTGTGAAGAAAGGCGATGTAGTTTTTCATGTTTCGGGAAGTTCACAATCTATTTTGAAAGCAGAACGTGTGGTGCTCAATTCTATGCAACGCATGTCGGCTATTGCTACAAAAACGAACCAGTACGTTCAATTATTGGAAGGTACCAAAACCAAAATTCTGGATACTCGTAAAACCACTCCAGGGTTTCGTGCTCCAGAAAAATGGGCAGTAAAAATAGGCGGAGGTGAAAATCATCGTTTTGCTTTATACGATATGATTATGTTGAAAGACAATCATATTGATTTTGCAGGCGGAATTACTTTGGCTATAGCCAAAACCAAAGACTACCTTAAAGCCAATAATTTAGATTTAAAAATTATAGTTGAAGCTCGGGATTTAGAAGAAATTAAAGAAATTCTAGAAAGCGATGGGGTACATCGCGTCTTGATAGATAATTTTAATTACGAAGATACTCGAAAAGCGGTCGCTTTAATTGGTGAGAAATGCCAAACGGAATCGTCAGGAAATATTAATGAAACTACCATTCGACATTATGCAGATTGCGGTGTAAATTATATTTCTTCAGGCGCTTTGACGCATTCGGTCGCTAATATGGATTTAAGTTTAAAAGCATTTTAATATGTCGAAAGCGATAGAAAGTAGGCTTTTAAAAGTACCCATACTAAAGAACTTAGTTCAGGTATTACAACGAATCAAATTACCTTGGTTAGAAGGTTTGTCGTTGTATGATTTGATGGAATTGTATATTCTTGGAATAGTAGAAGGTGGTTTGACCTATCACGCTAGTGCGGTTGCTTTTAGCTTTTTTATGGCTTTGTTTCCTTTTGCCTTATTTATATTGAACTTGATTCCGTATATTCCTATAGAAGGGTTTCAATCTGATTTTTTGGAATTTGTGAAGGAAGGAGTTCCTCCTAATACGTATGATGCTATCTACAAAATTATTAATGATATTTTAAACAATAGTCATTCAGGCTTGTTGTCTTCAGGGTTTTTATTGTCTATTTTTTTGATGGCCAATGGTATTTCGGGTATCTTGGGAGGTTTTGAATCTTCCAAACACGTTTTGGTCAAGCGTGGTTTTTTACATCAATATGTAGTGGCTTTGGGTATATCAATGGTGTTGTCTATTTTGTTAATTGTGACAGTGGCTGCCATCGTGATTTTTGAGGTGGTTATTCAACAAACAATTATTCAAGATGTGTTGAGCGATCAGGTTCCTTTAATTGAAATGGGACGTTATGCGTTTGTAATTTTGATGATTTTAATAACAAGTTCTATTTTGTTGCGTTTTGGAACAAAACAATTTCATAAACCTCGATTTATTAGTATAGGTTCTGTTTTTACCACTATTTTGATTATTATTTCGTCTTATTTCTTCGGAATCTGGGTGATTAAATTTTCTAAATACAATGAGCTATACGGTTCAATAGGAACCTTATTGATTTTGATGTTTTACATTTGGATTAACTGTATGATTCTTTTGTTAGGGTTCGAATTGAACGCTATTATAGCTAAGTTAAAAAAACAAAATGCAGCTCAATTATTATAACTTAATCTAGTTTAATATGTACAAATTTTGTCTTCTGTTATTGTTTGTGTTCTTCTCAATTAATGTGAACTCTCAATCTATTCTTGGAAAATGGAAAACAATTGATGATGAAACAGGCGAAGCTAAGTCTGTGGTAGAAGTGTTTTCCAAGTCAGGAAAAATCTATGCAAAAGTTGTCGAAGTATTGGATTTAGTTCATAAAAATAGTTTGTGCCAAAAGTGTGCTGGCGAAGACAAAAACCAACCTGTTTTAGGCTTAATTATTATCAAAGGACTGTTAAAAGATGGCTCTGAATACAATTCGGGTGAAATTTTAGAGCCTAAAAGCGGGAAGTTGTACAAATGCGTACTTTCTTTGGAATCAAAAGATAAACTTAAGGTTCGGGGCTATATTGGTTTTTCGTTATTAGGAAGAACACAATATTGGCATCGAGTTAATTAACTTACAATCAATAAATGTATTTTGTCGAAGTAATTTTACCGCTTTCACTTGCTAAAACCTTTACGTATAAGGTTTCAGAAGCTGAATTTCATTTTGTAAAAAATGGGATGAGGGTGGTAGTACCTTTTGGCAAAAGTAAAATGTACACGGCTTTAATTATCGATAAGCATCAAAATGAGCCATTGTTATATGAAGCCAAGGAAATTGATCAAATACTAGATGAAAAACCAATTGTAACTGAATTTCAAATTGCGCATTGGCAATGGATTGCAAGTTACTATATGTGTGCTATTGGTGATGTGTATCGAGGAGCTATGCCGAGTGCTTTGTTGTTAGAAAGTGAAACGATTATTTCTCAAAAACAATCTGTTATAGTAGACGAAAGTTTGCTTTCTGATGAGGAATTTTTAATCTATCAAGCCTTGCAACAACAGAGTTCATTGCGAATTCAAGATATAACAGCTATTTTGAACAAAAAAAATATTTTTCCTGTTGTTCAAAAATTGATTGACAAAAATATTTTGGTGCTACAAGAAGAAGTACAAGAGTTGTATAAGCCTAAATTAGTTCGCTATGTACGTCTACATTCCAAATACGATTCTAATTCAGGTTTAAGTGAATTGTTGGAAACACTAAAAAGTGCTTCTAAACAAAGAGAAATTGTGTTGACTTATTTTCAGTTGAACGCAGTGGAAAAACAACCTATTTCTGTTAAAAAATTACTAGAAAGTACTAATTCAACTGCTGCAATTGTAAAAGCATTGATTGAAAAAGAAATACTGGAAGAATATTTTATTCAAGAAGACAGAATCAATTTTGAAGGAAATGCCCAAGAAGCAGCTTTGCAATTGAGTGTAGCACAACAACAAGCTTGTGAACAAATCAAAGAACGTTTTGCATCAAAAGAAGTATGTTTATTACACGGAGTGACATCGAGCGGAAAGACGGAAATTTATATTAAGCTAATCGAAGAACAACTAGCAATAGGAAAGCAAGTGCTGTATCTTTTGCCTGAAATTGCTTTAACGACTCAGTTAGTAGGACGCTTAAGAATCTATTTTGGAGATAAAGTAGGTGTGTATCATTCGAAATACAGCAATAATGAACGTGTCGAATTGTGGAAACAAGTTTTGGAACAATCTCCGAAAGCGCAAATAGTGATAGGAGCGAGGTCAGCCTTATTTTTGCCTTTTTCTAATTTGAGTTTGGTTATTGTTGATGAAGAACATGAGCAAACATTTAAACAGGTTGATCCTGCGCCAAGGTATCACGCTCGAGATGCAGCAATAGTTTTGGCTAATACACATCAGGCTAAAGTACTTTTGGGTTCGGCAACACCAAGTATTGAAACCTATTTTAATGCGCAATCGGATAAATATGGTTGGGTCGAAATTACAGAACGTTACGGAAATGTTCAGTTGCCAGAAATTGAGTTAGTTGATTTAAAAGACAGCTACTTCCGTAAAAAAATGACAGGGCATTTTAGCAATTCATTAATAGAAGCCATAACTACCGCTTTGTCATTAGGAGAACAAATAATTTTATTTCAAAATAGAAGAGGCTATTCGCCTATAATGGAATGTCTCACTTGCGGCAATGTGCCTCAATGCCAGCAATGTGATGTAAGTTTGACATACCATAAACATAAGAATCAGTTGCGTTGTCATTATTGTGGATATTCTATGGCAAAGCCAACACATTGTCACAGTTGTTCCAGTATTGATTTGGCTACAAAAGGTTTTGGGACGGAACAAATCGAACAAGAATTGCTTACTATTTTTCCGAATGCCAAAATAGGCCGAATGGATCAAGATACTACCAGGGGTAAGTTTGGGTTCGAAAAAATCATTGATAGTTTTAAAAATCAAGAAATAGAAATTTTAGTAGGAACTCAAATGTTAGCTAAAGGGCTAGATTTTAACAATGTGAGTTTGGTAGGTATTATGAATGCTGATACGATGTTGTATCATCCTGATTTCAGAGCTTTTGAAAGAAGTTTTCAAATGATGACTCAGGTTGCTGGTCGTTCCGGACGTTCAGAAAAACAAGGGAAAGTGGTGATTCAAACCTATAATCCGAATCATAATACGATACAGCAGGTAACTAACAATGATTATATTGGAATGTATAAAGAGCAGTTGTATGACCGCCAAATATATAAATACCCACCTTATTTCAGATTAGTTAAACTAACGTTGAAGCATCGGGATTTTGATAAATTAAAGGAGGGGGCAATGTGGTTGTATCAGGTAATGAGTCAAAATTTAGCATTACCTGTTTTGGGTCCCGAAGAACCACCCATTAGTAGGATAAGAAATGAATATATTAGAACTATTTTAATTAAAATCCCTCAAAATAGTCCAATTGGAAGTACTAAAAAAACGATTCAAAAAATACTAAATAGTTTTGAAGCAGTTCCACAATATAGGGCAATAAAAGTTGCAATAAATGTAGATTATTATTAATCTACTCAAAGTCAAGAGCTTTAATTAAATCTTCTTTTTTATGTCTACTTAAAGGAATTTTTGAAGAACCAATCTCGGCAAACTTGCTGTTGTAACGCTCTACTTTGTCAATATTAATGATGTAGGATTTGTGAACTCGAACAAATTTTTCTTTGCTTAAGTTATTTTCAAATGATTTCATTGTGGAAAGCACAAGATTATTGCCCTCTTCGGTAACTACTTTCACATAGTCTCCAAATGCCTCAATCCATTTTATCTTAGAAGTGAATATTTTTAATTTTTTGAGATTACTTTTAATAAAAATATGATCACCAGATTCTTCTTTGGTTTCGTTTTCGAGCGAGTGCAAATGCAAGGCACGTTTCACGGCGGTTTCAAATCGGTTTAGTGTAACTGGTTTTTGTAGATAGTCAGTTGCATCGTATTCAAATGCTCTTAATGCGTATTCTGCTTTGGCAGTTACAAAAATGATTTGAGGCTTTGTTTTAAGTCCTTCTAAAAAAGAAAATCCACTTATTACAGGCATTTCAATGTCTAAAAAAACAAGATCTATTGGGTGAATTGCCATGCAATTTCTCGCTTCTATAGCATTAGAAAAATCTCCTACTAAATTCAATTGTGGATGATTGTTAACTAATCTTGCCACAATCATTCGCTGAACAGCACTGTCTTCGATTATTAAACAATTTAATTTCATAACTTTAAAGAATTGATTATCAATTACTAATTTAAATAAAATTTTTTAAAAAATCAAAAATGAAAGTAAATATTTACATAAAAATATAATAAAAATAATTATCGCTTGTCTATATAAAAAAAATGATTACTTTTGCACCCAAATTAACAAATAAATACATTATTTATGAATCATTATGAAACTGTTTTCATTTTAAATCCCGTTTTATCTGAAGTTCAGGTAAAGGAAACAGTAAGCAAATTTGAAGAATTTCTTACTAGTCGTGGAGCTGAAATGGTATCGAAAGAAGACTGGGGTCTTAAAAAAATGGCTTACGAAATTCAAAACAAGAAAAGTGGTTTTTACCATTTATTCGAATTCAAAGTTGCTGGTGAAGTATTACTTGCTTTTGAAACTGAATTTAGACGTGACGAGAGAGTTATGCGTTTCTTAACTGTAAGTTTAGATAAACACGCAATTTCTTGGGCTGAAAGAAGAAGAACTAAACTTAAATCTCAAAAAGCTTAATTATCATGGCTACATTACAACAATCTGCTTCAGGAAAAAAAGACGGAGATATCAGATATCTTACGCCTTTGAACATAGAAACTAACAAAACTAAAAAGTATTGTCGTTTCAAAAAATCAGGTATCAAATATATCGATTATAAAGATGCTGATTTCTTATTGAAATTTGTTAACGAGCAAGGAAAAATTCTTCCTCGTCGTTTAACAGGAACTTCATTGAAATACCAAAGAAAAGTATCTGTTGCTGTGAAAAGAGCACGTCACTTAGCTTTAATGCCATACGTGGCCGATTTATTAAAATAATTTAAAACTCAGTTGTTGGTTTCTCATTAAAGAGAACCTAACTTCTATAACAAGGACAACAACATGGAATTGATTCTTAAAAAAGACGTTCAAAATTTAGGATTTAAAGATGATGTAGTAACTGTGAAAAACGGTTATGGTCGTAACTTCTTAATCCCACAAGGTTTCGCACAATTAGCAACTCCTTCTGCAAAGAAAGTATTAGCTGAAAACTTGAAACAAAGAGCGCACAAAGAAGCTAAAGTAGTAGCAGATGCAAAAGCATTAGCTGAAACTTTAAAAGCTATCGAAATTAAAATCACTGCAAAAGCAGGTGGTGAAAAACTATTTGGTTCTATTACTAATATTGATATCGCTGCAGCTTTGGCTAATGCAGGTCAAGAAATTGATAGAAAATTCATCACTAGCGGAATTGTTAAACGTACAGGAAAATATACTGCTTCAGTTCGTTTACACAGAGATGTTATCGTAGAATTAGCTTATGAAATTGTTGCTGAAAAAGCATAATTTCTTAACTTATATCTTAAAATCCCGATGCAAGTCGGGATTTTTTTTGTTTAATGTCATTGCGAGAAACGAAGCAATCTCATTTTTTTATTTTTAACAATTTGGAACTAGTTTAGAATGTTCCCTCAATGATATGAAGTATTCAAGATTAACTAAAGAACAATTTGAAGAATTGCATCCTGAGTTTATTAATTTTTTGGCAAGCCAATCAATTGATAAAGCCGAATGGGATACGATTAAAGAAAATAAACCGGAAGTAGCCGAACAAGAATTAGACGTTTTTTCTGATTTGATTTGGGAAGGGGTTTTGGCCAAAGCAGAATATCTAGAACACTTCTCTAAGAATCATATTTTTCTTTTTCAATGTTTTGATACCTATGTGAACTCTATTGTATTAAAATCATTAGTTCCAGAAGTAGATTTTCTGACTAAAGAAGGGTTACAGTGGTTGAGTGACAATATGTTTACAGAAACTATTGAAATGAAAATAGGTAAAAAAGTATTTACAGAAGAGCGAAATGCCTCTATATTTGGACTAATTCAACAAGGCGCTTTCTTGAGCGACGGACAATTGTACCAACAAATAAATTCGATTATTGAATCGTAATTGTATTGGTATTTCTATTAATTTGGCTATTTTAGTACACTATTTCAAAAACTAAAATAGCCAATTTTATTTTCTATGGATATTCAAAATACGATTCAAAACTTACGAGAGGAATTAAATCAACACAACCACAATTACTACGTGTTAGATCAACCTACCATTTCGGATTATGAGTTTGATTTGAAATTGGCCCAATTACAAGATTTAGAAAGGCAACATCCTGAATTTTTTGACGAAAGCTCTCCTACACAACGCGTTGGCGGAGCCATTACCAAGAATTTTGAAACAGTAGCTCACGAACATCGAATGTATTCCTTAGATAATTCGTATTCTAAAGAAGACTTGTTAGAATGGGAAAAACGAATTCAAAAAGTATTGGGTGATGTTCCTTTGGAATATACTTGTGAGTTGAAATACGATGGAGCGTCAATTAGTATTACATACGTGAATGGAAAACTACAACGTGCAGTCACTCGTGGTGATGGTTTTCAGGGAGATGATGTAACGAATAATATTAAAACCATCAAATCGATTCCGTTACAATTAAAAGGAAATTATCCTCCAAAATTTGATGTGCGAGGCGAAATTATCTTGCCTTTTGCAGGTTTTGAAAAAATGAATCAGGAGTTAATTGAAATTGGAGAAACTCCGTATTCTAACCCCAGAAATACTGCTTCCGGAAGTTTGAAGTTACAAGACAGTACCGAAGTGGCTAAAAGGCCTTTAGATTGTTTATTGTATTTTTTAATTGGAAATCAATTACCTTTTAATTCACAATTTGAAAGTTTAGAATCAGCAAGGTCATGGGGATTTAAAGCACCTAAAGAAGCGAAATTGGCCAAAAGTTTGGATGAAGTATTTCAATTTATAGACTATTGGGATACGCATCGTCATACTTTACCTTATGAAACAGATGGAGTAGTAGTGAAGGTAAATTCATTTCAACACCAAGAAGAATTAGGTTTTACCGCCAAATCGCCTCGTTGGGCAATAGCGTATAAATTCAAATCTGAGCAAGTAGCTACTCGATTGAATTCCATTTCGTACCAAGTTGGACGCACGGGTGCTATTACGCCTGTGGCTAATTTAGAACCTGTACAATTGGCGGGAACCATTGTAAAACGGGCTTCGTTGCACAATGCCGATCAAATTGAAAAATTAGACATTCGTGTTGGAGATACCGTTTTTGTTGAAAAAGGCGGAGAAATTATTCCTAAAATTATTGCTGTTGATTTGGCACAACGCCCTTTATTTACAGAGCCTACTCATTATATCACGCATTGTCCGGAATGTCAAACTCAATTAGTGCGTAGCGAAGGAGAAGCCAATCATTATTGTCCTAATTTTTATGGTTGTCCGCCACAGATTATTGGCCGAATTCAACATTATATTTCTAGAAAAGCAATGGATATTGAAGGTCTTGGTGGAGAAACGGTGACTTTATTATTCAATAATGGTTTGGTTCATGATTATGCTGATTTGTACGAATTAACAGTGGAGCAAATCTTGCCTTTGGAACGAATGGCTCAGAAATCAGCGGAGAATTTAGTCAATGGTGTGGCACTTTCTAAAAATATTCCTTTTGAGCGAGTGTTGTTTGCTTTAGGAATTCGTTATGTGGGAGAAACTGTAGCTAAGAAATTAGCCAAACATTATAAAAATATTGATGCTTTACGTCAAGCTAGTTTGATGGATTTGATTTTAGTTGATGAGATAGGAGAGCGTATAGCGCAAAGTGTGATTGATTTTTTTGACAATCAAGAGAATCGAATTATTATTGAGAGATTAAAAAACTACGGTATTCAATTTGAAATCGTAGAAAAAATAAATCCTAATGCTACCGATAAATTACAAGGTAAGATCTTTGTGGTTTCGGGAGTATTTACGCTGTATTCAAGAGACGAATTGAAACAGGCTATTGAAGATAATGGCGGAAAAATAGGGAGCTCCATTTCGGCCAAAACAGATTATGTAGTAGCAGGCGATAATATGGGACCAGCCAAACTAGATAAAGCCAATAAACTTAATATTCCTATTATCTCGGAAGAGGATTTTAAAGTGATGATTGCTTAATTATTTTGTTTCATCTTTTTTATCCACATGGACAAGGAAGCAATTACTGTGATGAAAAAAATCAGGGCTACCAATTGCCAATAGGTTTTGAAGAAATCAACAAAATAAATGCCTATTAAAATATAAGCAGAAGCAATGCATAATTTCAACGGAATGAATTCGGCATTAGTCCAGGTAGTTTTTAAGTTGAAGAAATTTTTCATAAAGCGGTATATAAATTATACAATGATTGATTTGCCTTTAGCAATATTTTGTTTATTGCTGTCAAAGTAAAAATCAATGCGTCCTAAGTTAATACCGTAGCAGCCTACTTGGTTGACTAATACCTCTTTTCCAACTTTGTTTTTGACTACCGTTGGTTTGTCCAAGAAAGTATGGGTGTGACCACCAATGATTAAATCAATATCTTCGGTTGCGGCAGCCAATTTTAAATCACTAATCTTATCGGTATCTTCTTTGGTGTATTTATAGCCAAGGTGGGACAGACAAATTACTAAATCGCATTTTTGTTCTTTTTTCAAAATACGAACCATGTCTTGACTAATTTCTACGGGGTCGTTATACACCGTTTCTTTGTACAATTTCTTGTCTACAAGTCCGCTAAACTCAATTCCCAATCCAAAAACTCCAATTTTAATTCCGTCTTTGATGAAAATTTTATACGGTTTTACCAACCCGTCCATAACGGTATTTTTAAAATCGTAATTGGCTGAAATGAATTCAAAAGTAGCATGAGGCATTTGTGCGTGTAAACCATCTACGCCATTGTCAAAGTCGTGATTTCCAATAGTAGAAGCATCGTATTTCATCATACTCATTAATTTGAATTCCAATTCGCCACCATAATAGTTAAAATAAGGTGTTCCTTGGAAAATATCACCTGCATCAAGAAGCAATACATTGGGAGTTTCCTGACGAATACTTTCTATTAATGCGGCTCTTCGGCTTACTCCGCCCATATTGGCATTGCGAGGATCATCGGCAGGAAATGGGTCGATATGACTATGCACATCGTTAGTATGTAAAATGGTAATTTTCTTAATATCAGCCGATTTGAAACTGCTCAACGACAATCCCAATCCTACAAATGCAGAACCGGCTGCTGTTTTTTCTATAAAATCTCTTCTTTTCATCTTTCTGTTTTTGGAATTTATTCTTCAGTAATTCGGATGTCATTGATTACCGGAATGGTATCGACTTCTTTGAAGTAGTCAATCAGAATATTACGTAATTTATAATCTAAATCATATTTCTGAATTCCTTTTTTGAAAAAATTCATATTGTCTCCTCCGTTAGCCAAGTAATCATTGGTAGCTACATTATAGATAGTATTCAAATCAAGAGGTTTTCCTTGAATTAAAATGTTTTTAGCTGTATTGTCTTTTTTGATGGTAAAAGTGATTCCGGCAATTGGATGCGCTTTTTTAGTAGCAATAAAATATTCTACTAATTCTTGTACCTGTTCGCCTTTTAAAGCAATTACCACTAAGCTGTTTTCAAAAGGCATGATTTCAAACGCAGTACGGGCGGTGACATTGCCTTTAGGAAGTATAGAACGAATTCCTCCACTATTCAACAAACAAATATTTACCGATTTTTTTTCTCTTAATTGGAATACTTTATCCCCTGCTTTGAGTGTTACATCAGCAAGTAAGTTTCCTAATGGAGACTGCCATTTGCTACCACTTTTATCTAAAGTTTCTGGACTGTATGCTAAAATAGCACTTAAATCGGCATCGATATGTTCGCGATACGGACTGATGTATTTTTCTATTTCTGGGGTTTGTTGTATTGTTTCTGTAATAGGAATGCGTTTTCCTTCAATTGTAGTTAATTGATAACTAGGTTTTCCACATGAAACAATTAACGAAGATGTTATAATTATAACAAAAAGTTTGAAAAATTGATTATACTTTTTTAGTTTTACCATCTCTAATGCAACTTTATTAATTAGTTTTGTAATCAGGTAAATGTACTATGTTTTTAAATTATTTAAAGAATTTTTTTTTAAAATATACGTTAAAAAACAAATGGCGAGAAGTGAGTAGCCTAGCTACTACAAATGCTATACGTACAGTTGGTTTGTTGATAGATGAAACGGTATTTGCTAATAGAGAAAGTTTGATTCAAGAATTAATTTCGAATGGGTTTGCAGTAAATAACATTAGTATTCTTGTTTATAGAGATACAATAAATAAAAAAGAAATCCATTCTCGATATACTTTTAATTCGTCTGTTTTGAGTTGGAGTGGTGAGATTACAGATGCGACTGTAAGTAAATTTATCGAAACAGAATTTGACTTATTGGTGAGTTATTATGAAATAGAAAAAGCAATTTTGTTACTCATTACTAATAATTCAAAAGCAAAATTTAAAGTAGGGTTTTCTTCAATTGATAAAAGATTACATCATTTGACGATTACTACACGAATTGAAAATTATACCATTTTCGTTCACGAATTATTTAAATATTTAAAAATATTAAACAAAATAGAATCTTAATATGCAATCATTAATAGGAACAGGTGTTGCTTTGGTAACTCCTTTTAAAGCTGATTTTTCAATTGATATAGAAGCATTAACCAGAATTGTTAATTTTTCCATTGATGGTGGTGTTGAATATCTTGTGGTATTAGGAACAACGGCTGAAAATGCAACATTGTCAGCATCAGAAAAAGAAGTAGTTATTGCAACTGTCATCGAAGCTAATAAAGGAAGATTGCCTTTAGTGTTAGGAGTAGGGGGTAATAATACAATGGAAGTTGTTGCAGAACTAAAAACTAGAGATTTGGCTGCTTTTGCCGCTATTCTTTCCGTTTCTCCTTATTATAATAAACCAACTCAAGAAGGAATTTATCAGCATTTTAAAGCGGTTGCAGAGGCGTCTCCGCTGCCTGTAATTTTATACAACGTTCCAGGTAGGACTTCAAGTAATATGTTGCCAGCAACAGTAGTTCGTTTGGCTAACGATTTTAAAAATGTTGTGGCTATTAAAGAAGCTTCGGGAGATTTGGTACAAGGATTCCAATTATTGAAAACAAAACCTAAGGATTTCTTAGTAATTTCTGGCGATGATATGACCGCTTTGTCTTTAATTTTGGCAGGTGGTTCAGGTGTAATTTCAGTTATTGGGCAAGGTTTTCCTGCTGCTTTTTCAGAAATGATTCGTTTAGGACTTAACCGAAAAGTAGATCAAGCTTTTCAAACCCAATATTTATTGTCAGATTGTATCGATATGATTTTTGAACAAGGTAATCCAGCAGGAATTAAACAAGTGTTTCAGTCATTAGGAATTGCGGATAATACAGTGCGTTTACCATTGGTAAAAGTAGATGATTCTTTAGCTAATAGAATTAACTTGTTTGTTCAAAAAAGTAATAAATAAAGGCAATTTATTTCACATTTTTTTAACTCAAAAAATATTTTGTAGTCGCTAAATTAATACCTAAATTTGCGACCTTAACTTCGGTATGCTTATATCAGGTTGATGTCAATCTGAAGTAAACATAATAAAAGTAAAAAAATGAAAAAAATAGTATCTCTCTTACTTGTTATTGCTTTCTTTTGTTCTTGTAATGAATACCAAAGAGCATTAAAATCCGAAGATGTAGCCGTTAAATTCGTGTCTGCTACTAAAATGTTTGAGGCTAGAAAATACAACAAAGCAATCCGTTTGTTTGAGCAAATGTCTCAGGCTTATAGAGGAAAACCTCAAGCAGAGAAAATGTTTTATATGTTTGCTCAGTCATATTATAAAACTAAACAATATTATTTAGCGGGTTATCAATTTGAGAGTTTTGTTTCGAGTTATCCCAAAAGTGAAAAAGCACAAGAAGCGGCTTTTTTAGGTGCTAAAAGTTATTCGATGCTATCTCCTGAGTACAGTTTGGATCAAGCTGATACCAATAAAGCAATTGAGAAATTACAAAATTTTATTGATACCTATCCTAATTCAGAGTATCTAGTTGAAGCGAATGCTTTAATGAGAAAAATGAACGAAAAATTAGAGAAAAAGGTTTTTGAAAATGCAAAAGGATACAACACAATTTCAGATTATAAATCAGCTATTGTAGCCTTAGATAATTTTATTGCAGATTATCCAGGTACTCCTTTTAAGGAAGAAGCGTTGTTTTATAAATACGATTCAGCCTACCAATTAGGAATTAATAGTGTTCCTGCAAAAATGCAAGAACGTTTGAATGTAGCTAAAGTAGCGTATGCTAACTTAGTTAAATTTAAAGCAGATACTAAATACAAACAAAAAGCGGACGAAATGATGGTTCGCATCGAAAAAGATTTACAAAAATTTACTAAATAAATAAAGTCATGGATTTAAAAAAGACGAATGCTCCAGTAAATACAATAACGTACAACAAAACAGTTATTGAAGAACCTACTGGTAACGTGTATGAAGCAATAACCATTATGGCTAAAAGAGCAAACCAAATCAATTCTGAAATTAAAAAAGAATTGACTGAAAAATTAGAAGAGTTTGCTACCTACAACGACAGTTTGGAAGAAGTTTTTGAAAACAAAGAACAAATTGAAGTTTCTAAATTCTACGAAAAATTGCCTAAGCCACACGCTTTAGCAGTTCAAGAATGGTTAGACGGAAAAATCTACCATAGAGACTCAAACCAATAATACATTTACCATGTCAGTTTTAAACGGTAAGAAAATTTTACTAGGAGTTTCTGGTGGAATTGCTGCCTATAAAACAGCTTCATTGGTAAGACTATTTATAAAAGCAGGTGCACATGTCCAAGTGATAATGACACCTGCTTCTAAGGATTTTGTCACCCCACTTACTCTTGCGACATTATCTAAAAATCCCGTTTATTCTACTTTTTACGATACAAATGATTCTGTTACTTCTGAAGCGCAATACGCGACAGCAGAAGGAGTGTGGAATAACCATGTGGAATTAGCACTTTGGGCAGATCTAATGTTGATAGCTCCAGCTACCGCCAATACGTTGTCGAAAATGGCATCGGGAACTTGTGACAACCTACTTTTAGCTACCTATTTATCGGCAAAATGTCCAGTGTATTTTGCGCCAGCCATGGATTTGGATATGTACAAACATCCAAGTACAATAGCTAATTTTAAAGCGTTATATGAATTTGGCAATACCATAATTCCTGCGGAAAGTGGTGAATTAGCAAGTGGTTTGTCTGGAGAAGGACGTATGGCTGAACCTGAAAATATCCTTGCTTTTATCGAGGTTGATTTAGCCAATAAATTACCTCTTAAAGGGAAAAAAATATTGATTACTGCGGGGCCTACTTATGAAGCGATTGATCCTGTACGGTTTATAGGGAATCATTCTTCTGGGAAAATGGGTTACGATATTGCCTTGTGTGCAGCGCAATTAGGCGCTTCAGTGGTTTTGGTTTCTGGGCCTTCCCATTGCAAAGTAAATCATTCGGGCATACAATTGGTTTCTGTTGTTTCTGCTCAAGAAATGTATGATGCTTGTCATACCTATTATTCGAAAGTAGATGTGGCTATTGCAGCTGCAGCCGTTGCTGATTATAAACCCAAAACAGTAGCTTCACAAAAAATAAAAAAATCAGATACCGAATTCTCTATTGAATTAGAGAAAACCAAAGACATATTAGCGTCTTTAGGAGCTGCAAAGAAAAATCAATTTTTGATTGGTTTTGCTTTGGAAACTGAAAATGAAATAGAGAATGCAAAGTTGAAAATTCAGAAAAAAAACTTAGATTTGATTGTTTTAAATTCGCTTCAAGATGAAGGGGCTGGTTTTCAAAAAGATACTAATAAAGTTACTTTCATTGACAAGTATTTCAATATTGAACCGATGGAATTGAAATCAAAAGAAGCAGTTGCGATTGATATTGTAAACAAAGTAATAGCTCATTTTAATGCGTAAACTAATTGTTTTTTTCTTGTTTTTTATGAGTTTAATTGTTCATTCGCAACAATTAAATTGCACGATCACGGTGAATGCTCAGAAAATGACCAATCCTAATCAGCAGGTTTTTAAAACATTACAAACTGCTTTAACTGATTTTGTCAATAAAACTGATTGGACAGGGCAAGTGATGAAGCAAAATGAGAAAATCAATTGTTCCATTTATATCACGCTTTTGTCTGGAAGTACAGACGAGTTTTCAGGAACCATCCAAGTGCAATCTTCACGACCAGTTTTTGATTCGTCATATTCAAGTCCGATATTTAATTTTAATGACAAAGATTTTAATTTTAGATACACCGAATTTGAAAATTTAATATACAATCCGAATTCATTTGATTCTAATTTAGTTTCGGTGATTTCTTTTTATTGTAATCTTATTTTAGGATTGGATGCCGATTCTTTTGCAGAACAATCAGGGACTCCTAGTCTAGAAGCGGCTCAGAATATTGCCAATATGGCGCAACAAGCTGGTTACAAAGGTTGGACACAATCGGAGGGCAATCAAAACAGGTATTTTTTAATTAACGATTTATTGTCGCCAACGTTTAGTGAAGTGCGTACTACTTCATTTAATTACAACACGGCTTTGGACGGCATGAGTAAAGATTTGAAAGGAGCTAAAGAAAAAGTAAAATCGGCCTTACTAGGATTGAATAAAGTATATTCGATACGACCGAATGCTTTTTTAACTCGAGTGTTTTTTGATGCCAAATCAGACGAAATTGTTTCTATATTCTCAGGAGGACCTAGTTTGTCTATCACTGATTTAGTGGATAGTTTAAATAGAGTGTCGCCGATGAATTCCAGTAAATGGAGTGCTATTAAATACTAAAATTAACCCAAGGTAAATTACCAAAATGATTACATCGCTATCGATAAAAAACTATGCATTGATTGAAAAATTGGCTATCGATTTTTCAAAAGGATTTTCTATTATTACAGGAGAAACGGGTGCTGGTAAGTCGATAATTTTGGGAGCGATGGGATTGGTTTTAGGAAAACGAGCCGATTTAACGTCGCTTAAAAATAAAGAAGAAAAGTGTGTCATTGAGGCGTATTTTGATATTTCAAAATACAATTTAAAGCCCTTTTTTGAAGCTAACGATTTGGATTACGAAGACGAAACTATTATTCGTAGAGAAATTCTTCCTTCGGGAAAATCAAGAGCTTTTATTAATGATAGCCCAGTAAATTTACAAGAATTACAAGATTTGAGTTTGTTTTTGATTGATATCCATTCGCAACAGCAAACCCAAGAGTTGTCAGACGAAGGTGTGCAATTCAAAATTGTTGATGCTATTGCCGACAATCAACACGAAATAGAAAGCTATCAAACCCTTTTGAAAAGCTACAAAGAAGATAAATCCAATTTGAATCTGCTTTTAAAAAAGCAAGCCGAATCTATTAAGGAACAAGAATACAATACCTTTTTACTGAATGAATTAGTCACTGCTCAACTGAAATCAGGAGAACAAGAACAGCTCGAAGCTGATTTTGAAAAACTGAATAATGTGGAAACTATTAAAGAAGCGGTGGATAAGTCTTTGGCTTTGGCCAACGAAGAGCAAATAGGAGTATTGTCTACTTTAAAAGAAATTAAAATTGCCTTGCAAAAAATTGCTTCTTTTGCTCCAGAATATGCTTTGTTGTTAGAACGTATTACAAGTTTGGCTATTGAATTAGATGATATTTCAGATGAATTGACTAATTGTTCAGAAAAACTAATCAATGATCCAGAACAATTGGATTTGATTAGTCAAAAACTGCAATTGATTTTCAATTTGCAAAAGAAACACCAAGTCGCTACTGTTGATGAATTATTGGCTATCCAAACGAACTTAGAAAATACGTTATTTGAACTAGGTAATTTAGAAAGCGATATTGCCACTTTAACTCAAACGATTCAAGATAAAACGAGTCAATTGGATGCATTAGCCTTGGTGATTCATCAAAAAAGAACGAAAGCTGTTCCGGTTTTATCAGATAAATTAATTACCATTTTAGCCACATTAGGAATGCCTAACGTGCGTTTTAATATTGAAATTAAAGCGGCTGATAACTATTACCAAAACGGAAAAGATGAAATTCAGTTTTTGTTTTCGGCGAATAAAGGAACTGATTTTGGCTTACTGAAAAAAGTAGCTTCAGGAGGAGAGATGTCTCGAATTATGTTGGCTGTCAAAGCGATTTTGGCACAGTATTCTAAATTGCCTACTTTGATTTTTGACGAAATTGATACGGGAGTTTCAGGAGAAATTGCTATCCGAATGGGAGAGATTATGAAAGAGATGAGCCAGACCATGCAAATTTTTGCCATTACGCATTTGCCTCAAATTGCAGCTAAAGGAAACGCGCATTTCAAAGTGTTCAAATCTACCGTTGGCGAGGATACACAATCCGAATTACAATTATTGAATGAGGAAGAAAGAGTCTTAGAAATTGCTCAAATGTTATCAGGAGCAGTCGTTTCTGACTCCGCTCTAAATCACGCCAAATCCTTGCTGAACTAAAGATTTGGTTTATATTTGCACACTATTAAACAACACAAACAGTAAATAATTAGAATTTAAGATATGATTATAGAACCTAGAATGAGAGGATTTATTTGCTTGACAGCTCACCCAGCTGGATGCGAGCAAAATGTAAAAAATCAAATTGCTTATGTACAATCAAAAGGTACTATTGATGGACCTAAACGTGTATTGGTTATTGGAGCTTCCACAGGATTTGGATTAGCGTCAAGAATTACAAGTGCCTTTGGTTCTAATGCTGCTACATTGGGTGTGTTCTTCGAAAAAGCACCATCAGAAGGCAAAACAGCTTCACCAGGTTGGTACAATTCTGCTGCTTTTGAAAAAGAAGCGACTAAAGCAGGTTTGTATGCCAAAAGTATCAATGGAGATGCTTTTTCTAATGAAGTAAAACAACAAGCGATTGACTTAATCAAAGCGGATATGGGTCAGATTGATTTAGTAATATACAGTTTGGCTTCGCCAGTGCGTATGCATCCTACAACAGGAGTATTGCATCGTTCTACTTTGAAACCAATTGGCGGTACGTTTACCAATAAAACGGTAGATTTCCATACTGGAAATGTAACGCAAGTTTCTATTGAACCAGCAAACCAAGAAGATATCGATAATACCGTAGTGGTTATGGGTGGTGAAGATTGGTCAATGTGGATGAATGCTTTGAAAGAGGCTAATGTATTAGCTGACGGAGCTACAACAGTTGCGTATTCATACATTGGGCCAGAAGTTACTGAAGCGGTATACAGAAAAGGAACTATTGGTCGTGCCAAAGATCATTTGGAAGCGACTGCTTTTGAAATTTCGAAAGATTTAGCTTCTTTGAATGGTAAAGCGTATGTGTCTGTAAATAAAGCATTGGTAACTCAGGCGAGTTCTGCTATTCCAGTAATTCCATTGTACATTTCATTGTTATACAAAATCATGAAAGCGGAAGGAATTCACGAAGGTTGTATCGAACAAATCCAACGTTTGTACCAACAACGTTTGTATACAGGTCAAGCCGTTCCAACAGATGATAAAGGAAGAATTCGTATTGACGACTGGGAAATGCGTGAGGACGTACAAGCTAAAGTAGCGGCTTTGTGGAAAGAATCTACAACAGAAACATTGCCAGAAATTGGTGATTTAGCAGGATACAAACAAGATTTCTTGAACCTATTTGGTTTTGGTTTCGAAGGAGTAGATTATTTGGCTGAATCGGATGAAATGGTACAAGTACCAAGTATTTCGTAATACCTCATTCAATTGAAATATAAATGCACCCAATTGGGTGCATTTTTTTATTGTTGCCTTCGAAGGGTTCGAAACTTTTGAGTAGCTAGAATTTATTTTAGAACATGATGCGCCAAAACCTTTTGAACATCATACACATTTACCGATTTATTAAACTGCTTTTTAATACTTGGTTGTACTTCACTTGAAATCCATATTTTTAACTCAGCATCTAAGTCAAACGTACCCGCAGTTTCAATACTGAATCTAGAAATACTTTTATAAGTAATGGATTTGTATTCAGTTTTACTACCTGTTAAACCTTGAATATCGACTAAAATAAGTCTTTTGTTTGTAAAGATGAAAGTATCTCTTAGGAGTTTAAAACCCAATTCAATTTCTTCTCCATCGGTTAGGAGTTGTCCGTATTTTTTAATTAATTCTTCTTGGCTTACTGCACCGGCATTTCCAAGAATAGCAGAAAATAGTCCCATAATGTTTTTTAAAATTATCCTAATCGTAAGGCTTTTCGGTTACGCCCCGTTTTTATAGTGGTTGCTGGACTCCACATCTATGGTAATTGGTTAATTATTCAATTGTTGTGTTCTGAAACGGAGTTTTATCAGTGGGTAAATCCAATTCAGATAAAATTCTATTCAGTTCTAAAAGAGAATCATCTGCAATAAGTTCGACTTGAATTTTCAATTTAGTTGTATCGGTTAGTAGGGTGTAGTCTCCTGCAACCGTTTTGATTTCAATTATATCGTTCAAATTGATTTTTTTACGGAAACTGAATAGCCCATTTTTTTGAAGGGTTCCGTTTTCAATGGTTAGGTATTGATTGGTAAAATTGTATAAAAATTGACTAAGATATATTAATCCAAATACAAAATAACCATATTTTGACCAATGGATGTGTTCCATTTCGATTATGTTTATTACCCCAAGTGCAATCCAAACCAGACCTGCAATTAATTCAAGCAGTAACTTTTTTTTCTTAAATTTTATTTTCATGGTTGGGGTGATTTTGGGGTCTGGTAATTTATTTGGTTTGCTTTAGTTTCATTTTCTTATGGTCAATAAATAGCCTACAACTCACTATGAAAAATCCTGAAATATTGGCTTTAATGTTTACTGTATTTCCGTTTTTATCGACTAGACATCCTGTCAAATTACTTGGTGTAATGAAATTTAATTGTTCGTCTTGTATTTAATTATTCACATACAGTTTTTCACCATTGAACCAACTGTTAGTTACTTTTATTTCATTTTCGTCATAATTGGTTATCCATTCACTTTTCATTCTTTTCTTTTTTAAGTTTTATATTATTTTGTGAACTATTATAAGATATATAAATCTTTTAAGTAGTTAGTTAAATAAAAAAAGTCAATAGTTTGAGCATCGAAAAGTTACGAAGTGCTTAACAATTGTATTTTGTGTTAAAGTCTGTAAAGGAAGATCGATTTGGGTCAAAATGCAGTTACAGGGCGATTCAAATATAGTATTTTTTTTTATTAATACGATTTAGAGTACATTTTTTGTCATTTAAATTAAATTGAATAAATTATTAAAATAGACTTTTAATAATCTCACTTAATGACTCGCAACTATTTTTTGTTACCAATTGGCTATAAAGACTATATTTGTGGCACAATCCAAAAACGAATCATTATTTTAACTTAAAATATGCATTTTTCTCTTATTATACCGGTGTACAACCGTCCTGACGAAGTAGATGAGTTGTTAGAAAGTTTAGCTAAAACGACCTATCAAAATGATTTTGAAATTGTCATTGTAGAAGATGGCTCCACAATTCCGTGTGGAGAAGTGATTCAGAAATACATGGCGCAATTGAACATTGCCTATTTTTATAAAGAAAATTCAGGTCCTGGTGATTCTCGTAATTATGGAATGACTAAGGCGAGTGGTGATTATTTTATCATTTTCGATTCGGATTGTATTATTCCAGTTCAGTATTTGGACGAAGTGGACAAAGCTCTGAAATACGATTATGTAGATTGTTTTGGTGGTCCAGACAAGGCGTTGGATAGTTTTTCAGACATTCAAAAAGCCATTAACTTTGCTATGACGTCGTTCTTAACTACAGGAGGTATTCGTGGTGGATCAGAGAAAATTGGAAAGTTCCAACCGAGAAGTTTCAACATGGGATTGTCTCGCAAAGCTTTCGAAACTTCCAAAGGTTTTGGTAATATTCACCCAGGCGAAGATCCAGATTTGTCTATTCGTTTGTGGAATTTAGGTTTTGAAACCCGACTTTTCTCTAAGGCGTTTGTATACCATAAACGTAGAATTGATTGGGATAAATTTTCTGTTCAAGTAAGTAAATTTGGTAAAGCCCGACCTATTTTGAACAGTTGGTATCCAGAATATAACAAGTTGACTTTTTTCTTTCCAACGGCTTTTATTTTGGGATTCTTTCTTTCGGTAGTCTTGTTGCTACTAACTTTTGATTATTTTTTACAACTCTATATGTTGTACTTCTTTATTTTGTTTGTAACTTCAAGTATTCAAAATAGGAGTGTGCGCATTGGGTATTTGTCGTTAATTGCCGTTTGGAAACAATTTTACGGTTACGGTTTAGGATTTTTAGAATCGTATATCAAAGTGATTGTTTTAAAACGTCAACCTCAAGTAGCTTTTCCGTATTTGTTTTTTAAAAAATAACAAATGTCTAAAATAATTGGCCTAACAGGAGGAATTGGTAGTGGTAAAACTACCCTTGCGACGTATATAAAATCGCTGGGAATACCTGTATTTATTGCTGATGATGAAGCCAAAAAACTGATGCAATCTGCTGAAGTTTTGGGCAAAATTAAAGCTGTTTTTGGGGAAGCTATTTTTGAAAAGGAGCAACTGAATCGGCAACAACTTGCTTCGATTGTTTTTTCTAATCCAGAAAAGTTGAGCCAACTCAATGGCATCATTCATCCCGCAGTCAAAAAGCAGTTTACCATTTGGCTTGACCAACATCAGTCGGCGCCTTTTGTTGTTTATGAAGCTGCTATTTTATTTGAAAGTGGTAGTTATCAAAACTGTGATAGTATTATAACCATTACCACTCCTTTAGAAGACAGAATTGCACGGGTAATGCAACGCGATAACAGTTCGAGAGAACAAGTGTTGGATCGAATTAATGCGCAATGGACCGATGAACAACGGGCTGCTAAAAGTAACTTCATAATTGAAAATACTGACCCTCAAAATGCAAAATCACAACTTGACGAAATTCTTAAAATTTTAAAGATTCAGCAAAATGAAGCCTAGATGTTAATATTTGGTTAATGTATTATTTATTATATTGTTAAAATACTAAATTTGTTTTGATGAGTAAGCTATTTTTTAGATTGTTAGTTTTGTTGATGAGTTTGTCCCTAATTGGGATTATTCTTGTTCAGGTGTATTGGTTCAATACCTCTTTTCAAAACAATGACGAACAATTCAAATTTCATGTTAAACAAGTATTGGGTAACGTAGCCGAAAAATTGCAAAAACAAGAGGCGTATAGTTTTTATGACAAGTACAATCATTTAAAAGATAGTACAGGTAAAATACCTAAAAAAGATGATTTATTAGAGTTTACTTATGTTCAAAAAAATTTAAAAACGAATAAGACTATTGTGTATTCCAATAGTATCATCGCCGAAGATTTTCATATCAATTCATCGCTCTTTGACAAAAAAACGGACAATACAAAATTATTCAAGAATTTCAGCTCCAAACGTGTCACCGAAGTCTACAATAATAAGCCATTAGATAATTCGCTATTAGGGCAAAGTCTAATTCCAGATGAACGCACTGAGAAATCAGGAAATTTAGATGTGTTAGACAATGCGCAATTTGAGATTTTCTATAAAGATATCGCGATGGCAATGCCTCTCGAAGAAAGAGTATCGGCAGACAATATCAGGAAATTAATTAAAAAGGAATTAGAAGAATACGGTGTCAATACCAAATTTGAGTTTGGGATTTATAATAATGATTTTGCTACCAAAGTAAAATCGGCTGATTTTAAATACAATAAGAGTAACAGCTATTCGATTCCGATTTTAACAGATAACGAAGGGCATGAGCAGTATAAATTAATGGTCGCTTTTCCGCATAAAAAACGATTCTTATTGTCTGAATTGGTGAGTATTACAATCCTCTCGATCATTTTTACGTTGATTATTATTATAGCCTATACGAGTGCTTTGAGTCAGTTGATTCGTCAACGCCAAATTTCTGAAATCAAAACGGATTTCATTAATAATATGACGCATGAATTCAAGACACCTATTGCTACTATAAATTTAGCGTTGGATGCCATCCGAAATCCTAAAATAATTGATGATAAGGAGAAAGTATTGCGCTACCTCCAAATGATTAGAGACGAGAATAAGCGAATGCATGCTCAGGTGGAGAATGTATTACGAATTTCTAAATTGGAGAAAAAAGAATTAGAAATTGATAAAGAATCCAACCATATTGAAGATGTAATTAACGATGCTATTGAACATGTTAATTTGATTTTAGAAGATAGGGGGGGAAGCATTACCACACATTTTGATGCTACCCGAACAACGGTACTGATCAATGATAATCATTTTACGAATGTGATTGTAAACATTTTAGAAAATGCGATTAAATATTCGCCAGAGGCACCAGAGATTGATATTTATACTGAGAATATCAAAGATATGGTGTTGATAAAAGTACAAGATAAAGGTTTGGGAATGAGTAAGGTGGCTCAAAAACGAATTTTTGAAAAATTTTACCGAGAACATACCGGAGATATTCATAACGTGAAAGGACATGGTTTAGGATTGGCCTACGTTAAGAGAATTGTAGAAGACCATAACGGTCAAGTATATGTAGAAAGTGAAAAAGGGAAAGGAAGTACCTTCATTATAAAATTACCACTAATTAATTAGACTATGGAAAATACCAATAAAAAAATACTTTTAGTAGAGGACGATCTTAATTTTGGAGCGGTACTAAAAGATTACTTGATGCTAAATGATTTTGATGTTACTTTAGCTAAAAACGGAATGGAAGGTTTTGAGAAGTTCAAAAAAGACAATTACGATTTGTGTATTTTGGATGTGATGATGCCTTACAAAGATGGATATACTTTAGCTAAAGAAATCAGAGAGAAAAATGCCGAAGTGCCAATTATCTTTTTGACGGCTAAATCGATGAAAGAAGACGTATTAAAAGGCTATAAAGCGGGTGCTGATGATTATTTAAACAAACCTTTTGATTCTGAAGTATTGTTGATGAAAATCAAAGCCATCATTCAGAGAAAATCATCGGATGTCAAAGCAGAACAAGTGCAGTTTGAGTTTAATGTGGGTAAATTCCACTTGAATTCTAAATTGCGATTCTTGACCTATCAAAATGACGAACCAATTAAATTGTCTCCAAAAGAGAATGAATTATTAAAAATGTTGATTCTTCATGAGAATGATTTGATGCCAAGAGAATTGGCCTTGACTAAAATTTGGAGAGATGATAACTACTTTACTTCTCGAAGTATGGACGTGTATATTGCCAAATTAAGAAAGTATTTGAAATCAGATGAAAATGTTGAAATTTTAAACATCCACGGAGAAGGTTTCCGATTGGTTGTGAAAAAATAAGATTCGTTTTTAGAAATAAAAAAAGCTCCAAGAAATTGGAGCTTTTTTTATGGGAATATTTGGAGTTAATAAGAACGTTTCATTTTGTCTTTTATCGCATCTAAACATAAGTTATTGATACTTCCTTCGTGAGTGTGCTTAGTTGCTTTAGGCGATTGGAATGTACCATTTTCTAGTTGTTCAGCAACTGCTTTGTAAGCATCTCTAAATGGAACTCCAGCAACTACCATTTCATTTAAGGAATCAACTGTAAAAAGATAGTCGTATTTTTTATCGTCTAAAATATGTTCTTTTACCGTAATGTCTTTGATAGCAAAAATCGCAATGTCCAAACAGGCTTTTAAATTTTGAATTGCCGGAAACAATCCTTCTTTTAATAATTGTAAATCTCTATGATAACCACTTGGTAAATTGTTCGTAATCAAAGTGATTTCATATGGTAAAGCTTGAATTTTGTTGCATTTTCCACGAATTAATTCAAATACATCAGGGTTTTTCTTGTGAGGCATAATGCTTGAGCCTGTTGTAAGATGGGACGGTAAGCTGATGAAATCAAAATTCTGACTCATATATAAACACACATCCATAGAAAATTTAGCCAAAGTTGCCGCCACGCTACTCATAGCAAACGCTACAGTTTTTTCCGCTTTTCCTCGACTCATTTGAGCAGCTACGGCATTGAATTTTAAAGTTTCAAATTGTAGCTCTTGAGTGGTAAATGTTCTGTTAATTGGGAAGGAACTTCCATAACCTGCAGCAGAACCCAATGGGTTTTGATCCACCACTTTTAGTGCGGCATTTAACATCGTAATATCGTCAATCAAACTTTCAGCATAAGCCGAAAACCACATGCCAAAAGAAGAAGGCATTGCGATTTGTAAATGCGTATAACCAGGTAATAATACATTTTGGTGCTTATCAGCCGACTCCATCAATAAATCAAAAAGTACTTTTACCTGTTCTTTCAATTCTTTGACAACATCTTTTAAATACAAATGAACGTCTACTAAAACTTGGTCGTTACGAGAACGGGCCGTGTGGATTTTTTTCCCAGCATCGCCTAATTTGATAGTCAATAGGTATTCAATTTTGGAATGAACGTCTTCAAAACTATCTTCGATTTCAAAATTACCTGCCTCAACATCTTTAATGATTTCTTCCAAAGCGATAACCAATGAAGAGGTTTCTACTTCAGTCAATAAACCAATTTGACCTAACATTTTCGCATGAGCAATAGAACCCAATGCGTCGTATTTAGCCAAAACTAAGTCTAATTCTCTGTCGTTTCCAACAGTGAAATGTTCTATTTGTTTGTCAGTGGCAATTCCTTTTTCCCAGAGTTTCATATGTGTAATTTTATTGCTTGAAAAAATCAGTTAGTATTTTGATGTACAACTGAATTCCTTCTTCTATTTCGTTAATAAATATAAATTCGTCAGCCGAGTGGGAGCGGAGCGTTTCTCCAGGTCCTAATTTCAAGGATTGGCAACTCAATACTGACTGATCTGAAAGAGTTGGCGAACCATAAGTAGTTCTTCCCAATGCAATTCCAGCTTGAACTAAACCGTGTTCTAACGGAATAGATGAAGCGTTTAAATGCATCGAACGAGGATTTACTTCTGCACTTACATGATTTTTTACAGTAGCCAAAATTTCGGCATTGCTATAACAATCATTCACTCGGATATCCACAACCAAATGACATTCAGCAGGAACTACATTGTGTTGTTTTCCAGCGCTTACTTGAGTTACAGTCATTTTTACAGGACCTAAAACGTCAGATATTTTTTCAAATTGATAGGTTTTGAACCAATCAATCACAGGCATCGCATTGTAAATAGGATTGTCTTCATTTTGATGTGCCGCATGACTGGCAGTCCCTTTGACGACAACGTCTAACACTAATAAACCTTTTTCGGCTATAGCCAATTGCATTAATGTAGGCTCGCCCACAATGGCGCAATTCAATTCAGGTAAGTGTTTTAAAACACTGTTTAAACCATTTTTTCCACTGCTTTCTTCTTCTGCGGAAGCGACGATAACCATATTGTACGGTAAATTTTCTTGTCCGTAAAAATGAACGAAAGTGGCTAAAAGCGAAACCAAACAGCCTCCTGCATCATTACTACCTAATCCGAATAATTTACCGTCTTTGACAATGGCTTCAAAAGGATCATTGGTATAGCCTTGGTTAGGTTTCACAGTATCGTGATGTGAATTCAATAAAAGTGTTGGTTTACTTTCGTCAAAATGTTGATTGAAAGCCCAAATATTGTTATTCTCCCTTTGAAAAGGAATTCCGTTTTGGGTAAACCAATTCTCAATTAATAGTGCTGTTTTATCTTCTTCACTTGAAAAGGAAGGGGTTTCAATTAGCGCTTTTAATAGGGCAATAGCTTCTAATGTAAGTATTTCTATAGTCTTCATAAAGTAATTGTCGTGTAAGTAGCGGTTTTGTTTTGTAACATCCGGTGGTGTCCAATTCTGATTTGTTTTACTCCTTTGGATAAACTGTTGAAACAATTGTCTAATTTAGGAATCATTCCGGAATGAATCGCTTGCTCCGCTTTTAATTTGGCATACAAATCGGGATTGATTTGTTCAATCACCGAATTATCATCTTCTGCATCAAACAAAACACCTGGTTTTTCAAAGCAATAAGTAAGGGTTACATCAAATTGATCAGATAAAGCAATCGCTAATTCGCTAGCAATCGTATCCGCATTAGTATTTAATAATTGGCCTTTCCCATCGTGAGTGATGGCGCAAAAAACAGGGGTTATTCCTGTTTCAAGTAGGCTGGCTAACAAGCTTGTATTCACTTTTTTTACATCGCCTACAAAACCATAATCGATGGTAGGATGATTTCGCTTATCAGACAGAATTAAATTGCCATCCGCACCCGAAAATCCCATGGCATTGGCACCGTTGGCTTGTAATTGGGCTACCACTTCTTTGTTGATTTGGCCTGCATAAACACCCACCACTACTTCAAGCATAGGGGCATCGGTAATTCTACGTCCTTCAATCATTTGAGGAACTAATCCCATGCTTTGCGCTAATTTAGTAGCTGATTTTCCACCGCCATGAACTAGAATAGTATTGTCTTCCAAAGCAGCAAAATCAGCTAAAAACGAAGCTAATTCTGTAGGATTATCAATGATATTCCCGCCGATTTTTATAATGGATACTGATTGCTTATTTCCCATCTTCCAATATTTTTTGCAAAACCAATTGCGCTGCGTAGGTTCGGTTATTGGCTTGTTCAATCACAATTGAATTTTCGCTATCAATCACTTCGTCTGCCACGATTACATTACGTCTTACAGGCAAACAGTGCATGAATTTGGCATTATTAGTCAATTTCATTTTCTCAGCGGTAACGGTCCAGTTTGGGTCTGAGTTGGTTACTTTTCCGTATTCTTTGTAATTACTCCAGTTTTTGGTGTAAATGAAATCGGCATTTTCAAAGGCTTTATTTTGGTCGTATTCAATTTTTGAATCCTTTGTAATCTCAGGGTTCAATTCATAACCTTCAGGGTGTGTAATTACAAAATCAGCGTCTTGCAATTGCATCATTTGTACAAACGAATTGGCTACGGCTTGTGGTAATGCTTTTGGATGCGGCGCCCAAGATAAAACTACTTTTGGACGGTGAGCCGTTTTGTGTTCTTCCATGGTGATGGCATCTGCCAATGACTGTAAAGGGTGTCCCGTAGCACTTTCCATATTCACAATGGGCACTGTAGCATATTTTAAAAATCCTGACAATACGGTTTCGGCATTGTCTTTTTCTTTATCGGTCAATCCTGCAAAAGCTCTGATAGCAATAATATCGCAATATTGTGACACGACTTGAGCCGCTTCTTTAATATGCTCAGAAGCTCCTTGATTCATTACCGCCCCATCTTCAAATTCAAGTGTCCAACCCTCATTGGTGAAGTTCATCACCATCACATTCATTCCTAAATTCAATGCTGCCTTTTGTGTACTCAAACGCGTTCTTAAACTAGGGTTGAAAAACAACATTCCTAAGGTTTTGTTTTCACCTAAGGCTTTGTTTTGTAATGGATTTTTTTTGATTGCAATCGCTTCTTTTACCCATTCTTGAAGCGAATCTATTTCTTGTATGTTGATGTAATTCATTACTTTAAGTGTATTAGTTTATTTGGTTGTCTGTTCATTTGGATCACCAAATAAGTTGACAACTCGTTTATCTTTTATATAATCTTCGTAAAAGGAATCTCGTTGTGTAAGGCTTTTAAAATAAAGTTATCTTCTAATCCGTTGACAATCCAAGTTTCGATATTGGCGGCTTTGGCTATGGCTGCCGAATCAATTTTGGATTGCATTCCACCCGTTCCGTGGGAAGATTTAGCATCTCCAATTTCTTTTTCTAAAGTTTGTAAATCCGTTACTAAACGAATCGTTTCAGGATAGGTGTCGTGTATAGAAGTTTTGGTATAAATTCCGTTGGTATTGGTCGCAATAATCAAAATATCGACATCTAATAAAACAGCTGTCAAAGCGGCTAATTTATCGTTATCTCCAAATTTAATTTCATCCGTTGAAACAGTATCGTTCTCGTTGATAATGGGGATGTAACTGTTTTTGACCAAAACATCAATCGTATTGACAATATTGACTTTGGTTTCGGTTTTTTCAAAATCGGAATACGAAAGTAAACATTGTGAAGTATGCAAGCCTAAATCACTGAAATTCTCATGGAAAATCCGCATTAAGTGCGGTTGACCGATAGAAGCCAAGGCTTGTTTGACAAAAATTTCGTTATCTGGCGCTTCCAATTTAACAAACTGTTTTGCCGCAGCAATTGCACCAGAACTTACAATTACAAATTCGTAATCGTCTTTTAGTGCCGCAATTTGCATTCCAATGTCTTCAATCTTTCCTCTCGAAATATGATTGGTTTCTTTGGTGAGCGTGTTGCTTCCTATTTTTAATAAAATTCTTTTTTTACCTGATTTGTCCATCTCCGTAAATATACCATTTATTAGTTACCAAATGCTGTAAGCCAATAGGGCCGCGTTGGTGTAATTTATCTGTGCTAATGGCTAATTCGCCTCCTAATCCAAATTGTCCTCCATCAGTGAATCGAGTAGAGGCGTTGTGATAGACTGCTGCCGTATCGACATTGTCCATAAATTCTTGCGCTGTAGCCTCGTTTTCTGTAATGATAGACGCCGAATGTCCACCGCAATAGTGATTGATTTTATCAATGGCTTCTTGGTCAGAATCGACAGTTCCAATCACAATTTTGTAATCTAAAAACTCTTCGTACCAAATTAAATCGGATTCAATTGAAGGGACTCCTGTTGCAGCTGCTACTTTTTGGTTACCCAAAACAGTTACGTTGTATTGTTGTAGGTTGGCTACTATTTGTTGAGCAAAAGACTCCCAATTACTTAAATTGGTGTCGATTAAAACTTTGTCTAAAGCATTACAAACTGAAATATTAGATGTCTTACCGTTGATGATAATATCCGTTGCTTTTTGCAAATCCGCTTCTTGATTGACGTACACAAAATTGTTACCACGGCCACTCACAATCACGGGGCAAGTAGCGTGTTGCTTCACAAAAGCAATTAATTGTTCGCCACCACGAGGAACAATCAAGTCCACCCGTTGGGTTGGTTTTTCTAAAAAAGCTTGGGTTTCTGGTCGGTTGTAATTCAAATATGCTACCCAGTTTTCTGAAACTTCATTCTCTTTCAAGGCTTGGTGCCAAAGCGCTACAATTTTTAAATTAGAAAGCAAGGATTCTTTTCCGCCTTTCAATAGAATTTTATTTCCGGATTTAAAAGCAATACCACCCGCTTCAACAGTAACATCTGGACGCGATTCGTAAATAATCATTACCGTGCCAAATGCAGCGGTTTTGTTGGTGATTTTCATTCCTTTTTCATGAACAAAATGAAAACGTTCTACTCCAATAGGATCTTCTTGGCTTGCCAATTGTTGCATCGACAAAATCATTCCATCAATTTTAGCATCGTCTACCAAAAGGCGTTTCTCCATAGCTAAATCGGCTCCAGAATAATTATCTAAGTCTTGCTTGTTAATGGCTTTAAGGTTGGCTCTTTCTTCTTCAAGAAGCGTTGCCATTCGGCTTAAAACTGCATTTCTTTTTTCTATTGAAAGTAGTGTACCCATGAAATTAAGATTGAATTTCCTTCAAAGTTTCTCTTAAAGCAATGATGAAAGTATCTATTTTTTTCTTGTTGATTGTCAGAGGAGGAAGTATTCTTAATAGATTTTTGTTATTGGCATTTCCTGTGAAGATATGCTTGTCAATAATCATTTTTTTACGGAGATCATTGATTTCAAAATCAAATTCAACTCCAAGCATTAATCCTTTTCCTTTTACCTTTTTTACTTCGGGAATTTGTTGAATGGCTTCTAAGAAATAGGCATATACTTCATTCACATTCTCCATTAATTTTTGGTCTTTAATCACATCTAAAACAGCAATTCCTGCTGCACAAGCCAAATGACTTCCACCAAAAGTAGTCCCTAATAAACCGTAACTCGCTTTGAATTTTGGCGAGATTAAAATACCCCCAATTGGGAATCCGTTACCCATTCCTTTTGCCAAACAAATAATGTCGGCTTTGATGTTGTGGTGTTGGTGTGCAAAGAATTTTCCTGTTCGTCCGTAACCCGACTGTACTTCGTCTAAAATTAGAACTACATCATATTGTGCACACACTTTTTCTAAGTCTTGGAAGAATTCGGTAGTTCCTTCGTCCAATCCACCCACACCTTGAATTCCTTCAATAATTACACAGCAAACATCACCTTTTTTCAATTCGGCTTCGACCAATTCGATTTGGTTCAAAGGCAAAAAGGTAACCACTTGTTGCGCATTCAATGGTGCTACAATTTTTTTATTATCGGTTACAGCTACTGCTGCCGAAGTTCTTCCGTGAAAGGAATTGTTAAAAGCAATAACACGTGATTTATTATTGTGGAAAGAAGCTAATTTTAGTGCGTTCTCATTGGCCTCAGCCCCAGAACTACAAAGAAATAAGCTGTAATCATCATAACCTGATAACTTCCCTAATTTTTCAGCTAATTCTACTTGCAATGGATTTTGTATTGCATTGGAATAAAACCCAATTGCATCCAATTGTTGTTTTAATTTTGATACATAGTGCGGGTGGGTATGGCCAATCGAAATTACACCGTGACCACTGTATAAATCTAAGTATTCTACACCCTTATCATCTGTAATAGTACAGTCTGTAGCTTTTACAGGGGTGATATTGTATAAAGGATAAACGTCAAATAAGTTCATTTTTCAATCTTTTAATTATTTTTAAAATCCACAAGGCTTTAAATGCAATCCTGTGGTTTCGTCTAAGCCAAATAACAAGTTCATATTTTGAATTGCTTGTCCAGAGGCTCCTTTGGTTAAATTGTCAATTACCGAAGTAATTAAAAGCCGGTTTCCTTTTTTCATTAAACTAATAATACACTTGTTGGTTTGTACTACCTGTTTCATGTTGATATTGGTAGTCGTAACCGTTACAAAGGGTTGATCAGCATAATAGGCTTCATATTTCGCTACGATATCTTCTAAACTATCCGTTACAGTGGTGTATAAAGTAGCAAAAATTCCTCTAGCAAAATCCCCTCTGTTAGGAACAAAAATCAATTCGTTAGGATATCCTACTTGCAATTGTTGAATACTTTGGTTGATTTCGCCTAAATGTTGGTGTTCAAAAGCTTTATAGTGCGACATATTGTTGTTTCTCCAACTAAAATGGGTGGTTTCTGAAGGACTTACTCCAGCTCCTGTACTTCCGGTTGTGGCGTTAATATGGACATCTTCGTTGAGTAATCCATTTTTTGCCAACGGCAATAAAGCCAATTGAATCGCGGTCGCAAAACAACCTGGATTAGCGATATAATTAGCGGATTGTATAGCCGTTTTGTTCAATTCAGGTAAGCCGTAAACAAATTGCTTTCCGTCAAATTCAGCATCTTTAGTCAATCTAAAATCGTTTCCTAAGTCAATAATTTTAGTGTCGTTTGAAAATTGGTTTTGTTCTAAAAACGCTTTCGATTTTCCATGACCCAAACACAAGAAAACCACATTTACGTTAGGGTTCACTTGGTTGGTGAAATTCATTTCGATATCGCCCATCAAATCGTGATGCGCAATGGATAAAGGTTTGCTAGCATTAGTCGTGCTGTACACGAAATCTAAAGTAGCATTGGGGTGAAACATCAAAATTCTGATGAGTTCGCCTGCCGTATATCCAGAACCTCCAATTATTCCAACTTTAATCATGACTTAGTTGATTTACTGATGAAAATATATTTTGTGCATTTCCTAAAATCTTAATGAATCCTTTGGCATCTTCCGAAGTCCAAGCATTGTTCATTTCGCCATATTGTCCAAATCCAGTATTCATCAAATCGTTTTTAGATTCAATTCCGTCCAATGAGAAGTGGTAAGGCTTCAAAGTTACGGTCACGGTTCCGTTGACTGTTTTTTGAGTGTCTTCCAAGAAAGTTTCAATATTGCGCATCACTGGATCTAAGAATTGCCCTTCGTGGAATAACATTCCGTACCAGTTGCCTAATTGTTCTTTCCAATATTGTTGCCATTTACCCAAAGTGTGTTTCTCTAGTAAATGGTGTGCTTTGATAATAATTAATGGAGCAGCGGCTTCAAAACCAACTCTTCCTTTGATTCCGATAATGGTGTCACCCACGTGAATATCTCTACCAATGGCATAGGCATTTGCCAATTTTTCTAAAATCACAATGTTGTTTGGAGGCGTGTCTTTTTTACCGTTTACGGCTACTAGTTGTCCTTCGTTGAATTCCAAAGTTACTTTTTCTTCTCCTTGTTTTTGTAATTGAGAAGGGTAGGCTTCACTTGGTAATGCTTCGTGAGAAGTTAAGGTTTCTTTTCCACCCACACTTGTTCCCCAAAGTCCTTTGTTGATGGAATATTGTGCTTTTTCCCAAGAATAGTGTACGCCGTTTTTAGCTAAATAATCTACTTCTTCCTGACGTGATAATTTTAAATCACGAATAGGAGTGATGATTTCAATTTCAGGAGCGATGGTTTGGAAAATCAAATCAAAACGAATTTGGTCGTTTCCAGCACCAGTACTTCCGTGAGCAATTGCGCTTGCGCCAACGGATTTCGCATATTTAATTGCTTCAATAGCTTGAAAAACACGTTCCGCACTTACCGAAAGTGGGTAGGTATTGTTTTTTAATACGTTTCCGTAAATTAGATATTTTATCGCTTTATCGTAGTATTTGTCTAGAATAGTAAGGTTAGCGTGTTTGGCACTTCCCAATTCATAGGCTCTGTCTTCGATAGCTTGTAGCTCTTCGTCATCAAAGCCACCTGTATTGATTAATACAGTATGAACTTCATATCCTTTTTCGTTTTTTAAATATTTTAGGCAATATGAGGTGTCTAATCCTCCGCTATAGGCTAATACAACTTTTTTCATGGTATAATTATTTTTTTAAGAATAAGGCTTCTTTAATTTTTTTTAATCTGTTGAGTACTTTTACGTTAAAGGGATGTTTGGGTGGATCTTTTGGTTTTTCCTTTGGATCGTACAACATTCCGGTACAAAGACACATTTTGTTGTCTTTGCTCTTTAAAATTTCATAGTTGGTACAGGTTTGACATCCTTTCCAGAAACTTGGATCGGTAGTTAATTCAGAAAAAGGAACAGGTTTGTATCCTAAATCCGAATTGATTTTCATTACTGCTAAACCAGTAGTGATTCCGAAAACCTTAGCATCAGGGTATTTTTGAAGCGAATAATCAAATACTTTTGATTTGATTTTTTTGGCCAAACCGTGATTTCTATAATCAGGGTGTACAATTAAACCCGAATGCGCTACAAATTTTCCGTGTTCCCAACTTTCGATATAACAAAAACCAGCAAATTTACCATCAGCCAATGCGATGATGGCGTCTTTGTTTTCCATCTTTTTTTGGATGTATTCCGGAGTTCTCTTGGCGATACCAGTTCCTCTTAATTTGGCAGAGGTTTCGATGGTATCGCAGATTTCTTCCGCAAACTTATAATGCTCTTCTTGAGTTACAACAATTTTAATATTCATTTCAAGAGTTGAATTTTGAATTAAATGAAACAATAACAATTTGTTTTGAACCAATTGCATTCCAAGTAACAGCCCACTTCTGTAAAGTGTTCCAACTTAGTACTAAAGGATTTAAAATGTAATTCTTAGGATATGTACATCCAATGTAAAACGAAAATGATTTCAAAACGGTAAATTGAAAAATGAATAAATGATACAACACATTGTGGATACTATATAAATAGTGTCCGTACCTCGGGAGAGGTCGAATCTGTGTTTATCCGTGATAAAGAAGTTATATGTAAACTGATTTTATTCATCGACTGCAAAAATACAACTTTTTTTATAAAACAAGAGCAATTTTACAATTTCTAACATTTTTTTACGTCAATGTTAGGATGTAGAAATATAAAACCCGTTGAGTTTTGATATTCAACGAGTTAGATATGTATTGGTGTGAAATTAATTTCGCAGCGGATTTTGGTTTAAAATTCCTTTTAGTTTGTTTTTTAAATCCTCTCCAGTATCAAAAATTAGTTGTTCGTTAGTAGGAAAAGGGACTGTTCTTTTATCAAAATTCGGGAAATAACTATCGTCAGCAGCTCTTCGGTCTCCTTTGTAATTGGCATATACATTTTCAAAAATGAATTCACTACTCAATGGAAAGCTTTGCAATAACTGATTCGTGGTCCAGTTATTATAATCCACTTTAGCCACAATCATACAAGATTTGAATTGTCTAACTTCATTAATTTTTACAGTTACATCTTTCCAATTGTCTACAAAAACGACTTTTCCTTTTTCGTCTAACACTTCTTTTCCGTTCGCATCGATCAATTTCTTTTGTCCGTCCTTGATGCGGCGTTCTTTGATGAATTCTTTCTCTTTGATTTGTTCTGGCGAAATAACTACTTCTCTAAAACGAATACGAACCCCATAATCATAGCGAATTCCATCTTGTTCCGCATTGTGATATACGGTCCATTTGTCGTTCAAACCATAGGTGTTGAAATCGAGTAAATCATTTTGTAAACGAACCGGAATAATCATATTGGTCTCATTTTTTGTACTGACCAAAACATAATCAGAGCCTTTGAATTTAGCTTCTCTTAACAGCTCGATAACGTCTTTAAAATTGGGATTAATTTGGTTCAAATAGGTAAAATCGTCAAATGCCTTACGAAAATCCAATTTGTTAGTGCTCTTGAGTAATGTTTTTGCGTTGGCATACAAATAATTGGAAAGTGCATTTTTGGTGGTAACCAATTTGTCGTTGTAATTTTCAAATGGAAAAATAGCAGTGCGCCCTTCTTTGAATAATTGCAGTGGGAGCAAAGGTTTGATTTTTTCTTGTCGGTTATTTAAGCCTAAGTAAAGCTGATATATGCGTTCTATTTGTGCTGGATTATTCTCTTTTTCGAGTAAGTTTAAAGTATTTAGGTCTCTTTCTTTGGCTTTGGCAAAAGCCTCTTCCAACAAATACACATAGTCTTGCTTACTCTTTTTATCTTTATTGGATTCCAAACTTGAAACGGCTATAGAGATGGCGTTGTCATAGTCGCCAGAGTGCACTAATTCTTGAGTGTGTTTGAGTGCGCAATTGGTTAGAAAAACTAAAAAGCTAAAAAGGAGTATAATTTTTTTCATGAATAGTGGTTTTAATTTTAGTTTGGGATAGGGTACTTTTTTTCAAAAACGATGCCATTAAAAAAGTGAGCGGGTTCTTTGTTAATTAATTTGTTAAAAAATACTAGGTCAAATATATTGGTAACCTACTGTTTAGCCAACGTTTTTTTGTATTTTTGCGTGAAATTAACAAAAACTACACAAATGCAACGCGACGAACAAATTTTTGACCTTATCTTAGAAGAACAAGAAAGACAAATTCACGGAATAGAATTAATTGCATCAGAAAACTTTGTAAGTGACGAAGTGATGGAAGCTGCGGGTTCTGTTTTGACTAACAAATATGCAGAAGGATATCCAGGAAAAAGATACTACGGCGGTTGTGAAGTAGTGGATGTTGTGGAACAAATTGCTATTGACAGAGCTAAAGAATTATTTGGTGCTGAATATGCTAATGTACAACCTCACTCAGGTTCTCAAGCCAATACTGCGGTATACCACGCTTGTATTAAACCAGGTGATACTATTTTAGGATTTGATTTGGCTCACGGTGGTCACTTGACTCACGGTTCGCCAGTGAATTTTTCTGGACGTTTGTACAACCCAGTTTTTTACGGTGTTGACAAGGAAACAGGACGATTAGATTACGATAAAATTCAAGAAATTGCGACTAAAGAGCAACCAAAATTAATTATTGCTGGAGCTTCGGCTTATTCTCGTGATATGGATTTTGCTCGTTTCAGACAAATTGCAGATAGCGTTGGTGCTATTTTATTGGCTGATATTTCCCACCCAGCTGGTTTGATTGCCAAAGGATTGATGAACGATCCGTTGCCTCACTGCCATATTGTAACAACAACTACACACAAAACATTACGTGGACCACGTGGTGGATTGATTTTGATGGGGAAAGATTTTGAAAACCCATTTGGTTTAACTACTCCAAAAGGAGAAATCAGAATGATGTCTAATTTATTGGACTTGGCTGTTTTTCCTGGGAACCAAGGAGGACCATTAATGCACATTATCGCTGCTAAAGCGGTTGCTTTTGGTGAAGCATTACAAGACGAATTCTTTACGTATGCGATGCAGTTACAAAAAAATGCAAAAGCTATGGCTGACGCTTTTGTGAAAAGAGGATACGAAATCATTTCTGGAGGGACAGATAACCACATGATGTTGATTGATTTAAGAAACAAAAATATTTCTGGTAAAGACGCTGAAAATGCGTTAGTAAAAGCAGAAATTACAGTAAATAAAAACATGGTTCCATTTGATGACAAATCACCATTTGTTACTTCAGGAATTCGTGTGGGAACTGCTGCGATTACTACTCGTGGTTTAGTGGAAGAAGATATGGAAACTATTGTAGCACTTATTGATAAAGTCTTGATGAATCATACTGACGAAGATGTAATCGAAGAAGTAGCTGCTGAAGTAAATGAAATGATGAGCGAAAGAGCCATCTTCGTTTTCTAAGTAGTATACTCCTTATTGATATAAAGTTTAAAGTTTTGTGTAACACTATTTTCGCAAAACTTTAAACTTTTTTATTTTTACTCCCTTATAAATTCCGATTCAAATGTCCATACTGAGATTAAAACTGCCTACCGACCCAAGATGGGTAAATATTGTTGAGAAAAACATTGAAGAAATTCTGACGGATCACGCTTGGTGCGAACAGAAAGCCGCTACCAATGCCATTACAATAATTACGCACAATTCGGAGCATCAAGATTTAGTTCAGGATTTATTGGCTTTGGCCAAAGAAGAAATTGACCATTTTGAACAAGTACACAATATTATTATCAAACGCGGATTGAAATTAGGTCGTGAACGCAAAGATGATTATGTGAATGAGTTGTATTTGTACATGAAACGAAGCAATACGGGGAGTCGGGTTTCAGGATTAGTAGAACGTTTGTTGTTCTCGGCTATGATTGAGGCTAGAAGTTGTGAACGATTTAAAGTGCTTTCTGAAAATATTGAAGACGAAGAATTATCTACTTTCTACCGTGATTTGATGGAAAGTGAAGCGGGTCATTATACTACTTTTATTGGCTATGCCCGAAAATATGGAGAAGGCATTGATGTGGAGCAACGCTGGAGAGAATGGTTGGACTTTGAAGCTTCGATTATTACTAATTATGGTAAAAGCGAAACTGTTCACGGATAGCAATATCAAAATTCAAAATTCGTTGTTCAATATTGAATTCTTATATTTCCTTAAATTCCTTATATGGTTAAAAACAATATCAAAGGTCAATCTCAAATTCTACTATTCTAAAAATCTAACCATCTAATACTCTAGTCTCAAATGCTTTCCATTCAAAAAGGTTCACCATTAGATACAGCAACAATACGTGATATCGCTTATAGAACGTGGCCGGTTACGTATGGCGATATTGTTCCTGCGGCTCAGTTGGAGTACATGTTAGAATTATTTTATTCGGATGAAGCTTTGACAGCGCAAATGGAAGAGAAGGGACATCAATTTATTATGGTGAGTGAAGCAGAAATTGTTTTGGGTTTTGCCTCTTATGAACACCATTATTTAGGACAAAATACGACTCGATTACACAAGATTTATTTAGTACCCGAGTCGCAAGGTAAAGGAGCAGGGAAGTTGTTGATTGATTCGGTAGTGAAAGCGGCTACAGAAAACCAATCTGATGTAGTGTCTTTGAATGTGAATCGATTCAATACAGCAGTTACTTTTTATCAAAAAATGGGGTTTGACATTGTAGGAGAAGAAGACGTTGCCTTAGACCGCGGCTACTTGATGGAAGACTACAAAATGGAGTTCAAGATTTAATTACTCTACAATAATATTGTGTTTGTACAACAACCCTTTAAGACCTTCTAAAGCGAAAGTTGCTTTTTTAATTTTCGTCTTTTCAGGGTCAATGGTATAATTATAGCTGGTTCTAAAATCAGCTTTTGAGGCATTAGCTTTGTCAAATTCTGCGCGATACAAATCACAATGGTCAAACACTACTTCTGACAAATCAGTTGCCATAAAATCGACGGCAATCAAACTACAATTTTTAAACTGTGTTTCTTTTAGTTTTAGCGTATAAAATTTGGTAAAATCCAAGTTGCAACGACTGAACGCTATTTCAAAAATTAATTTATCACACATGGAAAAATTAATGTCTTGCATTTTGCAGTTGTTGAAATGTACGGTTCGTAAAGCGGTGTGATTGAGTTTGGTGCTATTGAAGTTGCAATTGGTAAATGTACAGTCTATAAAAGTAACCCCAATAAAATTACAAGCGGTAAAATCACAATTGATAAACTGACAGGATTCAAATTCTTTGAGATGCATGGCTTCCTCACTATAAGTGGTGTCTTGGTAGGTGGTGTCAAAGAAATAAGTGGTCATAGAATTGTATTGGTTCCTGTTGGGGCTAAATTACTTATTTCTGTTGGGAAATAATGGGAAGTTGTGTTTTTAATTATTGTAAATATTTAAAAATAATTTATACATTTAACCTTTTAAGAAAAAGATTTAGATAAGATTTTTTTTATAAATACAATTAGATACCCAAATTGATTATACCATGCTCATACAACCACGCAAGGCATTAAACAAAGCCTTTCTTAAAATTAAACCCAATCGTTCCGGAATAGAGTTATTTAAACAGAATTTGATATTTTTTAAAACAAATAAATTAACTCTTCTATGGCACTAAGTTGGAACGAAATAAAAGACCGAGCAGTTAAATTTTCCAAAGAATGGAAAGGTACTACTAATGAAGAAGCGGATGCTAAACCTTTTTTAGACGCTTTTTTTGATGTCTTTGGAATCACACGCAAAAAGATTGGAACGTTTGAACACCGTGTAAAGAAACTATCAGACGCCGATGGCTACATCGACCTACTTTGGAAAGGAACTATCTTGGTAGAAATGAAAAGTCGGGGCAAAAACCTAGACAAAGCTTTTCAACAAGCCATTGATTACACACACGGTTTAAAACAAAATGAATTACCAAAATATGTTTTGGTATGTGATTTCTATATTTTCCGGTTATATGATACCGAAGAACAAACCACATTACAATTTACTTTAGATGAATTAATTCATAATGTGCAAAGTTTCGGTTATCTTTTAGGCTATCAAAAGAAAACCTACAAAGAGCAGGACCCTGCGAACATCAAAGCAGCGGAATTGATGGGTAAACTCCACGACCGATTAGAAGAAATTGGTTATGAAGGACATCCGTTAGAAGTATATTTGGTTCGAATTCTGTTCTGTTTGTTTGCAGAAGACACGACCATTTTTGAAAAGCAACAGTTTCAAGATTACATAGAAAACAGAACCGCTGAAGACGGAAGTGATTTAGCTTCAAAAATTCAAGAATTGTTCCAGGTTTTAAATACGGCAACAGACAAACGATTTAAAAACTTAGACGAGCAGTTAAATGATTTTCCTTATGTAAATGGTAAACTCTTTGAAGAAATTTTACCTATGGCAAGTTTTGATAGCAAAATGCGCCAAGCCTTATTAGATTGTTGTTACATCGATTGGAGTAAAATTTCACCAGCTATTTTTGGTTCCATGTTTCAAAGTGTAATGAATCCAAAAGAGCGTAGAAACTTAGGAGCGCATTATACCAGTGAAACCAATATCTTAAAACTAATTAAACCCTTGTTTTTAGATGAATTGTGGACGGAGTTTGAAACTATCAAAGGCAATAAAAACAAACTAACCGAATTCCATAAAAAGATTAGCCAATTCAAATTCTTAGACCCTGCTTGTGGTTGTGGGAACTTCTTAGTAATTACTTATCGCGAATTACGTTTGTTAGAATTAGAGATTCTAAGAGCACAATACAAAAACCAATATGTTACTGAAATAGAGAATATCATTTGGTTAAACGTCGACATGATGTACGGCATCGAATACGAAGAATTTCCAGCACGTATTGCCGAAGTGGCCATGTGGTTAATAGACCACCAAATGAACATGCAAATTAGCAATGAATTTGGACAATACTTTGCACGTTTGCCATTAAAAAAATCAGCTAAAATTGTACATGGAAATGCATTAAGGGTTGATTGGAATAATCTTGATGATAAAAAGATAATTGATATAAATGCTGGAGTAACAAATATTTTTGAAGTAAATGAACCAAAAGAAAACTATGATGTATTGAATATTTATTCAAAAAAAATAAATATCAACCCAGTTCATCCAATACTTAACTCTCGTAATAACAAAGGTGTATATGATTACATTATCGGTAATCCGCCATTCATTGGAAAAAAAGAACAAAATAGTAGTCAGAAAAGTGATGTAGAAATTATTTTCAAAGGGATTAAAGGTTCTGGAGTCATGGATTATGTAGCTTGTTGGTATGTCAAAGCAGCTCAATTAATACAAAATACAAAAACTAAAGTTGCTTTTGTTTCTACAAATTCTATTTCGCAAGGTGAACAAGTTAACATTTTGTGGAGCTTATTATTTAACTATTATAAAATAAAAATACATTTCGCACACCAGACTTTTTCATGGAGCAATGAAGCCAAAGGGAATGCAGCAGTACATTGTGTGATAGTTGGTTTTGCAAATTTTGATACAAATAACAAACTAATATTTGAATATGAAAATATAAAAGCTGAACCACACGAATTAAAAGTTAAAAATATTAATCCATTTTTAGTTGAAGGAAAAGATATTACCGTTGAAAACAGAAAGTCTTCAATTTGTAATGTACCTGAAATTATTTATGGAAGTTTTGCCTTAGACGATGGTAATTATACTTTATCTGAAATAGAACGAAATGAAATAATTTCTGTAAATAAAAATTCAGAAAAATTAATTAAACCATTTATCGGTGGTAGAGAATTACTTCATTCAGAAAAGCGTTTTTGTTTATGGTTAGCGGATGCCGAACCATCTGAAATTTTAAATAATTCACTAATTAAGGAAAGAGTAGAATTTGTTAGAAAGTGGCGCTCAAATAGTGAAAGAGGAAATACAAAAAAGTTAGCTGAAACTCCAACTCTTTTTGCTGAAGTAAGACAACCAAAAACAAATTATTTAGCCTTTCCAACGGTATCTTCAGTGAATAGAAAATATATTCCAATAGCATTTCTTTCACCTGATATTGTGGCATCAAATCAATTGTATGTTCTGCCAAATGTTGAACTTTATCATTTTGGTATTCTAACGTCTATAATGCATATGGCATGGGTAAAATACATTTGTGGTAGATTAAAAAGTGATTATAGATATTCAGCAAGTATAGTTTACAACAACTATCCTTGGTCAGAAAATCCATCCGAAAAACAAATAAAAACAATAGAAGAAAAAGCACAACAGGTTTTAGATGTTCGAGCTTCTTTTCCTAGGAGTTCATTAGCAGATTTATACAATCCATTAACCATGCCTCCTGCTTTAGTAAAAGCCCACAATGAGTTAGACAAAGCCGTTGATGCTGCCTACAGCAAACAAGCCTTCACCAGCGAAGCCAAACGCATGGAGTTTTTATTTGAATTGTATGAGAAGTATACTGCGGGGTTGTTTGTGAAGGAGAAGAAAGGGAAGAAATAAAATTATCGAATATGAACAAAGTAAAAATTTTTATTAGTTATTCTACATTAGACTCAGAAAAAAAGGAAATCATTAAAAATTTAATTAACAACAGTGAAAAACTTGAAGCAATTGTAGTTCCTGAGCAATATAGTAGCTTAACATATAATGCAGAAAAAATTAAAGCATCACTTGATAGTTGTAAAGTATTTTTACCAATACTAACCTCTAATTCAATAACTAATCAGTGGGTCAATCAAGAAATTGGATATGCTTTTGGAAGTAATAAAATTAAATTAGAAGATATATATCCAATTGTTGAAAAAAATATAATGAATGATTTAAAAGGTTTTATATCATCAAGTAATGATTTGAACTTTAGATTTGAAAATAATAAAGATTTTAGTGTTACTGCAGAAAGACTGGTAAATCAGTTAGTTGAAAAATTTAAAAATTATATGGAATATTTTGTTTCTTAGTTTCTCAGCTCGTGCGCGAAACAAAGTTCAGCATGACAAAAATTTACCCCGCTTGTCATTTCGACCAACGAGAGAAATCTTATAACGAGAGTAATGGATGCGATTTAGCTTCGCTGAACTAATTTTTCTCGTTACTTCGGAATGATAAAGATGCTTGTGAAAGTTTTGGGTAAGGTTAGAGAAAGCATAGTGGACACAAAATTGACACAGTCTGTTACTTAAAAACCTCCTAACTTTGAGTTAACTGTTTTAAAAACAAATAACAAGATTTAAAAATTACTCGAGAGGATTGCCTATCCAGCAAAGCTCCGCTTTGAAAAAACAAAAAATCCAAAAATAATTTCAAGTCAACTTGATTATTTTTGGATTGTTTTGTTTTTATTCGTGACCTCGACTGGATTCAAACCAGTAACCTTCTGAGCCGTAATCAGATGCGCTATTCAGTTGCGCCACGAGGCCTTATTGCTTCACTATACTCTTAATCTAATAGGAGTTAAGCGAACTTGTTTGCGGGTGCAAATATAGGTAAAATTAGTAGATATCCAAATCGAAAATTAAAAAATAACTGCTTTTTTTGGACAACTACTGCCTTTCGGTATTTATTTATCTAAGGCTCTACAAGTTACGTAATAACGGTATCCTATCAATGCCATCTGCCATTTCTTCGCTTTGGTGACATCCAAACCTTGTTTGGTTAAACTCGGTAATAGTATTTTGTTGATTTTGGCTAATACTTTGAACATTACTTTTTTTGGTAAAAATAAAAAAGACCATCAATATAATGGTCTTTTTATCATTTATTTCTTTTTGGATTTTGACTGATTGGCTTTCTCTAAGGCGATTCGGGCTTTTTCTAATTCTTCTTTTGCTTTGATCATTTCGTCTTTGGCTTTGGCCAATTCTGACTTTTCGTCGGCATCAGTATCTTCAGAATGCATCATTTTTTTGATTTTTTTCTTGAAATCTTGAATGCCTTTTTCATTTCGTAAATCAAATTCACCTAATGGGTTCGCTTCTGCAGTCCCAAAACTATCGGAACTTATTTCTGAATCTTTCTTTATTTTTTCAATTTCTTCAGCAGTGTAATCGTCTTTTCCTGAAATGACTTCACCATCTTCAATAATCAAGTCTTTTTTATTCGGTTTTTTGATAACGATTTTAGACTTTTTAGTCGATTTTGGAGCATCGTTTTTGTCTGAGAAATTAAATCGGAAGTTTTCAGTTGATGGATTTCCGTCTTCATCATGGAAACCAAATTGTTTCAATGCGTCTCCATTGGGCACGCCATTAAAGAAAAAATTGCCCATTCCATTGGAACTAGCAGGTGATCCAAAACCAATTTCAGTACCCGATTTGTAAAAAGTAATCGTAGAAATAGGCGATTGCTGGTGGAGTTTCAATTCGCCTTTGTTTCCCTTTTCGTCTTCGTAACTTAGTTTTAAACCCGTGATTTCGTTTTTATCATTGCGTTTTACATCTGAATAATTGATGGTTACACCATATTTTTTTAGTGCTTTTACATCGTCATTCATTTCTGATTCGGGTGTGGTTTTATTCCAAGTCATCACCACATCATCTAAAGTGTTGTTGATTTCTAAGTGGTCTTTTTTTTTCTTATTTTGTGCCAATACAGCAACAGAACCACCAATGATTAAAGTAAAAGCAAGTGCTAATGTAAAGTACTGTTTTTTGATATTCATAGTATACAATTTAATTAATACGACTGATTTTTGTTTTTAACGAAGCAAACCTATTAATTGATTTTTGTACTATAAAATACCTTTACAAAAATTTAACGTAATTAACTTTTTGATAAGAAAACACCAATTTTTTTTTAAAATGAGATTAGTGTTCCAAAGCCAATAAGCGTTGCAACCAAATACAACACAATACAGCGATTACGCCTAGACTACCCATGACAAACCAATTGGCTTGGTAATTCCACTGGCTAATGATTTCCAACCCCATTTTAGAGCTCGCAATATGTGCTAAACTAAAACTCATAGTAAACAACGCCATATAACGCCCTTCGTGACCTTTAGGCGCGCGACTCATAGCAAAGGAATTGGAGAAGGGGAAAATGAACATTTCGCCAAAAGTAATGAAGAGCAAACTCACAATTAAGATGGCAGCCCAAGCGTTGAATAGCAAAATATAAAAACTAATCGCCATTAAGACACATCCCCAAAGAACGATACTCAGTTTACTGATGTCTTTGCGTTGGCAATAGCTGACAATGGGCATTTCTAAAAAGAAAATGAGAATTCCGTTGAAGGAAAGAATCAGTCCGCTTTGAAATTCAGTTAAACCAAAATGTTCACTGTGATAGAGCGGGAGCGTGGTAAATAACTGAAAAAATAAGACTGCTGTAATAAAACAAACGAATAAGAATATCCAAAATATTGTGTCTTTAAACACCGATTCACGTTCGGATTCAGCTTGTTTTCTAGCAATCAAATCTTCAGGTACTTTTTTTTCTTTGACCAATACTGCAAATAGTACAATCGCAATGATACAAGTACTTCCATCGACCCAAAATAACGCTTGATACCCTTGACTCAAAATAATCAAACCTCCTAAAGCGGGGCCTGCGGCAAAACCAAGATTGACGGCTAAACGTACTAAAGTTAAGGCACGAGTGCGGTTTTCGGGTTTAGCATAGGTACTTAACGATACAAACATGGCAGGACGAAACATATCGGCAATGACCATAATGGTAAACATACTGACGCACAAGGCCCAAAACGAAGTGACGTATTGCAAGAAAAAAAAGAGTACGCCGCTAGTAAACAAACTGAAAATCATGATTTTGTAAAACCCAATTTTGTCCGATAATTTGCCGCCCAACCAAGAACCTAGCATGGAGCCAAAACCAAAACATACCATAATCCAACCTACTTGTGAATAGGAAAGATGCAAGTCTTCTTTTAGGTATTTGGATAAAAACGGCAATACCATTGTCCCTGCACGATTGATAAAGGTAATTAACGCCAAAATCCAAACTTCTCTTCGAAAGCCTCTAAAATTATTGATGTATCGTTGCAGTCCGGACTGAATCATAGTATAGTTTGAGTGACAAAGGTACCAACTTTTAGTCAAGGATTTATTTTTTGAAATTAGGACTATGTGAAATAAATTTCATTTGAATAGAAAACACTTTGTTTTCTGTTGTATTGTGTAGTATTTTTGTTGAAAAGATATTCAGATGAAGAACTTACTTGTACTTTTAATGGTGTTGCAGTTTGGTTTTGCCCAAGCCCAATTCAGCTTGGCTGCAGTAGAAAAATTCCAAAACGAATTGAATGCCGAATATGCCGATGCTAAAACGAGTCCGCTTTTACCTGAAGATTTAAAAACGTTCCAAACCTTAGATTTTTATCCTGCCAATGAGAAGTTCTACGTGGTGGCTAAATTTATTCGTACCGAAAATGAGCAACCTTTTGAAATGAAAACCTCTACGGATAGAAAACCGGTTTATGTGAAATACGGAGAAGCGCATTTTAGCATTGACGGTCAAGCTTTTCAGCTCAATATTTACAGAAATATAGAATTGTCTAAAAAGGAGCAGTACAAAGACTATTTGTTTTTGCCTTTTTCTGATTTGACTTGCGGGAATGAAAGTTATATTGGCGGAAAATACATTGACATGAAAATTCCGCAAGGAGATACTATTGTAATTGATTTCAATACCTCGTATAATCCGTATTGTGCGTATAGTCATAAATATTCATGTCCCAAAGTGCCTTTGGAGAACGATTTAAAAATCGCCATTCGAGCGGGAGTTAAAAAGTTCCATGACTAATGAACTATTTTAATTTACATACTCATTCATATAGTAATCAGGCAGATGTGGTTGAATTAGTCAATCAATATCCTCAAGAATTCACCGATGCTATTCCTAATTATTCTATTGGAATACATCCTTGGTTTATTGTGGAAGATCGTATCGAAAGTGATTTGGCAATTATCGAAAGTAAGTTAAAGGAATCCAGTTGTTTGGCAGTGGGCGAATGTGGATTGGACAAGCGAATTGAAATTTCGTTTGAATTGCAGCAAACCGTTTTTGAGCGTCAATTGCTTTTGGCAGAACAGTACCAAAAACCAGTTGTGATTCATTGTGTAGCGGCTTTTCAAGAATTGATTGCCATTAAAAAGAGATTGAAAATTTCGGTTCCCTTTTTAATTCACGGATTTTCTAAAAATGAACAAGTAGCCAAGGAATTATTGGCAAATGGTTGTTACATTTCATTTGGAAAATATTTATTGCGAATGCCCCAATTAGAATCCGTTTTTTGCGCTATGCCCAATGACCGGTTTTTTTTGGAAACCGATACGGATGAGCAAACGATTCAAGAAGTATATGACTTGGCAGCAGAATATAAAGGGCTATCCGTAGCGCAAATACAAGAATTTGTGAATGCCAATTTCCGAAAAGTCTTTAGAACTAAATAAACAATTAAACATATAACCCAATAAACAAAAATAGTATGGCAGAGTGGACAGAAAGAGCCGAATTATTATTTAAAAAAGAAGGATTAGAAAAATTACAAAACGCTAAAGTATTAGTCGTTGGATTAGGAGGAGTGGGGTCTTTTGCCGCTGAATTTTTAGCAAGAGCAGGAGTAGGCAATATGACTATAGTTGATGGAGATGTGGTGGATATTACCAATATTAACAGACAATTACCTGCTTTACACTCTACCGTTGGTCAACCTAAAATTACGATTGTAGGGGATCGTTTAATGGACATCAATCCTGAATTGCAATTAACTCGAATCCAAGAATTTCTTTCACCTGAACGTGCGTTTGAATTGGTTTCACCCGAGTTTGATTATGTTTTGGATTGTATCGATAGTGTCACTCCCAAATTGAATTTGATTATTGCTGCCAAACGAAAAGGAGTAAAAGTCATCAGCAGTATGGGTGCTGGAGGCAAAATGGAAGCCGCTAAAGTTAAAGTTTCCGATATTAGTAAAACGGAGAATTGCTTTTTAGCCCGCACCATCAAAAGACGTTTGAAAGAAGTGAAAATTGACAAAGGAGTGAAAGTGGTTTTCTCTTCAGAAATACAAGATGAAAGCAGTTTAAAAACTACTGACGGAAAGAATTTTAAAAAATCATTTTACGGCACTAATAGTTATATGCCAGGGTTATTCGGTTTGTACGCTGCCGAAACGGTGATTCGTTATTTATTGGATAGAGTGATTAGTGAAAAGTAATTAGTGAATAGTATAAAAATATGATACAGACGGTAATTTTTGATATGGATGGTGTAATTGTGGATACAGAGCCAGTACACCGCTATGCGTATTACAAACAATTTGCAGAATTGAATATCGAGGTAACTGAGGCGATGTACACTTCGTTTACAGGATTTTCCACTCGGAATACATTTCAAACTTTAAAAGAACAATTTGAACTAGAGCAGGAAGTAGAAGATTTGATTCAGCGAAAAAGAAGTATTTTTAATGATGCTTTTGATACGAAAGAAGATTTGGAATTACTAGAAGGTGTTCGCGCTTTAATTGAAGATTTATTTCAAAACGGAATCCAATTGATTGTTGCGTCTTCGGCTTCTAAAGTGACAATTGACCGTGTTTTTACTCGTTTTGGCTTGCATGATTTTTTTACTCATATTGTTAGTGGAGAAGATTTTCCAAAATCTAAACCTCATCCCGCTATTTTTGAACATGCTGCTTCTTTATCGATAGCTCCAAAAGAAAATTGTATTGTAATTGAAGATAGTACTAACGGGGTAAAAGCGGCTAAAGCAGCAGGAATTTTTTGTGTGGGATACAATAGTGAACACTCAAAAGACCAGAATTTGGCCGAGGCAGATGTTGTTATTAATCATTTTAAAGAGTTGAATGCTAAAGTTGTAAGTGCATTAAATTAATATTAACACTAAACATTCAATTGAATTTGTAAATTTGAAATCAATAAATATAAAACTATGAAAAAAATAATTTTTGCCTTGGCAATTGTAATCTCTCATTTTACTGCAGAGGCACAAGTAAAAACACCTCAAGCTAGCCCTAGATCCAATGTGTTTCAAACCGTTGGTTTAACGGATGTAGAAGTAAACTATTCTCGACCAGGAGCAAAGGGGAGACCTGTTTTTGGAAACTTAGTGCCGTTTGGTAAACTTTGGAGAACAGGTGCCAATGAAAACACCACCATTTCGTTTAGCGATGATGTAATCATTGATGGGAAAACCTTGAAAAAAGGAAAATATGCTTTGTACACTGTGCCAAGAATTGAAAGTTGGGATATTATTTTTTATACGACTACTGATAACTGGGGATTGCCACAAGAGTTTAACGAGGCTAATGTGGCGCTTAGAACTACGGTAAAAGAAGAAGCATTAACAAAACCAGTAGAAAGTTTAACTATTAGTATTGCTGGTTTAGATGCTAATTTTGCTTATTTAGAAATTTATTGGGAAAATTCGTATGTGGCTTTGAAATTTGAAGTGCCTACTCAAAAAACAGCTATTGCTAATATTGAAAAAGTCTTAGCAGGACCTACTGCTGCAGATTATAATTCGGCAGCACAATTTTTATATCAATCTAACGGTGATTTAACAAAAGCTTTAGGTTATATCAATAAAGCTTTAGACATGAGTGTTGAAAAACCATTTTGGTTCAACCGTTTAAAATCATTGATCTTAGCAAAACAAGGAGATAAAAAAGCTGCAATCGAAGCCGCTAAATTATCTTTGGAAGCAGCTGAAGCGGCAAAAAATCAAGATTATGTAAAAATGAATAAAGAGAGTATTGCTGAATGGAGCAAGAAATAATTTGCTATTCATTTCAATAAAAAAATCCCGTTTAAATTTTTAAACGGGATTTTTTTATTTAGCTAACAAAGGCTTTCTGATTTTTGAATACCAATCGTTCCAGAATCCAAGCAATAACGATGGTTAATAAAGCTCCTATGAAATTGAGCCATAAATACCCTAATTTTTCTTCGCCACTTGGGTAAATATAAATGGCAAAGTAGTAAATAATAAATATTGTAATTTGGCTAAAAACGGCACTGTAAAAAATAGCATCCGATTGAATTCGTTTGGAGTAAAAACCTACTAGGAATATTCCTAAAACTGTTCCGTAGAAAATAGACCCAATGATGTTGACCAATTGAATTAAGTTTTCAAATAAGGTGCCAATACAAGCAAAAAGAATAGCTACAATTCCCCAAAATAAAGTAAAAATTTTGCTGGCATTGAGGTAATGCTTCTCGGATTTTTCTACTCGTAAATTGCGTTTGTAAATATCAATGGTTGTGGTCGAAGCTAATGCGTTCAATCCCGAAGCGGTTGAAGACATGGCTGCTGAAATGATTACAGCCAATAACAATCCGATGAGTCCTTTGGGTAAATAATTTAAGATAAAGTGAAAAAACACATAATCTTTATCGTTCGTTTCACTGTGTATATCTGCTTTCGAAATGATTTCTTTGGCACGATCTCTCAAGTCTTTTTCTTTGTCAGATAAAGCAATCATTTCTTTTCTAAGAATAGGATTGTCGTAATCTTGATTGAGTTGGTCAATGTACAAGAGGTTGATTACTTTTTTGTCTTCAGAAACCAGCTCTAATTTTTTTTCTAATACATGGTATTCTTTCTTGTAAGGCGAATTTTCGACTATAATTTTATTATTCGGATTAAAATTTAACGGAACTGGATTGAACTGAAAGAAGACAAAAACGAGTACTCCTGTCAATAGAATGAAAAACTGCATTGGCACTTTTAATAGTCCATTCATCAATAATCCCATCTGACTTTCTCTTACTGATTTTCCAGATAAATAACGCCCCACTTGAGATTGGTCTGTGCCAAAGTAGGCTAAAGCCAAGAAAAATCCGCCTGTAATTCCGCTCCAAAATGTATATTTTTCTTCTGGATCAAGCGAAAAATTGACACTATTCATTTTAGCATTGGCACCCGCAATGTGCATCGCATTGCTGAAACTCATGTCATTGGGCAAGTAATACAATATCCAAAAAAAGGTAATTACCATCCCTACTAAAATGATAAACATTTGTTGTTTTTGGGTGACGTTGACTGCTTTGGTTCCTCCAGTTACGGTGTAAATAATAACTAGTACTCCAATAATAATATTAAGGTAATTGATATTCCAACCCAATAAGGCCGACAGAATGATAGCTGGTGCATAAATAGTCAATCCAGTTCCGAGTCCTCTTTGAAATAAGAAGAGGATAGCAGCCAAAGAACGGGTGCGCAAATCAAATCGTTTGCCTAAATATTCGTAAGCAGTGTACACTTTGTATTTATGGTAAATGGGAATGAATGTTACACAAACAATTACCATAGCTATGGGTAAACCAAAGTAAAACTGAACGAATCCCATTCCGTCATGGTAGGCTTGCCCAGGAGTAGATAAGAAGGTAATAGCGCTGGCTTGTGTTGCCATTACAGAAAGCCCAACAACGTGCCAAGGCGTTTCATTACTTCCAAGAATGTAGTCTTGGACGTTTTTACTTCCATGACTTTTCCAAGCACCATAAATTACTATAAATAACAGTGTGACAACGAGTATGATCCAGTCAAATAATTGCATAGTTTAAGCGTACAACTGCATTATGAAATAAAACAACAAGATATAAATGGCATTAATTACAAGTACCCAAGTATAACTTTTTTTCCAAATTTTAGTTTTTGCCTTCATCGTTGATTGATTTTACCGTTACAGATGGATTGGGTTTAATCTGTAAAATCAGTAGGTTCAAAATCAGTATTAATAATTGAAACTCCCTTTTGTAATAATAAGTTGTTGGGGTAAATAACGCGTTCACCATCCTTGTTCACCATACTAATATAAAAAGCGCTGATGTCTTCAATTTCTGCAATCACAGGAAAATCTTTATCGTGAATATGAATAGTGTCTCCAATTTTAAAAGGGAAGGAGAAAAATAAAATAATTCCTGAGGTAATATTACTCAAAATAGACCATTGCGCTACCATAGCCACACCTACAACCGTTGCGATAGACGAAATCGCTAAAATAATATCCTTTGTATCTACTCCCCAAATAATAATTAGAGCTACGATTAATAGAATATTGATTAGTAAATGCAGGTACTTAATCACCAAATTGGTTCTTCTTTCTATAGTTTGACTCAGACGCGCATAGCGGCGTACTAATTTAGTTGTGATCACTCGTAATAGTACCAGTAGTATTAAAACGATCCCAGTACCAATAGCTTCGCGTGCAAAATCGTTAAAAAATGAAATGTACATAGTTTAGTTGTCTAAATTGTTTAAATAATCAAATACTTTATCGGTAGGCATTCCCATTACATTAGTGTAAGAACCTTCGATTTTGGCTACACCAACAAAACCAATCCACTCTTGAATTCCGTAAGCTCCCGCTTTGTCATATGGTTTGTAGTGGTCTAAATAATACTGAATAGCTTCATTGCTTAGTGTATTAAAAGTTACTTTAGTCACTTCAGAAAAAGTCTCTGTTTTCTCTTTAGTTTTAAAACAAACCGAAGTTATGACTTCGTGCGTGGCATTCGATAATGATTTTAAAATGGCAAAAGCATCTTGTTCATCTTTGGGTTTTCCCAAAGCAGTATTGTTGTGCCAAACAATCGTGTCACTTGTAATTAGGATTTCGTTTTCTTTAAGTTCTCCTTCAAAAGCGTTGGCTTTGAGTTTGGCTAAATAATTAGTAATGGCTTCTGCCTTCAACTCAGGAGGATAAACTTCTTCTATTTCTTTAAGTCGAATTTCAAAATCCAAATCCAAATCTTTGAAAAATTGTTGGCGTCTCGGCGAACCTGAAGCTAAAATCAATGAATAATTGGCTAATTTATTTTTAAGCATTAGATTGAATTATTAGTCGTGTTTTCCGTCAAAATTCTCCATCCATTTCCCTTGCACCTTCATCACTTGTTCAATCACATCGCGAACAGCGCCTTTTCCTCCATTTTTATGTGAAATATAAGTCGAAATGGCTTTGATTTCGGGGCTAGCATCTTGAGGACAAGTAGGTAATCCCACTAATTTCATCACGTGATAATCAGGAATGTCGTCTCCCATATACAACACCTGTTCCGGTTTGATATTATAAACATCGGTATATTCATCAAAAGTAGCTACTTTATCGGGTGTTCCTAAATGAATATCGGTAATACCTAAATTGCGTAACCGAACACGAACCCCTTCGTTACTTCCTCCCGAAATGATACACACATTATACCCACAATCTACCGCTGATTTTAGAGCATAGCCATCGCGAATATTCATCGTTCGTAACATTTCTCCTTCGGTAGAAACAAAAACAGAACCGTCAGTTAGTACGCCGTCAACATCAAAAATAAAAGTAGTGATGTCGTTCATTATTTCTTTATAGCTTTTTGCCATTATTTTGTATAGATTGAGTTAGTATTGTATAAATAGTAGATTGGTTTTTATCAGTCAAAAACTGTTGGTGCGCTTCAATAGTGGTAATGTCATTTCGTTTTGCGGGCCCTGTTTGTGCTTCTTTTGGCGAAAGCGACACAATTTTATTCGCCGTTTCTTGAATTAATGGTTTTAGAATCTCAAAAGGAACGTTGTTGTTATCGCAAATTTCGTTACCCATTTGGTACAAATGATTGACAAAATTATTCACGAATACAGCCGCTACATGCAAGGCTTTTCGTTGTTCAGAATTGATTTCGTAAACAGCATCTGAAATTGCACTGGCAATTTGGTTCAAGGTTTCTAAATCCTTTTCATGCTCGGCCTCTAGACAAATGGGAATTGTTTTAAAATTAACGGCTTTGTCTTTGGAAAACGTTTGTAACGGATAAAAAACCCCACGTCGGTTTTTAGTATGTAAAGTCTCTAAAGATACTGTTCCTGAAGTATGAACCACCAATTGATTTTCAAAAGGCAGTTGTGCTGAAACCTCAGCAATAGCATCATCGGACACTGCTATAATGTAAACATCAACATCTTGTAATTGGACATAATCAGAAGTAATACTATCGGAATCGAGTAGGTGAGTCAGACTCTTTTTATTGCGTGCAAACACCTGAACCAATTCAATTTGGCTATTCAAAACAGTTTGATTTTGAAATGCCTGAATCAAATGTTGGGCAACATTTCCAGAACCGATGATACTTACTTTAGTCATACCCGCAAATTTAGCAAAAAAATGAAGAGTTTGGCTCCTATTTATTCAAATCCTAATGAGGCTTATTTTTGGATTAAATTAACAAGTGTCCGATTATAGAAGTCAACATTTTTAAGTACTTTTGTCCCACTTTTATAAAATATAACTCCTTACTAATGGATAAAAAAATAAGCTCAATTTTGTTTTCTACTCGCTTGATGGCGGTTCTTTTTATAGTTTTCGCGGTGGCGATGGGAGCAGGAACTTTCATTGAAAGTAAATACAATACCGATACTGCACGAATTTTGATTTATAATTCATGGTGGTTTGAAGTTATTATGGTGTTTTTTATGATTAATTTCATTGGAAATATCAAGCGTTATCAATTATTTAAAAAAGAAAAATGGGCTACTTTGTTACTGCATTTGGCTTTTGTTTTTATTCTTTTAGGTGCTTTTATTACCCGTTACATTAGCTATGAAGGGGTGATGCCTATTCGCGAAAGCGCAACAGAAAACAAAGTATATTCAGATAAAACCTTTTTAACTGTTTTTGTAGATGGGGAATACAAAGGCGAAATGAAACGTCGTGTGTTTGAAAAACAACTCTTACTTTCTCCAGTTACCAATAATTATTTTACAATTTCAGGAGAATTTGCAGACAGTCCATTCAAAATAGAGTACTCTAATTATATTATGGGGGCCAAACAAAAAATTACTCCAAATATCAAAGGAACTTTGTATTTAAAATTAGTAGAAGCGGGTGCAGGTGGTCGAGAAGAACATTTCTTGAAAGAAGGCGAAGTACAGAATATTCACAACGTGTTATTTGCATTGAATAAACCTACAGCAGGAGCTATCAATATCAATACTACTGGAGCAACGCCTACTATTCAAACTCCTTTTGAAGGAAATTTTATGCGAATGGCAGATAAATTACAAGGTAAAGTGGAAAAAGACATTGTACAACCTTTAATGATGCGTTCGTTGTATTCGATTGGTGAAAAGCGATTTGTTTTCCCAGATGTTCCCACTCGAGGAGTTATTGCGTATGAATCTAGTAATGATTTTAAAGCTAAAAATCACGAAGATGCTTTGGTTATCAAAATCAAAGCCGAAGGGCAAGAAAAAGAGATAACTGTTTTAGGTTCGAAAGGAAAAACGGGCGAGCCACAAACAGTAAAAATTGGTAACAAAGACTATTCTTTCTTTTTTGGAAGCAAAACCTATGAATTGCCTTTTACTATTAAATTGAATGATTTTATTGCTAAAAAATACCCTGGAACAGAGAAAAGTTATTCGGCTTTTGAAAGTCAGGTGACAGTTAAAGATACAACAGAGACCTTTGATGCTCAAATTTATATGAATCACGTTTTGGATTACAAAGGCTTTCGTTTCTTTCAATCGTCTTTTGATCCTGACGAAAAAGGAACCGTGTTATCTGTTAATCATGATTTTTGGGGAACCAATATCACGTATTTAGGGTACTTTCTTTTGTATATTGCTATGATGGCCATTTTGTTTACCAAGCATTCTCGTTTTGCCGATTTGAAACGAAAATTAGAAGTGGTAAAATCGAAGAAAGCAAATTTGCTGATGCTTTTGATTTTGATGTTCAATTGGAATGGTTGGTCTCAAGAACAGCATCATACGCACGAGGCAACAGTAGCCCATAGTCATTCGGGGATTAGTCAAAAAATACCTTCTTTAAAAGAAATCGATTCTTTGATTGCAAAATACAAAGTGTCAGAAGAGCATGCTGCAAAGTTTGGTCGTTTGATTATTCAAGATGCTGGAGGTAGAATGAAACCTATTAATACTTTTTCTTCTGAATTGTTGCGAAAAGTGAGCCATGCAGATACCTACAACGGAATGAATTCTGATCAAGCATTTTTATCGATGACTCAGTATGCCAGTGCTTGGATTCAGGTGCCTATTATCTATATAAAAATGGGTAATGACAGTATTCGTAAAATCATCGGGATAGATTCCAAAGCGAAGTTTGCTCCTTTTATTTCGTTTTTTGATGCTAAAGGGAATTACAAATTGACTCCTTATTTAGAAGAGTCTTTCAAAAGTGCTAACCCGAATCAGTTTGAAAAAGATTTTATAGAAACAGATAAAAAAGTAAATCTAATGGAATCGGCTTTGAGTGGGCGAATTTTGAAAATTTTCCCTATTCCCAATGATCCCAATAGCAAATGGATTTCGTATTTGGAATTGAACGAATCAGGAATGAAGGGTATGGATGCCACTTACACGAAGAGTATTTTACCCTTGTATTTTGGAACTTTAAATACTGCGGCTACTTCTAATGATTATAAGTCGGCTAATGAATTATTGGAAAGTTTAAAAGGTTTTCAAAAGAAGTTTGGAAGTACCGTTATGCCTTCAGAAGATAAAATTGATTTGGAGATTGCCTATAATACATATGATGTTTTCAAAAATTTGCCGTATTGGTATTTGACAGTGGCAGTGTTGATGTTACTATTGACAATAGTTGAAATATTCAAATCAAGAAAAACGATTCGTGTAGCCATTACTATAATTCATGTTAGTATTGTATTGTTATTTGTCTTGCATACTTTGGGATTGATTGCGCGTTGGGTAATTTCTGGTCATGCTCCTTGGAGTAATGCCTATGAATCGATTATTTATGTGGCCTGGGCTACTATGTTTTTTGGTTTAGCCTTTGATAGAAAATCAAAATTAACCGTAGCTTCCTCAGCTTTTGTAACGGCAATGATTTTGATGGCAGCCTATATGAACTGGATTGATCCAGAAATTGCTAATCTACAACCCGTATTGAACTCGTATTGGTTAATGATTCACGTAGCAGTAATTGTGGCTAGTTATGGACCATTTGCTTTAGGGATGATTTTAGGATTAGTTTCTTTAGTGTTGATTTTGTTTACCAACGAAAAGAATAAAGCCAAAATGGATTTGAATATTCAAGAGATTACCTATATTAACGAAATGGCATTGACTATTGGATTGATTATGTTAACTATTGGAAACTTCCTTGGTGGACAATGGGCTAACGAAAGTTGGGGACGTTATTGGGGATGGGACCCAAAAGAAACTTGGGCATTGATTAGTATTATGGTCTATGCGTTTGTAATTCATGCCCGATTTGTTCCTGCTTTGAGAGGAAAATGGATTTTTAACTTGATGAGTATGTTTGCTTTTGTATCCATCTTATTTACGTATTATGGGGTAAACTTTCATTTAGTTGGTTTACATTCTTATGCAAGTGGAGAGGCAAAATCATTAAGCTGGATATGGGAAACCCTTGGAGGAATTGCATTTTTAGGAGCAGTTACCTACCCAAAATACAGAAAGTATTATAAAAAATAATAAAAATTTATACATAAAAAAAGGTTCAATTTTAATTGAACCTTTTTTTATGGAATTAAGCGTAATGTTTGGTTTTTAATATTTTGAAAAGAAACTCCTGAGGTGTAACTCCTGTTACGTCTTTAAAACTTACAAAGAAGGTGTTGTAAGAGGTAAAACCAATCTCCTTAGCTAAAGAATCGTAAGTATTTGTTGTTAAATACCCTGAGTTGATTAATTCCAAACCATCATAAATACGGACTATTTTTTTATATTCAGGAAAAGATATTTTAGAATGGTATTTGAATAAATAAGTAAGGTGACTTTTAGGGATATTTAATTTATTAGCTAAATCAGTTAGAGAAAATTTAGCATTTCGATACGCTTGATTATGAAATGAAAATTGATCTACTTCCCCCATATATTGTTCAATAGAATTTTTAATTTTTTCATTTAGTTGAATATCTTGTGTATTATTAATCGCTGAAATTGGAGAATTAGTCCAAAAAGAAATGATAGGGTTATCATTCTTTTTTTGTTCATTTATTTTTGTATTTAGGAAAGTATAGCCGTACAAAATTTCAGGTGAAATAATAATTTTAAAATATAAAATCAGCCAAAAAACAGCAGAAATCCATAGATAGCTTGTTCCAAAATAATACGAATGATTTTTAATTTCCAAAAAAAGAGTAATAATTAATCTTGCAGCAATTATTGCTAAAATGGACGACAAATAGATACTCCAATTTTTCAGCAATTGATTTTGTTTAATCACAACTCCAATTTCTCCTTCTCTGTTCCACACTTTCGTGTTTAGTAACTTGATCGTTAGTGTAAAATATATAATTGAATAAAGTGCAAAAAAAGTATAGTAATAATAACTGATATTATTTGCCTTAAAATATTTGTTATCATAGCTATAATCAATTATGTTAAATAACAATGGAATGATAAAATGTATTGAATTATGTACTTGAAACTTTTTATAATCTTTTATTAAGTTATCAAAATACAAGTACATACAAGGTACTATAACGATTAATAGATTGTTATACTTAGTTAGTAGAGTGGTTAAGTAGTAATGATTTTCTGAAGTAAATACTCCAATAATCAGCATTCGTAATGCTACAATAAAAAAAATAGCGATTAAGTACACATTTGTAATTCGATTTGATTTGTATCTCAAAAGAATTAAAAATATGGTGATAAAACCTACAAATCCAGAAAACGAAACGATTAAATTCGCGATCATTTAGTATAGAAATAAATTAACTATTTATTACTCTAGAAAATGGGGGAATACTAGTTATTAATTAAGATTATAGGGATGTTACAAATGTACTGTTTTGTTTACTATAATTTTATAGAAGATGCACATTGTTTTATAAATAGAATCTGATTGTACAATTAGTTGTAATTAAAACTAATCCTAGTGGGCACTCTTTTCATTGTCCTAAAAAACAGTATTATCATTAATTATAACTTACTAAAACCTTAAAAGTTGTTATCTAAACTTTTAAAAACAAATAGTTGATTGATGACACTATTTACTGATAATAGGGAGTGTTGTACTATTGTGGTAAATATCCCCATTATATGAAACAACTACTACTTTTATTTTTTGGCTTTTCTATGTATGGACAGCAATTACATCATCAGATGTTGTCATCACAAGGAAGCTCAAACTTACTTTCAACAGGGACTCTAGTCCATCAAACTATAGGGCAACAAAGTGTTGTTGGAAATTACAAATTTTCGAATACAGTTACTGGACAAGGATTTCAACAAAGCCTAATTACCAAATCAGGAATGACTTCGTTATCTAATGGAATTACCACAACAACGTATCCAAATCCTTTTGTAGATCAAATTAATTTTCAATTTTCAATTCCAATCAGTGGACTAATAAACATAACCATTTTCGATGTTCTAGGGAGATTGGTTTATAAAGCCCAAAAAGAAGCCTCACAAAATATTCTAACGTTGGAAAATCTGCATTTTTCTCAGAATGAATATCTAGTAAAATTATCTGCGCCAAATTACAATTATTCAACACAAATAATCCAAACCAAATGAAACAAAAACTACTAATTCTATTTGTTTTTCTAGCGTTTTATACTGTTAGATCACAAGAAATTTCCTTTGCTACAGGAACAAATTTCACTCAGTACGATTTAAAGAATCCAGAAAATTATGTTGGAACTCCGCTACAATCTGGTTCAGGTTCATTTTATGAAATAGCTTATTTATTGCCTTCGGGAAAAGAAAAGTTGATGTATGATTTTGGTGTAGGACTGAACGAATATAATGCTTTGGCAGGGACCTTAGCCAATTCGTATAAATGGAATACAAAGTATTTAGGTTTGAGAGCCGGATTTGAATACGAATTCATCGAGATAAATAATATTAAACTAGTTCCTATAGTGGGGATGAATTTATCTTCCATTATTTATGGTAAACAAGAAATTAATGGAGCTGTATATGATATCACAAATAATTCGGGATTTTCAGGTCTAAAATTGATTCCTTATTTAGGATTTAAAGCTAAATATAGAATTAAAGAGTATGGTTATGTATCCATAGGTTATAACCATTCGGTTACTTTTAAACCGTCTTTAACTAACAAAGAATATGTGAACATTTCGACTAATCAAATTGTTTTTGGTCTACATTTTAACGTTAATAATTAATAACTATGAAAAAAATACTACTTCTAATAAGTTTACTGGTATCTGTTTTGACATTTGCTCAAAATAAAGGAATTACCTATCAAGCCGTAATTTATAGCGCTAGTGGTGAATCAATACCAGGAATTCATAATTCCAATTCGCCTTTGGTCAATAAATTAATATGCTTACAATTCAGTATTGTTGATGAAAATACGCAAACTGAATACCAAGAAAAAATAACTGTTACCACTGATGATTTTGGAATGGTGAATTTAGTTATTGGAAATGGCACACAAACAGGAGGATATGCTAGTTCATTTAACACCATAGTTTGGTCGAATTCTAAAAAATATTTAAAAGTAAGTGTAGATCAATCTGGAGCTTGTTCTACATTTGAAGAAATCAGTAATCAAGTGTTGAACTACGTGCCATTTGCATTAGCTGCAGATAGTGCAACATCTGTATCGGGAATTGTAGGAATAGCTAATGGAGGAACTAATGCTACAACTGTAATTGGTGCAAAAACTAACTTACAATTACAAAATGTAGATAATACTAGTGATTTAAACAAACCTTTAAGTACAGCTACCCAAAATGCTTTAAATACTAAAGTTGATAAAGTAGCAGGAAAAGATTTATCAACGAATGATTTTACAACGGCTGAGAAGACGAAGTTAGCTTCTTTAGGAGGAACTCAAGATTTGAGTAATTATGCAACTTTAACTAATTTACAGACTAAAGTAGATAAAGTAGTAGGTAAGGATTTATCAACGAATGATTTTACAACAGCTGAGAAAACGAAGTTGGCAACCATTTCAGGGGTGAATACAGGAGATCAAGATTTGAGTTTGTATGCTACTAACACGGCTTTGGCACTAAAAGCTCCATTAGCTTCTCCTAATTTCACAGGAATTATGGGTTTAAACAATCGTGCAGAGTTTGGTCAAAATATTGAAAGAGAGCAACCTAGTTTAAAGCTTATAGGTTTTTCAAAACCTGGTACTGGAGTAAGTAGCTTTTGGCCTACTCAACCTTATGCAGGTGGGGGATTAGAAATAGGAGATGGAGGTGCAGTACGTTTAGTCATTTACCGAAAAAATAGCAATACATTTAATATCTCTACTACCGGCTCTTTAAACGAAGGGATTGGTATTAATGCAGACACTTATGATCCAGCCTATACACTGGATATAAATGGAACTTTAGGTGTAAGAAATTCGATCACTTCAACAGGTACAATTACGGCGGGAACAGTAACTTATCCTAATGTGGATGGTACACCAGGACAAGTTTTAGCAACAAATGGAACAGGTGTTGTTGCTTGGACTACACCTTCAGCTGCTACTAATTCTGATTTTGTAGATTTAACTTCTAATCAAACTATTACGGGAAGTAAAACTTTTAGTTCAAATGTTATCGCTAATTTATCTGGAAATGCAACTTCGGCTACAAATATTGAAGGAGGTAGTATTGGACAATTACCTTACCAAAATAGTTCAAATTCAACTAGTTTTCTTTCACCCAATACATCAAATGTAAGAAAGTTTTTAAGTTCGGTTGGGTCTAATGGTGGTGCGATAGCTCCTAGTTGGCAACCTCTAACTCCTTCAGATATTGTTTCATCTTCTTCTCAAACTTCAGGGTATTTAAATTTTGAAACAGGAGGTTTTGGTGCTCAAAATTGGACAGAATTAAATTCTCAATGGACTATTACTAGTGGTTGGGCAAATACACGTGATTATAATGGAACAGCCTACCAAGGATCTTATTCAATTATAGCTCCTGATTCTCAAGATTTTACTTTAGAAAGTTCAAAGGACTTCAACTTAGCATCTCTTTATATTAAAGGAGATGGAATGCAAACAGCTACTTCAGTCGAATTTAAAGGATATAGTGCTTCAGGAGCATTAGTAAGTTCTATAATAGTAAATACATCAGCATTTAATTATTTTTTTTCAAATGTGAATCTTAACTTTAATGGAATTAGGAAATTAGTATTTCATCCAATTGGGTATGATCCAAATGCAATGGGTGGAGGAAGTTTCTTTCTAGATTATTTTGATGTGAGTATACTAACATCAAACAACTTAAATTCAGTTAATGGCCTTTTAAAATCAAATGGAAGTGGTTCTATTACAGCTGCTGTGGCAGGAACTGATTATTTAAGTCCAACTGGGACTGCCTCTCAGTTTTTAAAAGCAAATGGTTCTATCGACACCAATACTTATGTGGCTTCTAATACTGACAATATCGCTATCGGTTATGTAGCGGGTTCAGGAGGTCAAGGATTACATTCTATAGCAATTGGTAGTAATGTTGCTCAAGGAATACAGGCAGAAGGTGGTGTTGGAGTTGGATATGCGGCTGCTCAATACAATCAAGGTGAGAATGCAGTAGCGATAGGTAAATTTGCAGGTCAGAATAATCAAGCTGCTAATTCAGTTGCTATCGGATCAGATACTCAAGTGAGCGGAGTGAATTCGGTGGCTTTGGGTTCTGGTGCAAACGCTTCTACGGATAATACAATTCAATTAGGGAATTCTAGTGTAACGAATGTTAATACCTATGGTTCTATTACTGCCAATGCCGCTATTAGTAGTGAAATAACTTCTGATTTAACCATAGATAGTAATAATGTAGAACTATACAAAGGGAGGGTATTGATTTGCAACCCATCTAGTCCTATCACTATTACTTTTGCTATAGGGGTGCCAATAGGATTTAATTGTATGATTCTACAAAAAAGCGCCGATGCTAATAAAATCAATGTAGCAGGAGGTTCGGGAGTTACAATGAAAAATAGAAATAATTATACTGCAACAGCAGGTAACTATGCTATTGCAACAATTGTAAGTATTGGAGGAGATATCATAGTGACAGCGGGAGATATGCAATAAATCTGAATTTAAATTAAAAAATAACACCTATAAATATAAATATTATGACAAAAAGGATATTACTTGCGATTTTATTTTTTGCAATAAGTTTTGGCAGTTCAGCAAATAACTTGATAATGGGGACTCCTACGATTAACGGGAGTACAGTTTCGTTTACAATTAAATGGGATAATAGTTGGAAAGTAACCACAGGTCCATCAAACTGGGATGCAGTTTGGGTTTTTGTAAAAAGACAAACTTGTGTTAGTGGTGCAACAAGTCCATGGATACACGCTGATTTAGCCATTTCAGGACATACCGTAACAGGATCTCAACTTCAAGTGGATGCTGTTTCTGATAATAAGGGAGTTTTTATTAGAAGAAATGCAGCTGGTTTAGGGAATATAAATCAAGCCACAGTAACTTTGACACTTGCTTCTGCCATAGGCTCAGATAATATTGGTGTTTATGGTGTAGAAATGGTTAATATACCCCAAGGTCAGTTTTATATTGGAGATGGAAGATCTGATCTTCGTGCTTTTACTGATGGAAATACGGATAACCCAAAATTAATTGATGCGACTGTTCAAACTAATGGTTTGGGAGCAGCTTCAAATTATCAAAAACAAGGGTTAGGTTCTTGGACAGATTTGCCTTCAACATTTCCTTTGGGTTACAATCGTTTTTATTGTATGAAATATGAAATTTCCGCATCTCAATACGTAGCATTTTTAAATACACTAACATACAAGCAACAGTTGAGAATGCAGAGAGATTATAACGCTAACACAACTCCTCCAACATCTGTAGCAGGAACTCAATTTCATTGTTGGCCTTGCGGTAATAGATCGGCAAATATTGTGATAGCAACACCAGGTCAGTCAGTGACTCAAGTTTCATCCGCTGTGTATGCTAATGATTTTGATAATGATGGAGTATATAATGAAGATGAAGATGGATTGGGACTACCTGTAGTATTGAATATGAAAAATTTCTTTGCTTTTTTGGATTGGGCAGCCATACGACCAATGACTGAATTTGAATATGAAAAAGTGTGTAGAGGACCTAATACTCCTGTGATTAATGAATTTGCTTGGGGGTCCACAGATATGTTTAGAGACTACGATATTGTTGATCGTGGAAAATCTACAGAATACAATAGAAAATCTGGTTTAGGCCCAACAAATTGTGGTATAGACACTTTACTTAGAACTGGGATGTTTGCTACCGCAACTTCTGATAGAATTCATGCTGGAGCTAGTTATTATGGTGTGTTGGATTTGACTGGGGGAGTTTGGGAATCTTGTATTGGAGGATGGAATGTAGATTTTTCAGGATTTACTACTGCTAATGGTGATGGTAATTTATATGAAAGTGGAGATTCTAATGATAATGGATCTACTGATATGCCTCAGTGGATTTCTAATAAAATAATTGTTAAAGGAGGAGGTGCAAATTGGCAGGATGTGTGGCAAGATGTGTCTGCTAGGCAGTGGGTCAACTTTGATTCTTATACTCATTATCAAGGCGGTAGAGGGGTTCGTTCATATTAATTTTTTTGAGATATGAATAGGATAATAACAATATTTTTTCTTTTTTTAGGATTGAATTTTGCTCAAGCACAAATTAATTTACCAGCAATGAGGGGAGTGATTAATTCTAAACCGGGGCAAATTTTCACTATGTTTTCAGGGGGAAAAGGATATGGTACTGTACAAAACACTAGTATGCAGCAGGTCTGTAGTCCTCTACAAGTAGAATCAATCTATTATGGAGGAGAAGGGTATGGAACCCAGAACAATGTAGTAGTTCAAGCCTCTTGTTCTCCTATGTTAGTGGAATCAATTTATTATGGAGGAGAAGGATATGGAACACAAAGCAAAGTAGTTGTTCAATCCGCTTGTTCACCTTTATTAGTGGAATCGATTTATTATGGAGGGCAAGGGATAGGAGGATATAACAAAACTCTGATTCAAACAGTCTGTCAATACTAAAATTAATAAATGTTTGTACAAAAGGTTTCTATAATGGAAGTTAAACTCTTTTTTATTAGAGAGGATTAAAATAGATTAGTATCTTTATTGAAAAATTTAGATTATGAAAAATACAATCATTATATGTTTTCTTGCAGCTTTTTTTTCAATCAATAGTAAAGCCCAAAACACTTCCATTCATCAATTCAAAGTAACTGATTTATCAGGCAATGTGTTTGATTTCGCATCCTTGAAAGGTAAAAAAGTTATGGTAGTCAACACTGCTTCTAAATGTGGTTTGACCTCACAGTATAAAGATTTAGAAACCTTGTATAAAACATACAAAGACAAAGGATTTGTGATTGTTGGATTTCCAGCCAATAATTTTGCTTCGCAAGAACCAGGCACCAATGAAGAGATTGCTCAATTTTGTCAATTGAATTACGGAGTTACTTTTCCCATGATGGCAAAAGTTTCTGTAAAAGGAAATGATATGTGCGAAGTATATCAGTTTTTAACGCAACAATCTAAAAATGGTTTGCAAGATTCTCAGGTGGAATGGAATTTTCAAAAGTATTTATTAAATGAAAAAGGAGAATTGGTAAAAGTAATTTCACCAAGGACTTTGCCAACTGACGCTGAAATTGTCAATTGGATAAAAGGATAGTTCTTTAAATAATTCAAAAACAAAAAAGAGATTTTCAGCTAACGAAAATCTCTTTTTTGTTTTTACTCTGCTGCTAAAATTTCTTTGACAGCTAACTCATAATTCCGAATATTTTTGGTTTTATTAATCTTCTTCAACACCTTATGCGGATTAGAGAAGATAATAGAAAAGTACTCCCATAAATGATGCATCTTCAGTAAAATATGGGCAGGTCCTGAAAGCGATTCGCTATAGCCTTGATACAAAGTATCGTGAAAATCACTAAACAAAGCTATTTTATTGGCAGGATATTCTGTAGTGTCTTGTTTGATCATACTCGGTAAAAAAGGATCAGAAATTAATCCTCTACCGATCATCCAATGATCAATGCTTGGGAAACGTTCCTGCATTTCTCTAAATTTAGTAACCGAAGTAATGTCTCCGTTATAATACAGTTTGTGCTTGGTGTTGTCTATACAATGCTGAAACGCATCTAAATGCACGCCATCTTTGTACAACTGCTTTCCTGTTCTAGCATGAATGGCTACGTTTTTTAGTGGATATTTATCCAAAATGGGGAAAACATCTAGAATTTCTTGTGTGGTTTCGTACCCCAATCGCATTTTCATTGATACCAAAATATCCGATTCTGAATGTGCTCTTTCCAGGATAGTATTGATTTTTTCGGTATTGCTAATTAAGCCAGATCCCATTCCTGATTTGGTTACCATTGGATAAGGACAGCCTAGATTCCAATTTAATTCTTTGTAACCTAATTCCTGAACGTATTTGGCAACAAATAAAAATTCATCCGCATCATTTGTGATTACTTGTGGAATCACTTCTAAACCTACATTATTTCCAGGTAATAAATCTCTTTCGTAAGACGATTTGATTACCATTTTACCATTCAAACGGATGTAAGGCGAGTAATAGGTGTCGATTCCTCCAAAATAAGTATTGATAGCATTTCTAAAACGAAAATCAGTAAATCCTTGTAAAGGAGAGGAGAGTAGGGTAAAATCCATAGTATTTGTTAGACAACAAAGATACGATTGTTTTATTCTAAAATGAGTTGAACAAATACAGAATCCAACCATCTATTAAATTTAAATCCCGACTCTTTGATAACACCTACCGTTTTGAATCCGTATTTATGATGGAAGTCAATACTATTTTGATTTTCGGCATCAATTACCCCAATCATCGTGTGTAATCCTTGCTTTTTTGCTAATTGAATCAATTCAGTTAACAATAGTTTTCCAATGCCTAATCCTTGACTGGTTTGATGTACATAAATAGAATGTTCAACGGTGAATTTGTACGCTTCTCTAAATCGGAATTCGGAATACATTCCGAAACCAATTACTTTACCATTATTTTCGGCTACAATTACCGGAAACCCAGCTTGTATTTTGGATTCTAAAATTGCTTCTTGTTGTTCTAAACTTCGAATAGAATAATCATACAAAGCTGTAGCATTCAAAATGTTATAATTAATAATATCAAGTATTGCTATAGCGTCTGATTTTTGATAATTCCGAATTGTAATTGCCATTATTTCTTTGTTTTTGGAGTTGGTATAACCACTACTTTTTGTCTTTCTAACAGGTCAGCAAGTAATTTATCTGCTTCTTTACCTTCCCATCCCATATTCGTACTAAATGCCTTTGCTTTTTTGGTCATTGCAATGGCAATTGTAATATTGTTTAACTTTCTTTGAACACGAGCTTCAAGCAAAAGACCATCATACGATTCTTCTAATTCATTTGAGTGTTTGATCCAACTTAAAGATTGATTTAGGCTTGGTGTATCAGTAGAATTTTGCATCACGATTAAAACAATATCTTTGATGTCTTTGGGACTATTCCAAACGTATTTTTTAATATTTTCAGCGGCTACTTTTTTATATTTTGTCCAATCTTTATTAGCTTCAAAATGATCTAAATCGTATTGGAATACTAACGAATCAATAACAGGAGCTGTAATCGATATTGCAATAGCACGTTGTTTAGTATAGTTAGTGGTATCACTTGTTTTTACAATAGGTTTTAGTAATTCTACAACACTATTTACAAATTTATCATTTACTCTTTTTTGAGATGTAATTGCGACAAAGGCTTGTTGGTTTGCAATTACAAATTTATACTCTCTAGATTCAATATCGCTAACACCATTGGTAAATATTTTCCAATTAATTTCATTAACCATTTTGTCGTCTTGTATTCCTTCGAAGTAGTCGTGAGCAATCGGGTTTAGCTCTTTTCGATCATTTCCTTTTTTCAAAGCAACTAAATAGCGCATACAATTCGCTCCATTGGTTTTGTCTTTTTCGTATTCTGCTTTTAGAAAAGGCAATTGTTGTTTTGGATTTAAAGCTATTTTGACTTCCGAAAGGAATTTTTCTTTTTTTAATTCACCCGTAAATCGAGCCAATTCTATTCCGTTAGTATCAAGAACTAAAAAAGTAGGGAAGGTCTTGATATTGTATTTGCTTTTGAAAGATTCAGAACCCGCTTTTTCAAAATTCAATCCTGCAAAAACATAATTGGCATTCATAAAAGAAATCACTTCTGAATCTTTCAAAGTAGTAGCCTTAATATTTTTGCAATGCGGACACCAATCGGCGTAAACCATATAAAAAATAGGTTTGTTTTCGGTTTTGGCACGTTGCATAACCAATTCTAATCCTCTTTCATCAAAGCGAATAGAGTCTTGTGCCTGAAGGGAAAAAGTAAAAAATAATAGAAGGGAACTAATCAAGTGTCGAAAGTGGGGCTTCATACAATAGTAATTAAATGTTGGTTGCAAATATATTTTGTTTTTTAGAATTCCACTCAAATTTATATTCGATTTTACTAATAGAATAGAATTACAATTGTAAATTTGTTCTTCATTTGAGTTTTTATTCTAAAAGAAGTATTCAGAATCATGATATACCCCAAAATACCTTTAGCACAAAGTATCCTTGAGATTTTTTTAGCCAAAGGAATTACCACCATAATAATTTCACCTGGTTCTCGAAATGCGCCCTTAACAATTGGTTTTGTATCCAATCCTAATTTTCAATGTTACAGTATTGCTGACGAGCGTTCGGCTGGATTTTTTGCTTTAGGTATAGCGCAGCAAACTAATAAAACAGTAGCTTTGGTTTGTACTTCAGGATCGGCATTATTGAATTATTATCCTGCTTTTGCTGAAGCTTTTTATAGCCAAATCCCTTTAGTCGTACTTTCGGCAGACCGCCCACAATCTAAAATTGATATTGGTGATGGGCAAACCATTCGTCAGGAAAATGTATTTGCAAATCATTCGTTATACAATGCTAATTTACACGAATTGGCCAGTAAAGAAAATGATATAAAAATTAACGAAGCCTTGGATACGGCTTTCGCCAAAAAAGGCCCCGTACATATTAATGCGCCGTTTGAAGAACCTTTGTATGAAACTGTTGAATCGATCTCGGTTCAGTCTTATACTACAAATCCGAAAGAAAATTCAAAAACTATTGAAGACCTAAGTTCATTCGCCGATATTTGGAACCAAGCTTCCCGAAAAATGGTATTAGTTGGAGTAAATGAACCGGATACTATAGATGAAGCTACTATTAATTATTTAGCAAACGATTCTTCTATTGGAGTATTAACAGAGACTACTTCAAATCTACACCATCCTAGTTTTATTGCAAATATTGATACAATAATTACGCCTTTCACTACGGAGGATTTTAAAAATTTTCAACCAGAAATACTGGTGACTTTTGGCGGAATGATAGTCTCTAAACGTATCAAAGCTTTTTTACGAAAATACCAACCCAAACACCATTGGCATATTGATACTTTACGTGCTTACGATACTTTTGGTGTTCTAAGTCACCATTTTGAAGTTAGTCCGCAAGTCTTTTTTAATCAGTTTATTCCGTTGACAAAAGCAATAGTAAGTGATTATGCACAGCGATTGAATCACGTTAAACAAAGCAGAAAGGCAAAACACGACAATTATTTGTCAACGATTCCTTTTTCTGATTTTAAAGTTTTTGAACAATTAATTCCTCAATTGCCTAAAAATAGCCAATTGCAAATCAGTAATAGCTCAGCGATTCGATATGCACAATTAATTCCAATAGATGCGTCTATTGAAGTGTACTGCAATCGAGGAACGAGTGGGATAGATGGCGCTACTTCAACCGCTATTGGAGCGGCTGTGGCCAATCAAAAACAGACTACTTTTATAACTGGAGATGTTGGTTTTTTGTATGACACTAATGCGCTTTGGAACAATTATATTCCAAAGAATTTCAAAATTATTCTAATCAATAATGGAGGAGGAGGAATTTTTAGAATTCTCCCAGGTCATCAAGAAACGCCTGTTTTTAATACTTTTTTTGAAACTTCGCATTGCTTGACGGCAGCACATTTAGCTAAAATGTATGGTTTTAATTACAGTACAGCAAGCGATGAAAATAGTGTAGAGAAAGCATTAACTCATCTATTTGCTATGAATGACCAGCCAGCACTATTAGAAATATTCACCCCGACTAGAGAAAACGATACCATTTTACTGAATTACTTTAAAAAATTAGTTTAATAAAAAAAGGAGTTCACTTTATTGAACTCCTTTTTTTATTATTTAACCGGAATTGGAAAGATGGGTAAGCTGGCATGTCCCAATTCATCTACCGCTTGTACCGCAAAGAAATAATTGTCTTTTGAATACGGAATAGTAACAGTAGTATCTTTTACGAATACTGTTTTCTCCCATTGCGAAGCCGAAGTTTCTCGAATCAGAATGTTATATCCGTATACTGGTTTGCCTTCAGGAGCGGTCCAAACTAAATCAGAAAAGTTAGTCAACTCACTTATTTTTATACCAACACTTTTTGGTGATTTTGGAGACCAACCTAAGTTACTCAAAGTGGCTAAGTTGGCACAAGTTACTTTTCGCATGTATTCAAAATCCATAAATTCAGGTAAATCACCGTATTGCGTTCCTTTTTCTAAACGAACATCTTGATGTTGGTGATCGTAATTTTCATTCATTTCGCAAAAGCGAATAGCTGTAAATCCATTTTGGCAAAAAGGAGTGTGATCACCTCCTCGTAGAAAACGGTCATTTCGGTACACTAAATTGATATTCAATTGGTCAACATATTGACTTGTCGTTGTTTTTATATATCGAGCCAATTGACGTGATGGACTATCATTTTCGCGATTGGTAGCTTTGCGAATTTTGGCTTCGGCTTCGGTTTCTAAATACGGAATGGTTTCGCTAAAAACACGCACATTTAAATTGTCTCGCAAGCCTGTACCATTAGACAAACTGTTGCCAATCATATCGTTATTCAGCATGGCTACTACATTCCAGTTTTCTTCTTTAGCTTTGTCGGCTAGATGTTTAGCACCATATAATCCTTGTTCTTCTCCTACAACGGCCACAAAAATAATCGTGAAAGGGAATTCTCTCTTACTCATAATTCGGCTGATTTCCATCATGGCAGCTACACCAGAACCATCGTCATTGGCACCTGGAGCGTCGATTGTAGTGTTCATTACATCCGTTGCTCGTGAATCTAAATGCCCACTTATTATCAAAACTCGATTGTCTGTTGGGTCGGTACCTTTTAAAGTCGCCATGACATTGCCTAATTGACTGTCAGTTTCAATTCTTTTTCCATCTGCTTTGACGGTAAAATAATCGATTTTAGCCGTTAATCTTCCGTTTGAGCCTAATGCATACTTGTCAAATTCGGCTTTTACCCAACGCTGTGCAGCACCAATTCCACGAGTATTACTTTTGGTATCACTAAGGGTATGGCGTGTGCCAAAAGACACTAATTTACGAATAGTAGTTTCCATATTGGAAGCGCTAACTTCCGAAACCATTTTATTAATTTCAGGATCACTTACAGTAGTTTGCGCATTGCTGTTTTGTAAAATGAAAAAGAGTAGTATTGCATACAAAAAAGGAGTAGTTTTCATAAATTCAGTTGTTTAGATAGGTCAAAGTTAACGAAACAGTTTTAGTTATTTGTTTTAATAAATTCAATTACTTTTTGAATAACATGAGCATCGCCTAGTATTTTTCGATGCCCTAATCCTTCTGTTAGCATTAGGTCACCATTTTTTACATGTTGGTAAATATGCATTCCTGCTTCAACAGGAACTTCAAGATCGTTTTTGTCGTGGATTACCAAAATAGGAATTTCGAGAGTTGAAGCTGCTTTATAAGCAGAATAATTGTCCATAGCCTCTCCATATTTTGTTTCAAAATAGTTGCGCAACTTCTGACTAATAATTGGCTTTAATTGTAGACGTGAAATAAAGTTGTCCAAAATATCTTGAACGACATCTCCGCTGCCAATGACTGCTATTTTTTGAACTTCTAATCCTGATTTTGCTGCATTCAATACTGCCATTCCGCCTAATGAATGTCCGATTGCAATTTCAAAAGGCCCGAATTGTCTTTCCAATTCAAAAATGGAGGCAATAAATTCAATCATAATAGTTGAATTTCCAGGTGATTTTCCGTGAGCAGGTGCATCAAAACTGATAGTTGCATAACCTTCTTTCAATAAAGCATCAGCGATTTTAAAAAGCTGTGTTCCTCGACCTGACCAACCGTGAACTAAAAGCACTTTTTTTGTACTATTTCCATATTCATACACTATAATCGATTTATTGATGGCAGGAATAGGAATTAATTGTTGTTTACTAGTACTATCCATAGCTAATTCTCGCTTAGGAACTTTATGTTTGATGGGAGTAGTAAATAATTTAGCAGCAAATAAAGTAACAGCCCGTGTAGAAATACTACTTAAAAATGTACTAATCAATAGTATAATTTTAGGAATCGCTAATGGTTTAGGTGAATTTATTGTCTTTTTTGACATTGTCGTAATTTTTTAAGAAAGTTCTAAAGTAATCGTTTTTTTACTAAATTTAGAAAAACATAAAAGTACTTTAATTAACAATGTAGTATCCCAATATTTTGAAGAATCCATAACACTTTTACTAACATTAAATATTCATTCGGAAATGAAGGCAAAAAAGAAAAATGTAATTGCGATTATTTTAGGAGGAGGACAAGGTTCTCGCTTGTATCCATTAACAGAAACCCGCTCAAAACCTGCAGTTCCAATAGGTGGAAAATACCGTTTAGTCGATATTCCTATTTCCAATTGTCTAAATTCCGATATTTATAGGATGTTTGTTTTAACGCAGTTCAATTCGGCGTCTTTAAATGCACACATCAAAAACACCTACAATTTTAGTGTATTTAGCCACTCATTTGTTGATATTTTAGCTGCTGAGCAAACGCCTGACAATCCTACTTGGTTTCAAGGTACTTCGGATGCGGTGCGCCAATGTATGCCCCATTTCCTCAATCATGATTTTGATTATGCTTTGATTCTTTCTGGTGACCAATTGTACCAAATGGATTTTAATGAAATGATTGAAGCGCATATTGCTGCGCAGGCTGATATTTCTATTGCTACATTGCCTGTTAATGCCAAAGACGCACCCGAATTCGGGATTTTAAAAACCAACTCCGAAAGCTGTATTGAGGCTTTTATAGAAAAACCAGCCGCAGAGTTATTGCCACAGTGGGAATCCGATGTGAGCGACGAAATGAAAGCACAAGGCAAACATTATTTGGCTTCCATGGGGATTTATATTTTCAATAGAAAACTATTGGTAGAGTTGATGAAAAATCCGGATACCAAAGATTTTGGAAAAGAAATTATTCCTCAAGCCGTTGGTCATCAAAAAATATTGAGTTACCAATATGAAGGTTATTGGACGGATATTGGAAATATAGATTCATTTTTCGAAGCCAATATTGGATTGACAGACGATATTCCGCAATTCAATTTGTTTGATAATGAAAATAAAATCTATACGCGCCCACGATTGTTACCACCGTCTAAGTTCCAGAAAACGCTAATTGAAAAGTCTTTAATTTCAGAAGGATGTATTTTAAATGCTAAAGAAATTAAAAAATCAGTTATTGGAATTCGTTCTCGAATAGGGGTAGATACTGTTATTCAGAATAGCTATGTAATGGGAAATGACTATTATCAAAGTTTAGAGGATATGAACGAGGATATTTATAATGACAAACTATTAGTAGGTATTGGAGAGCGATGCTTTATTAATAACGCACTTGTCGATAAGAATGTCCGAATTGGTAACGATGTATATATTAATGGAGGTAAACATTTAGAAAATTGTTCCAATGAATTGTATGCTGTTAAAGATGGAATTGTTGTGATTAAAAAAGGAGCTATCATTCCTAATAATTTTGTTGTGAAGTAATTTGGTTGAATAACTTCACTCTAAAAAACGCAATTGGTAAAATATAATGGAGTAATTACTGATAATTTTAAATTTATTTACAATTATTAGCATTCAAAACCTATTTTTTTTAGAATACCCGTAATTTTTATTCTAAAGTTTTGCACATCTGTTTTTTTTACTAAATTTCGAATTCATTATAATTTCATACAATGCAGAATCAAACCCGTATTATAATAGAAAATGTTTTGCCTCAATTAGATGGAGGTGTCTTTGCAATAAAACGAATTGTTGGTCAAAAAGTTAGAGTAACCGCTTCTGTTTTTTCAGATGGGCATGATGTTATTCAATGTGCCGTAAAATTCAAACATCAATCAGATAAAAAATGGCAAGAAATCCGAATGATTCCTGCTGATAACGACGATTGGTATTGTGAATTTAAAGTCGAAAAACAAGGAACTTATACTTATTTTGTTGAAGGTTGGGTAGATTATGCGATGAATTGGCAACACGGTACCGAACGTAAAATTTTTGATAGCCAACAGGTTAAGTCGGAATTGTTAGAAGGTGCGGAATATGTGAAAGAAATTCTTAAACTAGCTTCTAAAGAAGAAAAAAAATACTTGGACACTGTAGTCAAATTGTTCATGACAGAATCCGAATACGATAATGGAGTTAGAGAAGCAATTTCGCACGAGTTAACACAAATTTTTAAGAAGTACCCAACGCGTTTTCTTGCCAATCAATCGCAAGAATTACAAGTATATGTAGATAGAGAAAAAGCATTATTTAGTACTTGGTACGAGTTTTTTCCACGTTCAGCTTCGCAAGTAGAAGGCAAACACGGAACATTCAAAGACTGTGAAACGCTTTTGCCAAGAGTGGCAACAATGGGTTTTGATACCTTATATTTTCCACCCATCCATCCTATTGGAGAAGTAAATAGAAAAGGAAAAAATAACGCTACCAATGCCGAACCTGAAGATGTAGGCTCTCCTTGGGGAATTGGTTCCCAATATGGTGGGCATAAATCAACGCATCCTGAATTAGGAACAATTGAAGATTTCAAATCTTTAGTAAAAACGGCCAAGGATTTAGGAATTGAAGTTGCTATGGATTATGCGTTACAAGCGGCTCCAGATCATCCTTATGTAAAAGAATTTCCTCAATGGTTCAAATGGCGTCCTGATGGCACGGTACAATATGCTGAAAATCCGCCTAAAAAATACCAAGATATTTTGCCTATTTATTTTGAAAGTAGCGACTGGAAAAACCTTTGGAAAGAATTGCTTGATGTGGCGCTGTTTTGGGTAGAAGAATGCGGAATTCGTGTTTTTAGGGTCGATAATCCACATACCAAACCTTTTTACTTTTGGGGTTGGCTCATTGCTGAAATTAAGAAAAAACACCCAGATGTACTGTTTTTAGCGGAAGCTTTTACACGTCCAAAAATTATGAACGAATTGGCTAAACAAGGTTTCAGTCAATCATATACGTATTTCACTTGGAGAAATACAAAAAGTGAATTGACAGAGTATGTAACCGAATTAACGCAATCGGAACAAAAAGAATTTTACCGACCTAATTTTTGGCCAAATACTCCCGATATTAATCCGTTTGCCTTGCAAAGTGGTAACGAGTCGGTGCATTTGCAAAAGTATTTCTTAGCAGCTACTTTGAGTTCTAGTGTTGGAATTTATGGGCCAGTATTTGAATATCGTGTTTGCGAACCACAGGCTCCTGGAAAAGAAGAATATCTGAATTCTGAGAAATACGAGTTTGTGAAATGGGATTGGAATCAGCAAAATAAAATAACCACGCTAATCACTCGAATCAATTTCATAAGAAAACAGCAAACTTCGTTACAACAAACTAACAATATTGTTTTTTGCGACACCAATAACGATCAAGTATTGGCCTATTATAAGTTTGATGATGAGAAACAAAATGAAACCTTGATGGTAGTGAATTTGGACGCTTTTAATACTATTCAAACCACGATTAGAATTCCTGTAGAACATTTGGGAACAACCCAAATTCAGGTTACAGACTTGATAACTGGTAATGCTTATTTCTGGAATCAAGAATGGAATTTTATAGAACTTTCTCCAGAACTACCTTTTCATTTATTTAAAATACAGCGATAATGAAAGAAAATAAAATCAACGAAGACGAATTTCAAAATCCATTTGTTTTTAAAACAGATTGGAAGAATGCCTTTGACGACGAAGAATTTATAAAAGTTTTTTCGTCAGATATTTTAGAAAACTACATCATCAATAAACGTTGGTATGGGGGTAAGGCAAGTACTTTGAAATACATCGAAGTCGTTGATTCTTTCAAAATTACATCAAAACACAATAATTATTTTGGAGTGTTGTTAGAAGTCAATTTTAAAGAGGCTTTTTTTCAACATTATTTTATGCCAATTGCTTTTATGTTAGAAGAGGAATTGGATACCAATACAATTATTGCTCCTGTTCAATTGAATGGTAAGGATGGATTTTTGGTCGATGCGTTGCATCAAGAAGATTTCAGAAAGTTATTATTTGATAAAATTATTACTTCTAAAGAAAATGATATTTCTAAAGTGAATTTTCATAAAGGAGTAAAATTGTTAGACAAAGAGTATATTTCGTCCAAATTTATGGGAGTAGAACAAAGCAATACTTCAATTATTTATAACGATAACTTAGTTTTAAAGATTTTTCGAAGAATTTATATTAGTATGAATCCAGACTATGAAATCAGTCGTTTTCTTACTGAGAGAATGAATTTTAAAAGTTCGCCAGAATATAAAGGAAGTATCAGTGTTAATTTTTCAGAGGGAGATATCACATTGGGATTAATGCAAGAATTGGTTCCTAATCAAGGCGATGCTTGGAAATACATGTTAGACGAAGTGGATCGGATTTTTTCTAATTTAAGTGCTAAAAAAATCAAAATTGACAAACTACCCAATATTGAATTATTTCAAAAATTGCGGTTGAATGAAGTGCCACCAGAAATTATTGATTGGGCAGGATTAAGTGTTATTTTGCGCATTCAAACCTTAGCCAGACGCACCGCAGAAATGCACATTGCTCTGGGGAGTGATATTCACGAAACGGCTTTTACACCGACCACATACAATGGTGATTATACGGTTTGGCTTAAGAATAGGTTGACCTATCAATTTCAGAATCGTTTGAATATTCTAGAAAATAATTTGCATAAACTAGATGGTTTAGCGCTGGATTTAGCCAATCAATTTTTAGATCATAAAAAATCAATTCGAAAATTATTTTTGGATTTTGATTGGACTAAAATGAAGTCAGAACGCATTAGAATTCATGGCGATTATCATTTAGGGCAAGTGTTGGTCAATGGAGATGATTTTTACATTTTAGATTTTGAAGGAGAGCCAGAGAGTACTATTCGGGATCGAAAAGTAAAGCAGCCGCCATTGAAAGATGTAGCGGGGATGTTTCGTTCGTTTCATTATGCCATTTACGCTACGATTTTTAATAATAAAGAGAAGTATCCTTACGAACAAAAAGAGTTGTTTCAAGCAGGAGAAGTCTTATTTAAATATTTTGTTGGAGTCTTTTTACAAACCTATGTGGAAGTAGCTCAAGCAGGTAATTTGAATATTGGTTACAACAAAGAAATTGACTTTTTGTTAAAATATTGTTTATTAGAAAAAGCAATTTATGAACTGGGATATGAACTCAATTCACGTCCGCGTTGGTCTGTAATTCCGTTGACCGGAATTGCAAGTATTATGGAATTTGATAAAAATTAGTAGTATATAAAAGTATATTTAATACTTATAGAAATAAAAACACACAATGAGCAAAGTACAAGGATATTCCCTTTTTACCGATTTTGATATTGATTTATTTAAAGCAGGAAAACATTTTAGACTCTATGAAAAACTAGGAGCACATCCTATAGAAGTGGATGGAGTTTCGGGTGTTTATTTTGCGGTTTGGGCGCCATCAGCACGTTCTGTATCTGTAGTTGGAGATTTTAACTATTGGATTCAAGGCGAACATCAATTAAATGTTCGCTGGGATTCTTCTGGAATTTGGGAAGGATTCATTCCTGGAGTTCAAAAAGGAACTACTTATAAATATAAAATTCAATCTGAAAATGGTGGAATAATTACTGAAAAAGCAGACCCTTTTGCTTTTTACTGTGAAAAACCACCGCTTACAGCTTCTGTAATCTGGGATTTGGATTACAAATGGAAAGATACCAATTGGATGAAAACCCGTAAAGAACACAATGCTTTGGATAAGCCGTATTCGGTTTACGAAGTGCATTTGGGGTCTTGGAAACGTCATGGTTCAGAAAATCGATTTTTGACCTATTTAGAATTTGCGGATGAATTAGTAGCATACGTAAAAGAAACAGGTTTTACTCACGTAGAGTTTATGCCTGTAATGGAGTATCCGTATGATCCTTCTTGGGGCTATCAACTAGTCGGTTATTTTGCGCCAACTTCTCGATTTGGAACTCCACAAGAATTCATGGTTTTGGTAGACAAACTACACCAAGCAGGAATTGGAGTGATTTTGGACTGGGTTCCCTCACACTTTCCTGATGATGCACACGGTTTAGGTTTCTTTGACGGTTCGAATCTTTTTGAACATCCCGACAGACGTAAAGGATATCATCCCGATTGGAAAAGTTTGGTTTTTAATTATGGACGCAATGAAGTGCGTTCGTTCCTGATTAGTAATGCTTTATTTTGGTTGCAACATTATCATATTGATGGACTTCGTGTAGATGCAGTAGCTTCGATGTTGTACTTGGATTATTCTAGAAAAGATGGAGAGTGGGAGCCCAATGTTTTTGGTGGAAGAGAAAACCTAGACACGATTAGTTTCTTAAAAGATTTCAACGAAGCCGTTTATGCTAATTATGAAGGTGTACAAACTATTGCTGAAGAAAGTACTTCGTTTCCAATGGTTTCAAGACCAACATTTGCGGGTGGTTTAGGCTTTGGAATGAAATGGATGATGGGCTGGATGCACGATACGTTACAATACTTTAAAAAAGATCCAATTCATAGAAAGTACCATCAAAATGATTTGACTTTTTCGATGACCTATGCTTTCTCGGAGAATTTTATGTTACCACTTTCGCATGACGAAGTTGTCTATGGAAAATGCTCTATTGCAGGTAGAATGCCTGGTGATGAATGGCAAAAATTTGCCAATTTACGATTGCTCTACGGATATATGTTTACGCATCCTGGAACCAAGTTGCTTTTTATGGGAGCTGAGTTTGGTCAAAGTGGTGAATGGAATTTTGAACAAAGTTTGGATTGGCATTTACTACAATATCCATTTCATGAGGGAGTAAGAAAGTTAATCGCTGGTTTGAATGATTTGTATAAAAGCCAACCTGCTCTACACGAAAAACAATTTAGTCCAGAAGGATTTGAGTGGATTAACTATTCGGATCATCATAATGCAGTAATGACGTATATCCGTAAAGGAAATAATCCAAAAGAAGATGTGATTGTAGTGTGTAATTTTACTCCTGTAGTGCGTAAAAATTATAGAATTGGTTTGCCTAAAAAAGGAAAATTAGTCGAAATATTCAATAGTGATGCTGAAGTTTTTGGAGGAAGTGGGGTAACTAACTCAGCTAAATTAACCATAGAAAATTCACCTTACGACGGTAGAGATTATTCTATAGAATTAGATTTAGCTCCTTTGGCGGTCATGGTATTCAGAATTTCGTAATTCAACCGTATATTTTGTTTTTGTTCGATTTAGATTTTAATAAAGATTTTAAAACAGTAAATTTGTAACTCTTAAATCTAAATCGAATGAAAAAATATTTTTTACTTGGACTATCCGCTTTCGGATTATTATTTTCTTGTGCAACCAACCCATTGACAGGAAAATCAACACTTAATTTTGTTTCAAATACAGAATTATTTCCCTCCTCGTTTCAGCAATATGGAACGTTTTTAAAAGAAAATAAAGTAATTACAGGTACAACTGACGCTAAATTAGTGGAAAAAGTAGGTATCAGAATTAAATTAGCCGCCGAAAAATATTTGAATTATTTGGGACAAACGCAATATCTGAAAGGTTATGAATGGGAATATAAGTTAGTAGAAAGCAAAGATATCAATGCGTGGTGTATGCCAGGAGGTAAAATTGTAGTCTATTCAGGAATATTACCCGTAACTCTTAATGAAGCCGGATTAGCAACGGTTATGGGACATGAAGTTTCTCATGCTTTAGCCAATCATGGAGCGCAACGAATGAGTGCAGCTCAGTTACAACAGATAGGCGCTGTAGGAGTAGCTCTTGCGACAGGTAAAGAAAGTGCTGAAAAGCAAGAGATGTGGCAAAAATATTACGGTATTGGATCTCAAGTAGGTGTAATGTTACCTTTTAGTAGAAGTCATGAAAGCGAAGCAGATAAGATTGGTTTGACATTGATGGCTATTGCTGGGTATAATTTAGAGGAGGCAGTAGTTTTTTGGGAAAGAATGGCTGCTAAATCATCCGGTAAATCCCAACCTGAATTTTTAAGTACTCACCCTTCTGATGCTACTCGTATTGAAGATTTAAAGACTTTAATTCCAGAGGCTAAAACGATTGCTACTAAAGTTGGAATTATTTCTAGATAATACAATTAGTTCATAAAAAAAACAGGCTATTCTTTACGAAAAGAGTAGCCTGTTTTTTTATGAATTACTGTTTAAAGTCCGAATTCTATCTAGTTTTTGTGATACTAATTAAAAAATAAATAAATTAGTCCCCTAAACCAAAATAATTATGGCAGATTTACCAAAAGGGGATAAGAAATTATTGAATGCATGGGCATTTTATGATTGGGCTAATTCAGTGTATTCATTAGTAATATCCTCCGCTGTTTTTCCTATTTTTTATGAAGCCTTATTTTCAGAACGCAGCCATTATATCACTGTTTTTGGTTTCTCGCTTAAAAACTCGGCCTTAATTAGTTTCGTTACTGCTTTTGCATTTTTAGTGGTGGCTTTTATTTCTCCAATCCTCTCCGGAATTTCAGATTACGTAGGTAATAAAAAATCATTCATGAAGTTCTTCTGCTACTTAGGGGCTTTATCTTGTATTGGATTGTATTGGTTTAGCCTTGAAAATATTTACCTTAGTTTAGTATTTTATTTTTTCGGATTAGTAGGTTTTTGGGGAAGTTGGGTTTTTTACAATTCGTATTTGCCAGACATTGCTTTTGCTGAACAACAAGATGAAATTAGTGCCAAAGGATTTTCTTATGGTTATATTGGAAGTGTAATTTTACTAGTGGTTAATTTGGCTATGATTATGATGCCAGATGCATTTGGAATTTCAGGGTCAAAAGGAGAGGCAGCCATGAAAGCCATGCGGTATTCCTTTGTTATGGTAGGAATTTGGTGGATTTTGTTTAGCCAATATACCTATTACTATTTACCAAAAGGCAATAAAATTGTAGCAAGTAAAATAAAACAACACATTGTATTCAACGGTTACAAAGAGTTACAAAAAGTTTGGCATTTATTAGCCGAAAATGAGGCTTTGAAAAAATACCTTGCTAGTTTCTTCGTGTATAGTATGGCGGTGCAAACGGTAATGTTAATTGCAACGTATTTTGGCGCACAAGAAATCCAATGGGCTTCGCAAAGTGAGAGTACTACAGGGTTGATTATCTGTATTTTATTGATTCAATTAGTTGCTATAGTGGGGGCTACCTTTACTTCTAAAGCATCTGCTAAGTATGGAAATATCCCCACCTTGATTGCTATTAATGGATTTTGGGTGGTATTATGTGTGATGGCTTATTTCATTACATTGCCCATTCATTTTTATGTGATGGCTGGTTTAGTCGGTTTAGTAATGGGCGGAATTCAAGCATTATCGCGTTCTACTTATTCAAAATTGTTACCGCAATCTGAAGACACGGCTTCATTTTTCAGCTTTTATGACGTGGCCGAAAAAATCGGAATTGTTATTGGGATGTGTGTTTATGGAATCATAGATCAAATTACGGGTAGTCCGCGATTTGCAATCGTGTTTTTAGGAATCTTTTTTGTAATAGGGCTTGTTTTATTACGACGTGTCCCAAAAACCACTGAATTGGAATAATCATTCCCATCTGATTTTCTATTTTGGCACAGAGATTGACTTATTAAGAGTCGGTCTGTACATCTGCATTGCATATTGCATAGACCAATAGAATTACAAAAATTAATGACAAAACGACTTATTATACTTTATGTCAAATCATAAAATACTCACTATTGACAATCTGTCACTTCAAGAATTTGATTCAGATGCTGAATTAATTCCATTATTGACTCCTGAAGATGAGGAGGAAATGAACAATGAAGAATTACCGGATTCATTACCAATTTTGCCTTTGCGCAATATGGTCTTGTTCCCAGGTGTTGTTATTCCTATCACTGCTGGGCGAGATAAATCAATCAAACTAATCAATGATGCCAACGCATCAGGGAAAAATATTGGTGTTGTAGCACAAAAGAACGAAGAAGACGAAGATCCAACTAAAGCTGATATTAACACTATTGGAACGGTGGCCCGAATTTTACGTGTGCTAAAAATGCCTGATGGTAATATTACAGTTATTCTACAAGGAAAAAAACGTTTCGAAATTGCTGAAGTGGTTTCAGAAGAACCGTATATTACTGCTACAGTAAAAGAAGTGCCTGAAAAACGTCCTAAAAAGAACGATACCGAGTTCAATGCAATTATTGATTCGCTGAAAGAATTGGCAGTTAAGATTATTCAAGAAAGTCCTAATTTGCCTAGTGAAGCTACTTTTGCTATCAAAAATATTGAAAGCAAATCGTTCTTGGTCAATTTTGTTTCTTCTAACATGAATCTTTCAGTAAAAGAGAAACAAGATTTGTTAAAGATTAATAATCTAAAAGATCGCGCTTTAGAAACTTTACGTTTTATGAATGTAGAGTTGCAAAAATTGGAATTGAAAAATGATATTCAGTCCAAAGTTCGTTTTGATTTAGATCAACAACAACGCGAATATTTTCTTCATCAACAAATGAAAACCATTCAGGAAGAATTGGGTGGAGTTTCGCATGAAGAAGAGTTTGACGAAATGAGTCAGCGTGCCAAAACTAAAAAGTGGGATGAAACTACGCAAAAACATTTCGAAAAAGAATTGTCTAAGTTGCGAAGAATGAATCCTCAAGCACCTGATTTTAGTATTCAAAGAAACTATCTGGATTTGTTTTTGGATTTGCCTTGGAATGAATTTTCAGTAGATAATTTCGATTTAAAACGTGCACAAAAAATTCTGGATCGAGATCATTTTGGTTTGGAAGACGTGAAGAAAAGAATGATTGAACATTTGGCAGTTTTAAAATTGCGAAATGATATGAAGTCGCCTATTATTTGTTTGACAGGACCTCCGGGTGTGGGTAAAACCTCGATTGGGCGTTCTATTGCAGAGGCATTGGGTAGAAAATATGTTCGAATTTCTCTAGGGGGATTACGTGATGAAGCAGAGATTCGCGGTCACAGAAAAACATACATAGGTGCTCTACCTGGCCGAATTATTCAAAGTTTGAAAAAAGCAGGAACTTCGAATCCCGTTTTTGTTTTGGACGAAATAGATAAATTATCAAACAGTCATAGTGGTGATCCATCTTCGGCTTTATTAGAAGTTTTGGATCCAGAGCAAAACAATTCGTTTTATGACAACTTCCTTGAAATGGGTTATGATTTGTCTAAGGTAATGTTTATTGCTACTTCAAACAACATGGCGACTATTCAACCCGCATTGCGTGACAGAATGGAAGTGATTAAAATGTCGGGCTACACTATTGAAGAAAAAGTAGAAATTGCGCGTCAACATTTGTTTCCAAGACAGTTGAAAGAACATGGTCTGACGTCTAAAGATTTGACTATTGCTAAAAAGCAATTGGAAAAAATTGTAGAAGGATATACACGTGAATCAGGGGTTCGTGGCTTGGAAAACAAATTGGCACAAGTCATTCGAAATGCAGCAAAATCAGTTGCAATGGAGGAGGAGTATAATAAAAAAGTAACTGATGAAGATATCGTAAAAGTATTAGGAGTTCCAAGATTGGAAAGAGATAAATACGAAAGTAATGATGTAGCCGGAGTGGTTACAGGATTAGCTTGGACCAGTGTAGGGGGGGATATTTTATTTATCGAGGCGTTACTTTCTCCAGGAAAAGGAACTATGACTCTTACAGGAAATCTAGGAACGGTTATGAAAGAATCGGCTACGATTGCTTTAGAGTATATTAAAGCCAATTCGGATATAATGGGACTAAATTCGGAAATATTAAACAAATACAACATCCATTTACACGTTCCAGAAGGAGCGACACCCAAAGATGGTCCAAGTGCTGGTATTGCGATGTTAACTTCTTTAGTGTCTCTGTTGACCCAAAAAAGAGTCAAGAAAAATTTGGCGATGACAGGCGAGATTACGTTGAGAGGAAAAGTATTGCCTGTAGGCGGAATCAAAGAAAAAATATTGGCTGCAAAAAGAGCTAATATTAAGGATATTATTTTGTGTCATGAGAACAAAAGTGATATTGACGAAATCAAACCAGAATATTTAGAAGGGCTTACATTTCATTATGTTAAAGAGATGAGTGAGGTCTTGAAAATAGCTATCACAGAGCAGAATGTTAAAAATGCGAAGAAGTTAGTGTAATACTAATTTATACCAAAAAACTAATTCCAAATTCCAAACTGAATATTTTTCGGTTTTGGAGTTTGGAATTTTTCGTTTATTGTATTTATAATTTTATCTTCGCAACGCAAGAGTTGAATTAAACAGTATTAATACATTACATTTTGACAAAAAAAATTACGATAGCTATAGACGGATTTTCATCTACTGGGAAAAGTACTTTAGCAAAACAATTAGCTAAGCATTTGGGTTATGTCTATGTTGATACAGGGGCTATGTATCGAGCGGTGGCTTTATTTGCGATGCAAAATAACTTGATTTCAGTTCATTCTTTTGATAAGGTAAAATTGCTTAATGAATTAAAAAACATAGTTTTAGAATTTAAATTTAATACCGAATTAGGTTTTGCGGAAATGTACTTGAATGGTGAAAATGTAGAAAAAGCCATTCGTTCTATTGAGGTTTCTGGTTTTGTAAGTAAGGTGGCTGAAGTATCTGAAGTTCGTACTAAATTGGTGGAACAGCAACAAGAAATGGGGAAGAATAAAGCAATTGTTATGGATGGTCGTGATATTGGTACAGTTGTGTTTCCGGATGCTGAATTGAAGATTTTTATGACGGCTAGCGCGGTCACTCGAGCTCAAAGACGTTATGATGAATTGCTGCAAAAAGGAGATTCTGTAACTTATGAAGAAGTGTTGAAAAATGTGGAAGAACGAGATTATATTGACACGCATCGTGATGACTCACCTTTGGTAATGGCAGAAGATGCTATTGAAATTGATAATTCCCATCTTAGTAGAGAAGAGCAGTTTGAGGCGGTCTTGGACTTGGTAAATGCAATTATTAAAGAGAATTAAATTTTTGCGTATTTCTTTTTTAATGTTAGATTTACAAACTATTTATTACAAATACATAAATTAATTATGAGTATAAAATTTAGATTGACAGTCATGAGCTTTTTGCAATTTTTTGTTTGGGGAGCTTGGTTAATCACAATTGGTACCTATTGTTTTAATGCAAAAGGATGGACGGGAGCTGAATTTGGAGCTATTTTTTCTACTTTAGGGTTGTCTTCTCTATTTATGCCAGCCATTACCGGTATTATAGCGGATAAGTGGCTGAATGCTGAAAAATTATACGGAATTCTACATATTTTGTACGGAATCATATTGATCTATGTTCCAAAAGTAGATGATCCCAATGTATTGTATTACGTGATTTTTGGTGCGATGATTTGCTATATGCCAACGATTTCTTTGTCAAATTCTATTGCGTATACGATTTTAAAAAATAACGACTACGATGTGGTAAAAGTTTTTCCACCTATACGTGTGTGGGGAACTGTTGGTTTTATTGCGGCAATGTGGTTGACCAATATTTTTAGTTCGCCAAATCCACCAAGTTTTTTACACGATTTTGGCTTGAGTGTTGGTAATGGAATTGCTACTTTGTTGGACAGTCCTGTTACAGCTAATCAATTTTATTTTGCGGCATTTTTTGCCATTGTATTAGGAATTTATTCTTTTACCTTACCAAAATGTCCTCCACAACGATTAATTTCAAAAGATGCGTCTTTTACAGAACAGTTGGGTTTGAATGCTTTTAAATTGTTTTCCAATTCAAAAATGGCACTGTTTTTATTGTTTTCTATGTTTTTGGGAGCAGCTTTACAATTAACCAATATGTATGGCGATGCTTATTTAAATGATTTTAAAAACTTCCCAGAATACAAAGATTCAATTGTAGTGAGTTCTTCGACTATTATTATGTCGATTTCTCAAATTTCGGAAACGGTGTTTATTTTAGCAATTCCATTCTTCTTAAAACGTTTTGGAATCAAACAAGTAATGTTGTTTTCAATGATTGCTTGGGTGTTGCGTTTTGGATTGTTTGCCTACGGAGATCCTGCGGGAGGACTTTGGATGATTATTTTGTCTTGTATTGTGTACGGAATGGCGTTTGATTTCTTCAATATTTCAGGTTCATTATTTGTAGAAACTACAACTGATTCTTCGATACGTTCCTCTGCTCAAGGATTATTTATGATGATGACCAATGGAGTAGGCGCCTTTTTAGGGAGTTATTTGAGTGGAATTGTAATTGATAATTATTATACTCAAAATGGAATTAAAGACTGGCACACTATCTGGATTGCTTTCTCATCTTACGCTTTAATTATTGGTGTAGCGTTTGCTATTTTCTTTAAACATAAACACAATCCTTCTGAATTAGAGCAAGTTAAGCATTAAAATTTCCTTTGCAGATACTATATAAACCAAGACTTGTTCTTGGTTTTTTTATGACTCAGAGTCAGGTAAAGAGGGTGAATTTTTATTTGTAAATTCAAATGAGCTATTGGTTCTGATTGTCAATGAATTAATCATTTGTTTTAAATTAAAATAAATTTGATAATTGGATAAAGATGTATTACCTTTGCGCACCTTTTGGTGGATAAGGATTTCCTCTAGGTATCAATTAATTATACAAACAACTTCTGTTGTTTTCTTTCGCATCAAGAAATCCGAGAAAATACAGAATACAAATTTTTAATCAGCATGTCTGAACAATTAAAATCACAAGAAGAGTTTTTAGCAAATTTTAACTGGCATAACTTCCAAGAAGGAATTGATGCAGTAGATGAGAAAAACTTACAAGAATTCGAAGAACTAGTATCAAAAACTTTCATCGCTACAGATCAAGAAGAAGTAGTAGAAGGGGTAGTTGTTAGAATTACAGATAGAGACGTTATCGTTGATATCAATGCAAAATCGGAGGGTGTTATTTCATTAAACGAATTCCGTTACAATCCAAACTTAAAAGTAGGTGACAAAGTAGAAGTATTAATTGACATCCGTGAGGATAAAACAGGTCAATTAGTATTATCACATAGAAAAGCACGTACTATCAAATCTTGGGATAGAGTTATCGCTGCAAACGAAACAGGTGAAATCGTTACTGGTTTCGTTAAATGTAGAACTAAAGGTGGTATGATCGTTGACGTTTTCGGAATCGAAGCTTTCTTACCAGGTTCTCAAATTGATGTGAAACCAATCCGTGATTACGATGTTTACGTAAACAAAAACATGGAATTCAAAGTAGTTAAAATTAACCACGAATTCAAAAATGTTGTTGTATCTCATAAAGCGCTTATCGAAGCTGATATTGAGGTTCAGAAAAAAGAAATCATTGGTCAATTACAAAAAGGACAAGTATTAGAAGGTGTTGTTAAAAACATTACTTCTTATGGTGTGTTTATTGACTTAGGTGGTGTTGATGGATTAATCCACATTACTGACCTTTCTTGGTCAAGAATCAATCACCCAAGTGAAGTTCTTGAATTAGACCAAAAATTAAATGTTGTAATCCTTGATTTCGATGATGAGAAAACAAGAATTCAATTAGGATTGAAACAATTAAACGCTCACCCATGGGATGCTTTAGATGCTAAATTAGCTGTTGGAGATAAAGTAAAAGGTAAAGTAGTTGTAATCGCTGATTACGGTGCATTTATCGAAGTTGCTGAAGGTGTTGAAGGTTTAATCCACGTTTCTGAAATGTCTTGGTCAACTCATTTACGTTCTGCTCAAGATTTCGTAAAAGTGGGTGATATCGTAGAAGGAGTTATCTTAACTTTGGATAGAGATGATCGTAAGATGTCTTTAGGTATCAAACAATTGACTCAAGATCCATGGACTGACATTACTTCTAAATACCCAGTAGGTTCTAAACATTCTGGTATCGTTAGAAACTTTACCAACTTTGGTATTTTCGTAGAATTAGAAGAAGGAATCGATGGATTGATTTATATCTCTGACCTTTCTTGGACTAAGAAAATCAAACACCCATCTGAATTTGTAAATGTTGGTGAAAAATTAGATGTAGTAGTATTAGAATTAGATGTTGAAGGACGTAAATTATCTTTAGGTCACAAACAAACTACTGCTAATCCTTGGGATCAATACGAAGATTCTTTCGCAGTAGGAACTATCCACACAGGAGAGATTTCTGAAATCGTTGACAAAGGAGCTACTGTAGAATTTGGTGATGATATCGTTGCTTTCATTCCTACACGTCACTTAGAAAAAGAAGACGGTAAGAAATTGAAAAAAGGAGAATCTGCTGACTTCAAAGTAATTGAATTCAACAAAGAATTCAAAAGAGTAGTTGCTTCTCACACTGCTATCTTCCGTGAAGAAGAAGAGAAAAATGTGAAAACAGTTTCTGAAAATACTTCATCTGCATCAACTAATGCACCAGCTGCAACTTTAGGAGATAACAATGATGTATTAGCTGCTTTGAAAGCTAAAATGGAAAAAACAGAGAAAAAATAATTCTCCGTTCTTTTTAAATACAAAAGCCTCACAGTAATGTGAGGCTTTTTTTATGGTATTGATTTTTTTTTATTTTTAATGTAGTAACTAAATCTTAAAAACAATGGAAGAAATTACAACAACAGAAGAAACAAAAATGTATTTGACAGAGAACTCAAAATCATTTTTGAAAGAAACAGCCCAATGGGCTTATTTTTTATCAATCATGGGATTTATTGGAATCGCATTGCTGGTTTTGTTAGCATTATTCATGGGAACACTATTTACAAAATTAGGATCTTTGGGTGGAAGTGCAGCTGCAATGGGAGTACTAGGAGGTGGATTTATTACAGCAATCTATCTGATAATTGCAGTGATCTATTTCTTTCCTGTGTACTATTTATATCAATTTGCTTCTAAAGCGAAAGTGGCTTTTGCTACTGATAATAATAAACAATTAAATACTTCTTTTGAATATTTGAAGTCACATTATAAATTTATTGGCATCTTCACCTTAGTTATCACGGTACTTTATTCGTTACTATTTGTATTTAGTATGATGGGTGTAATCATAAGTAGTATGTAAAAATAAACCCCCCAAATCTAATTAGTTTTGGGGGTTATTTTATTGTGGTTAAAATAAATTATCTCAAAACAGCACCTAATTCTGTTTCAAAATTCTTCTGTAATTTATTCATTATTTTGTCAATTTGCTCATCAGTTAAGGTTTTTGAGCTGTCTTGAATACTGAAGCTTAGCGCATACGATTTTTTACCTTCGGGTAAGTTTTGTCCTTCGTACACGTCAAACAAATCAATATTTTTCAATAATGATTTTTCCGTTTGTTTAGCAATAGTAAAAATACTTTCATAAGTAACGGCTTGGTCAATTAATAATGCCAAATCTCTACGGACTTCAGGATATTTTGGAATTTCGGTAAACTTAATCTTATTCGAAATTAATTTCAAAATAGCAGCCCAATTAAAATCAGCAAAGAATACTTCTTGTTTAATTCCAAAGTGTTTTAGTATTGATTTCTTTACAACTCCTATTTCTACAATAGTGTCTTTACCTAAACTAATAGCAATTCCTTCAGAAAAAACATCTGATGTTAATGGTTGATTTTGTGTTTTCTGAATTCCTAATCGTTCTAGAACAGCATTCACATATCCTTTGAATAAAAAGAAATCAGTTGGTTTTTGACTAGTTGTCCAAGTTTCTTGATTTCTATTTCCAGTAAGGAAAAGTGTTAAATGTTTTTTCTCTTCATATCCAGAAGGGTAGTTGTGGTATGTTTTTCCGAATTCAAATAATTTTAAATCGGTGTTTTTTCTATTAATATTATACGAAATGGCTTCTAGTCCAGAGAATAATAATGATTGACGCATGGTTGCTAAATCACTACTCAACGGATTTAACATGGTTACATTGTGTTCCTCTTTCAACATTTCAGAAAGTTGTACATAATTAGCCGTGGTCAATGAGTTGGCCATCATTTCGTGAAATCCTTGCGAATTCAATTGAGTAGCTACTACATTTTGAATTTTATAATCTTCCGTTCTTGGTGAATTAGCAACAGTAGCGTTTACTTTATTAGAGAATTTAATATTATTGTATCCGTATACTCTTAGAATTTCTTCAATAACATCAATTTCTCGCTGTACATCTACTCGGTAAGCTGGAATAGTTAATCCTAATCCAGAATCTGAAACGCTATTCACTTTGATATCTAAAGAAACTAATATCTTTTTGATAATGTCTTTCGAGATTTCTTGACCAATAATTTTGGCTACTTTGTTAAAGTTTAAGAAAACACTAAAGTCTTCTACTTTTTTAGGATATACGTCAATCACATCCGATGTAATCTCTCCACCAGCTACCTCTTGGATTAACAATGCTGCACGTTTTAAAGCATATTCAGTTATAGAAGGATCAATTCCTCTTTCGAAACGGAACGAAGCATCGGTGTTTAATTGATGTCTTTTGGCAGTTTTACGAACACTCACCGGATTAAAATACGCACTTTCTAGAAAAATAGCATTGGTACTTTCTGAAACGCCTGATTCTTTGCCTCCAAAAACTCCAGCAATACACAAAGGACCTTTTTCATCGCAAATCATAATATCTTCTTCATGCAAACTTCTTTCTACATCGTCAAGTGTAGTGAATTTAGTTCCAGAAGGGACGGTTTTTACAATCACCTTACCACTAATTTTAGCAGCATCAAAAGCGTGAAGTGGTTGTCCTAATTCGTGTAATACATAATTAGTAACGTCAACAATATTGTTTTTTGGATTTAATCCAATAGATTTCAAACGATTTTGTAACCAAGCTGGGGATTGTTTTACAGTAATTCCTGAAATAGTTACTCCGCAATATCTTGGAACCAATTTACTTTCCTTAACGTCGATGTCAATTTTTAATGTGCGCTTGTCTACTCTGAAATTGCTTACTGAAGGAGTGATCAATTCTACATTTGCACCGCTTTGAAGCATTCCTGCTCTTAAATCGCGTGCTGTACCTAGGTGGCTCATTGCGTCTGCACGATTGGGAGTTAATCCAATTTCGAATACTTCGTCGTTTTCAATTTTAAAAACGGTAGCAGCAGGAGTACCTGGTTGTAGTGATGGGTCTAAAATCATAATTCCGTCATGACTAGTGCCAAGACCAATTTCGTCCTCAGCACAAATCATTCCGTGACTTTCTTGTCCTCTAATTTTTCCTTTTTTGATTGTAAATGCTTCTCCATCGTTATCATATAAAACGGTTCCGATAGTGGCTACAGGTACTTTTTGTCCGGCAGCTACATTACTAGCACCGCATACAATTTGAGCTGGAGTTCCATTGCCTAAATCTACGGTGGTTACTTTTAGTCTGTCTGCATCAGGGTGAGGAATGCAAGTCAAAACGTGTCCTACTACAATTCCTTCTAACCCGCCTTTCACGGATTGGTATTTTTCTACCACTTCCACTTCTAAACCTAAATCAGTTAATAAAGCTGCAGTTTCTTCTGATTGCCAATCTATTTTGATAAACTGTTTTATCCAGTTGTACGATATTTTCATTTTGAATTATTTTCAGGTTTGCAAATATAAGGATTGCTGATTGGAGTAGGAAACAATTTTTTTGATTTTTCAATAGTTGGAGAAAGGGGATTAGATGTAAGTCTATTTGTAAATAATGTAATTATACTTAAATAAAATTATGGATACTAAAATTATTTTCATTTAAAAATAGCTATATGAAAATTTAATGCTATCAATTGCAACAATTGTGCTATTCAACAATCTAGTATGAAGCTACATTTGGGTAACCTAAAAAATTATGATTATGAGTAACCTAGCACAAAGACCTGAATTTAAGGCAAAGTATGACAATTACATCGGTGGAAAATTTGTAGCTCCAGCAGGAGGTAAGTATTTTGATGTAGTATCACCAATTGACGGTAAAGTTTTCACACAAGCCGCTCATTCGACTAAAGAAGATTTAGATTTAGCTGTTGATACAGCCCATAAAGCATTCCAAACTTGGGGAAAGACTTCTGCAACAGAACGTAGCATTTTATTGAATAAAATTGCTCAGGTAATGGAAGACAACCTAGAATATATTGCTACAGTTGAAACTATCGATAATGGTAAAGCAATTCGCGAAACTCTAGCAGCTGACATTCCTTTAGCAATTGATCATTTTAGATATTTTGCTGGAGTAATTCGCGCAGAAGAAAGTTCTATTGCTGAACTAGATTCACAAACGGTTTCTATAGCTTTGAGCGAACCATTGGGAGTTGTAGCTCAGATTATTCCTTGGAATTTCCCAATTTTAATGGCAGTATGGAAATTAGCACCAGCTTTAGCAGCAGGAAATGCAGTAGTTTTAAAACCGGCTGAAAGTACACCAATTTCTATTATGGTATTGATGGAATTAATTGGAGCTATTTTGCCTCCAGGTGTGGTCAATATTGTCAATGGATTTGGAGCTGAATTAGGAAGAGCTTTGGTTACCAATAAAAAAGTTTCTAAAGCTGCTTTCACAGGATCTACAGCAACAGGACGTTTAGTAATGCAATATGCTACTGAAAACATTATTCCAGTAACCTTAGAATTAGGAGGTAAATCACCCAATATTTTCTTCCCATCAGTGGCAGAAGCCGACGATGCATTTTTTGACAAAGCTGTAGAAGGAGCCGTTATGTTTGCTTTAAACCAAGGTGAAATTTGTACTTGCCCATCACGATTATTAATCCATGAATCTATCTATGATAAATTCATGGCGAAAGTAATCGAAAGAACAGCCGCTATCAAACTAGTGAGTCCATTGGATAAAACTGCGATGATGGGTGCGCAAGCCTCAATTGTTCAAAAAGAAAAAATTCTATCGTATATCAAATTAGGAAAAGAAGAAGGAGCAGAGGTGTTAATTGGAGGCGAAGAAAATAATTTAGGGGGTGACTTAGAAGGTGGATACTATATCAAACCAACTATTTTTAAAGGGCACAACAAAATGAGAATTTTCCAAGAAGAAATTTTCGGACCTGTATTGGCTGTAACCACTTTTAAAACTACTGAAGAAGCTATCGAAATTGCTAATGATACGATGTACGGTTTAGGTGCAGGAGTGTGGACACGTGATGCACATGAACTGTATCAAGTACCAAGAGCTATTCAGGCAGGTCGTGTTTGGGTAAATCAATACCATGCTTATCCAGCGGGAGCTCCGTTTGGAGGCTACAAACAATCAGGAATTGGTCGTGAAAATCATAAAATGATGTTAGGACACTACCGTCAAACTAAAAATATGTTGATTTCGTATGATAAAAATAAATTAGGTTTCTTTTAGTAGAGCCTCTTTTATTGACTAACTTTAAACCTGACAGATCTAATTTGTCAGGTTTCATTTTAAATTGAATAGTATGATAAGACGCATTGATGCTACAGAGAAAGCGATAGAACTCATTCATCTTTTGCAAAAACAACATGGTGATTTGATGTTTTACCAAGCAGGAGGTTGTTGTGAAGGAACCCAACCCCAATGTTTTGAAAAAGGAGGTTTTTATCAACGTATGGGAGACGTGTGTATTGGCACCATTGAAAATACAGAATTTTGGGTAGACAAAGATTTATTTGAATATTGGAAGCACGCTCATTTTACTTTGGATGTCATTGATGGCTTTGGAGCAGGTGGTTTTTCTTTAGAAACCCCAATGAAGAAAACATTTATAGTAGCATATCGAATTTTTACTCCAGAGGAAGAAGCTGATTTAGAACCCGTAACTTTTATTGAGTAATCGTATTTACATGCAATAACTGGTATTGCTTAGGCGTAATTCCTTCTTGTTTTTTAAACAAACGAGTGAAATAGTTGGCATCTTCAAAACCTGATAAATAACAGACTTCGTTTATTTGAATTGTAGGGTTTTTTAATAATTTTTTGGCAGCGCGTATTTTTTCGTGCAATACAAAATCTATCGGACTCATTCCTAATTCACGTTTGAATAAACGATAGAAAGAAGTAGTACTCATACATGACTTTTCGCTTAATCGTTTCAAAGTCATATTTTCTCTCAAGTTCAATCGAATGAATTCAATTACTTCTGTAATCGGGTTGTTTGGATCTCTAAACGAGCCATCTTCTATGGCTTTTGCAGTTTGGGTTTGTATAATTCGAATAAGTAATTCTTGCAAAGTTAAGTCGGCTAAAACATCTTTTGTGATGGAAGTACTCATACATTCTTTTACTAATTTATTGATGGTGGTAGCCAATTCTACATTATTGTAAAAAAAATAGTTTTGATAATTCAATTGCCAAAATTGGGTAGTGCCTTCTTTTGGATAACGCTCGTTTAAGAAATGTAAAGTTTCTGTTATTTTAGCTTGATCTATTGCCAAAGCCAAACACTGTGTAGGATTATTAGCATCAGCTTCTGGGAAGTCAATTTTCATACCTACATTAGAAGGAATTACGACGGTTTCGCCAGGTAAATAATCAAATCCAGGTTCGTCGAAAAGATGCATTACTTTTTTTCCTCTCAACATACTGGTCACTACCAAATCATTAAATTTCAAAGGAACTAATTGAGAAGTTTCATAGGTCTCAAAAAGATTCAATTCGCAATTATTTAATGAATACACAGTCCTATTCTCCACTAAAGTTTTTAGTGATTTTTCATGGGTTAGGGCAGGAGTGTGTAATAAGGTTTTAGGCAACTTGCAATTATTTAATTATTTAAAGATACTAAATATTTATTTAGATAATTAAATTCTATTATTTTTTAAGAAATGAAATCAATCCTCCAAAATACACTTTTTGGTCGTCATAAAAGTCCATGTGACTTCCTTTTGGACAAAATAAGTAGGTGCCATTTTGTACCAATTTCGACATTTCTTCCATATGTTTTGGATCCATTGTATCGTATTTAGCTCCAATAACTAAAGTAGGAATAGTGATGTTTTTCAAATCGGCTTTTCTATCCCATTTTTCTAATTTTCCAGAGATTCCAAATTCACTCGGACCTTGCATCGTCACATATAATGATTGATTCATTTTCGCAAAAGAGCGATTCACCGGTTCTGGCCAATCTTTTGCAGGAAAACGAAGAATGTGTTTTTCGTAAAAATTAGGAATTAATAATTCCATATAGCGTGGATTAGCAAAATCTTTTGCTGCTTCAATTTGGTTGAGTTCAGCCAATACTTTCGGATTCATTTGCTTGGCTAGTACTTCATCAGCATATTTTCCATATTCAGGACAGCTTGACATCATATTGGAAATAATCAATCCTTTCATATTATGTTGGTACTTCAAAGCATATTCCATGGCTAAAATACCACCCCAAGAATGGCCTAACAAATAAAAATTAGTAGCATCTAAATTCAATGTTTTTCTAACTTGTTCGACTTCCTCTACATAGCGTCCTAAATCCCAAAGCGCTACATCATTGGGATTATCAGAGTTTCCACAACCCAATTGATCGTAATAAATAATTTCAATTCCTTCAGCAGGTAGAAAATTTTCAAAACATTCAAAATATTCGTGAGTAGCACCCGGACCACCGTTAAGAAGGAGTAATTTTATTTTAGGATTATTTCCAATGCGCTTAGTCCAAACGTTAAAAGTACCTTTTGATGTTGTAATAGGAATAACTTTTACGCCACCAGTTTGAATACTATCAGTTGTTTTTTCAAAATACACAGATGAATTGTCAGAAGTTCCTTTTTGGCAAGATGCTAAAAACGACACTAACAAAATAAATAAGACTTTCATTATAATTTTCATAGTATTCGTTTTCGGGTTACATTATTAATTTAAATTAATAGTTCCAGCTAATTCTTTTAAGGCAATTTCAGATAATTTAGCTTGAAACTGCGCATTACTATTGCGTACTTTGGCATTGACATAGTTCAATTGAGCAGTTCTAAATTCTAAGGTAGTGATTGTCCCAATTTTGAATTTGTCTAAGGTAATGGCTAAATTTTGTTTGGCTATTGCTTCATTTTTTTCTTCTAAACTAATCAATTCTAAATTAGTTGTATAGGTTTGAAATGAAGTAGCTAATTGCGATTGTAAGGCTAAATTTTGCTGCTCAATAGTTAATTTTGAGTTGTCTATTTGTAGTTGAGCAATTTTTTCATTGCGATGTTGAGCAAAACCATCAAAGAGGTTGATTACGGTGCTAAATCCATAATTAAACCCTTTAGCCGATGTGGCTGTAGCAAAACCTAAGCTCGATTGAGTATTGGCTAAATTATAACCAGTACTTAGTTTTAAACTCGGATATCGATTGGCTTTAACTTGTTTCAATTGTAATTCAGCAACTTTTAATGCAATAATTTGCGCTTCCAATTGAGGGTTTTGTTTTTCGGCTAAAGCAGTTAATTCGTTTAGAACTAAAGCAGCATCGACATGAATAGCATCAATTACCTTGAAATTTGTTTTGGTATCTCGAGCCAAAATTTGATTGAATAGAATTTTAGTATTGGCATACAAATCGTTTTGTCTTAGTAGCGCAACCTTATCAGTATTTAAATCTACTTGTGCATTTAACACTTCTAATTTAGAAGCTTTTCCGATAATAAATCGATTTTGTGCCAAGGCCAAGCGTTGGTTTGAAATTACGATAGTGGAATCTAAGGCTTCCAATTGCTGCTGTTGTTGCACTAAATCAAAATAAGTACTTGTTACAGCACTAATTTTAGTCAAAACAGTTTGCTTTAACTGCGTTTCTCCTAATTTTTGTAGTTCTTTGAGTTGGTCTAATTTGGCAAACATTTTAAATCCGTCAAATACCGTCCAATCTAGATTGACACCGTAATTCAAACTGTTGTTTTTGGCATTGTCTAATGAATTGACTATTCCTGTTTGCAAGGTTTGCGAGCTATTTTGTACTCTATTGTTGGCAGCTACTGTCGCTGCAACTACGGGTAACATTCCTGCATTGCCAACAGTTACATTAGTTGTGTTTATAAGCGAATTGTTCGAGGCAATTTTTATTTCGTAATTGTTCTCTAAAGCTAGTTTTACAGCAGTTTCAAGTGTTATAATTTCTTGCGCCTTAGCGTTGCTAAAACCTAAAAAAACTAAACCAACTATGATAAATTTATAGTGTGTCATACTTATTTACTTTCTTGTTCATATTCGTTAATATGATCAAATTCAGGATAATGTTTTCTGGCTTTCGACCACATTAGATATAAGGCTGGAATAACGAATAAAGTCAAAATTAAAGAGAAAACAGTTCCGCCAACAATAACAACTCCCATTCCGATTCTACTATTAGAAGCAGCACCAAGCGATAAAGCAATTGGCAAAGCACCTAAAGCAATGGCTAAACTCGTCATTAAGATAGGACGTAGACGTGCTTCTGAAGCTTCTAAAATAGCTTCTAACTTAGGTTTTCCTTGTTCTCGTAATTGATTCGCAAATTCCACAATTAAGATTCCGTTTTTGGTAACCAAACCAATTAACATTACGGTTCCAATTTGGCTGAAAATATTCCAGGTTTGATTGAATAACCACAACGAAAATAACGCTCCAGCAACTGCCATGGGTACAGTTAAGATGATGATGAAAGGATCAACAAAACTTTCAAATTGTGCTGCAAGGATCAAGAATATTAACACTAATGCCAATACAAAGGCAAAAGAAGTATTGGAACTACTTTCGACAAAATCTCTTGATTCTCCTCCTAAATCAGTAGTAAAAGTATCGTCTAACACTTTGGCTTTGATTTCATTCATGGCTTCGATTCCGTCACTAATACTTTTACCCGGAGCTAATCCCGCCGAAACAGTAGCTGACATGTATCTATTATTATGGTACAATTGTGGCGGATTACTTTGTTCTTCAATCGTAATCACATTGTCCATTTGAATTAACTCCCCTTTGTTGTTTTTAACATACATTGAAGTCAAATCCAAAGGTTTAGCACGATCGTTTTTTTCAAATTGACCAATCACTTGGTATTGTTTCCCGTTGCGAATGAAGTATCCAAAACGTTGTCCACTTAACGAAAGTTGTAGCGTTTGGGCTACATCTAAAACCGATATACCCAAACTCTCTGCTTTTTCTCTATCAATGGTAACATTGATTTCGGGTTTGTTGAATTTTAAATTCACATCGGTAGTAGAGAAGGTTTCATTTTTAGCAGCTTCTTCCATAAACAATGGAATTTTTTCTCTTAATTTTTCAAAGTTCGGAGCCTGAATGATATACTGAATAGGCAATCCACCACGTCTATTTACTGCAATGGTGGGCTGTTCTAAAACTGCCGTTTTCGCTTCAGAATAATTATTGGTCCATTTAGTCAGTTTTTCTGCAATTTCTTTTTGTTTCAGTTTTCTTTCTTCCGGTTGTACCAAAGAAACTCTTACACGACCACTGTTTACAGTAGATGCGCCAAAGCCTGGAGAAGTAATTACTAAAGCTACTTTCTTTTCCGGAATAGAGTCATCAATCAATCTCGAAATTTCTTGCATGAAACGGTCCGTATACTCATAGGAAGCGCCTTCTGGCATCGTAATACTCATCATCATTCCGCTTCGATCATCATAGGGAGCCGTTTCTTTTTTTAACAGATTAAAAAATAAATAAATCAATCCGAAACAAGCTATCAAAATGGGGAAGCTCAACCATTTCTTTTTCATGAAGCGTTTCAAAGCATTGGCATAACCGCTATTTAATTGCTGGAAATATGGCTCGGTTAGATTGTAGAATTTCGATTTTTCTTGTTTGCCACCTTTCATTAAATAAGCATTCAACATGGGTGTAAGTGTAAGCGATACAAAGGCCGAAACCAATACGGCAGCCCCAATCACTACTCCAAATTCCCTAAATAGTCGTCCTACAAAACCTTCTAAGAAAATTACAGGTAAGAACACCGCTGCTAAAGTGATGGAAATTGAAATAACTGCAAAAAAGATTTCGTTAGATCCTTTGATGGCAGCCTCGATAGGCGACATGCCTTCTTCTACTTTTTTGAAGATGTTTTCGGTTACTACAATTCCGTCATCGACCACTAATCCTGTGGCTAAAACGATAGCCAATAAAGTCAATACGTTGATAGAGAACCCAAATAACCACATAATAAAAAATGTAGCTATTAATGAAACTGGAATATCAATCAAAGGTCGGAATGCAATAGCCCAATCTCTAAAGAACAAATAGATAATCAAAACCACCAACAAGATAGAAATACCCAATGTTTCAGCCACTTCAATTACGGATTGTTTTACGAAAATGGTATTGTCAATTACGATATTTAAGTGAATATCTTTCGGCAAATCCTTTTTAAATCGTTGGTATTCTTTGTAAAATGCGGTAGCAATATCTAAATAATTGGCTCCCGGACGTGGTACAATAGCCACACCTACTAATGGAATACCTGATTGCATCATTTTTGTTTCGACGTTTTCAGGTCCAATTTCGGCTTTACCAATATCGCTAAAACGCACAATTTTTTCTCCTTCAGAGCGAATGATGATATTATTAAATTCTTCTGCTTTGGACAAATTACCAATCGTTCTAACTGTTAATTCGGTATTAGCACCGGTAATTTTTCCCGAAGGCAATTCTATATTTTGTTTGTTCAGCGCATTTCGAACTTCGGAAACGGTACAACCATAAGAAGCCAATTTTACTGGATCAATCCACAAACGCATGGCATATCGTTTTTGACCCCAAATTTGGATACCACTCACACCAGGAATAGTTTCCAAACGTTGCCCAATTACGTTTTCGGCAAAATCGCTTAATTCCAATTCGTTTCTGGAGTCACTCTGAATAGTCATCGAAATGATAGCGTCACTATTGGCATCTGCCTTAGACACTACAGGCGGTGCATCAATATCTTGTGGTAAACTACGTGTGGCTTGTGATACTTTATCACGAACGTCATTGGCCGCTTCTTCTAAATCTTTGTTTAGATTAAATTCGACAGTAATATTACTACTTCCTTGAATACTGGACGAAGTAACGTTACGAATTCCGTCAATAGAGTTGATGGCTTTTTCTAATGGCTCCGTAATTTGCGATTCAATGATATCAGAATTGGCACCAGTATAATTGGTACGAATAGAAACCTGTGCAGGGTCTATGGAAGGAAATTCTCGAACTCCTAAAAAGCTATAGCCAATCAATCCAAACAAAACAATGGTCAGATTGACAACTATAGTAAATACAGGTCTTTTAATGCTTAAAGTAGATAAACTCATTTATGTTTTTTTAAAGAAGAATGGATTAATGCAACTTTATTTGATTTTTACTACAATAGGTGCTTCGTCTTTTAACGACATTACCCCTGAAGTTAATACGGTATCACCCACTTTTAATCCTGAAAGCACTAAAATAGAAGCATCAGTTCGTGTAGCAGTTTCCACCATTACTTCTTTCGCCATTCCTTTATTAGCAATGAATACTTTTTTTCCGTCTTGTACTGGAATAATCGCTTCCGTTGGAATAACTACGGCGTCTTTAATGATAGCCAAAGGCAATTGAACATCAGCAAAAGTTCCAGGTAATAATTTCCCATCTTTATTGTCTGCCAAAGCACGCACTTTTAAAGTTCTAGTTGCAATCTCCACTTCGGGTTCAATAGCATAAATTTTAGCTGAATAGGATTGGTTAGATCCTGTTACTTTGAAGGTAATGGTGCTATTCTTTTTCACTTGCGAAGCATATTTTTCAGGAATAGAAAAAGTAATTTTTAGCTGACCACTATTCACCAATTTTGCCACTAAAAGGGTAGGAGTAACGTAAGTTCCTGGCGAAATAGAACGCAACCCAATCTTTCCTGAAAAAGGCGCACGTACCGAAGTTTTTTCAATTTGTGCTTGAATCAGTTGGCTTTGTGCTTTCGCAGATTGATAATCAGCTCGTGCTACATCATATTCTTCTTGGCTAATCGCTTCTTTTTGTAATAACAATTTAGCTCTTCTTTCATTTTCAGAAGCTAAACTTTCTTTGGTTTTGGCTTGTGCCAATTGTGCTTTCAGTTCAATATCGTTCACTTTGAATAACACTTGGCCTTTAGTCACATTGCTTCCTTCTTGGAAATAGATGTTTTTTACAATTCCCGAAACTTCAGAACGAATTTCCACTTGTTCATTGGCCTCAATCGAACCTGAAAGGGCTAAATTGTTATCGAATGTTTGTAAATGAACCACTGTTCCACTTACCGTAATAGGTTGTTTCTCTTTTTCTTTGTCTTTAGGTCCTTTGGCATCACTGTTTTTTGTAATTCGGTAGCCAATTAAACCAACTAATCCTATTAGTAATAAGGAGTATACGAGAGTTTTTATTTTCATAATAATATATATAGTGTCATTTTAACGCAATTCACAAATTTAGGATATTGAATTTAATAATAGACTAACTTAAAGTTATTATTTTTTTAATTCTGTTTTGGGTTTTGTAGTATCAACTAATATAGTTCCAAATATTTTTCTTCTTGGTCATTTCTATGAACACAGTACGCAAGGTCGCATGTTCTGGTTTGTGCATGCCGGCATCATTTTTTAGAAGTTGCAAGGCATAATTTCTGGCTAATAGTAAAATGTCTCTATCCTTAACGATATCCGCAATTTGAAGATTCAAAACACCACTTTGTTGCGTGCCCATCAAATCACCTGGACCGCGTAATTTCAAATCTACTTCGGCAATTTCAAAGCCGTCATTGGTACTTACCATCGTTTCCATTCGGGTTTTACTATCCGAACTCAATTTGTGGCTCGTCATCAAAATACAATAACTTTGTTCGGCGCCACGTCCCACACGGCCACGCAATTGATGCAATTGTGATAGTCCAAAGCGCTCGGCACTTTCAATAATCATTACACTGGCATTGGGAACATTTACACCCACTTCAATCACCGTAGTGGCTACCATAATGTTAGTTTTTCCTTCGGCAAAGCGCTTCATTTCAGATTCTTTATCAGCAGGTTTCATTTTTCCATGCAAAATAGAAATGGAATACTGTGGTAACGGAAAATCTCTTGAAATACTTTCATAGCCATCCATCAAATCTTTGAAATCCATTTTTTCAGATTCTTGAATCAACGGATAAACAATGTAAATTTGCCTACCCAACGCAATTTCGTCTTTCAAAAACTTCCAAACTTTCAGTCGGTTGCTGTCAAAACGATGCACGGTTTGAATGGGTTTTCGTCCCGGAGGCAATTCGTCTATCACTGAAATATCCAAATCACCATACAAACTCATGGCTAAGGTACGCGGAATAGGAGTGGCGGTCATCACTAAAACGTGTGGCGGAATTTCGTTTTTCTTCCACAATTTAGAACGTTGTTCTACGCCAAAACGATGTTGCTCATCGATAACAGCTAGTCCTAAATTCTTAAATTGCACTTTGTCTTCTAATAAAGCATGGGTTCCGATTAGGATATGTAAACTACCGTTTTCCAATGCTTCATGAATTATTTTTCTATCAGCGGTTTTGGTAGAACCGGTCAATAATTGGATGTTGATGTTGGCGGTCTTAGCCAATTCGGATAAGCCTAAAAAATGTTGGTTGGCTAAAATTTCTGTTGGCGCCATCAAGCATGCTTGAAAGCCGTTATCAATAGCCAAAAGCATACTCATAAATGCTACAATAGTTTTTCCAGAACCAACATCGCCTTGCAACAACCGATTCATTTGGGCGTTACTTCCCATATCGGTACGGATTTCTTTAATCACTCTTTTCTGCGCATTGGTCAATTCAAAAGGCAAATGATTTTGATAAAAGTCATTAAAATGTTGCCCAACAGAAGTAAAAGGATGTCCTTTTATTTTGTGTTTCTGAATCAGGTTTTTGGTAATTAATTGGAGCTGAATGAAGAATAATTCTTCAAACTTTAATCGGAATTGAGCTTTCGCCAAAGCTTCCGAACTTTTAGGAAAATGAATGTTGAATAAGGCGGCTTTCTTAGGAATTAGCTTTAATTCATCTAACAAATAATCAGGCAAGGTTTCTGAAAACAAATTTTGTGTTTCCAAAAACAACTGCTGCATCATTTTGATAATAACTCGGTTCGAAATACCTCGATTTGCTAAGGTTTCTGTAGAAGGATAAATGGCTTGCATAGCCGAGCGAAGACTTTTTTGGTGTTCGCTAAGCAGTTCCATTTCGGGATGCGCCATATTGAACGTGCCATTGAATGAGGAGCATTTTCCAAAAATCACAATTACTTCATTCAACTTTAAACTTTCTCGAATCCATTTGTGACCTTGGAACCAAACCAATTCCATTTGCCCCGTATCATCTACAAAAGTGGCAACCAAACGTTTCTTATTTTTGCCAAATTCCACCGTTTTAATATGGATGATTTTGCCAATGATTTGGACTTCCGAAGCCGTGTTTTGCAACTCGTTAATTTTATAATAACGTGTTCTGTCGATGTAGCGATTTGGGAAGAAATTCACTAAATCTCCGTACTTATGAATCCCCAATTCCTTGCGTAAGAGTTCGCCTCGATGAGGGCCAACGCCTTTAAGGTATTCGATAGGAGTTTGTAGAAGATTTTGCTGCATACTGCGAAGATAGTTTTTTGTTTGGAAAATAGAAAATAGCGTTTGAAAATGATATATTTGGAAAAAATTAAATTCACAAAATGATTCTCGACACGCTAGAAAATTACCAGTTGTACAGTACCATAAATGAAAGAATAGCCAAAGGTTTTGCCTTTTTGCGCAACACCGATTTAGATGCTATTGTCTCAGGAAAACACGATATAGAAGGCGATACTATTTTTGCTTTGGTACAAGAATACCAAACCAAACCCTTGAACGAATGTAAATTAGAAAGTCATAAAAAATACATTGACATTCAATATGTGATTCGTGGTGAGGAATTTATGGGGGTAACTACAAAAAACAATCAAAAGATACTGGAACAAGACGAAGATAAAGACTATACGTTTTACGAAGGTACGACTTCTTTAGTGCGCGTTTCAAAAGGAATGTTTACCATTTTCTTTCCAGATGATTTGCACCAACCTTGCGTACAAATAGAATCCGCTGCTGAAGTAAAGAAAGTAGTAATAAAAGTTATGATTGAGTAATTCTGGAATCGTAATACGAGTTTTTGTTACTCTTTTCAATCTTTTAATTTTTTAATCTTTCAATAAAAAAATGACAACTCATCTCGCTTTACTTCGTGGCATCAATGTTTCCGGACACAATATGATTAAAATGGAGGCGTTAAAAACGGCTTTGGAAAACATTGGATTTCTAAACGTGACCACCTACATTCAATCAGGGAATGTATTTGTGACCACTGAAGAAGACAATCCAGCTAAAGTAGGTTTCCTGATCAAACAAGAAATCTTCAAAGCGTTTGGTCATGAAGTGCCCGTGGTGGTAATTGCCAAATCCGATTTAGAAGCATGTTTGGCTAACAATCCTTATTTGAAAGAAAAAGATTTGGATACCAAAAAACTCTATGTGGCTTTTGTATCGATTGCTTTACGAAGCGATTCCATTAACGATTTAAAGATGAGTCAGGTGAAACCGGATCAAGCTCATATTGATACCAATAGAATTTACATCAAATATGCAGTAGGCGCAGGAAAAACACGACTAGATCAAAAATACATTGAAAAAAAACTGAATGTGACGGCTACGATTCGAAATTGGAATACGGTGACGCAATTGTTGGAAATGTATAATGCGTTTGATTAACTCATATCTTGTTCCTACGGGACTTATCACTATTGAATCGTTACGCGATTAGCAAGGACTCTATACTCTTTTTTAAGAATTTGTATCAAACTAAGTAATTCGTGTAGTAGCGGTCGGGATGTAAATCCAAAACTTTTCATTGATCACTGAAAATCTAATGTTTAGACGTTCGTTTTTTCTTAAGGATTCTCTTTCTTCAATTCCATTTGAATAGTATCTTTATTGAAAATCATTTCCCATTGCATTGATTTATCTTTAAAATTGGAAATATGAACAGGAATTGTGTCTGGGTTTTCAGGATTTATTTCGTACGATATTAACTTTAAACTGTTATTATCATGGTCATAATTATACTTCATAAATATTGACGTACTGTCAACGTACATAGTTGGATTGGTACAGAATAACAATTTTCCGCGTTCTTCAAAATAAATAATTTTCCAAGCTAAAGTATCTTTTTTCCACGCTTTTTCTAAAATTAGTTCACCATTACGTGTCATTTTTTCAATTTTCCATTTACCAAAATATTTCTGAGATTTTCGTACATCATAACTATAATAGAACACAAAAAAGAATGGAATTAATATACACAAAAAACGTATTGAATTGCGCACTGTTTTATTCCCAACAGAAGGTAATGTATTTTTATAACGCCTAAAAAAATCAATTATTTCTTCTTTTCTTTCCAATGATAAATATGAGAGACCTAATACCATAATTATTGATATGAAAGTGGTAAGTGGACCAATTCCATAAAATATATTAATTAATAGAATATTAAATTGAACAGGTAAAAGTGTTATTACTCCCAGCAATGTAGTACGTCTAAATAATAAAAGAATACTTCCTATTATTTGAAATAAACCAATTATGACGGTTAGATAATAGGAATGCCCATAATATTTCCAAGTTAGTTCTTGACCAGTCAATGAATTAACTAATGAATCTTCAATATGATATGAATATGCAAAATTGACGTCAAATAGTTTTTCAAAACCAAATGTAGAGATATAAAGAGCAAGCCAATATCTCAAAATAGTAGTAAGCCATATGTAATACTTTTGAGAATCGATTAAATTATTTTTTTCTTTATAGTGCCAATAAAATGATAGTCCAATAGAAAAAAATATTCCGATAATCAAGGATGTGATTCCAATTGAAAGGATGTATTGATTAAGTTTGTAAGATAAAAGAGGTAAAATAATATGAAGGATAGAATCTACTCCGCCTACAATAGCTAAAAAACTTAACGCAAATTTTGAAATCCATTTTGTTTTATTTGAATTCATAGGCTATTTTAATTATTAGTTTTACGTTTCTGATTTGGCAAAACTATGTATAAATTGTTTATTCACGCATGTTGTGTTTCAAAGCGTTAATTAGCGTTTATTGTTATTATTTGTAATAAATCTGTAAGAGAAATTCGATTAGGATCAATGTGCAGTTACATAGAATTTCAAATATAAGTATTAAATTTATTCTACCACAACTGCCCCACTTCTTGCTTAATCAAGTCCAAAGCAGCATAAGTAGGAGCGGCTTTATCTACCAAACTACTTACTACAAATTCTCTCAAATCAGCAGCAGTTTGTACTTTTTCGTTTTGAGCTGCAATGCGTATCAATTGGATAGTCGCATTCTTAGCAGTTTGAATAATAGACCAACATTCGCCAGACACATAAATTTGTTGACTTAGATTGTGTTCAAATTCTTGCTGGATTTGGTCAATGATAAAATTTTCATATTCTTTTTTATCGGTGGTTATAGGGCTATTTCGTAGCAATATCTGTGAGGGATTGATGCGTTCCATTAATAAACTCAAACGTTCGTAAGCTTGCAAGCGCAGAGGCAAAGTGTCTTTTTTGTTTTCTTTTTGCAATAACCAACGGCGAATTTTTTCTTGGTCTTTAAAATAGTTATCAAATAAAAAATAAGCAACGCCACCCGTTACTAGAGAGGGCAATGTATATCCAAGGATTTCAAGTATTTTGGCTGTTTCCATTTGTTTTTTTCTATTTTTGAAACACAAAAATACTCTTTTTGAGAATGTAACGGAATATTTTGTTGCATACGAATCAATTTATATTACGTCAGTTCGAGTGTTTTTTGTGCAGTGAAGCGGAACAAAAAATGTATCGAGAACCTTTAAAAAAGAGTTATGGCTTCTCGATACAATTCAAAAAGAAAAGTTATCACATTTCTTTTTAAACCACTCGAAGTGACGTGTAGAGAATAAAATAATTTACTTAACCTTAATCCTTTATGGAAAATTACATCATTATTTCACTTTGTTTGGCCGCCTTTTTTGCAGGATTTATCGATGCTGTTGTAGGTGGTGGTGGCTTAATTCAAACTCCAATGGGATTGATTTTATTACCTAATTTACCCGTATCTACTGTAGTGGGAAGTTTGAAGATTCCAGCTTTTAGTGGTACTTCGTTTGCAGCTTACCAATACCTTAAAAAAGTAGATATGAACTGGAAATTGCTTTCGATTATGATGCTGTTAGCCTTTCCGTCAGCGTTTTTAGGGTCTACTTTGTTGACCTATGTGAGCAATGAGTTTATGAAACCGATTTTGTTAGTAGTGCTTTCTTTTTTAGTGATTTATACGTACGCTAAGAAAAATTTTGGACAACAAATAGAAAAGAATATTTCTTCTCAAAGACAACTAATTAATGCCGTGAGTATCAGTTTTGTGGTGGGATTGTACGATGGTTTTATTGGGCCTGGAACGGGAAGTTTTTTGGTGGTAGCATTTATAGCCTTGATGGGATTTGATTTTTTACACGCTTCTGCCAATGCAAAAATGGTCAATTTAGCGACTAATTTTGGTTCAATTTGTTTGTTTTTTATCAAAGGAAAAATCATTTGGGCGATTGCTATTCCGATGGCGTTTAGCAATGCTCTGGGAGGTTTTTTAGGGGCTAAATTAGCTATTAACAAAGGAAATCAATTTATCCGAATCTTCTTCTTGATTGTGGTAATTGGAACTTTAATTCGTTTTGGATACGATGTGTTTTTTAAGTAATTAAAGCAGTTATGATTTATTAGTTTTTAAATCAATTTTAATTTTCCATTTGTTACATTAATACATTGCGAATCCTTATTTTTGCTTTCATTAATTTAATTTTCAAATGCAGCACTATATTGATCAATTGAACGAAGCGCAACGCGAACCAGTCCTTCAAAAAGACGGCCCAATGATTATCATTGCGGGTGCCGGTTCTGGTAAAACCCGTGTGTTGACTATTCGAATTGCCTATTTGATGAGTCAAGGCGTGGATGCGTTTAATATTTTGTCATTAACGTTTACCAACAAAGCCGCACGCGAAATGAAAAATCGTATTGCCTCTATTGTGGGAGCTAGCGAGGCGAAGAATCTTTGGATGGGAACCTTTCACTCGGTTTTTGCACGTATTTTGCGTTCAGAGGCAGAGCATTTGGGCTACCCGTCAAATTTTACAATTTACGATTCGCAAGACTCCGTGCGTTTGATTTCTTCAATTATAAAGGAAATGCAATTAGATCGGGACATTTACAAACCCAAACAGGTGTTAAGCCGTATTTCTACCTATAAAAACAGTTTGATTACGGTAAAAGCCTATTTCAATAATCCCGAATTACAAGAAGCTGATGCAATGTCTAAGAAACCGCGTTTGGGCGAAATTTACCAAAATTATGTCGAGCGTTGTTTCAAAGCAGGCGCGATGGATTTTGATGATTTGTTATTAAAAACGAATGAATTACTCACTCGTTTCCCTGAAATATTAGCCAAATACCAGAATCGTTTCCGTTATATTTTAGTGGATGAGTACCAAGATACCAATCATTCGCAGTATTTGATTGTTCGTGCCTTGTCAGATAAATTTCAAAACATCTGTGTGGTGGGAGATGATGCGCAGAGTATTTATGCATTCCGTGGTGCCAACATTAATAATATTTTGAATTTCCAAAAGGATTACGACAATGTAAAAACATTTCGTTTGGAACAAAATTACCGTTCGACCCGAAATATTGTGGAGGCGGCTAATACCATTATCGATAAGAATAAAACCAAACTGGATAAGATTGTTTGGACGGCCAATGATTTTGGCCCAAAAATAAAAGTACACCGCAGTTTAACCGATGCCGAAGAAGGCCGTTTTGTAGCCAGTACGATTTTTGAACAAAAGATGCAAAACCAAATGCTAAATGGTCAGTTTGCTATTTTGTATCGTACCAATGCGCAATCGCGAGCTATGGAAGATGCCTTGCGTAAACGAGATATTCCGTATCGAATTTATGGCGGACTCTCTTTTTATCAAAGAAAAGAGATCAAGGATGTTTTGTGTTATTTGCGATTGGTCATCAATCCAAAGGACGAAGAAGCCTTGATTCGTGTGATTAACTATCCCGCCAGAGGAATAGGGGATACTACTGTCGAAAAGTTGACTATTGCAGCCAATCATTACAAGCGTTCGATTTTTGAAGTGATGCAAAACATTGATAAAATCGATTTGAAACTGAATGCAGGAACCAAACAAAAGTTGACGGATTTCGTCAATATGATAAAGAGTTTTCAGATTATTAATGAAAACCAAGATGCGTTTTACATTACGGATCATGTGGCCAAAAAAACAGGTTTGGTACAAGAACTGAAAAAAGATGCCACCCCCGAAGGCATGGCTAAAATCCAAAATATTGAGGAATTACTTAACGGTATCAAGGATTTTACTGAAGGTCAAAAAGAAATTGATGGTGCTCGTGGAGCCTTATCCGAATTCATGGAGGATGTGGCTTTGGCTACTGATTTGGATAAAGACACTAGCGATGAAGATCGCGTGGCGTTGATGACGATTCACTTGGCAAAAGGATTGGAATTTCCTCACGTTTTTGTGGTGGGAATGGAAGAAGATTTGTTTCCAAGTGCGATGAGTATGAGTACCCGTTCTGAACTCGAAGAAGAACGTCGTTTGTTTTACGTTGCCTTAACTCGTGCAGAACATCAAGCATATTTAACGTATGCGCAATCGCGCTACCGTTGGGGAAAACTAACGGATAGCGAACCTTCCCGTTTTGTCGAAGAAATTGACAGTCAATATTTAGAATACTTAACGCCTGCCGAATCGAATTACCGCTACAAACCGATGATTGATAGTGATATTTTTGGTGATGTAGACAAGTCCAAATTGCGTTTAGCCAAACCGGTTTCTGGAACACCACCCAAATATATTACCGACAATCAACCTAAACCAGATAGCGTAATTAGACGATTAAAACCGGTTACTGGAAACGTACCTACTTCTGGTAATGCTAATTTGTTTGATAATAAATTAATAGCTGGAAGTATCGTAATGCACGAGCGTTTTGGTAAAGGAGAAGTTATTAATATGGAAGGTGTGGGTGCCGACAGAAAAGCGGAAATCCGTTTTGAAGTTGGGGGTATCAAGAAATTATTATTGCGTTTTGCAAAATTGGAGATTATTGGATAGTCAATAATGTTCTTTACGTCAGTTCGAGTGGTTTTTGTGTAGTGAAGCGAAACAAAAAATGTATCGAGAACCATTTAAAAGAGATATATAATGAAGCAATCTTATGTTTATATTCTAAAATGTGCGGATGGTTCGTTTTATACAGGTGTAACAAGTAACCTAACCCAACGCATTTTTCAACATGAAACAGCATACTATCCAGATTGTTATACAGCTAACAAAAGACCAGTTAAATTGGTTTACTATTGTGAATTTACCGATATTAATTTTGCAATTGATATAGAAAAGAAAATTAAAAAATGGTCTAGAGCTAAAAAAGAAGCTTTAATAAACGAAGAGTTTGACAAACTTCCTAACTTAGCTAAAAAGAAATTTTAATTTACAGTTTTCACACAGCTTCTCGATACAATTTTAAATAGAAAAGCTAGCGCATTCCTATTTAAAATCACTCGAAGTGACGAGTACCTGAAACGTTAAAAGTAAAATATAGTATACAAGTCAGTTCGAGTATTGAAGTGGAACAAAAAATGTATCGAGAACTAAACAAAAAACACAAACTATGGCTGAATTTATAAAAATATACCCTGATAAACCGAGTGAGTCGGCTATTGCCAAAGTGGTAAAGGTATTGAAAGAAGGAGGTTTAGTAATCTATCCAACCGATACAGTCTATGGATTGGGTTGTGATATTACGAATACAAAAGCGTTGGAACGGATTGCTCGAATCAAAGGAGTAAAATTAGAGAAAGCCAATTTCTCATTTATATGTCACGATTTGAGTAATTTATCCGATTATGTGAAGCAAATCGATACTGCTACTTTTAAAATTTTAAAACGAGCTTTACCAGGACCTTATACCTTCATTTTACCGGGAAGTACTAATTTACCAAAAGAATTTAAAAAGAAAACTACCGTTGGTATCCGTGTGCCAGACAATTCCATAGCTTTAGAAATTGTTCGCCAATTAGGAAATCCAATTGTATCCACTTCCATTCATGATGAAGATGATGTGATTGAATATACGACTGACCCAGAATTGATTTTTGAAAAATGGCAAAACCAAGTTGATATGGTAATTGATGGTGGTTATGGAGATAATACGGCCTCTACCATAATTGACTTATCGGGTCATGAACCGATAGTTGTCAGAGAAGGAAAAGGAGATGTAGATATACTTTAGTTGATTATATGCAACTATTTGTATTTTAAAATCTTACATAAAAAAAAAACGTCTTGATTTTCAAGACGTTTTTTTTATGTAATGGAAACAATTTTATTTTTGTTGTTTCTTCATTTCTTTTTCAACCATTTCGTAGAATTGGTCAATTTTAGGTAACACAACAATACGCGTTCTTCTGTTACGAGCTCTATTTTCAGCAGAATTGTTTTCTACTAATGGTACATAAGAACTTCTACCAGCTGCTATCAATTGAGAAGGTTTAACTCCTAATTGATTAGTTAAAACACGAATAATAGATGTAGAACGTTTTACACTTAAATCCCAGTTGTCCAATAATACATTTGAAGCTACATAAGGAATATTATCTGTGTGTCCTTCTACCATACATTCAAAATCAGGTTTGTCATTTACTACTTTTGCCACTTTAGCCAAAACACCCTTTGCTTTGTCTGTTACTTCATAGCTACCGCTTTTGAATAATAATTTATCAGCAATAGAAATGAAAACTACTCCTTTTTCTACATTAATTTCGATATCTGGATCAGACAATCCAACAGCGCTTTTCAAACTTGTTACCACAGCTAAGGTTACACTGTCTTTTCTAGTTAAAGCATCTTGCATTCTACCAATTTTCAAATCTTTTTCTTTGATAGACTCTAACGCTTTTTCAATGTTTTGAGCACCTTTAGATGACAAAACTGCCATTTCTTTAGAAGTCTCAATTAAATTTAAATTTTGGTCTTTTAAAGCTGCTGCAGTGGCTGCAAGTCCGGCTTTTTCTTCTAAACAAGAATTTAACTTTACAGTACAAGTATTTAATAAATCTTGAGTTTCTTTATTTTTAGCTTCTAATTCAGCGTATTTCTTTTTAGAAACACAAGAACTTAAAAGCGCCAATACTGATAAAGCAATTATAACTTTTTTCATAAATGATGATTTTATTGGATTATATGATTTGTAGCAAATTTAGTTTTTATAATTTATTTGATCCTAATTAAATCGTTAAAAAAACGAATTTTCTTTATAAAGTAACTACAAACGATACTTTTTGTGATATAGTATTTGGGTTGCTGAAAATTACTTCGTTTAACATAAATTTCAGAGAAGCGCGAATAAAATGCGATGTGGGCTTTTAGAATAGCTAGAAGGTGTTTTATTTTTCCTTGTAACAAGAATTGAATTCCTGCTATTCCGTCCAATACCATTCGGATAAACAGTACTCGGTACAAATCTTTTTGTGGTAAATTCTTAGTGAGCATTAATAATGAATTTCTAAAATTCAACTCTGTTTTTTTAGGATTCCCTTGCTGTAAAGTAGCACCACCAACATGATATACCTTTGATTCAAATAGATACTTAATAGTATATCCTTTATTTTTTGCCCTCCAACATAAATCTATTTCTTCTTGGTGTGCAAAAAAAGAAGTGTCAAATCCATTTAATTCGTTGTACACTTGGCTTCTAATAAAGAAACAAGCTCCTGAAGCCCAAAAAATTTCTTGATTGGTATCGTATTGACCATTGTCTTTCTCTAAAGTATCAAACAAGCGACCGCGACAAAAAGGATAACCATATTGGTCAATATAACCTCCAGCAGCTCCAGCATATTCGAAATAAGCTTTGTTCTTAAAATCTAAAATTTTAGGTTGAATGATGGCCGTTGTAGGATCGGCTTGAAATGTTTTGATGATGGGTTGTAGCCAATTTTCTGTCACTTCAATATCGGAATTGACTAAAGCATAGATGTCTGCATCAATGTGTTGCAATGCTTCGTTATAACCTCCTGCGTAACCTGTATTAGTTGAATTCACAACAATAGAAACCTCAGGAAAATGTGCGTTTATAAAAGCAACCGAATCATCTGTAGAAGCATTGTCAGCAACATAAACAGTAGCTTCTTTGGAAAATTGAACCACAGAAGGTAAAAACTGTTCTAGTAATTGTTTTCCGTTCCAATTGAGTATAACAACTGCTACTTTCATCTAAATTGTATTTGATTGATAGTGGGGTAACTCAGGTAAAAAATTGTATTTTTCATTTTCAAAATCCATTTGGCAAAAGTAATGATTCAGACCGTTAGTCACCATTAAATAATTCGATTTCAAGGTCATATTATATTGAGCAATTTGGTCAAAAGTACTTTGAGAAATGGTAATTTCAGGTGCTTTACATTCGATTAAAATAAAAATGGAACCATCTGAATTGTACACCACAACATCGTATCTTTTTCGTAGCCCATTGACTTTTAAAACTTTTTCAACATTAATCAATGACTTGGGATAGTTTTTTTCGGCCATTAAAAATTGAACAACGTGTTGGCGCACCCATTCTTCGGGAGTAAGAATTATAAATTTTTTCCTGATAGCATCAAAAATAGACACTTTATTTTCGCTATTTTTGAAACGGAAAGAATAGGACGAAAAATTCAATTGTTGCATGTGCCAAAATTACTATTTTAAATTTCAAATTTCCGAATAAAGACCTAACCAAAACAACTTTTTGTGGACGAAGTAGTAAAAATTGTAAATGATATTAAGGCAGGAAACATCAAACCAATCTATTTTTTGATGGGAGAAGAGCCGTATTATATTGATAAATTATCCGATTTTATTGAACAAAATGTATTGACTGAAGAAGAGAAAGGATTCAATCAAACAGTTTTGTATGGTCGTGATGTTACAATCGATGATATTGTTTCGAATGCTAAGCGTTATCCAATGATGGCAGAACGTCAGGTAGTGATCGTTAAAGAAGCCCAAGAATTGTCTCGTACTATTGATAAAATAGAGAGTTATGTAGAAAATCCAATGGAATCAACGGTCTTGGTTTTTTGTTACAAATACAAAACATTGGACAAACGAAAAAAAGCGACCAAATTACTGGCTCAAAAAGGGATTGTTTACGAAAGTAAAAAGCTGTACGAGAATCAAGTTGGCGATTGGATAAAGCGAGTTTTATCAGGTAAAAAATATGCTATTGAACCCAAAGCTACTGCAATGCTTGTGGAATTTTTAGGTACGGATTTGAGTAAAATTAATAATGAATTAGAGAAACTACAAATTATACTTCCGGCAGGAAGTACAATTAATCCACAGCATATTGAAGAGAATATAGGCTTTAGTAAAGACTTCAATAATTTTGAGTTACTAAATGCTTTGGGATCACGAAATCAAGCTAAAGCATTTCATATTGCTCAATATTTTTCAGATAATCCAAAAGCCAATCCCTTAGTGGTAACTACAGGTTTAGTATTTGGATTTTTTGTAAAAATCCTAAAATACCACGGGTTGAAAGATAGAAATCCTTCAAAAGTGGCATCTGCTTTAGGAGTAAATCCTTATTTTTTGAAAGATTATGATGTGGCTTTGAAAAATTATCCTATGAAAAAAGTAAGCCAAATCATTACTTCTTTACGAGATGTGGATGTAAAAAGTAAAGGAGTAGGAGCGACTATGTCTCAGTCGGATTTGTTAAAAGAAATGTTATTTAAAATATTTAATTAGTACTAAATTTAGATATTTGCACCACCAAAAAACAGAAAATACCACAAGTATGGGAATGAATAAAAATACCATTTTAGGATGGGCTACTTTAATTATGATTGCAATGGGCTTATTACTAATAGGCTTAGGTGCTTTTAGATATGATGATGTTGCAGGATGGGGCTTTGCTGCTGTGGGGGTTGGATTTTTAGCCAATGCTTGGGTTTTCAGTTCTCTTAAAGGTAGAGTTTAGAATTGTTGGTTACCAAATTTTTTGGTTTCAATTCTTTTTTCTTTCACTTGTAATACAAAGTCTGTTTCGATAATTTTTTCGGGCATTGCTTGTATATTGATGTTGTTTGAAAGAATAGTTACGTATTCTGAAAGTCCTTTTTTTTCGAGTGTGATGATATAATTATTCTTAGGAACATAAAAAACAAATTTACCTGTTTCATCTGTTTTTGTGTAAAAAACATTCCCTGAAGAATCGGTTAAGATTACTGACAATCCAGCTATTTTTTGATTGATAGAAAATGAATTTTCAGTTGAAAAGTAGCGAATACTTCCCTTGATAGTACTTGTACGGCTTAGACCTATAGCAATTTTAGTAGTTTTTTCTATTTTGATCTTTTGCAAAGGTGCGTGCCATTCATTAGAATTTATAGGACGTATTTCGTAATAACCAGAGGGTAGTCTTTTGTATTTTATAATCCCATGTTCATTGGTTTTAAAGGCTTTGTCATTAATAATAACTAATTGATTGATGGCAGGTTTGTTATTTGAATCTAATACACCATTTCCTGTAGTATCATAAAAAAGATATAATTCCAAATCACTTTTAGAGGCATCAATTTGAATGGGATTAAACCGTTGGCTCAAGCCAAATTGAATTGTATTTACTGGTTGAAAACTATTAGAGAAATCGCTATAAAAATTGTTTATAAACAAATTCAAGTTCTTATTCCAATCAAAATCAATTCGACTATTGGATTGTAATGTATTCGATATAAAGCTATTTCTGGAATACATTATCCCTGCACGAAGATGTAATTTTTTATTCAATAAGTTCATTTGAATACTTGGAGAAATAATGCAATTGAAATAGGTTTTTTCTACTTGTTGTTGTGCTGCAATAATTTCACCGAGATAAAAATTATTGTGTTGATAATATGACGTTAAATTGAAAAATTTCCAGGTATAGCTGAGATTAGTTTTAAAGTGAAGCTGCTGTTTCGGATTCAAATTGGTCGTAAAAAAACCTCCTTCTAAAGAAATATTAAGACTATGATTATGATTAAAATAGTTGCCTCCAATCGTCACACGATTTGCATTCATTTTATATTCTTGGAATAAAGGACTAACCAATACTGGTTCTTTTCGTATCTCAGAAATAGAAGTTAGTGATAATGAAAAAAACAAAGTTCCCAATCGTTTAGAAATCCCAGTACTCAATTGTGTATTTGAAAATTCTGAAGGAAAATAAGCAGTAGTTTTAATAGTTTTGGGAGCAAATGAAAAATGATTAGCAGACAACCAAAAAGAATATTTTTCCAAATTGACATGAATACTTTCGTTCAAGTTCACTGCTCCGCTTTTTATTCCTGCAAAATATCCCGAACTAAAATAATTCAAACTATTGTAAAATAATTTTGCTGTTTTTCCTTGAAGATTCACTTCTGCAGCAGCTCCCAATTTTTGATTTGAATTTTCAGTTGAATTGATAGTACTTATTGCAGTTCCTGTTTGTAAGGAAAAATTGGGTTTTTGTATAATCGAAAATTGATTGGTTACAAGTGCTTTTTGAATAGCCTCATTACTATCATTATCAAATAGAGCAGCCGTTTTATAACCTTTGCCTTTATCCCAACCTTCTTTATTAGTAAAACTTATCCAGGCTGATTGCCCTGTAGAAGGAGTAGAGAAATCAATAACGGAGTACGATTTTTCTAAAATTCCAGCCTCTATTTTGGTATTGGTCGATGTCTTGTAAAAAGTTTCTATACCTCTTCCAATTAGGTTTAAATCATTGAACTTGGAGATATTACCAACTTGTACGCCAAATATTTTTTCTTTGTAACCAATCCAAGTGTTTCTCATGAATGTTTGATTGGATTGTTCCCACCAATTTAGATCAAGGTTGGTATACACAGTTCCTTTGTTAATTTCAGCTTGTGCATTTCCATAGAATGCCATTACATTTTGATGGCTATTACTCGTTTGTTGACTTGTTGTGATTTGATTGATTGGGCTAAACGGATTAGAATAGTCAGCTACAAATTCAGGTTTATAGCGCCGACTTTGTTTGATTGGATTGGCTCGAATGTTGGCAAATCCAATGATATCCCCATTTTGATATAACGAACGAATTGCAATCGAAAATTCTTCTTGTTTCAAAATTTCCCGATTGATTTCTTTTTTTAAAATTAGTAAAGAATCGGTGTGAGCTTTAATAGTTATGGTGTTATTTTCGATTCGATTTTTAGCAACAAATTCGGGGTAATTGGCTAGAATAGTAATAGTTTGTGTTGAATTTCCATCGTTTAGAAAACGTATAGGAATTTGTAAACTATCACCAACTTGTTCGTACAGTAAATTAGTTTGTTGTACTACCATTTTAACCAATCGTTGTTCTTTAATACTAATGGGTAAAAAAGCACTCATTTTTTCTTTTGAATTAGAAAGTGTAAAATGAGCTTCTAAACGGGCTGAGTTTTCTGAAGAAGCGAGAGTAGAAATCTTAGCTTTTATGGCTATAAAGAGACTTTCGTTTGGATTTAAAATAATAGTTTTAGGTTTGTTTTGTAAGACATACAAACTTTCTGTTGTGCTCAAAATTTCCAAACTGCCTTCAATAGTAGTATCAGATAAATTTTTTAGCTCCACAATAGCATCAATCATACCAATATTTCTCTGTTTCTCTGTATTTTCAACTAGTGAAATCGTAACCATATTGGTTTGCGCTTGAATAGAAAATATCGAAAAATAGATGAATATAGAGAAACTAATTTTAGCTAAATAGCAACGCATTTTATGGGGTTTAATTAGGGGTCAAAACAAAATAAACGAAAGTAGAATAAGTAGCTGATGGTACATTCATTCCAGGGGTATTGGGCAATATTGAAAAAGTCAAATCGTACTCAATGCTAGGAATCCAGGTGGTTCTAATAGCAATGATTTGATCAATGGTACTTAGAGTTAATGGAGAATTAATGGTCAATCCACTTACTGCAGTACTTGTAGCTAATCCTACTTTTAAAACAGAAATGGGTAATGTAGCTGCCGTTGTAGCAGAAGTTAATACTGTATTAGCCGCTTTTACCGAAAGCTGATAATTTGAATCTGAAGTAACCTTTAACCCTTTTATGACGGTATTGGATTTTCCTGTAGCAAAATCAGCAGCATTTGCAAAAGTCAAATTGAATTGATCTGCTCCATTTTGAAGTACAATATTGTTGTTTGCAATGTTACCGCTATAATTGATAGTGAAGCCAGCACTATTCCCAATAGAAGTCATGTAAGAACTTACAAGTACATCACTATTTCCTTTGACTTCATATAATTTAAATTCGTAAGCCGATTGGTACGACCCATTGGGTACTGTTATAAGTTGATTTCCTCCTTGAATATTCAAATTGAAACTAAAAATACGATTAACGATTCCTTTTAATGGAATTGAACTATTTATTAAAGTAGTCTCACTGAATTTATTTAAAGCGAACGGTCCTGAGCTAATAGTAATTAAACTTGCATTATCACTTGAATTTGATTGAGTATTGTACTGTAATGCTGAATATTGAGCCCCAACACTGTTACTTAAATAAGTATAATCTTGAACTAATCGAACCGTTAATTTCCAATTACTTAAACTGTTTTGTCCCGTTTGTCTTTGAATACTAACATTGACTTGATTTAATTGAGATTTGCCAGCACTTAGTTCATTATAAGTATTGAATATGGATTGTTGATTGCAATAAGCTGAAATACTATTTTGCGCCATACACCATATGCCATTAGTTAGAAACAGTATTATTAATAGCTTTTTCATATTTCAAATTCTAGTTCAGCCACCTTAATCACATCTGTTTCTCCAAAAGATAATTGTGCAGAAATAGTATATTTTCCTTTATCTAAATCTTTGGGTAATTGGAAATTGAGTTCTCGTAAATCGTTAGGAAGAGTGAAAAAATCAGTTTCATTCAAACTGCTTTTTTTCCCTGTATTATTATTGAATAACTCCCATTTTACTTTTCCATCTGCCCAAATGGGACTATTGTTGGCTATTTGTAGTTTGATACATTTAGTCTTGTCAGTAGCAACATAATTTTTGAAATCAGCAATTTCTATTACGGGTTCCGTTTTTTGACTAAAACTATGATAGATTTTAACTCCCATTCGGACAGTAACCTGAATTGCAGCACCATTATCATCTTTGGCTTGACCAGGGTTTAATTGGGTAAAGAAAACCATTGCATTATGCACTGGAATGTCCGTGTCGGCGTCAGTAGGAACTTTAAAAAGGATTTCGATTTCTTTAGTTTCACCAGGTTGAATGACAAAATAGGATGAGGGCAAAACCTGAATCCAATTCACACAAGAATTAGGTAAACTATTTGATTCTAAGATGTGATTTGCTCCTGAGTTTTCGTAATTCCAATCGCTAAAAGAAACTCCAATTTCTAATTCCTTATCATTTGGGTTCATTAATTTTATTACTTGCGAACTGCTTTCACCAAGGCCTAATTTATAATATAATCGCCCAGGTGTAACTGAAATTCCTGCTTGAGACCAAGTTGCTGGAATAGAAAGAATTATAAATAGAGTTAAGAATAGTTGTTTCATAATATTAATTTTGAAATTATTGTGAGGCAAGAGTATAGATAACTGTTGCGGTATAGGTTCCTGTAGGTTTGTTTAAATAATAGATTGTTTTAGTTGCCGGAATAGCATAGGTTACATTATAACCTCTAGCTCCCTCGGCTACAGCATTTTTTATTACGATAGTATCCGCACTACCTAATGTTACTGAAGGAGTTATTATTGTTGTTGCCGATGCTGGAGTATTACTTCCTGTGAGATCAGATCCCATAGTTGTTTGCAAAGCAATAGTATTCACAGGAATTGTACTATTACTACCGTTAAAAGACAAAAAATCAGATTCAGCTTTGACACTTACTTGATAATTAGTTGTAGAACCTACATTAATATGATTGGTTTGTACTGAAGAGGTATTACCTGATATATAGTGCGCCATCTGTGTTAATTGAATATCTACCGATGGTTGTGTTATAGTGATACTTTGTGCTTGAGCAATGGTAACATTGACTTGTGTTTGTGCCGTTTTAATTTGCCCAATAATTAATATTGGAGTCATTAATGCAATTAATATAAAGTGACTGTTTAATTTCATAGCGAATCGAAAAAGATGAATTTAATAGTGCTAAAAAAAGCATCAACCGCAGTTGATGCTCTTAAATTCTAAAATTAAAGGGCTATTTGGCGTATAAAGAATAAGTTACTTTGGTAGAATAAACACCTGTAGTTTTGTTCAAATATTGATTGGCTTGTTGTGCAGAAATAGCATACACTACATCATATTCTCTTTTTGTTTCACCTGAATTTTTAGCAATAATTGTTTTCTCAGTACCTACCGCCAAGTCATTCTGAGTTAGTGTTACATCAGTAGCAGTAGGAGCAGTACCGGCGCCTTTATACTCACCCAATGTAGGGGTGACAGTTACAGTACTTACAGGAATAGATGTTCCATTGTTCAAAAGTTCGGATTCAGCAGCTACTTTTACTTCATAACCCGTGTTTGAACTAACGACAACATGTCCAGTTTGTTTTCCTGAGTTGTTACCTTGCTGGAAATGGACTGGTGTTTTCATGTCTATTGAAACACTACTTTGACCAATTTGAATGTCATATGCATTATCTAGATTGACATTCAATGTAGTTGCGGCTGATTTGCCTGTTGAGGTTTGTGCTTGAGATACTACTCCGGTAAACAAAACTATTGCAAATGATGCAATTCTTACTACTTTCTTCATTTTTTTTGAGATTTAATTGATTAATATTTATTTGTAACAAATTGGTGTTTCTAATTCGTATTGTATTTTAAGTAAAAAGTAAGTTGTACAAACAAAATGGGGGCACAATTCGTTGCAATAAAATGATTTAAATGAGCTAGATGTAATGGTGGATTAATCTTACTTTTATTAAGTATTCATAAAATAATTTCCCATTGTATAATTGAACTTATTTCGAATGATGATTTTTTTCGATTTGAAAATAGGTTTTAGCAGGTAAGAAATACGCTCTGTTTCTTTTAGATATGCATCGTGACCAAAATCAGAGTCAATTTCGTGATAAAAAACATTGGGTTTAATCTTTCTTAATTTAAGAAATGTAATACGATTTTCATCGGCGGGGAATAAACCATCTGTGTGGATTCCAATGAGATGAATGTTAGCTTTAATAGTATTTACAATCGACGAGAAATCTCTTCTTTTGCGAGTTAAGTCATTCGATTTAAGTAGAAAATTCATTAGTCGATACCCTGAAATTTGACATTTGTTATTGGCTAACACACATTTTTCAATTGGGGAGATAGAACTAATTTCCAAATTAGTTCGCTTGAAAATTTGGTTAATATATTCAGTATTTCTAAAATATAAATTTGCAAAGTAACGAGCCTCCAAAATAGGGTCTTCAGAATTATTTAAAATTTGATCTTGGATTAAAACATTGGCAATGATTTTATCTGTAGTTTTCCAATCTGTTGCAATTGGGATAAGATTTTCAATTCTTTTAGGTTGTAGTGCAGCCATTTCCCAAGCAATAGCCCCTCCTAAACTTCCTCCAATTACGGCAAACAGATTCTTGATTTTTAAATAAAAAAGTCCTTCCCAAAAAATGGCTGCAATATCTCTGATGGTAAAATCACGATAATTTGGAATCAAATCTTCAAAATTTGCATTGTATCCATTTCCAGGAATATTAAAAGTAATGATGGTATAGGTATTCGTGTCAATTGTTTTGTTTTCACCTATCAAACCATCCCACCATCCATTTCTACCACAAACGGTAGAGTTTCCTGTGATTGAATGATTCACAACAATAACTGGAGCAGTCCCAATGGGTTGTCCAACTACTTCAAACGATAGTGCAATATGCTCTTGTTGTTTTCCTTTTTCTAAATCGAAATTAAATAAGTCAATGGTTCGAATGTTTTTCATAGCTCAAGAATTTTAGATGTGATTAAAACTACAAACAATCAAAAAGTGCCATATACTTTCTCTTTGATTGACCTAAATAGTCGATAATCGGTAACTTTGAGCTCTAAATCCTAATAAATTCAATCTCAATTATTGTATTGTTTTTATTTAAAACTATCTTTGTAGCTACAGGAATTATAATTACAAAAACAAACTATATGTCAGACGATAAGAAGGTAATATTTTCAATGTCTAAATTGAGCAAGACCTATTCAAGCAGCAACAAACAAGTATTAAAAGATATTTACTTAAGTTTCTTTTATGGAGCTAAAATTGGTATTCTAGGATTGAATGGTTCTGGTAAATCATCACTTTTAAAAATTATTGCAGGAGTTGATAAAAATTACCAAGGTGATGTTGTTTTTGCACCTGGTTACACTGTTGGCTACTTAGAACAAGAACCGCAATTAGATGATTCTAAAACTGTGCTTGAAATTGTTCAAGAAGGTGTTGCTGAAACTATGGCTGTTTTGGAAGAATACAATCAAATCAATGATTTATTTGGTCTTCCAGAAAATTATGAAGATCAGGACAAAATGGACAAATTGATGGATCGTCAAGCGGCGCTACAAGATAAAATAGATGCTTTAGGCGCTTGGGAAATCGATACCAAATTAGAAATTGCCATGGATGCCTTACGTACGCCTGAGGGAGATACTCCAATTAAGAATTTATCAGGAGGAGAGCGTCGTCGTGTGGCTTTATGTCGTTTGTTATTGCAACAACCTGATGTATTACTTTTGGATGAGCCAACGAATCACTTGGATGCTGAAAGCGTACTTTGGTTGGAACAACACTTAGCACAATATGCTGGAACTGTAATTGCAGTAACGCATGACCGTTATTTCTTAGACAATGTAGCAGGTTGGATTTTAGAGTTGGATAGAGGTGAAGGTATTCCTTGGAAAGGAAATTATTCGTCTTGGTTAGACCAAAAATCAAACCGTATGGCTTTAGAAGAAAAAGTAGCATCCAAACGTAGAAAAACATTAGAACGCGAGTTGGACTGGGTTCGTCAAGGAGCCAAAGGTCGTCAAACCAAACAAAAAGCGCGTTTGCAGAACTACGATAAATTATTAAATGAAGACCAAAAACAACTAGATGAAAATCTAGAAATTTATATTCCTAATGGTCCACGTTTGGGAACCAATGTGATTGAAGCTAAAAATGTTGCCAAAGCTTTTGGAGATAAATTATTGTATGATAATTTGAACTTTACTTTGCCACAAGCCGGAATTGTAGGTATTATTGGACCAAATGGTGCTGGTAAATCGACTATTTTCCGAATGATAATGGGAGAAGAAAAACCAGATGCAGGAGAGTTTAGTATTGGCGAAACAGTAAAAATTGCTTACGTAGATCAATCACATTCTAATATTAATCCAGATAAAACCATTTGGGAAAACTTTGCTGATGGTCAAGAATTAGTTATGATGGGAGGGAAGCAAGTAAATTCAAGAGCCTACCTATCCCGTTTTAATTTTGGTGGAAGCGATCAAAATAAAAAAGTATCGATGCTTTCTGGTGGGGAAAGAAACCGTTTGCACTTAGCTATGACCTTGAAAGAAGAAGGGAATGTTTTGCTTTTGGATGAGCCAACGAATGACTTGGATGTAAATACGCTGCGTGCCTTAGAAGAAGGTTTAGAGAATTTTGCAGGATGTGCAGTGGTAATTTCGCACGACAGATGGTTCTTAGATAGAATTTGTACCCACATTTTAGCTTTTGAAGGAAACTCTGAAGTGTATTTCTTTGAAGGAAGTTTCTCTGATTATGAAGAAAATAAAAAGAAACGTTTAGGAGGAGATTTAACTCCAAAACGATTGAAATACAGAAAATTAATACGAAGTTAATACGTTTAATTTCAATAAATAAAAAGAGGATGTTTTGCGGCATCCTCTTTTTTTATTTTCTTATTTCTTCTTACCAGAATTCATCATTATTAGCACGGCACCTACTAAAGCTACTATTACCAAACCAAAAACAACTATCATAATAAAGGAACCGTTTGCCCAAGAATATAATGGTAAATTTCTCATAATTAAGACTTTTAAGATGAGCCAAATTTAATCCGAAACAACGTGTTATTTTATGATATTTGTCATGTGAGCCAATTTATTCTAAAAATTTAGATTGCAATTCTTTTGTAGGAACTAAACACTGCTCTTTTTTACCAAACCATCGATAGCGATTTTTGGCTATGTAATCATAAATGGTATTTGTTATAGCTATTGGGAGCCATTTGAAAATAAGTAAACAATAAAAAATTCCACCAATGTTGTTTACAATTTCAAAAATGGCTTTTGATTTGTAATAAAACACTTTATCCGATTCGTATAGAATAATACTATCTATTTTTTGTGTGGAAATTGGAAGCTGCTGAAGTAGTTTTTGGCCCAAATTCGATTGCAAAGACACAAAGCGAAAAACGTCTTTTGTATCTCTTTTAATAATGAATTGTACCGAGGCATTACATAAATTGCAAAGTCCGTCAAACAAAATGATTTTTTTATGTTGAGGGAGGTTTTGCATTTTATTTTTTCACCGCTTCAACTAATTCCAACTCGTCTAAACTTACTTTTGAAGTAAACAAACCATAATTAACAGTAGCTTTGTTTTTCTCAATACTATCAATACTTCCCACGGCTTTTCCATCAATCATTCGGACACGGTCGCCTACTTTAAGAATAGGTCGAGGTTTTTCGATTACGACTTTTACTTTTTTAGCTTTTTTCTCTGCACGAATTTCCTCTACTTGAACCGCTACTTCTTTAATCACTTCTTTTTTCTTTTCGGCAATTACCTTAGTTTCTTTTGCAGTTGCTTTTTTACGCTTGGAGTTTTCAATTTCAACAATCTTTAAAAATTCACCGATTAGCTCCTTCTTGTTTTTATTATTGAAATACTTCTCGGCAATATCTTCAATTTTTTGTCCAATGTAGATTGTCTTTTGATTGCTATCATACAATTCCTGATAACTCTCTAATTTCTGTTTGATTTTGACATTGATAGTCTCCATTTTTTTACTTTCTTCACGCGCTTTGGTTTCTTCTTCTTTTAGCGTTAAGGAAGTCTTCTCTAATTTAGAACGTTCTTTTTGAAGTGTAGCAATGGTTTTGTCAAAGCGTACTTTTCCTACTTCAATTTTCTTTTTGGCACGGTTGATTAGACCATACGGAATACCGTTTTTTTGAGCCACTTCAAAAGTAAACGAACTTCCTGCTTGACCTAGAACCAATTTATACATAGGCTCTAACGATTTTTCGTCAAAAAGCATGTTGGCATTGGTAGCAAATGGCAATTCGTTAGCCAGAATTTTTAAATTGGAATAGTGAGTCGTAATGATTCCAAAGGCTTCACGATGGTAGAATTCTTCCAAGAAAATTTCAGCCAAAGCACCTCCTAATTCTGGATCTGAACCTGTCCCGAATTCGTCTATCAAAAACATGGTTTTCTTGTTGCACTTTTTCAAGAAATAATTCATGTTTTTCAAGCGATAGCTGTACGTACTTAAATGATTTTCTATCGATTGGTTGTCACCAATATCGGTTAAAATTCTGTCAAACAAGAAAGTTTCGCTGCGTTCGTGCACTGGAATCAGCATTCCCGATTGCAGCATTAATTGTAATAAACCAACGGTTTTTAACGAAATAGTTTTTCCTCCCGCATTCGGACCCGAAATGACAATAATTCGGTTTTCTTGTTCTAATTCAATAGTTTGAGGATAAGTAATTTCATTTTTTTCTGCATTGGTCAAATACAAAATAGGATGGAAGGCATCTCTAAAATACAAGTGACGCTCATCGGTTATTGTTGGTAAAATAGCATTGATTTTGTGGGCATATTTTGCTTTAGCAGCGATAACATCAATATCGCTTAAGAAATTTTGATATTCAATAAGTAAATCTAAAAATGGACGAATTTTATTCGATAATTGTTTTAAAATCCGAGTGATTTCTTCCTTTTCTTCGTATTCTAAATTGCTTAATTCACGAGAGTATTTTAAAGTAGTTTCGGGTTCAATGTACGCAATACTTCCTGTTTTGGAACTTCCTAAAATAGATCCTTTTACTTTACGGCGATACATTGCTAAAACGGCTAAAACACGACGGTTTTGGACAAAACTTTCTTTAATATCATCCAAATAGCCTAACGAGTTGTATTGTGTTAAAGCCACACCAAAACTTTGATTCACCTTACCGCGAACTAAGTTCATATCTCTACGAATGTTTAGCAAATCAGGCGAGGCATTGTCTTTAATTTCTCCATATTTATCGACCACTTCATCGACCATAGTGATGATGTCTTTTGTCAATTCTACTCTCGAGGCTCTATTGTTTATGTTAGGGTAGTAATCGTGGAATTTTCTCAAGAAATTCAGCAAGAAATTAACAGTACTGGATAAATTGGCAATTTTTCTAAAACTCCCTACTTCCAAAAAACTATCTTCAATACCTAAAAATTTAATTTCGTGAGTGATGGCGTCAAATCCGTGATTGGGTATCGCATTATTATTTTGAAAAGACGATACATATTCCGAAGTCTGCAACAAGGCTTCCATTAAGCTTTCTTTGTCTTTGAAAGGTGTAATTTCAAGGGCTTTTTGTTTTCCAATATCGGTATTACAAATAGCAGACAACGTTTCTAAAACTGTTGGGAATTGTAAATCTTGTAAGGTCTTTTCGGTAATGGATATCATTTATATTGCTATTGGAAAGAAGCAAAGTTACAAAGTTTAAAAGGAGATTCTTGAAGAAAATGTATAATTTTATACCCGACTTATATTAAACACTATGCAACTCCAATTGAATTCAGAATGGCAATCTATTTTAGAAGAAGAAATCCAGAAACCGTATTTTAAGGAATTACTAGAAATGGTGGACTTGGAGTATCAAAATTATATGTGCTACCCTCCTAAAGACTTGATTTTATCTGCTTTTGACCATTGTAGTTTTTCGGATACCAAAGTAGTTATTATTGGTCAAGATCCTTATCACGGAAAAGGAGAGGCGAATGGCATGTGCTTTTCGGTCAATGATGGGGTAAAAATCCCGCCTTCTTTGCGCAATATTTATAGGGAATTAGTAGATGATTTGGGTAGTATATTTATACCTACTTCTGGGAATTTAGAGTCGTGGGCTAATCAAGGCGTTTTGTTATTGAATGCTGGATTGACCGTTAGAGAAGACTTACCAAATAGTCACAAACATTTGCAATGGGGTAAGTTTACAGATGCCGTGATTCAAAAAATATCAGATGAAAAAGAACATGTCGTTTTTTTACTTTGGGGTAGTTTTGCACACAAAAAAGGAGGTAAGATTAACCGAGAAAAACATTTGGTTTTAGAATCTGGACATCCATCTCCCATGAGTGCTAATCAAGGGAAATGGTTTGGAAATAAGCATTTTAGTAAAACCAATTCCTATTTAGAATCTAAAGGCCTGAAACCAATAAATTGGTTGAATTTATAAAAATCTAAACCATTAAGAAATTAAGATAATTTAAGGATTAATGAGACTTAATACCTTAATGGTTCAAAATTTCAAATTAAAGGATTAAATTACTTTTTAGCTATATCCTCTAAAACAGCTTTATCAGAATAGTTGGTTATAGTAAGTATAATTTCTTGATTTTTTACTGTTTTTCCTTCAATAACGTATTTTTTACCTTTACCCACAGCGATGTTACTTTGGTCAAAATCTACATCGCCATATTGTAATGTGTTTCTAATATCAGTAGTATCTATCCAAGGTTGGGCTAAAATTTGAGTTGCCTTTGGGGAATAGTTAAAAGGTTTATTTCTCAAATCATTTAAAACGCGGGCATTTGGAAAATAATTGCAACGAGTGTCTTTTCCACTAAACACCATTGAAACAAAGAATAGCCCCATAATAAGCCCTATAAAATAATACGCAAAACGTTGAAAGAATTTCATACACTAATTTTTTGGCAAAGGTAAAGGAAACTTAATTTAAAAAACAATTAAATTAATATCGTTGTCAGATAAACCAAACCAGTCACCAATAGCTTTATTGGTAAGGATTCCGTGGTACATATAAACTCCGTTTTTTAGTCCTTTGTTGCAACGAATAGCTCTTTCGATACCGCCGTCTTCGGCAATTTGCATCAAATAAGGCGTAATAATATTACTGATTGAAAGTGATGCTGTTTTTGAATAACGAGATGGAATGTTGGGAACACAATAATGCACTACATTATTTTTGATAAAAGTTGGTTTCTCGTGAGTGGTTACTTCCGAAGTTTCAAAGCAGCCTCCCGTATCGATGCTAACATCAACAATTACGGCACCTCGTTTCATGTGTTCCACCATTGTTTCGGTTACTACAACAGGACAACGTTCTATTCCACGCATAGCGCCAATAGCTACATCGCAACGTCTCAGTGCTTTTAGCAACGATTTAGGTTGAATTGTAGAAGTGAAAATCCGTTGGTTTAAATTGTTTTGTAAGCGACGTAATTTGGTAATTGAATTGTCAAAAACTTTAACATTGGCACCTAACCCAATCGCCGTTTTGGCAGCAAATTCACCCACTGTTCCAGCCCCTAAAATAACCACATCAGTAGGTGGGACCCCTGTGATATTACCAAACAGTAAGCCTTTTCCAAATTGATTGGTAATCATCAATTCAGCAGCAATAAGAACTGATGCTGTTCCAGCTATTTCACTTAAGGATTTGACTGCTGGATACGTACCATCTTCATCTTTAATGTATTCAAAAGCTAAGGCGGTTATTTTTTTCTTTGCTAAAGCTTCAAAATACTCTTTTTTTCTTGTTTTAATCTGAATAGCCGAAATGACAATGGTATTTTGATTCATCATTTCAATCTCTGATAAACTCGCTGGTTCTACTTTTAGAATCATCGGGCAACCAAATACTCTTTTGGGATCTTGAGTTACTTCGGCTCCTGCATCGGAGTATTCTTTGTCAGAATAACTTGAGCTTTCACCCGCACCAGATTCAATCATGACGCGATGCCCATGACAAGTCAATGAATTCACAGCATCAGGAGTCAAACAAATTCGGCGTTCTTGATGACTGGTTTCTTTTGGGATACCAATAAAAAGTTCGCTTTTTTGTTTGGCTATTTCTAATTTTTCCTCTTGAGGTAATAGCTGTTCTTTAGTGAATGGCGATAATGACATGTGTATTCAAATTAAGAGGTACAATTTACGTATTTTTTTTTACCCTTTTTAATTATTGCGAATTAGTCAGTGTAAGATGGCGTTTTCCATCGTCAATTAACTCAATTGTAATAATAGCGTGTTCTTCTGGAATCAGGTTTGGAATCTTTTCTGCCCATTCGATAAAACACCAATTTCCCGAATAAAAATAATCATCGGCTCCCATATCCAAAGCTTCCATTTCATTCTTTAATCGATAAAAATCAAAATGATAAACTATTTGATTAGTAACTGTTTCGTATTCATTAACTAAAGAAAAGGTTGGACTGCTTGTTGCTTCGGTAACACCGAGTGTTTTACATAATTGTTTAATTAAAGTAGTTTTTCCTACACCCATTTCTCCGTGAAAAAGAATTACTCTGGCAGGTTGTTGAGCAATGATTTGTTGAGCAACCGATTCAAGTTCGTCTATGGTAAATACTATTTCCATTTATCGGGGATTAAAAACCAAAAATGGGACAATCATTTCTTCCAATGAAATACCTCCATGTTGGTACGTATTTTTATAATAACTAACATAATGATTGAAGTTATTGACATACGCCAAAAACAAATCATTTTTTGCAAAAATATAAGAACTACTCATATTGATACTAGGTAACCCTATTTTTTTAGGATCTTTTACTGCATACACCTCTTTGTTTTCATACGATAGACTTCGACCCGTTTTATAACGTAAATTCAAACTCGTATTTTTATCACCCACTACTTTTGAAGGATTTTTAACATTAATAGTGCCATGATCTGTGGTGATAATTAACTTGAATCCCATTTTTTGCGCTTGTTGAATTATGCCTAAAAGTGGTGAGTTTTTAAACCAACTTAAGGTTAGAGAACGGTATGCTTTATCGTCAGGAGCTAATTCTTTAATTACCTCCATTTCAGTTTTAGCATGGGATAACATATCAACAAAATTATAAACTACCGTAACCAAATCATTGTTTTTTAACGATTTGAAATTCTCTACTAATTTACGTCCGCTAGCTAGATTAGTAATTTTGAAATAATCTTGTTTGATATTCAACCCAAGACGTTTTAGCTGCGCACTTAAAAATTCGGCTTCAAACATATTTTTTCCGCCTTCATCGGTATCATTTTTCCAATATTCCGGAAATTGCTTTTCCATTTCTACGGGTAATAAACCAGAGAAAATAGCATTCCGAGCATATTGTGTAGCAGTAGGCAAAATAGCATAGTAAGGCACTTCTTTTTCTAATTTATAATGGTTGCTTACTACGTTTTCCAAGATTTCCCATTGATCATAACGCAAATTATCAATTACAACAAAAAGTACGGGTTTGTCTTTTTTTACAATTTCGGGAACGACTAATTCTTTAAATAAAGTGTGTGATAATACAGGCCGATTGGCTTTGGCTTCAAACCAATTTTCGTAATTGCGTTCTATGAACTTTCCAAATTGAGAATTGGCTTCTGTTTTTTGGGATTCCAAAATAGAACTCATCCCAGCATCGTTGATATTCTCGAGTTGTAATTCCCAAAAAATCAATTTTTTATACAATTCAATCCAATCTTCAAAAGAATTGACAGATGCCATTTCTAAGGTGATTTTCCTAAATTCCTTTTGATAATCTAAGGTTGTTTTTTGAGAAATTAAACGCGAATGGTCTAGATTCTTTTTTAAGCTTAGTAAAATCTGATTGGGGTTTACAGGTTTAATGAGATAATCGGCAATTTTGGAACCAATCGCTTCTTCCATGATGTATTCTTCCTCGCTTTTGGTAATCATAATCATTGGAACAGACGATTTTTTTTCTTTCATTTCTGAAAGCGTTTCTAAACCATTCATACCCGGCATATTTTCGTCAAGAAAGACAATGTCAAAGTTATTGCTTTCAAAAATACCAATAGCGTCCAAGCCATTATTACAAGTAGTTACACTGTAATTTTTCTTTTCTAAAAATAAAATATGAGGCTTTAAAAGGTCTATTTCATCGTCTACCCAAAGGATCTTTATTGTATCTTCCATAGTGCGTTATCTATTACCGAAGGGCAATTTACAGTTTTTAAAACGTTGCTTTGCTAAAATAAATATAATTTTTTGAAATTACTGAAGCTAAAATAGTGACAAACAGAATTTTCCACTACTTAAAAAAAATAATTCGCTTTAACTTGCTTGTCAAGACGAATTTACTACTTTTATACTTTATCAAATTAACTAAAAACTATGAAAACTAAAACAATTAAAAACGCTTTATTAGTGACTGTATTTTCAGTTACAGCGTCTTTTGCACAACATGCTTTTGTAAACACACCTCCTGAGGTTTCGCCAATGCCAATGAAACCAGAAATGACTGAAATTTGGAATCCAGAAGTAAGAGTAATTACTCCAGCTAAAAAAATAGGTGATGCACCTTCGGATGCTATTGTCTTATTTGACGGTAAAAACTTAAACCAATGGGTGAATAAAAAAGACAATAGTAAACCAGCAGGATGGAAAATCGTCAATAATGATTATTTTGAAGTAGTTCCAGATTCAGGGGATATTCAAACTATAATGAAATTTGGAGATTGTCAATTGCACATCGAGTGGAGCGCTCCAGATGAAGTAATTGATGGTGGTCAAATGAGAGGAAATAGCGGTGTGTTTTTGCAAAACCGTTATGAATTACAAGTGTTAGATTCATACAATAATAGAACTTATAGTAATGGACAAGCGGGAAGTATTTACAAAGATCATCCGCCATTAGTAAATGCTATGAAATCTCCATTAGAGTGGAATGTATACGATGTAATTTATACAGCACCTCGTTTCAAAGCGAATGGATTGATTGATGTTCCAGCAAGAATTACCGTTTTTCATAATGGTGTTGTGGTTCAAAACAACACTACTATCAATGGTTTGACATTGTATATGGGATTACATAATTATCCTGAATCTCATGGAGAAGATGTTATCTCACTTCAAGACCATGGTTGCAAAACACAATTCAGAAACATTTGGTTGAGAAGATTATAAAAAACTAAAAGGAGAGCAATGCTCTCCTTTTTTATTAAAATTGATTTTATAATTCATAATCCGTTTTAGAGTCAATACTGAGTTCATCAACATTTTTTTGAGTGCCAATTTCTTTTCCTTTTTTGATAGCTAAAATTAATTCTTGTTCTTTAGTGAGTTGTAAATTTTCATTAGAAGCACTCATCAACGATTTAATTTTTTCTATCAAAGCATGATCTTGAATTTGAGTAATCCAATTAATCAAATGTAGCTTGTCGTTCTGTAATTTTTGATTGTCCATCTCTTTTCTAATTTAGTTCTAAATTCATACCCTCTCTCTAACAAATTTAAGCAAAAAATCGATTCAAAATATAAATCAATTTTCCTTATATTTGTTGCCCTAAAGCACTATAATGTGAGCCAAATCAATAAACTTAAAATATTCAATGATCCTATCTATGGATTCATTACTATTCCTAACGCTTTAATCTACGATTTAATTCAGCATCCTTATTTTCAACGTTTGCGACGCATTTCTCAAATGGGGTTGTCGTATTTAGTCTATCCAGGTGCCAATCACACTCGTTTTCATCATGCTTTAGGTTGTATGCATTTGATGCAAAAAGCCGTAGATGTTTTGAGATTTAAAGGCGTTTCTGTTTCTGAAGAAGAAGAAAATGCTTTGTATATAGCCATATTACTTCATGATATTGGTCATGGACCATTTTCTCATGCTATGGAAAAAAGTATTGTAGAAGATGTGCATCACGAAGCTATCTCATTACTTTTTATGAACCAATTGAACGAAGAATTCAACGGACAATTGAGTTTGGCTATTCAAGTTTTTAAAGGAGAATACCATCGTAAATTCATGTTGCAATTGATTTCAAGTCAGTTGGATATGGATCGTATGGATTATTTAAAACGAGATAGTTTTTATTCGGGAGTAGCAGAAGGGAATGTCAATTCAGAACGTTTGATTCAAATGATGAACGTGGTGGATGATGTTTTGGTTATTGAAGAAAAAGGAATATATTCTGTAGAGAAATTTTTGATGTCACGACGGTTAATGTATTGGCAGGCGTATTTACACAAAACTAGTTTGGTGGCTGAATTAATTTTAACCAAAGTACTGAAACGCGCTAAAGAATTAACATTGAAAGGGGTTCAATTACCCTGTAGTGAGCCGTTGTTGTTTTTTATGCAAAACCGAATTGCTCTTGAAAATTTTGATGCCAACACACTCGATTTATTTTCGCAATTAGACGATTTTGATATTATTAGTGCTTTAAAATCATGGCAGCGACAGGATGATTTTATTTTATCTTCATTGAGTAAAATGATCATCAATCGAGATTTACCAAAGATTAAAGTAGTAACTGATAAATTACTATTGGAAGAAATAATTCCATTACAAGAACGTTTTGCGGCTGAAAACAACATATCGGTTTCAGATACTGGTTATTTTATTTTTAAAGGAAAAATTAAGAATCAAGCGTATAGCAAAGAAGCTGAACCTATTCGAATATTGAAAAAAGACAGAACTATTGAAGATGTAGTAGAAGCGTCAGACCAATTGAATTTGAAATCATTATCAAAATTGGTAACTAAATATTACATTTGCTTTCCAAAACAACTGGTCTAAAAACACTATAATAAAATCTATTTTTTATATTTTTGTCGGAATGAAACAAACAAAGTTATCTTTATTATATACTCAAAACACTTTATTAAGTGTGTTTCATTGTATGCCTACTCCAAAAACAATCCTTTAAAATGAAGTTTACAGCAGAGCAAATAGCGGAAATTTTAGAAGGAGAAGTAGTAGGTAATCCTAACGCCGAAGTTTTTAAATTATCCAAAATAGAAGAGGGACAGGAAGGGTCTTTGACTTTTTTATCCAATCCAAAATACCAAAGTTTCATCTATACGACAAAAGCGTCTGTTACTATTGTAAATAGTACATTTGTACCAGAAGCAGCTTTAACAACAACTTTGATTAAAGTAGAGGACGCTTATAGCGCTTTTACCAAATTATTAGAGTTTTACAATCAAGTTAAATTGAATAAAACTGGAATTGAACCACTTTCATTTATTGACGAAAGTGCTCAATATGGAGTTGATTTGTACTTAGGAAGTTTTAGTTATATCGGTAAAAATGTAGTTTTAGGGAATAATGTTAAAATTTATCCTAATTCATTTGTTGGCGATAATGCTGTGATTGGTGACAATGTAACCATTTTTGCAGGAGGTAAAATTTATTCAGAAACGGTAATTGGAAATAATTGTACCATCCATTCTGGTGCAATCATCGGATCTGACGGTTTTGGGTTTGCGCCTAATGCAGATGGGACGTATAAAAAAATTCCTCAAATAGGTAATGTAGTTATTGAAGATGATGTTGAAATAGGTGCCTGTACCACAATTGATAGAGCTACTATGGGTTCAACAATTATTAGAAAAGGGGTCAAATTAGACAACCAAATTCAAATTGCTCATAATGTTGAAATTGGAGAAAATACCGTAATTGCAGCTCAAACTGGGATTGCAGGTTCTACAAAAATAGGAAAGAATGGAATGATTGGAGGCCAAGTAGGTTTTGCAGGACATATTACGGTGGGAGACAATGTTGGCATTAAAGCCAAATCAGGTATCACTAAAAATGTAAAGGATGGACAAATTATGCAAGGAAGTCTTGCTTTTGGCTACACAGATTTCTCGAAATCGTACGTTCATTTTAAGAATTTACCTAAGATTGTTGCTGAATTAGAAGAGTTAAAAAAAGAAATACTAAACCAAAAAAATAAACACAATGGTTAAACAAAAAACCATCAAAACAGAAATTTCGCTAACAGGAGTTGGATTACACACAGGGAAAGAAGTTACTATGACTTTTAAACCTGCTCCAGTAAATAATGGCTTTACTTTTGTTCGAGTAGATTTGGAAGGACAACCAGTAATTGAGGCTGATGCTAGTTATGTAGTCAATACACAACGCGGAACTAATTTAGAAAAATTAGGAGTTCAGATCCAAACTCCAGAACACGTTTTAGCGGCTTTAACAGGTTGTGATTTAGACAATGTTATTATAGAATTAAATGCGTCTGAGTTACCGATTATGGACGGTTCTTCTAAATATTTTGTGGAAGCAATTGAAAAAGCTGGAGTTGAAGAGCAAGAAGCTAAACGTAATGTTTATGTAGTTAAAGAAGTAATTTCTTTTACTGATGAAGTAACAGGAAGTGAGATTTTAGTAATGCCTAGTGATAGTTATTGTATTACTACCATGGTGGATTTTGGTACTAAAATTTTAGGGACTCAAAATGCCACTATGAAATGCCTTTCTGAATTCAAAGAAGAATTTTCAGACTCAAGGACTTTTAGTTTTTTACACGAATTAGAATCATTATTAAATAACGGACTAATTAAAGGTGGCGATTTGAATAATGCTATTGTATATGTAGATAAAGAGATATCAGCAGCCACAATGGAAAATCTTAAAAAGGCATTTGGAAAAGAGGAATTGACAGTGAAGCCAAATGGGATTTTAGACAATCTTACCTTACACCATCCGAATGAGGCCGCTAGACATAAACTTTTAGATGTTGTTGGTGATTTATCTTTAATTGGAACTAGAATCCAAGGTAAAGTAATTGCAAATAAACCAGGGCATTATGTTAATACTCAGTTTGCTAAAAAACTAGCTAAGATTATAAAAATTGAGCAACGTAATTTTGTTCCAACCTATGATTTACATCAAGAACCATTGATGGATATTCATAAAATTATGGAAACGTTACCTCACAGACCTCCATTTTTGTTGATTGATCGAATTATCGAAATGTCTGAAAATCATGTGGTGGGTATGAAAAATGTAACTATGAATGAAAATTTCTTTGTAGGACATTTTCCAGAAGCACCCGTTATGCCAGGAGTACTAATTGTAGAAGCTATGGCACAAACAGGAGGAGTTTTAGTGTTAAGTACTGTTCCTGATCCAGAAAATTATTTGACCTATTTCATGAAAATGGACAATGTTAAATTCAAACATAAAGTACTTCCTGGAGATACTTTACTATTTAAATGTGACTTAATTACTCCGATAAGAAGAGGGATTTGTCACATGCAAGCCAATGCCTATGCTAATGGTAAATTAGTTGCAGAAGCAGAATTAATGGCGCAAATTGCTAGAAAACAATAAAATTTAGAAAATTCGCAGTAGTTTTACTGCGAATTTTCTAATTAATAGAAATTATAAAACAAAACAGATGAATCAACCGTTAGCATACGTTCATCCTGGCGCAAAAATTGCCAAAAATGTAGTTATAGAACCTTTCACAACCATTCATAATAATGTTGTTATTGGAGATGGAACTTGGATTGGATCTAATGTAACTATTATGGAAGGTGCCAGAATTGGAAAAAATTGTAATATTTTCCCTGGAGCAGTAATTTCAGCTGTACCTCAAGATTTGAAATTTGGTGGCGAAGATTCGTTGGCTATTATTGGAGATAATTGTACCATTAGAGAATGTGTAACTATTAATAGAGGAACAGTTGCTTCTGGACAAACAGTCATTGGGGATAATTGTTTAGTAATGGCTTATGCACATATTGCACACGATTGCGTTGTAGGAAACAATGCCATCATTGTAAATGGCGTTGCTTTGGCAGGACACGTTATTGTAGGTAATTATGCCGTTATTGGAGGACTGGCTGCGGTACATCAATTCATACATATTGGAGATCACGCTATGATTTCTGGAGGTTCATTGGTAAGAAAAGATGTTCCGCCTTTTACAAAAGCAGCCAAAGAACCATTGTCATATGTTGGAATTAATTCTATTGGATTAAGACGAAGAGGGTTTACTACAGAAAAAATTAGAGAAATTCAGGATATTTACCGTATTTTATATCAAAAAAATTACAACACTACTCAAGCTATTGGTATTATTGAGGCTGAAATGGAAGCTACTCCAGAACGTGATGAAATCTTAGATTTTATTCGAAATTCATCAAGAGGTGTCATGAAAGGGTATAGTGGCAATTATTAATAAAATTAGATAAAACAACAAATACAATTTAAAATGGCAAGTACATCAGATATTAGAAACGGATTATGTATCAAATACAATAACGATATTTACAAAATTATTGAATTCCTTCACGTTAAACCAGGTAAAGGACCTGCTTTTGTAAGAACAAAATTAAAATCTTTAACTAACGGAAAAGTATTGGACAATACTTTTTCTGCAGGTCATAAAATTGAAGAAGTTCGTGTAGAAACACATACATTCCAATACTTGTACGCAGAAGGAGATGATTTTCATTTTATGAATAATGAATCTTTTGAGCAAATTACTTTAAATAAAAATGTGTTAGATAATCCAGGATTATTAAAAGAAGGAACTAACGTAATGATTCAAATTAATGCTGAAACAGAAGCACCACTTTCTGTAGATATGCCGGCTTCTATCATTCTAGAAGTTACTTATGCTGAGCCAGGTGTAAAAGGAAATACAGCAACTAATGCTACTAAATCAGCAACCGTGGAAACGGGAGCATCAGTAAACGTACCTTTGTTTATTAACGAAGGAGATAAAATCAAAATTGACACGGCTACAGGTTCATACATGGAACGTGTAAAAGAATAAATGAATTAATTGCAAAAGGTTGATTGTCTCTAGACTATCAACCTTTGTTTTTATATTTAATATATAGTACATGAAATTTTTTAAAAATCAGACTCTAAAAGAAATTGCCGACTTAATTCATTGTAAGTTTGTTGGGGATGCAAATTTTCCTGTTTTGGGGATGAATGAGATTCATGTAGTAGAGCCAGGAGATATTGTCTTTGTAGACCATCCTAAATATTATGATAAAGCATTACAATCCAATGCCACCATTATCTTAATCAATATGGAAGTGGATTGTCCAGAAGGCAAGGCTTTGTTAATCTCGGATGACCCGTTCAGAGATTTTAACACATTGACAAGACATTTTATGCCTTTTCAATCCTCAAATGTATCTATTTCTCCCTCGGCAAAAATTGGTCACGGAACGATAGTTCAACCTAATACTTTCATTGGAAATAATGTGGTTATTGGAAATAATTGTTTAATTCATGCCAATGTAGCCATTTACGATCATACCATAATTGGTGATAATGTGATAATTCACGCAGGAACAGTAATTGGAGGAGATGCTTTTTATTACAAAAAACGTCCGGAAGGATTTGATCAATTGCTTTCAGGAGGAAGAGTGGTTATTGAAAACAATGTTGGGATTGGAGCACTTTGCACTATTGACAAAGGAGTTACAGGAGATACGACTATTGGAGAAGGAAGTAAATTAGACAATCAAGTACATGTGGGACATGATACTGTAATTGGGAAAAAATGTTTAATTGCTTCTCAAACAGGAATTGCAGGATGTGTTATTATTGAAGATGAAGTAACACTTTGGGGACAAGTAGGAACCACTAGCGGAATTACTATCGGTACTAAAGCAGTAGTAATGGGACAAACTGGGGTAACCAAATCTATTGAAGGTGGAAAATCCTATTTTGGAACACCAATAGAAGAATCTAGAGAGAAATTAAAACAATTAGCCAATATTAAAAAAATACCTGAACTATTAAATAAATTGAAATAATGTCTGCAAAAAAATTAGTGCAAAATTTTTATAAATCAGATGCTTTAATCGATGCCGAAGTCATGAAAGATTTTTTGCATCCTGAAATTATTTTAGATTGGAACAGCAGCAAAGGATTTGTTCAAATGAATTTCGATTCTATTCTCAGCTTAGCTAGTGAATTAAGTAAAGCGTATGTTCGTTCTAAGGTTAGAATTAGTCATATTCTTTCTGAAAACGACTTAGTTTCTGTTCGTTATTCCCATTATGTAAAGACTATCGAAAATCCAAGAGAAGAAATGTTTTTAGCAAATTTCATAGTAATTTGGCAACTAAAAGACAATAAATTATATAGAGGCTATCAAATGAGCCAAATTTCTTAATTTATTTTCAATTAAAAAGTTCAAAAATAATTTCAAAACCTTACTTTTGCATAACAATTTTTAAAATCACATAAAAAATATATCATGAGTGTTTTAGTTAATAAAAATTCCAAAATAATTGTTCAAGGATTTACAGGAAGTGAAGGAACGTTTCACGCTTCTCAAATGATTGAATATGGTACAAATGTTGTAGGTGGTGTAACTCCAGGAAAAGGAGGAACTACACATTTAGATCGTCCTGTTTTTAACACAGTAAAAGATGCTGTTGAACAAGCAGGTGCTGATACTTCAATCATTTTTGTACCACCAGCTTTTGCAGCTGATGCAATTATGGAAGCAGCTGATGCTGGAATCAAAGTAATCATTGCTATTACAGAAGGAATTCCTGTGGCAGATATGATTAAAGCTAATAGCTATGTTAAAGACAGAAACGCACGATTAATTGGACCTAACTGTCCAGGTGTTATCACTGCAGGTGAAGCTAAAGTGGGTATTATGCCAGGTTTTGTTTTCAAAAAAGGAACTGTAGGTATTGTTTCTAAATCAGGAACTTTAACATATGAAGCCGCTGACCAAGTAGCGAAACAAGGATTAGGAATTACTACTGCTATCGGAATTGGTGGAGATCCAATCATTGGAACAACAACTAAAGAAGCAGTTGAATTATTAATGAACGATCCTGAAACTAATTGTATTGTTATGATTGGTGAAATTGGTGGTCAATTAGAAGCAGATGCAGCTAAATGGATTAAAGCTGATGGTAATCGTAAACCAGTAATTGGATTTATTGCAGGAGTTACCGCTCCAGCAGGACGTACAATGGGTCACGCAGGTGCAATCGTAGGAGGTTCTGATGATACCGCTGAAGCTAAAAAACAAATTATGAGAGAAAACGGAATTCACGTAGTTGACTCTCCAGCAGAAATTGGTAAAAAAGTAAAAGAAGTTTTAGGTTAGTCCTAAATTCATTATAGAATCAAAAATACCTCACGGTTTCGTGGGGTATTTTGTTTAATAAATACAGTAATAAGAATGTACAAAGAATTAAAAAAGTTTAAAGTAACTAAAAGTTTTACTTTTGGTCAAGAAGATAGTCTAGAGGAAGTGTGTAATGCTTCTGAAAGTGCCAGTGGGGTTTTCTTGGTCTATGCCCTTCAAGGTGATGAGAAAGAATTAATTATGGTAGGTTCTACAGGAACTGTTCAAAATGATGGTACATTGAAAAGTAAGAATGGCGGTTTGTATGACAAAATTGTAAATGGTCATCAATTTGCTAAAACAGGAAGGAAATATTCTTGGCCAGCTCAAATGAAATTAGAAAATATTGAACGCTTAGAAGTAACTTGGTATGATACTTTTAATGATAAAGTAAAAGTGATTCCTACTTTTATAGAAGGTCAAGTTTTACAAAATTTCTTAGATGAAAATGGTCGTTTACCAAGATGGAATGTAGCATTTTAATTTCTTGACTATATCGAATAAAAAAGCGCCAATTAGGCGCTTTTTTTATTGTTTGAACGGATTAGACCATTTAGGGTCGATATAAACATTCGTTCCTGTTAAAGTTTTTATAAATGCAGTTACTGCGTTTACTTCTGCAGCAGTAATATTTAATTGTTGTCCAAAACCATTTGGTACTAACCTTGGGTCTAAATTAGTATTTCTAGGAGCAATAGTAATGGTACCATAATGGCCTATTACATTTTGTAAAGTAGTAAATCCTCCTGTGTGCATCATGGGACCATTAGGAACTCCATTGGCATTTAATAAATCTCTTAAAGAAGGAGCTTTAGTATTAGTGATGTCAATCCCCGTACCATTTAATACACCTATAATTCCATTGTTTTTGGTATTGGGATCGATATCAAATTCAGGTGGCGCGTGACATCCTGCACAACCAAAACCTCCTGAAGTTCGAACTCCAGAAGCATCAAAAATAGGTGGTGTTAAAAACAAATTTTTTCCTTGATTCTCTTGAGTAGTAAAATTAGGAAAAGCTTGATTGTCGTTTTGTACTAAACCTCTTCCAGCATCGTATTTGGAATCAAAAGATTGAATACTTCTTATAAATTGGGCTAAAGCCAATTGCAATTTATTTTCGGTTATTTCTTCCGAGCCATACACGTATTTAAATAGCTCTTTGTAATATCCAATTCCTTGTAATTTTGCAATTAGAGTCGTAATAGAACCGTCACCACTTGTACCACTAAATCCCATTTCAATATGATTTTTGATTGGTTCAGAAGTTTGCACTTCTAAAGTAGTTGCTCTTTCATCCCAAAAGAATTTAGTCTCATTTGAAAATCTAGAATTGATTAATCGCATAGTATGTCGAGTAGTGGTACCATTTACTCCAGTGCTTGCCACTGTATTATCTCCAAAAGCATTGGACTGGATATGACAAGATGCGCAAGAAATAGTAGTGTTAGAAGATAAATTTTTATCATAAAACAATACTCTTCCCAAAGTAGCTCCTTTATCTGTTATTGGATTACCAGACGAATTGTCCTTTGTTATATAAGCAGGTTTGGATTGATTAGCATAATTACTTAAATTATTGAGATCAATTTTTCCAGTAAACGTTGCTACAACATTAGGATAAGTATCTGTTGAAATACTTTCACTTGTATTGCTACAAGAAAAGATAATCATACTACTTCCTAAAAATAAAAGAGATGTTAATTTTTTCATAGATTTGGGTTTGTTAAGATTTGAGATTGAAATATAACGTAAATAAATTGTAATTAGTATTCGGTAGAAATGAAACTTAAATAAATCATTATAATTTGATATAGTATATTTTTATTCCAGAATAGTTTAACTTTTAAATTCAATTTGCACTTTTTTTCAATCCACAATTATTCCTATATTTGATGTCTGATAGTTGTTACCGATGTTGAAGGATAATATTCTATCAAGACAAATTTGAATTAAAATACTATTTAGTTGTATACTATGAAATTACTAGAAGGAAAAGTAGCCATCATTACTGGCGCAAGCCGTGGAATCGGTAAAGGAGTGGCTGAAGTGTTTGCTCAGCATGGTGCTAATATTGCGTTTACTTACAGTTCATCTGTAGAATCTGCTTTGGCATTAGAAAATGAATTGAATGCGATGGGAATTAAAGCCAAAGGGTATCAATCGAATGCAGCTGATTTCAACGAAGCACAAGCTTTTGTAGACGCCGTTATTGAAGAATTTGGCACCGCTGATATCTTAATCAATAATGCTGGAATTACAAAAGATAATTTGTTGATGCGTATGTCAGAAGCCGATTATGATCAAGTAATTGATGTGAATTTGAAATCGGTTTTCAATATGACTAAAGCAATTCAAAAAACATTCTTGAAACAACGTTCTGGATCTATCATCAATATGAGTAGTGTAGTAGGAGTGAAGGGAAATGCTGGTCAAGCCAATTATGCAGCGTCTAAGGCAGGAGTTATCGGTTTTACTAAATCTATTGCTTTGGAATTAGGATCAAGAAATATTCGTTGTAATGCTATTGCTCCTGGTTTCATCGAAACTGAAATGACGGCTAAATTAAGCCCAGAAGTAGTGCAAGGATGGAGAGACGGAATCCCGTTGAAACGTGGAGGAACTACTGACGATGTAGCTAATGCTTGTCTTTTCTTTGCTTCAGATATGAGTGCTTTCGTAACCGGTCAAGTACTTAACGTTTGTGGTGGAATGCTAACCTAATCGGTTGCTAATAGTTTGATTAATATTCAAACTGCAATTTTTAAATAAAATGGACACCAACACAATCTTATTACTGATTCTTTCTGTTTTGATTGCTGCTGGTTTAGCCTTTTTTCAATATGTATACAAAGCCAAAAATAAATTCAGATTGAATTTGTTTTTGGCTTTTTTACGTTTTTTATCTTTTTTAGGAATTTTTATTTTGTTAATTAATCCTACGATTACGAAAAACACGCTAGAAGTAGAAAAAACACCTTTAGTGGTAGTAATGGATAATTCAAGTTCTATTCCTTTTTTTAATTCTAATGAAGAGGCTAAAGAAAGTTACCAAAAATTAGTTAATAATACTGAATTGCAAGAGAAATTTAGCATTCAATCGTATCAATTTGATACTGATTTACAACTATCAAACACGTTTAATTTTAAGGGTAAACAAACCAACCTAGATGTGGTTGCGCAAGGTTTACAAAATATGTTCAAGCACAAAACCTTTCCTACCATCATTTTAACCGATGGAAATCAAACTTCTGGGAATGATTACGAATATAGTTTTGATACTGCAAACAAAGTATATCCTATTGTTCTAGGGGATACGACAAAAGTCCTTGATTTAAAAATCAATCAGATCAATGTCAATAAATATGCTTTTTACAAAAATAAATTTCCTATTGAAGTATTTGTTCAGTATTCAGGAAACAAAAATGTAGCTGCTAACTTCAGTATTCAACAAGGAAAAACAACAATTTTTCAACAAGTTCTTTCTTTTTCACCAGCCAAGAAAACGGTTATTATTAATTTGGTATTACCGGCAAATAAAATTGGATTACAGTTGTGTCAAGCTATTCTTTCATCTTCGGAAAAAGAAAAAAATCAATTTAACAATATTAAAAAATTTGCTGTTGAAGTAATTGACCAAAAGACTACTATTGCTTTAGTTTCAGCAATTAACCATCCGGACATTGGTGCTTTAAAACGCGCTATTGAATCTAATGTACAACGTAAAGTTACTTTGGTTAAGACTAATGATATCAATGAATTAAAAAAACATAATATTGTTATCTTATACCAACCTAATTCTAGTTTTAAAGCTGCTTTTGATACGTTAAAATCAGCAAATATCAATTCTTTTATTATTACAGGAACTTCAACTGATTTTACATTTTTGAACCAACAACAAAATAATTTACAGTTCAAAATGGGAAACCAAACCGAAGATTATTTTGCAGAATTTAATGCGCAATTTAACTTATTTGCAATAAACAATATGGGATTTGAATCTTTTCCTCCCTTGCAAAATAGTTTTGGAACCATTAGCCTTAAAGGAAATGTTTCTGTCTTACTTTCTTCAAAAATTAGAAATATCAATACACAATCGCCTTTGCTCGCTTTTGCAGATAATCAAGGGAAACGAACTGCTTTTCTTTTAGGTGAAAATAGCTGGAAATGGCGTTCGCAAAACTTTATAGACAATCAGTCTTTTGAAAAATACGATATTTTTATAGATAAGATTATTCAGTATTTAGCTTCTAATACAGTTAAGAAATCATTAGTAGTTGAACACCAGTTGTTTTATAATTCAGGCGATAAAATAGAAATTAGCGCCCAGTATTTTAATAAAAATTACGAATTTGACGAGAAAGCAAAACTGAGTATTACTATTGAAAATACACAAACTAAAATGGTTAAAAATTATGATTTACTAAAAGGAAATAATTCATATAAAGTCAATCTTGACGGACTTCCGGCAGGAAAATATAATTTTAAAATTACCGAATTAAACTCTAAAGAACGTTATTTAAGTCGTTTTGAGATCTTAGATTTTGATATCGAAAAGCAATTTGTAAATCCCAATTTTGAGAAATTAACTCAATTGGCAACTCATACAAATGGGAAAGTATATTTACCCAATCAAGTTGACGATTTGACACAAGAACTTTTGAAAAATAAAGAGTACCAAGCGTTACAAAAAAATGTAATCAAAAATACTCCCTTGATTGATTGGATTTGGTTATTAGTTATTATAGCTTCTATACTTGCCATAGAGTGGTTTGTTAGGAAATATAATGGCTTGTTATAATATACGTTTCTATTTTTTATGAATATATTTACACTCTAAATTCACTATTATGAAATTAAAATCTGTTAGAACAATTGTACTTTCTCTTGCTATTGCTAGTGTAACTTTTATAGCCATTTCATGGGGACCATTTGGTCACGAACACATCAATAAAGCTGCCGTATTAGCACTTCCAGAACCCGTACGTACTTTTTTTTATAATCATATCGATTTTGTGACTCAAGAATCAACAGTGCCTGATTTGAGAAAATATACTTTGCGAGACAATGCAGAAAAACCGCGTCACTATATTGATTTAGAAAATTATGGTAATGCGGATACTATTCCTAGAACTTTTGAATTAGCTAAAAAGAAATACGACGAAAAATTCTTATCCAGTAATGGAATTTTACCATGGTACATCCAAGATGTAATGGTAAAATTAACCAAAGCATTTAAAGATAAACGTAAAACCGAAATCTTATTTTTGGCAGCTGATTTAGGCCATTACATTGGAGATGCCCACATGCCTTTGCATACTGCTGTAAATCATGATGGTTTATTGACTAATCAAAAAGGAATTCATGCTTTATGGGAAGCACGTATTCCTGAAATGTTTGGAAAAGACTATAATTTTCATACTGAAGAAGCTAAATACATTACCAATATAGAGACAACAACTTGGTCTATCATCAATGATTCTCATAGTTTAATAGCACCTTTGTTATTAGCAGATAAAAATTTAAGAGAAGCTATTGGAGTTGATAAACTGTACAATTTAGATGCAAAAGGAACCATTGCAAAAAATAAATTTAACGATTTAATTCACACTGATGACTATGTTAAAAGATACAACCAAGCCTTGGATGGAATGGTAGAAAAGCAATTGCGAAAAGCAATTGTAATGACATCTAGTTATTGGTACACTGCTTGGGTAAACGCTGGAAAACCTGATTTATCCAGTTTAGATACTCCAGATCAAACGGAACGCAATAAAGAAAACTTAAAAGCTGATTTAAAGCTTTGGAACCAAGGAAAGTTATTTGGTTTGGAAAGTGAAAAAGATTTCGATTAAACATTAAAAAGGTGCGATTTAAATCGCACCTTTTTAATTTAGTTTTTTTGGTATTTCTTTTTCTTCAACATATCTGAAGCGGTTTGATAATATGAAATAGTTTCTTTAACTAAGTCGCTTCTTTCTTTTTTCAATAAGACTTGGTCATAATAGAGTTGGAATTCCGGGGCCATTTTTTGGTCTGGTTTTAAACTCAATTGGAATTGTTTTACTTCTTGTTTGGGCGAAATAATCGTCAACACATTGTCTTTTATTAAACCTAAATCTTGGTATGTAGCAATCAAAGCCCTTGGTTTATAATCTGATTGGAGTACGTCTTGTCCGTAGAATTTACTTTGGTAGTTGAAGTTTAATAGTCCCATCACCGTTGGCATTAGGTCAATTTGAGACATCAACTGGTTGTATTTTTGAGGTGTAATAAATCCAGGACTATAGACTAAAGCTGGAATTCTGTACTTGTCTAATGGAAGTTCTGTTTTTCCAGCACTAGAGGCGCAATGATCCGCTACAATTACGAAAACCGTATTCTTGAACCAAGGCTGTTTTTTTGCCATTTCAAAAAATTGTCTCAAAGCATAATCAGTATATTTAACTCCGCCATCTCTAGACTTGGCATCGCCTGGAATATCGATTTTATTGTTTGGATAAGTAAAAGGTCTATGATTACTTACTGTCATCCAATGATTAAAGAAAGGCTTGCCTGATTGTGCTTCGGCATTCATAACTTGAATAGCTTTGTTTGCCATATCTTCATCGCAAACTCCCCAAACATTAGCAAAGGTAATTTCGTTTGGACTTAATGATTTTTTATCGACAATAGCATATCCATTTCCAGAGAAGAAGTCCTCCATATTGTCAAAGAAAGCATCGCCACCGTACAAGTATTTTACATCATATCCTTTTTGCTGGAAAACACTTCCTGTGGAAAATTTATTCTTATTGTCTTTTCGTTTCACCACACTTTCACCCGCCGTAGGAGGAAAGCAAAGTGTTACCGCTTCTAGTCCACGAACGGTTCGGTTTCCAACGGCATACAAATTAGTAAATTGTAAACTTTGGTTAGCCAACTCATCTAAAAACGGAGTGATATTATTTTCGTTTCCGTAGGCTTTCATAAAATCAGCACTGTAGCTTTCGATAGTAATTAAAACTACATTTTTATGATTTTCTTGACCCTTTCCAATAATTTGTCTAGATGTTGATTGGTCAGTAATACCAGGTATTTGCTCTTTCAAAGTAGCATACGCTTCTTGACTTGGCATCGTTTTGTAAAACTTAAAGTAATCCAATTCGCTATGAATGAATGCTAAATAGAATTTATAAATTCCGTTAGATTGTAATTCATTGGTAAAGATGTTTTGAGAATTTTCTTTGGCTGCCAAATAAGGAATTGTAGCCAATGAAAGAGCTAACATAACCAAATACAATCCTGAAATTTTTATTTTTTCGGCAAAAGAAGGAATGGATTCGATGTAGTTTTTAGAACGCTTTACAATAAAATAGGTAATCGTTCCTGATACTAAAAACAGTGTTGTAAAGATTGGAATAACAGGATAAGACTGCATGATATTTCCAATCACTTCATTGGTGTAAACCAAATAATTTACGGCAATAAAATTGTATTTTACTCCAAATTCATTCCAAAAGAAAAATTCACTAATCGCATTTTGAAGAATCAAAGTGACAAAAAGAAAAATAACAAATGAAAACAACCAAAAACGAATGGTATTTCTGTATTTTGGGAGAAATAGCAACAATCCAAAAAGAAGTGTTTTTACACCAATAAATGCCATTCCTATTTCAGGTAAAGCACCTCCGTATTCATTCAAAATGGTATTTCCAAATGCAACATACAAGAACAAACTAACTAGTAGTCCAAAAACAATATACCCTGTAGGTTTTAGGTATTTTGAATTGGATATAAAAATCAAATACAACCACAAAAAACCACTTAATACCGTGAAAACTAAACTATCTGAAATAATTCCTAGAGTAAAAATTTTAATTGTATCAATCCAAGAAAAAGTTGCTTGAGTAATAGGATGAAATAATAATACAACTCTCAAAATAATACTTACAATGATATAAAATAAAGTAAGAGTATAAAAAGGAGATAATTTTTTTAGTATAGACATAGTGTGGATGTATTTTTGCAAAAATAAGCATTTTGAAACAATTAATGATTGATTCTTAACGAGGCAATAATTGAATAGATTTAAAGTTATTTATGAATCAAACTTAATTTTAACTTAAAAATAGGTAGTTAGCAATTATTTTAATTTCAAATTCATTTACATTTACGTTCACTTTCAATACGATTCTACACATGAAAAAAATACTATTATTCCTTTTCTTACTTACCACTACGTTAGGTTTTTCTCAAAACTGGAAAACTAATTTTGAAGAAGCAAAATCAGTAGCTTCTGCTGATAATAAAAATATCCTATTGGTTTTTTCTGGCTCTGATTGGTGTGGTCCTTGTATCAAATTAGATAAATACATTTGGCAATCGGATGCGTTTAAAAAAGAAAGTGCTAAAAAATGGGTTTTAGTTCGTGCTGACTTCCCTAAAAAGAAAGCCAACCAACTTTCAGACGAGTTAACTTCTACAAACAAAATTTTAGCTGAAAAATACAATAAAGAAGGTAATTTCCCTCTGGTTGTTTTATTAGATAGTAATGGAAAAGTGATTGGTAAAACAGGCTATGCTAATGTAGAACCTGAAGATTACATCGCAATTTTACATTCGTTAGAAAAGAAATAATAAATGAAAAAAATACTTCTCTTCTTTATTTTAGTTTCTATTTCCTCTTTTGGACAAATTATCCATAAGAGGAAATTGATATTACTTACTAGTCCTTTTGAAATGACTGTGGTGGCTAAAGATACTGTGGAAGCGAATCAATATATTGACTTGGCTATTGCCGAAGTAAAACGAGTTGAAAATTTAGTGTCTGATTGGAAACCAGAAACCCAAATTTCTCATGTAAATCAGAATGCTGGAATCCAGCCTGTAAAAGTAGATGATGAAGTATTTCAATTGGTAAAACGCTCCATTAAAATCTCCAAGTTAACTGATGGTGCTTTTGATATTTCGTATGCATCGATGGATAAAATATGGAAATTTGATGGCTCAATGAGAGAGATGCCTACTCCAGAAGCAATCAAAAAATCAGTTGAAAAAGTAGGTTACCAAAAAATCATTCTAGATGAGAAAGAAAAAACCATCTTTTTAAGAGACAAAGGAATGAAGTTAGGCCTTGGCGGAATCGCTCAGAGTTTTATTGCCGATAATATTCGAGATTTATTGAAAAGTAAGGGTTGCACCTCTGGAATCGCGAATGTTTCGGGAGATATTGCAGCCTGGGGAAAACAACCTGACGGTAAACCGTGGACTATTGGGATCATCAATCCAATGAATAAGAATAAAATTTTTGCTACTTTTCCATTAATAGATAGTTCGGTTGAAACATCTGGAACGTATGAGAAATATGTCGTTTTTGACGGAGTGAGATACAGTCATATCATCAATCCTAAAACAGGTTATCCAGCACAAGGAATTGTCAGCGTGACTGTATTTGCTAAACAGACTGAAATTGCGGATGGATTAGCTAAAGGAGTTTTTCTTTTTGGAGTAGAAGCAGGCTTAAATTTGGTTAATCAACTCAAAGGTATTGAGTGTATTATAGTAGATAGTAAAGGCAAAATATATTCTTCAAAAGGAATCGATATAAAAAAAATGAGTTTAAATTAATTAAAAAACGACCCTATATATGAAACAGAAATTAGTGTTACTGTTTTTCATTCTAATACTATTACAATCGTGTAATACTGTTAAAGAATATGAAAAACAAAAAATAAATGATCCTGATATGAAGCTTTCGGCTAGAACCAATGAAAAATTTGAAAACACTTTTCAAGTTTATCGTGAAGGTGCAGCAGGAGCTAATGGAGGAAAATCAGGTGGGGGTTGCGGTTGTAATTAATTTAATATTGAATGAAAAAAATAATAATTATAGTAAGTTTAGTAGTTAGTTCTCTATCTATTGCTCAGAAGAAAGATTCCACTGCTGTATTCAAAAAACGTGTGCTTGAAACTACTGAAATAGATTTCATTTCTAGTTATTACAATCAAGATGGCTCTCATGCTGCCGTATCTGGTGGAATTGGAACCGAAAAATTATCTGATTTTGCTTCCAATATCATTATAGCGGCACCGCTAAACGATGATGATGTATTGACTTTTGATGTAGGAATTTCAGCTTACACTTCAGCTTCATCAAGTAACGTAAATCCGTTTAATTCACATACCACTTCAACCTATACTTCGACTGGAGCATCAGGTAGAGGAGGATCTGTCTCTACTTCAAGCTCTCCACCAGATGGAACGCCATGGCAATCTTCTACTGGGGCATCAGGACAAGGTGCTTTGTATGCATTAAATGCTAATTATAGTCACAGTTCAGATGATCGGAATTTTATGTGGAATAGTGACGTTTCTCTTTCTACTGAGTTTAATTACAATTCTTTCGGATTTGGAGGAGGAATTACAAAATTATTCAATGATAAAAATTCAGAAATCTCTGTTAAGTCTAATATTTACTTAGATAATTGGAAAATAATTTATCCAACAGAATTACACCAATATGAAACTTATGGTGCTAGTTTCTTGACCTCTGGATATTTTACAGGTGTTACTGTTTTGGATCAAAATGGAGTTGCATCAAGAGCCTATCTACCTAACACTTTTAAACCATGGACATCAACGGCTAGGAATTCGTACTCTGCTTCAGTAAGTTTTAGTCAAGTGGTGAGTACCAAATCGCAGTTCTCTGTTTTCTTTGATGTTTTACAACAGCAAGGACAACTTTCGACACCTTATCAAAGAGTTTATTTTGCTGACAAAGCCAATTATTATATAGGACAAGCCAGATATATTCCCGTATACACTAGTGCATCAAATGCCGCGGTATATCAATTAGCGGATGATATTGAAAGAATGCCCAATAGTCGATTCAAATTGCCTTTAGGATTGCGTTGGAATTATTACATTAATGAAAAATTGACCATGAGAACGTATTATCGTTATTATTGGGACAATTGGGGTATGCGTTCTCAGACAGCTAGTTTAGAAATTCCTTTTAAAATTTCAGATAGTTTTACAGTGTATCCAATGTATCGTTACTACGTTCAAAACGCAGTGAAATATTTTGCTCCGTATGAAACACATTTATCAACGGAACAGTACTATACATCGGACTATGATTTGTCTCCTTTTACTGCAAATCAATACGGTTTTGGGTTTAATTATACCGATATTTTTGAATCCACTACCTTTTTTGGATTAGGAATTAAAAATGTTGATTTTAGATTCAATCACTATTCTAGAACCGATGGTTTAAGTGCTAATATTGCAACTTTCGGAATTAAATTTGTAGCACCTTAATTCTAATCAATAATGCGCATACTATTAGTAGAAGACGAAGCTGGAATTGTTCAATTCTTACAACAAGGATTGGAAGAAGAAGGCTATACTATTACTACTGCATCTGATGGTGAATTGGGTTTACTATTACTTTTAAATGAAGATTTTGATTTGGTTTTATTGGATTGGATGTTACCAAAAATAACAGGATTAGAAATTTGCAAAAGCTTTCGGGAGTTAGATAAAACAACACCTGTCATTTTTTTGACCGCTAAAGACACCGTTCAAGAAACTATTGAGGGGCTTCAAGCAGGAGCTAATGATTACATCAAAAAGCCATTTAGTTTTGACGAATTGGTCGAAAGAATTAAAATTCATTTTCGAAATAGTGAAGCAACTCAAATTTTATCTTTAGGTCCAATTGAAATTAACCTGAATAAACACCTCGTATCGTCTTATAAAAGTGAGGTGACTCTAACGCATCGTGAATTTGAATTATTACATTATTTAGTTAAAAACAAAGGTAAAGTTTGCACCCGAACTCAAATAATAGAAGATGTTTGGAATATCCATTTTGATTACGATACAGGAGTAATTGATGTTTTTATGAACTCCATCCGTAAAAAACTAAACCTTAAAAAAGAAGACGATTACATCAAGACCATTCGTGGGGTAGGTTATATCGCTAACGACTAGTACATGCAACAGCTTTCCTTTAGAAATAGAATTGCTTCACATTATATCATCACTACTGCATTACTAATTTGCGCAGTGTTTTGTATGATTTATGCTATTGTTAGCTTTAGCGTTTATAATCATGTTAAAGATGATATTAATTCAGAAGTTGAAAAACATTTAGAAGAAATTGAAATTGAAAACAGTCAGTTTCATTTGATTAATAAAGAAGAATGGAGAGAAAAAGAACATAATACCATTGATGTAAATCCAGTTTTTATTCAATTTATCGATCAAAATAAAAAAGTAAAAGAAAAATCACCAAATCTAAAAAACGGCACATTACAATTTAATTCTAATGCTGTTGCATACCAATTATACGATTCAAAATTAGCCCATAAATTAATTCGTCAAGCACAAGCTCCAATTCGTGAGAATGGTAAAATTATAGGTTATTTGATTGTTGCTATGTCTTTGGAAGCACCTAACATGTTACTACATGATTTGTCAGAAGTACTATTGATTTCGTATCCTATTATATTATTAGTTTTGTTCCTAATAGCTCGTTTAATTGCAGGAAGAAGTATCAAACCTATTAGCTCTATCATGACTACCTCCAATGCAATTACAAAGGATAATTTGAAGTCACGAATTTCTTTGCCAAAAACAAAAGACGAATTGTATGTTTTATCTAAAACTATCAATAATTTATTGGATAGATTAGAAACTGCTATTGAGCGTGAAAAACAATTTACCTCTGATGCATCACATGAATTACGAACTCCTTTAACAGTGATAAAGGGAACATTGGAAGTTTTGATTAGAAAGCCTAGGGCTACTCAAGAATATGAAGATAAAATCAATTTTTGTGTCACTGAAGTAAATCGATTAAATCATTTAGTAGACCAATTGTTATTATTGGCTCGCTATGAAGATGATAAACAATCTTTGAAAATAGACTCCGTTTATTTAAACGGATTGATTCAAGATGCTATCACTAGGCAATCAATGCTAATTGAATCAAAAGAAATCCAAATAAATAATCTGTTTGCAAATGACTTTTATTGTCACTCAGATAATCATTTGATGTCTATAATTATCAATAATTTAATTTCGAATGCCGTTAAATATTCTAACAGAAATGGGGTTATTAATATTCAATTGAATCAAATAGACAATCAAATAGAATGTATCATTTCAGACTCAGGAATAGGTATTCTAGAAACTGATTTAGAAAAAATATTTCATCCATTCTTTCGCTCTAATGTTGTGAACCAACCAGAAATTAGAGGAATTGGTCTTGGGTTATCTATAGTGCAGCGTTTGTGTTTGTTACTTTCAATTGATTTAAAAATTACCAGTAAAAAAGACATTGGCACTACCGTTTTTTTAGTTTTTGAAATCAATTCTTAATAAATACTTAAGGATAACTTAAGTTATCCTTAAGTATTTATTAAGTTAAAACTTATATTTGTATCTTACCTTTGTAAGTATAAAATAAGATCGAAAAATGCTTGAAAAAATTATTGCTTTTAGCTTAAAAAACAAACTCATTATTTTATTGTTTACTCTTGGAATATTTGGCTTTGGGGTATTTTCTATATTCCAAATTTCAATTGGAGCCGTTCCTGATGTAACTAATAATCAAGTTCAAGTTATTACAACTTCTCGCAATCTTTCCACACAAGATATTGAACAATTCATCACCTATCCTGTAGAGATCGAAATGGCCAATTTACCTGGTGTTAAAGAAATTCGTTCGATTTCAAAATTTGGATTATCAGTGGTGACGATTGTTTTTGAAGACAATTTAGGCACTTATTTACCCAGACAATTAATTGCCGAAAAAATAAAATCAGCCTCTGAGAAAATTCCGGAAGGTTTTGGAAAACCTGAAATGGGTCCTATTACTACTGGTTTAGGTGAAATTTACCAATATACACTAGAAGTTAAACCCGAATTCAAGCATAATTATACTGTGTCTGATTTAAGAACCATTCAAGATTGGGTAGTAAAGCGACAATTATCTGGAATTAAAGGGGTGGTAGAAATCAATACTTGGGGAGGTTATTTAAAACAATATGAAATTGCGATTAGTCCAGCTAGTCTAAAAGCAATGAATATTAGTATGACAGAGATTTATACTGCTTTAGAAAAAAATAATAGTATAGCTGGTGGCGCTTATATCGAAAAAGTAAACCAAAGTTATTTCATTCGTGGAGAAGGAAAGGTAAAATCTTTGGAAGATATTGAAAATATTGTCGTGAAGAATACCAATGGAATGCCTATTTATATTAAAAATATTGCAGCAGTAAACTTTGGTCATGCGAACCGATTTGGCGCCATTACGGGGAATGGAGAAGGAGAGAAGGTGTTAGGACAAGTAATGATGTTAAAAGGAGGCAACTCCAAACAAGTCATTACGGACGTTAAAAATCGAGTAGCCGAAATCCAAAAGCATTTGCCAGAAGGAGTTTATATCAACGGATTTTTAGAACGAAGTGAATTAGTTGGTAAAACTACTTTTACAGTAGCTGAAAACCTTATTTTAGGCTGTCTTATTGTAATTTTTGTAGTGGTTTTATTATTAGGAAACTGGCGTTCTGGTTTAGTGGTGGCATCCGTTATTCCACTATGTTTATTATTTGCCATTTCCTTTATGAATATTTTTGGCATTGACGCCAATTTAATGAGTTTGGGAGCCATTGACTTCGGAATTATCATTGATGGAGCTGTAATTATTGTAGAATTTATTGCATTTCAAATCGCACACAAGTCGGCTCATTTGGCTTTACTTCCAAAAGAAGAACAGCAGATAGAAATTGACCAAATCACCTTTAAAAGTGCTTCTAAAATGATGAATTCGGCTGTTTTTGGCCAATTGATTATTCTTATTGTTTTTATTCCAATTTTATCGTTATCTGGAATTGAAGGTAAAATGTTCAAGCCCATGGCAATGACTTTTAGTTTTGCTTTGCTTGGCGCAATGTTATTCTGCTTTACCTATGTACCGGTGGTTTCCTCTTTATTTTTAAAACCAAAGGAAGAAAATCCAAATTCATTTTCGCATAAACTGATTCAAAAACTAAATTCATGGTATGTACCTATAATTACGTGGGCTTTGGCCAATACTAAAAAAGTCTTGTACGGTGCTTTTGGGCTTTTGGTTTTTGCAATTGTATTATTCAGTACTATGGGAGGCGAATTTATCCCAACATTAGACGAAGGAGATTTTGTAATTCAACCTGTTTTGAAAACAGGAACTTCTTTGACAAAAACAATTGCTACTACGACTAAAATTGAAAAAATAATCTTGAAAAATTTCCCCGAAGTAAATCAAGTTGTAAGTAGGATAGGGGCTGCCGAAGTTCCAACCGACCCAATGTCTATGGAAGAAAGTGATGTCATTGTAAAATTAAAACCAAAATCAGAATGGGTTTCGGCTGCAACCAAAGACGAATTAGCCGATAAAATCAAATTGGCATTAGAAACCCAAATTCCTAATATGGAAATTGAATTTACACAACCCATCGAAATGCGTTTTAACGAATTAGTTTCAGGGACACGTTCGGATGTAGCAGTAAAAATATTTGGAGAAAACCTAGATGTTTTGGCACAAAAAGCACACGAAATTGAGAAAGCTATCAAAAACGTAGAAGGAGCATCGGACATTATTATCGAAAAAACAGAAGGTTTACCACAAATGTTTGTACAATACGATCGTTCTAAAATTGCACGTTATGGATTGAATATTACTGATTTGAATGATATGATTGCCTTAAGTTTTGCAGGAAAAACAGTGGGTAATGTATTTGAAGGAGAAAAACGTTTTGATATGGTAGTGCGCTTAAATGAAGGTAATCGTCATGATATTGAAGATTTAAAAAACTTATATGTTTCAACTCCTAATGGCCAACAAATACCGTTAAGTGAATTAGCAACTATTGAATATACTAAAGGACCTGCTAAAATTTCAAGAGACAATACCAATCGTAGAATTGTAGTAGGAATTAATGTAAGAAATCGCGATTTACAAAGTGTGGTAACCGATATTCAAAAGATAGTCAATACTAAAATTCAACTTCCTGCAGGCTATTATGTGAAATATGGAGGTCAATTTGAAAATCTTCAAAGTGCCAAAGCTCGTTTATTAATTGCAGTACCAATTGCCTTGTTTTTAATTTTTATTCTATTGTATTTTGCTTTCGGCTCTATTAAAGAAGCTTTAATGGTATATTCGGCAATACCACTTTCTGCAGTGGGTGGTATCTTGTTTTTATGGATACGAGATTTACCTTTTAGTATTTCGGCAGGTGTTGGATTTATTGCTCTTTTCGGAATTGCAGTTTTAAATGGAATTGTGTTGATTGAACATTTTAAAGAACTCAAACATCACGGAATGAAAGATATGGACGAATTAATTTTAAAAGGAACTACAGATCGTTTACGTCCTGTATTATTGACAGCTGCAGCTGCTGCTTTAGGATTTTTGCCTATGGCTATTTCTTCTTCTGCAGGTGCCGAAGTACAGCGTCCATTAGCCACGGTAGTAATTGGCGGTTTATTTACAGCAACTATTTTAACTATGATTGTATTGCCTATTCTTTTTAAAGTGTTGGCTGAAAAAGAATTAAAAAAACCAAAATTTAAAATACATCATAAATCTACGTATTTAGTATTGTTTTTATTGAGTACCACCGTTGTAATGGCGCAAAATACAATTTCAGAACGTGAACGCATTATTAATTTAGCATTAGAAAACAACAAAGAAATTAAAGCATCTCAATTGCAATTAGAGAAGTCTAATGCTGCGATTCAAACTGCCTATTCATTTGATAAAACCAATGTGTATTATAGTTATGATCAGAATAATTTAGCTATAAACAATGAACCTTTACGCGTTTTTGGTATTCAGCAGAAATTTGATTTTCCTACTGTTTATGGAGCCAAGAGAAACGTACTTACTTCAGAATATGAGAAAGAGAAAGCGAAATTTGAGTTACAAAAAAACAAATTGACTTTGGCTCTTTCTAAAGTTTATGAACATATTGTCTATTTGCAAAATCAGGAAAAGCGTTATGCTTATTTGGATAGTCTGTACCAAAATTTCTCTAAAGCGAGCAAACGTCGTTTTGAATTAGGAGAAACTAATTATTTAGAAAAGATTACCGCTCAAGCCAAATCAGGACAAATTCAAACTAAGAAATCTCAAATTGAAAAAGACAAACTTGCGCAATATGAATTGTTGAATTCTTTAGTGCAATCCGAAGAGAAAATTATAGTGTTGAATACTCAAATGAGTCCGCTTACTATTTCATTGAGTAGTTCAGGAAAAGAACTTCATTCTATTTATTTAGAACGAATTACAGAAACATATAAAAAACAATTAGCGTTACAAAAACAACATTGGTTACCTGATATTAATGTTGATTATTTCCAAGGTAGAAATAATGGATTATCACAGTCGTTGTATGGTTTTCAAGTGGGGTTAGCTATTCCTATTTTATTTTCAGGAACAACTTCTAAAATTAAAGTAGCGCAATTGGATTTAAAAAGTTGGGAACAACAAAAACAACACGAAGAACAAAAAATAGCGCACTACTTAAGTCAAAAAGAAAATGAGCTGACTAAATACCAGGAAGCAATTAATTATTATAACAAGTATGGCAAAAAATTATCTGAAGAAATTAGTAAAGTAGCTAATTTGAGTTATAAAAATGGTGAAATTGATTTCTTTCAGTACATTCAAAGTTTAGAAAATGCTACGGCCATTCAAGTCGAATATTTAGATACATTGTTGCAATACAACAATACTCAGTTGGAATTATATTACCCTAATTTTTAATCCGTTTATGATGAAGAAAATATTATATACACTTGCTTTAACTACTATTTTAGTAAGCTGCAAAGAAACCAAAACCGAAGAAAAAACGCCAAAAGAAGATGGATTAATTCATGTAACCGAAGCGCAGTTTAAATCGGTAGGAATGCATGTAGATAATCCGACAGAACGAGATTTTGATGTTAGTATAAAAACAACTGGTAAAATTGATGTGCCACCGCAAAATAGAGCACAGGTCACTACTTTTATTGGTGGGTATGTAAAATCTACCACATTTTTAGTGGGCGATAAAGTTCATAAAGGTCAAGCGCTTGTAACTTTGGAGAGTACTGAGTTTTTAGACATTCAAAAAGAATATTTAGAAGTGGCGGAACAAATCAAGTATTTGAAATCAGAATACGAACGTCAAAAAACCTTATTTGACGAAAAAATCAGTTCTCAAAAAAATTATTTGAAAGCAGAAAGTGATTACCGAAAAACGAAAGGAATGTATCAGAGTTTAAGAGAAAAGTTACTTTTATTAAATATTAATCCCACCAATGTCGAAAAAGGCAAATTAACTTCTACCGTTACTATTTCATCTCCTATTTCCGGAGATATTGTAGTAATGAATGCTAATGTAGGCATGTATATTGCTCCATCTGCTGTGATTTTAGAAATTGTGGATACACAACATTTACATCTGGAATTAGCTGTTTTTGAAAAAGATATTTTAAAAGTTAAAGTAGGTCAGAAAATTAACTTTTCAGTTCCCGAAGCTTCAAAAGATGTATTTCCTGCTGAAGTACATTTGGTTGGAAAATCAATAGAAGGAAATGACAGAACGATTAATGTTCACGGACATTTAGATGAATCTATCAAACAAAAATTATTGACAGGTATGTTTGTTGAGGCTAAAATTATAATTAATTCCAAAAAAGGATTAGCGATTCCTTCTGAAGCATTAGTTACTGAAAACAATAAAAATTTTGTACTTTTATTAGAAAGTAACAAAAACAATAGCTATTCATTCAAAAAAGTAGCTGTCACAATTGGAGAAAAGAATAAAGATTTTGTTGAGATTCTTCCTAATAGTGTCATTCAGGCTTCTTCAAAAATTTTAACTAAGGGAACTTTTGATATAGTTAACTAGAAAATTATGGATGTAAATAAATTAAAAAAGCAATTGCAAGTCGAGGTAGATACTGCCTTTTTGTATGACAGTATCGCTTCTATACAATCTGATGTAAATCTAACTCGAGTTTTACGAAGCCTAGCTGAAATTGAAAAAGGACATGCTAAACACATGCTTGATAAAGTAATGACTTTAGAGCCTAACTATCAGATGCCATTACCTTCTTCAAAAGCAAAATTCCAATTGAAAGTAGGGAAACTTTTTGGCTACAGCTCTATAATTAGCAGTTTAGCCAATATTGAAAAGCAATTTGCGGTCAACACAATCAAAAATAAAATTGAACTTGGCGAAAAACTAACTGGTTTTGAACACAATCATTTGAATATTATAGAAGCCGTAAACAATAACGAAGCTTTAAACGTTTCAGGAGGATTGTTATCTAAGTTTGAAAGTCGTCATAAATCAGTAGGAGGAAACGCCTTGCGTGCTGCTGTATTAGGTTCTAATGATGGTTTAGTTTCCAATATGAGTTTAGTCATGGGGGTGGCTGGAGCAGCTGTTTCTAATAACACGATTCTTTTAACAGGAATTGCAGGACTTTTAGCTGGTGCCATATCAATGGCTTTGGGCGAATGGCTTTCGGTACAAAGTTCAAGAGAATTGAACCAACGTCAAATTGAACTAGAAACAGAAGAATTAGAAGCTTCACCCGAGGAAGAGAAAAAAGAATTGGTTTTATTGTATCAAGCCAAAGGTATGAGTACTGCCGATGCACAAAAGTTAGCAGATAAGGCTTTTGAAAATCCTGAAACTGCTATTGATGCTATTATTACTGAAGAATTAGGTATCGACAAAGAAGAATTGGGGGGATCTGCTTGGGAAGCAGCAATAGCTTCTTTTGTACTATTTTCTATTGGAGCAATAATTCCATTATATCCATTTATCTTTTTGGACGGGAATAAGGCCATCTTACTAAGTATTGGAAGTAGTGTAGTAGGTCTTTTTGGAATTGGTGCAGCTATTACTTTATTAACGGGGAAGAGTGTATTGTTTTCTGGCTTTAGACAAGTAGCTTTTGGTCTTGCTGCCGCTGCAGTTACTTATGGAATTGGATCTTTAATAGGAGTTTCATTAGCAGGATAATTAACTAAACTAAATTTATATATTATGAACGATGCACATTTACACATGGTAGTCAACCATTTTCCAATCATTGGAACTATTTTAGCAATTGGAATTTTAATCGCCGGATTATTTACAAAGAATAATGGAGTAAAAAATACTTCTTATTTCCTATTCATCATTGCCGCAATTTTTGGTGCCTTGAGTATGGGTACAGGCGAAGGAGCGGAAGACTTAGTAAAAAACCTGCCTAATGTTGGTTGGGAAATTATCCATGAACACGAAGAAATTGCTGAAAAATTAGCGTTATTATTGTATGTTTTAGGACTACTTTCAGTAGTAGCTTTATATTTAAATTATAAAAAGAACGCAAAAGAGAAAATAGTATCGTTTATCATTTTAGGAATTGCACTTGCCAGTCTTGTGGTCGTTCAAAAGGTAGGGACTTCAGGCGGAGAAATTCGTCATACTGAGATTAGAGCGAATTCTGAAAATACTACTACTGAAAAAGGAAATAATGATCTTGATGAGAAGTAATTCCTTTTTTATGAATTAGCGTTTTTATTATTGTATTAAAAAAAATAATATCAATTAATTAGTACAAATGTTTTTATTATGAAATTTTGTTATAAAAATCATAATAAATTTTTTTTGTGTTATATTATTTCTAACTATATCGATTTCGTAATTTTATTTTTTTTAATTTTGAGGCATATAAAATGCTATTTTTTTAAAATACAGTAAGAAATGAAAAACATCAAAATCATTCAAGAATTACACAATTTAGGAATTACAGGATACCATGAAGTATCATATAACCCATCTTATGAAGAATTGTATCAAGATGAAATGTCTCATCGAAGAAAAGGGTTTGAAAAAGGCGCTTTAACAGATACAGGTGCCGTTGCCGTAAAAACAGGAATTTTTACAGGTCGTTCACCAAAAGACAGATATATTGTAAAAGATGATGTAACTAAAGACACTATTTATTGGGATGACAAAGTAAACTTTCCTACCACACAAACCATTTGGCGTGATTTAAAAAAATTGGTATTAAAACAATTATCAACTTCGCCAAAATTGTATGTAGTAGATGCTTTTTGCGGTACAAATGCTGATACAAGATTAAAAGTACGATTTGTTATGGAGGTCGCTTGGCAAGCACATTTTGTAACCAATATGTTTATTAGACCATCCGGATATGAATTAGAAAATTTTGGAGAACCTGATTTTGTGGTTATGAATGGTTCTAAAACCACCAATCCAGATTGGCAAAAACAAGGATTGAATTCAGAAAATTTCGTAGTATTTAATCTTACTGAAAAGATCCAAATCATAGGCGGAACTTGGTATGGTGGCGAAATGAAAAAAGGCATGTTCTCTATGATGAACTACTATTTACCGCTAAAAGGAATGGCATCCATGCACTGTTCTGCTAATGTGGGCGAAGAAGGTGACGTGGCTATTTTCTTTGGACTTTCAGGTACAGGAAAAACCACACTTTCAGCTGATCCTAAACGCTATTTGATAGGTGATGATGAACACGGTTGGGACAATAACGGGGTATTTAATTTTGAAGGAGGATGCTATGCCAAAGTAATTGATTTATCAGAGAAAAATGAACCGGATATTTGGAGAGCAATTAAAAGAGATGCACTTTTAGAAAATGTAATTGTAGATGAATATGGTGAAATTAATTACTATGACCATTCTATCACAGAAAATTCAAGAGTTTCATATCCCATTTATCATATTAATAAAATTGTTTTGCCATCAAAAGCAGGACATGCTAAGAAAATCATCTATCTATCAGCAGATGCTTTCGGGGTGTTGCCTCCAGTTTCTATTTTAGATGATGACCAAGCACAATACCACTTTTTATGTGGTTACACGTCAAAATTAGCAGGTACCGAAAGAGGAATCACAGAACCAGTCCCTTCGTTTTCACCGGCTTTTGGAGAGGCTTTCTTGACGTTACATCCAACTCGTTATTCACAAACCTTAATTGGAAAAATGAAGGAACACGGAGCTAAAGCTTATTTGGTAAATACAGGATGGAATGGAACAGGTAAACGAATTTCGTTAAAAAACACCAGAGCCATTATTGATGCCATTATTAGTGGCGAAATTGAAGAAGCTGGAACAAGAGCTATTCCATTCTTAAATTTATCTATACCTACCGTTTTACCAAATGTAAGCGATGGTATTTTAGATCCAAGAGATACGTATGAAGACAAATCAGAATGGGAGCGTAGAGCTAAAGATTTAGCAGCCCGTTATATCAAAAATTTCGAGCAATATACCAATACTGAAGAAGGAAAACGATTAGTAAGTGCAGGACCTAAATTAAGTTAATGGGGTTTTTATTTTAACAATAATGTAGCTTTAAGTTAAATTAAAAATTGGGTTGTAACTATATTTTACTTTATATTTGCACTCGAAATAGAAGAAAATTTCTAATCAATAATTATGTTATCAAATCAATTGCATCATCATCATTTACAAAATTGCTCTCAAGCGATGTGTTAATGGTATGCGTGTAAGTCACATATTTAAAAACCCGTTTGAGTACATCAAGCGGGTTTTTTATTAAAAATCTGTTGTACTCAAATCACAACAAACAAAAACAACAAAACAATGAGTACTTTAAAAATTGCAATTCAAAAATCAGGACGCTTAAACGAAGACAGCATCCAAATTCTAAAAGACTGTGGAATTTCTATCAACAATGGCAACGACCAATTAAAAGCAACGGCTTCGAATTTTCCATTAGAAGTTTTATATCTTAGAAATTCAGATATTCCTCAATATTTGATCGACGGAGTGGTCGACGCAGCTATTGTAGGCGATAATCTTTTGGTTGAAAAAGGAAAAAACATTCAGGTAGCAGAGAAACTGGGATTTTCAAAATGTAAAGTTTCGGTGGCGGTACCTAAAAATTTTAATTACAATTCGGTTAAAGACTTAGACGGATTACGAATTGCTACTTCATATCCCAATACAGTTTTAGATTTCTTTAATTCTAAAAATGTAAATGTTGATTTGCACCAAATCTCAGGTTCTGTAGAAATTGCACCTAACATTGGTTTAGCTGATGCTATTGTAGATATTGTTTCTAGCGGAAGTACCCTGTTTAAAAACAATTTAAAAGAAGTAGAAGTTATTTTTAAAAGTGAAGCTGTTTTAGCTGTTTCTCCTAAAATGACTCCTGAAAACAAGGTAATTTTGGATAAATTGCAGTTCCGAATCCAATCGGTTTTAAGAGCACGTAAATCAAAATACATTTTGATGAATGTACCCAACGATAAAATTCAATTGATTAATACCATTTTACCCGTTTTAAAAAGCCCTACAGTTATGCCATTGGCACAAGAAGGTTGGTCAAGTGTACACACTGTTATTGAAGAAGATCGTTTTTGGGAAGTAATCGATGAGTTAAAAGCAGCTGGTGCCGAAGGTATTTTGGTTTGCCCAATTGAAAAAATGGTGTTGTAGTTTCTTAAATCTTAGAAAACAATGAATAAAATATACAATCCAAAGCAGGAAAAATGGGCTTCTTTGTTAGAAAGACCCACTAAAACTGTGGGCGATATTGAAGTAACGGTAAAAGAAATTTTTGCAGCAGTACAATCCAAAGGAGACGATGCGGTAAAACAATATACCACTCAGTTTGACGGAATTACTTTGGAAAATAATTTGGTTTCCAATGAAGAAATCCAACAAGCTATTGCTGCTGTTTCTAACGAATTGAAAGAAGCGATTCAATTGGCCAAATTGAATATTGAAAAATTTCACCAAGCCCAAAAAACAAATCGTGTTTGTGTTGAAACTACTGAGGGAGTACAATGCTGGCAAGAAAAACGTCCAATCCAAAAAATAGGATTGTACATACCTGGAGGAACAGCTCCTTTGTTTTCAACCGTGTTGATGTTGGCTATTCCTGCTGCAATTGCTGGATGCAAAGAAATTGTTTTATGTTCGCCTCCCGATAAAAATGGTAACTTAAACCCTGCTATTTTGTATGCGGCAAACCTTTGTGGCGTAACCAAAATTATAAAAGTGGGCGGAATCCAAGCGATTGCTGGAATGACTTTTGGTACTACCACCATTCCTAAAGTCTATAAAATATTTGGACCTGGAAATCAATACGTAACGGTGGCGAAACAATTAGCAACGCAATTTGGTGTTGCCATTGATATGCCAGCAGGACCATCTGAATTATTAGTGGTAGCAGATGATAGTGCCGTACCTGCTTTTGTAGCTTCTGATTTATTAAGTCAAGCCGAACACGGAACAGACAGTCAAGTAATTCTAATTTCGACTTCTAAAGCGATGATAGATGCCGTGGAACAAGAAGTGCAATCACAGTTGGCTATTTTACCAAGAAAAGAAATTGCAGAAAAAGCCATTGCTAATTCCAAATTGATTTTTGTTGAAAACGCAGCAATTGCCTTAGATTTAATCAATGAATACGGCCCTGAACACTTTATAGTTTGTACTGAAAATGATGATTTTTATGTAGATAATATAGAAAATGCAGGATCGGTTTTTATAGGCAATTATACCCCAGAAAGTGCTGGTGATTACGCGTCTGGAACCAATCATACCTTACCAACGAATGGATATGCTAAAAATTATAGCGGAGTCAACTTGGATAGTTTTATGAAGTCGATGACGTTTCAAAAAATTTCAGAAAGAGGTATTCAAGCTATTGGTAAATCTATTGAAATTATGGCAGAGAAAGAAGGTTTACAAGCGCACAAAAATGCGGTTACATTACGTTTAAAAGCGATTGAAAATGAAAAATAAATTGAACATCAACAATTTAGTTCGAGAGAACGTCAAAGCCATGAAGCCCTATTCTTCAGCGCGTGATGAATTTGAAGATTTTGATACAGCCGATATGATTTTTTTGGATGCCAATGAAAATCCATTTGAAAATGGTGTGAATCGCTATCCAGACCCGCAACAAGCGACGGTTAAATCGGTTTTAGCCCAACAAAATGGTGTGGATAAAAATCAAATTCTATTAGGAAATGGAAGTGATGAAGTGTTGGATTTGCTTTTCCGTGCTTTTTGCGAACCGAAAATAGACAATGTGATTACGTTACCGCCAACCTATGGAATGTATGGTGTTTTGGCTAATCTGAATGCCATTGAAAATAGAGAGATTTTACTTTCGGAGGATTTTCAACCGCAATTGGAAGTAATAATGAAAGCGGTAGATAATAACACCAAAATAATTTTCCTTTGTTCGCCCAACAATCCAACAGGGAATTCATTTTCTGAAGAAAGTGTACAGTATTTACTTGAGAATTTCAATGGATTAGTGGTAATTGATGAAGCCTATATTGATTTTTCTGATAAAGCCTCTTGGATTCAAAAAATAAATGATTATCCTAATTTAATCATCACTCAAACCTTGTCTAAAGCGTATGGTTTGGCTGGAATTCGATTAGGGATTTGTTATGCATCTGCTGAAATTATTGGGGTTTTAAACAAAATTAAGCCTCCGTATAATGTTAATGAATTAACACAACAAAGAGCATTACATCGTTTGGCCAATTCAACTCAAATAAAAGAAGAAATCAGTTCAATAATAAAGGAAAGGGAGTTGTTACTTAAAGTATTAAATGAAGTAAAATTTGTAACAAAAATATATCCTACTGAAGCCAACTTTATCTTGATTAAAGTTGACAATGCCAATCAACGTTATGATGAATTAATCGCCAAAGGAATTGTGATTCGAAATAGAACTACACAACCTTTATGCGAAAATACTTTGCGTTTGACTATTGGAACGGAAGAGGAAAACAAGAAATTAATGGCCGCTTTACAAACCTTGAATTAAGTTGTAGATAATTATGATTCCTAATGTAGAAACGTATTTTAATGAAGGTTGTGGACGCTGTTCAAAAATGGCGACTCCTTTGTGCCGTGTGCGAACTTGGGAAAAAGAATTACAACTTTTAAGAAGTATTATTTTAGAATGTGGTCTAGTAGAAGAGTTGAAATGGAGCCACCCATGTTATACATTTCAAAATAAGAATGTACTGCTGTTGGGTACTACTAAAGCTTTTTGTGCGATTAGTTTTTTCAAAGGCGCTTTACTTGCAGACACCCAACAAATTTTAGTAACACAAACCGAAAATATGCAAGCAACAAGACAATTACAATTTACAAGTATTGATCAAATTGCAAGTATAGAAACGAGTATTAGATCTTATATTTTTGAAGCCATTGAAATAGAAAAATCGGGGATTAAAATTCAATACAAAACACCTGATGAAATGGTAATTCCTGAGGAGTTTCAACAAAAATTAAATGAAGACGAAGCATTAAGAATTGCCTTTGAGGGATTAACACCGGGTAGAAAGAAAGCCTATTTGCTTTTCTTTTCACAAGCTAAACAGTCAAAAACTAGGCTGTCTCGCGTAGAAAAATGGATTCCTACTATCAAACAAGGCAAAGGAATGGAATATTAAAATTAACTTTTTGACAAAAAATAAATGAAAAAAGTATTATTTATAGATCGTGATGGGACCATCGTTATTGAACCTACCGATTTTCAATTAGACAGTTTAGACAAATTAGAATTTTACCCAAAAGCTTTTCAGTACTTGGCTAAAATTGCTAACGAATTGGATTATGAATTAGCTATGGTAACTAACCAAGATGGTTTAGGAACAGATAGTTTTCCTGAAGACACGTTTTGGCCTACACAAAACTTCATATTAAGAGCTTTTGAAAACGAAGGGGTTCTATTTGACGATATATTTATAGACCGTTCGTTTCCAGCGGATAATGCGCCTACGCGTAAGCCTCGTACTGGAATGTTGACTAAATATATTGATAATCCGAAATATGATTTAGCTAATTCTTTTGTGTTGGGTGACCGAATTACAGATGTTGCCTTGGCAAAAAATTTAGGAGCCAAAGCCATTTTCTTACAACAACAAGAAGGTTTAGGAAGTGACGAAATCAAGGAGAACGAAGATTTTAGCGATGTCATTTCGTTACAAACTACCGATTGGAAAACCATCTATGAATTTTTAAAACTAGAAGCTCGTTCCGCTACTATCGAAAGAAAAACACACGAAACCGATATTTTTATCCAACTCAATTTAGACGGAACTGGTAAAAGCAAAATCGATACTGGCATTGCCTTTTTTGACCACATGTTGGATCAAATTGCACGTCACGGTCAAATGGACTTAGAAATAAGTGTAAAAGGCGATTTGGAAGTTGATGAGCACCATACTATTGAAGATACAGCGATTGCTTTAGGAGAAGTTTTTGCGAAAGCATTAGGAAATAAATTAGGAATTGAACGCTACGGTTTCTGTTTGCCAATGGACGATTGTTTGTCGCAAGTGGCTATTGATTTTGGAGGAAGAAATTGGTTGGTTTGGGAAACCGAATTTAAACGTGAAATGGTGGGTAAAATGCCAACAGAGATGTTCTACCACTTTTTCAAATCATTCTCTGATGGTGCCAAAGCGAATATCAATATCAAAGCAGAAGGCACTAACGAACATCACAAAATTGAAGCTATTTTCAAGGCTTTTGCCAAAGCGATTAAAGTAGCTGTGAAACGTGATACTGAGAAAATGATTTTACCAAGTACCAAAGGAATGTTATAAAATGCTTCAAGCTTTCAGCTATCGGCATTCTGCCCAAAGCTCAAAGCTCGAAGCCCAAAGCATATAAAATGAAAATTGCCATCATCAATTACGGCGCAGGAAATATTCAAAGCATTCTATTTGCTATTGAACGTTTGGGATATACAGCCGTGTTAACTAATAATCCAGCTGAGATTCAGCAAGCGGATAAAGTCATTTTTCCGGGAGTTGGAGAAGCGAGTTATGCCATGCAAAAACTCAAAGAAAGTGGATTAGATAGCTTAATTCCAACATTGAAACAACCCGTATTAGGAATCTGTTTAGGTATGCAATTGATGTGTCAACATTCTGAAGAAGGAAATACAGACGGATTAGGAATTTTTGATGCGAATGTCATTCGGTTTTCTACCAATGTAAAAGTTCCTCAAATGGGGTGGAATCAGATTTACAATTTGAAATCGCCTTTATTTGAAGAAATTAACGATAACGAATACATGTATTTAGTACATAGTTATTATGTTCCCAATTGCAACGAAGCCATTGCCAATACCAATTATGATGTAGAATATGCGTCGGCTTTACAAAAAAATAATTTTTACGGAACCCAATTTCACCCAGAAAAAAGTGGCGATGTGGGTGAACAAATCCTTGGAAACTTTTTAAAGTTATAAATTTAAAATAGCGATATCAACTATCGTAAATCGAATATAGAATGAGAATAATACCAGCAATAGATATCATAGACGGAAAATGTGTTCGTTTGTCCAAAGGCGATTACGATACTAAAATTATTTATAATGAGAATCCGCTTGAAGTGGCCAAATCGTTTGAAGCACACGGAATTGAGTATTTACACTTGGTTGATTTAGATGGTGCCAAGTCAAGCAAAATTGTGAATTACAAAATTTTAGAACAGATTGCTACACAAACAAAATTAAAAATAGATTTTGGCGGTGGCTTGAAATCCGATGCCGATTTAAAAATTGCTTTTGAATCGGGGGCTAACCAAATCACAGGCGGAAGTATTGCTGTAAAAAACAGAGCTGTTTTTGAGAAATGGATTGCCGAATATGGTTCGGATAAAATCATTTTAGGAGCTGATGCTACCAATGAGAAAGTAGCTGTTTCGGGTTGGTTAGAAGACTCTAACGAAGATTTAGTACCTTTTATTCAAGACTATCAAAGCAAAGGAATTCAGTACGTCATTTGTACCGATATTGCCAAAGATGGAATGCTAGCTGGGCCAAGTTTTGATTTGTATGCTAAAATTTTGGCAACAGCCAAAGGAATCAAATTAATTGCTTCAGGTGGTATTTCCACATTTGATGAATTACCACAATTAGCCGAATTAGGTTGTGAAGGAACCATAATCGGAAAAGCGATTTACGAAGGAAGAATCTCGTTGAAACAACTAGAAAATTATATTTTAAATAAATAATCAAACAATTGATCAATTTACAAATTAATCAATTTTTACATTAACACTATGCTTACAAAAAGAATCATTCCTTGTTTGGATATCAAAAACGGAAGAACGGTCAAAGGAGTCAATTTTGTTGACTTACGAGATGCAGGAGATCCTGTAGAGTTGGCAAAAATTTATTCTGAAGAAGGCGCTGACGAACTCGTTTTTTTAGATATTTCTGCCACAGAAGAACGCCGCAAAACTTTGGTTGATTTAGTTCGCAAAGTAGCCGCAACGATTAATATTCCGTTTACGGTCGGGGGTGGAATTGCATCAGTAGAAGATGTAGAAATCTTATTACAAAACGGTGCAGACAAAGTATCTATCAACTCTTCTGCGGTAAAAAATCCGCAATTGATTACAGATTTAGCACAGAAATTTGGAAGCCAATGTGTGGTCGTTGCTATTGATGCCAAACAAATTGATGGCGAATGGATGGTGCATTTAGTAGGAGGTAAAGTACCTACAGATATCAAACTTTTTGATTGGGCAAAAGAAGTGGCTACACGTGGAGCGGGAGAAATCTTGTTTACGTCTATGGATCATGACGGAACAAAAAATGGTTTCGCGAACGAGGCTTTGGCAACACTTTCGCAATTGGTTAACATTCCTATTATTGCATCAGGAGGAGCAGGGAATATGCAACATTTTATTGATACCTTTGTCGAAGGAAAATCAGATGCCGCTTTAGCAGCCAGTGTTTTTCATTTCAAAGAAATTGAGATCAAGACTTTAAAAAAAGAATTAAAAAATAATCATATTGAAGTTAGAATTTAAATAATTCAAAACTCATAATTCATCATTACAAACATGAACATCGATTTTTCAAAAAGCGCCCACGGATTAATTCCAGCCATTATTCAAGATAGTGAAACCAAAGCTGTACTAATGTTAGGCTATATGAACGAAGAGGCGTATGCCAAAACAGTGGATACTCAAAAAGTAACTTTTTATAGTCGTTCTAAACAACGTCTTTGGACAAAAGGAGAAGAAAGCGGTAACTTTTTAAACCTAGTAAGTATCAAGAACGATTGTGATAATGATACCTTATTGATTCAAGTACGTCCGCAGGGACCTACTTGTCATAACGGTACTGATACGTGCTGGGCCGAAGAGAATCAACCAAATTATGGTTTTATTTCAACTTTGGAACAAACCATCAAAACCCGTCGTGACAATGCGGATGCTGAAAAAAGTTATGTTGCTTCTTTATTCGAAAAAGGGATCAACAAAATTGCTCAAAAAGTAGGAGAGGAAGCGGTAGAAGTAGTGATTGAAGCCAAAGATGCTAACGATGATTTGTTCTTAAGCGAAAGCGCTGATTTACTTTTTCACTATCTTATTTTGCTTCAAGCCAAAGGTTTTCAAATGAATGATGTTATTGAAGTTTTGAAAAAAAGACAGAAATAAATATATTTCAATTGTAATATACAAAACCCAATAGATTCAATTCTGTTGGGTTTTGTTTTTATTATAAATAAAATCATTTACATTTACTTCTGTTATTTCAATTGAAGAAAAAGATGTTTATACTTCCTAAATTCACATACCAACTGGGGTTGATTTTCTCCCTAATCGCTATTTCAACGTATTCCCAAACTAAAAATTTTTCTATTGCTTTTGGTTCTTGTGACAATCAAAGACTCAAAAATGAGTTATGGAAATCTATTGATGAAAATCATCCTGTAGCTTGGATTTGGGGAGGAGATGATGTCTATTCAGATACCGAAGACATGAGCGAGCTTAAAGAAAATTACGCCATTCAGAAAAACGATAGCGATTATTTACAATTCATAGCTAACAAACAGATTATAGGAACTTGGGACGATCATGACTTTGGAACAAATGATGGAGGAGAGGAATATCCTTATAAAAGAGCCAGTCAACAACTATTATTGGATTTTTTAGGGACTCAAAAAGAGGCGCCTGAACGTTTTAGAGATGGCGTTTATAATTCTAGAATATTAGACACAGACGGTAAAAAAGTTAAAATCATCGTATTGGACACCCGTTTTTTCAGAACATCATTAACTAAAGCTAAAAATTCAAAAAAGCGTTTTCATCCTAATTTATATGGACAAGGAACTATTTTAGGAGAAGCACAGTGGAAATGGTTAGAAGAAGAGTTAAATTCTTCTGATGCTCAATTCAATGTAATTGTAAGTAGTGTTCAGTTGTTATCAGACCAACACGGCTTTGAATGTTGGGGTAATTTTCCACATGAGATTGATAAGTTAGAAAAAATGATTGTCGCATCGAAAGCAAAAGGGACTTTTATTATTTCAGGCGATCGTCATATAGCTACTTTTTCTTCTAAAAAAATCCCGAATTTAAACTATCCTTTAGTTGACTTTACTTCTAGCGGATTGACTCACGTATATTCAAGTTTTTCGGGAGAAGAAAATCCATATCAAATAGGTAAAGTTGTAGCAGAGAAAAATTTTGGATTATTACAATTTGATTTTACCAACAATCGTGTCATCATGCAAATTCGCGGATTAGAAAATAAACTATTAGGCGAACATATTCAGCAATATTAAATCTTGAATTATGAATAAGAAAACAATATATCTTTTCGTAGTATTTTTAGTTACCAATACCATTTTAGCTCAAAAATTTACTAGACAAGACAGTTTACGAGGTAGTATTACCAAAGAAAGAAGCTGGTGGGATTTAAAAAAATACCATTTGGATATCAAAGTGAATCCTGCGGATAGTACCATAATTGGTTCTAATACGATTGATTATCAAGTAGTCGAAAAATACAATGTAATGCAAATTGACTTGCAACAGCCGATGAAAATTACTAAAATTGTACAAGACGGCATCAACCTAAAGTACCAAAGAGAAGGTAATGTCTATCATGTGTATTTGGCAGCCAATCAAAGCAAGGGAGAAAAGAAACAGCTTGTTGTTTTTTATGAAGGAAAGCCAAAAATAGCCGTTAATCCGCCTTGGGATGGAGGAATAACTTGGAAGAAAGACGAAAATGGAAAATCGTTTATAGCCTCTTCTTGTCAAGGTTTAGGTGCTAGTGTTTGGTGGCCTAACAAAGACCACATGTACGATGAAGCCGAATCCATGTTGATTAGTGTGAATGTTCCAAAAGGCCTGATGGATATTTCCAATGGTCGTTTAATCAATACTAAACAATTAAAAGATAACACGACAACTTACACTTGGCAAGTAACCAATCCTATCAATAATTATGGGGTAAATATTAATATTGGTGATTATGTAGCTTTTTCTGAAAAATACAAAGGTGAAAAAGGGGATTTAGATTGTCAATATTATGTGTTGCGAAATAATTTGGCGAAAGCCAAAAAACAATTTCAAGATGTTCCTAAAATGCTCAAAGCTTTCGAACATTGGTTTGGGCCTTATCCTTTTTATGAAGACAGTTATAAATTGGTTGAAGTACCTTATTTAGGGATGGAACACCAAAGCTGCGTTACCTATGGAAACGGATATAAAAACGGCTATCGCGGACGTGATTTGAGCGGAACAGGTTGGGGATTGAAATTTGATTTTATCATTATTCATGAGTCGGGACACGAGTGGTTTGCTAATAACATCACTTACAAGGATATTGCCGATATGTGGATTCATGAAAGTTTTACTAACTATTCTGAAAGTTTGTTTGTAGAATACTATTATGGCAAAGAGGCTGGAGCGGCTTACGTACGTGGTACCCGAAAAAATATTCGAAATGACCAACCTATTATTGGTCAATACGATGTAAATAACGAAGGTTCTGGCGATATGTATTACAAAGGAGGAAATATGTTGCATACCATTCGTCAAATCATCAATAATGACGAGAAATGGAGACAAATTCTAAGAGGTTTGAATAGTACGTTTTACCATCAAACCGTTACGACCAAACAAATTGAGAACTACATTAGTGAACAAGCAGGTATTGACTTAGCACCCGTTTTTAATCAATATTTGAGAGATACACGAGTGCCTACCTTAGAATATTATTTCAAAGAAAAACAATTGACCTACCGATGGATCAATTGTGTAGATGGATTTACGATGCCAGTTCAAGTTGACTTGAATGGAGAATCATTACGAATTCAACCGACAAAGGAATGGAAAGTAATCACTGTAGCTAATGCCAATTCAAAATTGACAATTGATGCTAATTATTATGTAGCAGGATTGAATAGTACGAACTAAAAATCTACTTCTTCTTAAACTCCAAAGGATTTTCGCCAACGACTTTTTTGAAGATGCGATTGAAATACGATACACTTTCAAATCCGCATTCATAACAAGTTTCCGTTACGTTTTTATCTTCTTTTAAAAGGCGTTTGGCTTGTTCTATTCGGTATTGATTTAAGAATTCAATAAAAGTCAGTCGCGTCATTTTTTTAAAATACCGACAAAAAGCCGCTTTAGACAAATGAGTGAGTTGCGCCATTTCTTCAATAGTAATAGTGCGCTGAAAATTATTTTCGATAAAAGTATAAACTACCTTGAGTCGGGATTGCTCTTTATTATTATAGAAATTCTCAAAAGGAAGTTCGTGTAAAAAAGTCATTTCCTCAGAAGTTGCCAGCGTTTGGAACAACGACAATACCGCTATAAATTGTTCAAAATGCGGTAATAAATGAATGGTTTTCAATTGCTTTCCAATAGTAGCTTTGGTATTCCCATGAAAGCAAATTACTTTTTTAGCATTTTCAAACAGTTGATGAATAGCTGCTAGTTCTGGAGTTGAAGCAAAATCATTCTTAAAAAAATCAGCTTTGATTTGGAGTACTACTTTTTCGTATTCCGTTCTAATTCCGTAATCAAAATTCAAATGTGGAATATTAGAACCGATAAAAACCAAATCACTTCCTTCAAATTGTCCCACATGATTTCCAACTCGCCTAGTTCCTAGGGGAGCTTCTATAAAAGTCAATTCAAATTCAGGATGAAAATGCCAATAATAAAAATCATTCAATTTTGGGTTGACCAAAATTCGGAACGAACTTCCCGCTAAACGTTTAATGTCTTCGAGTACGATTTTCATATATCTTGTTTATTTACAATATAAATGTACTATTGTACAATTTAAAATCCAACAAAATGTCAATATCGTACAAATTATGGTGAATTTTGTGATAATTCAACTACTCAATTCCTAGTAATTTTGGATTATCAAATTAACTAAACTTCTAACTATGGAAAATAAAAACCAAACCATGACTCCTACAATGACGCCAACTATGGCGACTAACGCACACACCGATATTCCTGGAAATCCATCCGTGGCTAAATCAAGTGTACACAAATTGAATGATCGTTCTAACGGGAAACCACTTCGTTTATTAACTGAAGAACAATGGCAATTTTGGATAACCAATGGGTATATTGTGATCAAAAATGCCGTGCCAAAAGAAAATGCAGAACGATTGGCAAATTTTATTTGGGAATTTGAAGAGAAAGATTCAAATGATTCATCTACTTGGTATGCACCACCTAGAGCAGAAATGCAAATGAAAGAATTAACCAATAGTGGAATGGTGGAATTGTACAATCACCAATACCAATGGGACAACCGACAAATGCAAAAAGTATATGATGCTTTTGCTGATGTTTGGGGAATAGAAAAATTATGGGTTACAATTGATAGAGCCAATTTGAATTTTCCAGTTCGTCCAGATCATGAATTCAAAGGATTCATACATTGGGATTACGATCCCGAAACAAAACCACAAAATGTGCAAGGTGTGCTGGCTTTAGTAGATACAACGGATGAGAATATGGGAGGCTTTCAATGTATTCCTGAATTGTTCCGTACGTATGATACTTGGAAATTAACCCAACCCGAAGACAGACATCGTTTCCAACCTGATATTAAAGGCTTTGAAAATCAATTAGTGAAAGTAAAAATGGAAGCGGGAGATTTATTAATTTTTAATAGTTTGCAACCTCACGGAATCCGTCCTAATTTAACCAAAGACAAAGTGCGTGTAGCGCAATATATTTCAATGATGCCCGCAGAAGAAGATAATGAAGAGCTAAAAGCCTGGCGTATCAATTCTTGGAAAAACCGAATTGCACCCGAGGGATATGCATTTCCTGGAGACCCAAGAAAATGGGAAATCACAAAACACAAAACAGCTGAATTAAGCGATTTAGGTAAGAAGCTACTGGGGTTAGAAAAGTGGTAAATCTACTTTAAGTAAAAAAGGGTATTCAATTAAAAACTAATTAAATACCCTTTTTATGTGTTTTAAAAAATCTAGATTAGATTTTTAGAAATATAATCGAAACTAGTCTTGATAGATTCCAAAGGATTTGGAGTATAGTTGGTTTCATGTTCTAAAAAGAAACGTTTCATTCCTGACAATTTGGCTTGTGCAAAAATAGCTTTGAAATCAATAGCTCCTTTACCAATTTCAGCATTTAATTCTTTATTGGCTTTGTCCATGTCTTTTACGTGCCACATGGTGAAACGTCCAGGGTGTTGTTTGAATAAATCCAATGGATTATGTCCAGCTCGAACTGCCCAATACAAATCCAATTCAAAATCAACTAATTTTGGATCCGTTTCATTCAACAAGATTTCATATCCATTTGTGTTTCCGAATTTTGTGAATTCAAAGTCGTGATTATGATAGGCCAATTTTAAACCTGCAGCGTGACATTGTTGTGCTACTTTATTGATTCCTACAGCTAATTTTTTGTAATCCTCAGCTGATGTTCCTCGTAATTCAGGAATTATATAAGGAATAGTAACATACTCACTTCCTAATATTTTAGCAGCTGCTATATACGATTTTAGGTCACTAAGGTCTCCTGTTTTAATATAATTATTAAAGTCAAAATGGTTACTTGTTGCTTTCAAACCATTTGCATCTAAAATTGCTTTAAAGTCTTGTACTGAAGTTCCGAAAAAACCATTGTCTTTTGGTGAGAAACCAAACGTTTCTACTTCTGTAAATCCAGCTTTGGCTACTTGAGCTAAAACACCTTTTACATCTTTAGGCAAAGTCTCACGCAAAGTCCATAATTGAATTCCAATAGCTCTTTTTTTAGTAGTAAAGGCTAGGGAAGGAGTAATAGCCAAAGTCCCTAGTACTAAACCACTATTAATTAAAAATTCTCTTCTTTTGTTCATGGGTTTTATTTTTTGTTAGTTAAATGTCACAAATAGTTATCGCTTGTTGCAATGAGGCTAATTTATTTGGATTTTTAGGAACAAATTCTTGTCCAACAAATCCTTTAAATCCAGTTCCCGCAATAGCTCTCATAATAGCAGGATAGTTCAATTCCTGTGTGTCATCAATTTCATTTCGACCAGGAACACCCGCAGTATGAAAATGAGCAATGTGTTGAATATTGTCTTTAATAGTACGAATTACGTCACCTTCATCAATTTGCATGTGATAGATATCGTACAGTAATTTAAAATTGGGTGAATTAATTCGTTTAACTAATTCAACTCCCCAAGCCGTGTGATTGCATTGGTAGTCTTTATGGTCAATTTTACTATTCAACAATTCCATTACTAAAGTAACTTTATACTTTTCAGCCAATGGGATTAATTTTTGTAATCCAATAACACAATTATTCCAACCTTCTTCATCTGTTTTTCCTCTTCGGTTACCACTAAAACAAATTAAATTTTTATAACCTGCTTCAGCCACACGCGGAATCATCTCTGTATAACGTTGAATTAATTTTTCGTGGAATTGAATATCGTTAAAACCATCGACTAAATTCAACTCAGCACCATTACACATAGTAGAAACTAAGTTGTGTTTTTTTAGTGTTGGCCAAGCTTCTGGTCCCACTAAATCAATTCCAGTGATTCCTATTTTCTTTGCCTCAACACACAATATGTCTAAATCTAATGAGTCGAAACACCAGCGAGAAACAGAATGATTAATATTGCCTTTTAGCATAGGAATAGTCGTTGTTTTTTCTTTTGGTAAACCAAAAGCAGACAATTCTAAAGGAATACTTAGCGCAGCAGAACTGGCAAGTATTCCTTTAATAATAGAACGTCTATTAAGGTTAGTTTTCATCTATGATTTAGTGCGAAACTTCTGCTTTATTTTTATCATTGAATGTCAACGCAAATAAAACAAAAACAGCTAAAGCAATTCCTGCAGGAATAATCCAAACCATTTCCCAGTTGATTGTTCCGGTTGCTGTTTTATAATTATCAGTAATCCATCCTGCTACTGCAAAACCAATTAGCATACCCACACCATAAGTGGCTAACGTAATTAAGCCTTGAGCTGCACTTTTGTATTTTTCACCTGCTTTTGAATTGGTATAAATTTGTCCAGAAACAAAGAAGAAATCATAACAAATTCCGTGTAACGCAATACCAATAATTAGCATAAAACTTAAATCAGTACCATTACCATAAGCAAATAATGCATAACGAATAGCCCAAGCCAACATTCCTACTAAAATTGTTTTCTTAAATCCGAAACGAGTAAAGAAAACAGGAATTAATAATAAGAATAAAGCTTCTGATATTTGACCAATAGCCATTTTACCAGTTGGATTTTCAATTCCAGCTTCAGTTAAAAATGGATGTGCATTTTGGTAATAAAAAGCTAACGGGATGCAGATTAAAATAGAAGAAAGAAAGAATACTGCAAAGTTTTTATCTTTCAATAATTTCAACGCATCCAATCCGATGATATCGCCAATTTTGATTTTTTCATCAGATACTTTAGGTGGAGTAGCAGGCAAGGTAAAGCTTAACAATCCTAATACCAATGCTGCAATTCCTGCCAATAAGAACGTATTTTTCAACATACCTTGAGCTATATTTTCAGTAGTGTCCCAATGGAAAACAAAACTAATCGCCAATCCAGCTAAAATCCATCCAATAGTTCCCCAAACACGAATGTTGGCAAATTCTTTCTCAGGATCTTTCATTTGATTAAAGGCTACTGAATTCACTAAAGCTAAAGTAGGCATATATAAAACCATATAACTTAGAACATAGGTATAAAATGACCCCACTTCATTAGATTGGTACATTTGATACATCAAAAAAGCGCCAATTAAGTGTAATACTCCTAGGATTCTTTCTGCATTAAAATAGCGGTCTGCAATTAATCCAATGATGAAAGGCGCAATGATAGCTCCCCAAGATTGTGTAGAAAATACCGCAGCAGTTTCAGCTCCTGAAGCTTTCAAATTGTTTCCTAAAAATGTTCCTAATGTTACAAACCATGCGCCCCAGATAAAAAACTCTAGGAACATCATAGTTGATAATTTAATACGGTTGGTTGTATTCATAAATTTATTTTTGGTTTGGTTAATTAAATTACTATTATTTACAACCTGTTGTAGGTTGTAATGAGTTCCATTCTTTAATCATAATGTTTCTATACCACACATTATCTCCATGATCTTGTAAAGCAATTTTTCCTGATTGAAAAGCAGCAAATCCTGGCCAAGTGGCAAACTTACTCTTAGCGACTAAGGCTTTAAAATTGTCATCCCAAAGCATTGTTTCTACCACTTTAACACCATTCAATAGCATTTGTAATTTTCCGAATTTACATACAATATCAACAGAATTCCATTCACCAACAGGTTTTACAGGTTCTGTAGTACTCTTAATTAAATCGTATAAATCTCCTGCTCTATGTTTTTCTATTTTACCATCTGGATGACCATCGTTATCCAAAACTTGCATTTCTAAACCTGTCTCATAAGTGTTTTTAAACTTACTCAAATCTTCATTCACAAAGAAAATAATCCCACTGTTTGATTTAGCCGCTATTTTCCATTCTAATTTTAAATGAAAATTAGTGTATTCTTTATCGGTAACTAAATCGCCTCCTTGACCATTTTTGGCTGCAGCCGGATCAAAATGTAACGTACCATCTTCTACTTTCCAAGCTGGTGTTGCAGTTTTTTTTCCATAAGCATGCCATCCAGTTGTTGTTTGTCCATCAAATAGTGAAACAAATCCTTTTGGTAGAGTTGTTTGTGCGTTAGTTGTTTGCATCAAAATAGTTACTAGTGCTATTTTAAAAATATTCTTAATCATTTTAAATTGTATTATAAAGTTAAATTTTTCCATCCTTCGCGGTAATCGCGTTTTACAAATTGATTGACTTCATCAAAATTAGTAATTCTCATATTGTCATTATCCCACAATAATTTAGCTGAACGACCTGGATACACATCTTCTCCTAATTCATCACGAACAACATCATATCCTCTAATAGCTAAATTTGCCATTAATAAAGCTTCTGTTAAAGGTCCTGCGATTTCAAAACCAGAACTCACTTCTTTTTTTCCATAACCCGCTATAGCAGCTTCAACCCATTGTTTGTAGTGCCCTTCTGAACCTCCTTCTACACGAGCATATTTTTTAGCTACTTGTAAATTTTCATTTTTGCTTAATGGTAATAATCTAGGATTTAAACCATAAGTATCACACATCATTTTTCCTTTGGTTCCAACGAATAAGGTTCCGTTTCCTCCATCTCCAAAAATTTCATTTGGACCTAACTCGGCAGGTCTCTCTGGTTGAATTCCACCATCCATCCAATGGACAGTAACATCTCCTAGAGTTTTTTCTGTTTTAGGGAAGGTTAAAGTTACGTGACTTGAAGGTGGACAACTTTCTGGAAAATAACCACGTTTGAATTCGTCAACATATACTGATCCTACACTACATTGAACATCTTTAGCATATTTTAATTTCAATACACTAAAAGGTGTTTCTAATAAATGACACCCCATATCTCCTAATGCACCTGTTCCATAATCCCACCAACCTCTCCAGTTGAACGGAACTAATTTGTCTACATAGCTTTTATAAGGAGCTGTTCCTAACCATAAATCCCAATCTAGTTCTTTTGGTACTTCAGGCTTAGCTGTTGACCAAGGAATTCCTTGTGGCCAAACCGGACGATCCGTCCAAGCATAGATTGTATGTACGTCTCCTATTAAATCGGCATCATGCCATTCTTTAAGAATTCGAGTTCCATCATTAGATGCGCCTTGATTTCCCATTTGGGTAACTACTTTATATTTTTTAGCCGCTTGAGTTAAAACTCTCGCTTCATAAATATCATGCGCCATTGGTTTTTGAACATACACATGTTTCCCTAATTGCATTGCTGCCAGGGCTGCAATAGCATGAGTATGGTCAGGAGTAGAGACAGAAACGGCATCAAAATTTTTATGTTCTTTGTCCAACATTTCACGCCAATCTTTATAAAATTTAGCTTTTGGAAATGCATTAACACTATTTGCGGCTCTGCGAGTATCTACATCACATAAATAGGCAATATTCGCTTTTCCGCTTTTATCAAACATAGCAACATCAGATTGACCTTTACCACCAACACCAATACTAGCGATTACTAATCGGTCACTTGGAGCTACAAAGCCTCTTCCCAATACGTGACGAGGAACAATCATGAATGCAGCTGCTGCCATTGCGCTCGTTTTTATAAAATCACGGCGATTATTAGCTGGTTTATTTTCTTCTTCTTTTTTCATACTATGTAATTCAAGTTAGTGAATACGATTAAATACTAAATATTATTTTTTTAATGATAAAATATATTTTACCATTGATTTTGCATCTTCTTTTTTCAAAGCAGAGTGAGCAGACATGGGCATAGTTCCCCAAACACCTGAACCACCTTTGATTACTTTGTCTGCCAAAGAATTAATGTTTTTATCGGTATTAGAATATTTTTTAGCAATGTCTAAATAAGCTGGTCCGATTAATTTTTTGTCTAATTTATGACATCCAACGCAATCCGATTTAGCAATCAGTTTTTCACCATCATTAGACTGAACTTCGATGTTCGTTTTTTTGATGTATTTTTTATCTGAATCAATTTTTGAAAAAGAGGTTAATGTCAATGCGGCTAAGCCAAAAAGTAAATACGTACGTTTCATTTGTTTATTATGTTAATTATAATCCTAAATTTTTTCTGTTCAATTGGGTATTAGTCTCGACTGCTGCAAAATCGTCAAACGCTTTATCAGTAACTTTGATAATGTGTTTTTTGATAAATTCAGCTCCTTCACGAGCACCGTCTTCTTGATTTTTGATGCAACATTCCCATTCCATAACAGCCCAGCCTTTATAATCGTATTGAGCCAGTTTACTAAAGATGGTTTTGAAATCAATTTGTCCATCACCAGGTGAACGATAACGTCCTGCACGGTTAGCCCAATTTTGGTATCCACCAAAAGTTCCTTGTTTACCCGTTGCATTAAATTCAGCATCTTTAACATGAAATGCTTTAATACGTTCGTGATAAAAATCGATATACTGAATGTAGTCCAATTGTTGTAATACAAAATGTGATGGATCGTACAACAAACAAGCTCTTGAATGGTTGTTTACTGCTTTCAAAAACATTTCGTAGGTTTCTCCATCAAATAAATCTTCTCCTGGGTGAATTTCATAACATACATCCACACCATTGTGATCAAATTCATTTAAAATAGGCATCCACCTTTTCGCTAATTCAGCAAATCCTTCTTCAATTAATCCCGGTGGTCTTTGAGGCCATGGGTGGAAATATTGCCAAAGTAATGAACCACTAAATGTAGCATGTGCATTTAAACCTAAATTTTGAGAAGCTTTAGCTGCATATTTCATTTGCTGTACTGCCCATTCTTGACGTGCTTTTGGATTCCCACGCAAAACAGCAGGAGCAAAACCGTCAAAGAAATCATCATAAGCAGGGTGAACCGCTACTAGTTGGCCTTGTAAATGTGTTGATAATTCTGAAATTTGTAAGCCGTAAGAAGCTACTTTCCCAGTCAATTCCTCTGCATACGTTTTACTTTCTGCCGCTTTTTGCAAATCAATAAAACGAGTATCCAATGTTGGCATTTGAATCCCTTTAAAACCTAAATCGGCTGCCCATTGACATATTCCGTCTAACGAATTAAAAGGAGCTTCATCCCCAATAAATTGAGCTAAAAAGACCGCTGGTCCTTGAATTGTTGTCATATTTATAAAACGTTAGGAGTCCATTTTTTATCAGACTGTGCTGATAACACTACATTATCAATAAATGCCATTCCTCGTAGACCATCTTCAACAGAAGGGAAGTCCAACATTTCTGGAGTAGGCTGTGTTCCGTCAATTTTACATCCTAATGTTAAGGCAAAATTTCTATAGATATTAGCAAAAGCTTCCAAATAACCTTCTGGGTGGCCGCCTGGAGTTCTACAATTATGTCTTGCAAATGAAGATAAATGAGCATAATTAGAACCTGCTCTTAAAATTTGCATTGGCTCTTCTAACCATTTTACGATTAAAGAATTAGGTTCGTGTTGCAACCATTCGATTCCACCTTTTTCTCCATATACTCTAATCTTAACAGCATTTTCTTCACCGGCAGCTACTTGAGAAGCCATTAAAACCCCTTTAGCACCATTGTCGAATTTCAACATTACAGCTCCATCATCATCCATTACACGCCCTTCTACTAAAGTATTCAACTCAGCACAAATTTCAGTAATTTTTGAACCTGTGATATATTCCGCTAAATGAGCTGCATGGGTTCCGATATCTCCCATTACAGAACTTTTTCCTGATTTTTTAGGGTCTGTTCTCCAAGCTGCTTGAGCATTTCCTTCTCTTTCAGATAATTTACTCAACCAACCTTGAGGATATTCTACCCAAACCTTACGGATTTTACCTAGTTGTCCTTCTCTTACCATAGCTTTAGCTTGTTTTACCATTGGGTAACCAGAGTAGGTGTGGGTTAAACAAAGTGTTAAACCTGTTTCTTTTAATTTTTGTTCCAATTGTTTGGCTTCGTCTAACGAAAACGTAATTGGTTTTTCGATTACTACATTAAATCCATGATCCAAAGCCATCATAGCAGGAGCAAAGTGAGCAAAATTAGGGGTTACAATAGTAACAAAATCAATTCGCTCATCAGCTGGTAAAGCAGCTTCTGCTTTAATCATTTCTTCGTAAGTCAAATACGTTCTTGATTCAGGAAGAAATAATGCTTTACCTGAAGCTTTTGCTATTTCAGGATTAATACTCAAAGCACCACAACTTAATTCAATTAAGCCATCCATATTAGCAGCCAAACGATGTATTGCTCCAATAAAGGCATCTTGGCCACCACCGACCATTCCCATTCTTAATTTTCTTGTCATAATAATAGTAACCTAGATATTTTTTTTCTTTAATTCTTTTACTGCATAATCTGCTGCACGAGCTGTTAAGGCCATAAAGGTCAACGAAGGGTTTTGGCATGCAATAGAAGGCATACAAGATCCATCAGTAACAAATACGTTACTTACTTCATGCATTTGATTCCATTTGTTCAATACAGAATCTTTAGGGTCGTTACCCATACGAGCAGTACCCATCTCGTGAATTGCCATCCCTGGATAACAATCATTGTCATACGTTTGGATATTTTTCATTCCAGCTGCTTCTAGCATTTCAGCAGCATCGTTCATCATATCTTCACGCATTTTAGCTTCATTTTCTTTGTATTCACAATCAATTTTTAGAACTGGCTGACCCCACTTATCTTTTTTAGAATGATCAATAGTTACTTTATTTTCATAATAAGGTAGCATTTCTCCAAATCCTCCTAATCCCATTTTCCAATGATCTGCAGGTTTAGACATATTGTTCTTGAAATCAGTTCCAAAGGCTAATTCAGCAACATCAGCTTGCCAATTGCCACGACTTGCTCCACCTTGATAACCAAATCCTCTTAAGTAATCACGTTTATCATTACCGTAGTTTTGGTAACGTGGTACATAAATTCCATTAGCTCTACGTCCATAAGTGTATTTGTCTTCAAATCCTTCTGCAGTACCTTCTGCACCACAACGGAAATGATGATCCATCAAGTTATGACCTAATTGCCCACTTCCATTTCCTAATCCATTAGGGTGTGCTTCAGAAGTAGAGTTCAATAAAATAAAAGTAGAACCTAAAGTAGAACCGTTTACAAAAACGATTTTAGCATAAAATTCCATCGTTTCATTGGTCTCTGCATCGATAACCATAACCCCTTTAGCTTTCTTAGTATTTTTATCGTAAATAATATGATTTACAATAGAATAAGGTCTGACAGTTAATCTTTTAGTTGCCATAGCGGCAGGTAATGTAGCTGATTGTGTACTGAAATAAGCTCCAAATGGACAACCACGACTACATAAATTTCTGTACTGACAATTTCCACGTCCATTATGAGGAACCGTTAAATTGGCGGTACGTCCAATAGTTAAGATTCTTTCTCTATTATAGTGTTTTTCGATTCTTTCTTTTACTGATTTTTCAACACAGTTCAAGTCCATTGGTGGAAGAAAGTTACCATCTGGTAACATCGGCCAATTTTCATTTTGCCCACTGATTCCTGCAAATTTTTCGGCATAGTCATACCAAGGTGCTAAATCTTTATAACGAATAGGCCAGTCATTTCCATGACCATCTTTTTTATTATCTTCAAAATTAACATCACTAAAACGGTAACTTTGACGACCCCACATTAAAGATTTTCCTCCCACATGGAATCCTCTATACCAGTCAAAACGTTTTTCTTCAGTATAAGGACACTCTAAATCATTTACCCACCATTTTTCATTGGCTTCTTGATACGGATAATCTCTAGTTTGAACTGGATGAGTTCGTTTTTGTTCCTGTGTCATTCTTCCTGCATGTTCAAATTCCCAAGGACTTTTCATAGCAGATTCATAATCTTTAACATGTTCTATGTTCATTCCACGTTCTAACATTAAAACGCGTAATCCTTTTTCAGTCAATTCTTTTGCAGCCCAACCGCCACTTATTCCTGAACCTATAACGATTGCGTCATAAGTGTTTTGTTCTTTTAAATTGGTATTGATATTCACGATGTATATTTTTTTGAGTTTAAACTAATTTGTACAGTTAAAAGTAATTACGAAGTTGCCCAAGCTTTTTGACCTGGTTCTAAAGGTGCGCTTCCGTCATATCTTCCTGGAATTAAAACGTATTCACGGGCTTGTGTACATCCAATTTCAGATGAATAATATCCTAAAATGGTTAAATCTCTAGCGATCACAAAGAAGGAAGGTTGTCTGTGGTTAGCAACAGCTTCATCTCTAAGAGCTGTAACAATTTGTTTACGTTCAACATCGGATAATGAAACAAAGTTTTTTCCGAAAGTTTTGATACAATTTTCATCCATTGCTTTTAATCCTGTTGCAAACAACTCTTGTAAATTAGTAGGATAACAATCTCTAATCATTTTTGGAATAAAAGCTCCTAATCCAGCTTCTTTTGCTCCTGGACAAGCTGCCGTGGTTGGAATAATAATTTCAGCAAATTCAGCTAGAATTGCTTCGTCAGATACTGAAAAGTTAACCATTTTAGATTTATCTAAAACTGTAAAACTTTCGAATAAAACGCCCATTGTGGTTGCTGAAATGGCTCCTCCCATTAAATAGGCAACTCTTTTTAGTGCTTCTCTTCTTTCCATTTGGTTTATTTTAATGTGTTAATTAGTATGTTAATAGAGTGTTATTAGTTACTTACAATAATAATAAATAAAAAAACAGATTCGCTTTTTTAATGTTAATTTGTTGACAGAATTCAATTTTTTTCATTTTTTTAAGACATTCTGATTAAAATATATTGAATAATATGATTTTTTATAGCTTTTATAATTACATATTTATGTTTACTCCTTTATTGAATTTAAAAAAAGTAGCATTTTTTCACTTTTTTGAGATGAATTTGTAATTATAAGATTACATTTTTATTTTTAGAATAGCTTAAACTATTTTCAATGCGTTAAAATGACGTAATAAGTTTTGTGCTTTATTGTCTAGTTTACAACAAATCCTAAAAACTAAAATAAATCTTTAGAAAACGATTTCGTTTCATGAAGGTAAAATTAACTAGTTTATTCAACAAAAAGAGAGTTGTAGAAAAAAAAGTAGATGGTTTTTTAACTCAAATTACTGATTTAAAGTAATATAACTAAATATTACAACCGTAAAAAGTAGATTAAAATTACAATAATTGCAGTTGACTCTGCAATCTTTCAATAAGCATTGCTCTTATTCTTTTATTACAATTTGAAATAGTATCAAAATAAAAAAGACATTCATCTGAAGTAAGCAGCCCTAATACAATACCTTTTAGTGTATTTTGTAATTGACTATCTTTAGCAATTATCGTTTCAATAGTGCTCATTTTTTTATCTACTGAAAAATTATTAAAGGGAATATTGTTTTTTCTAATATAGTTTTGAAAAACAAGAAGAATCAAATCATTTTGTAGTTTCAAAATAGGACGTAATGTGGCGTTTTGGAATGCTTCTTCTACAGAAACTTGATCACTAATTTGTCCTAATGTTTCTCCACGAAATTCGTTTATAAATAAGTCTCTTGAATTCATAATTTTATTTTAAATACTTTCTATCTACATAGAATGTCCCAAAAGGAATTACCGATGCGATACTAATAATACCAAATATTTTAAGAGACCAATTGGATTCTATTTTTTGCATAATTGCCATAATCATATAAACTATGAAAAGTATCCCGTGGGCCATTCCTATGATTTGAACAAAAATAGGTTCTTGAAACATATATTTCATTGGCATTGCAAACAACAATAATAGTAGGAGGGATGTCCCTTCAAGTAAAGCGATTATTTTAAAAAACTTCAACATCAATTTATTTTATGAATTTAATTCTCAAAATTAAGTAATAACATTGATTTTAGGTGTATGAATTCCTAAAGTAATTTACCTTTGTCAACTTAGCATCGATATATATGAGCAAACGCGATTTAAAAAAATACTTATCTGAATTAAATAAAGAGCAATTAGAAGAACAAATCATCGAATTGTATGAAAAATTCAATCCGGTTAAAGTGTATTATAACTTTGTATTCAACCCAAAAGAAGCATCTCTTTTACAAGAATGTAAACTCAAAATTTCGAATGAATACTTCCCTATAAAAAAATTAGGTAGACGAAGTAAACCTAAAATGAGACGTTCGGTAGCTCAAAAATTAATTAAACATTTCATAGTTTTAGGTGTTGATCCATTTGTCATTGCTGATGTAATGCTTTACAACATTGAAATTGCTCAAACTTATTCAAGAGAAAATCCTATAAAACAAGAGTTATTCTTTAAGAGTATGTTCAATTCCTTTGAACAAGCGGTAGATTTTATAATTTCCAATGGTATTTATAGCGAATTTAAAACAAGAATTAGCACCATTCACCAAGAAACATTACATCAAAAATGGAACAATGAATATGAGTTTGAGCGAATTATTTTACGTTTGAATTTCTAAACCTTTTTACGAAACTTATTTTTTAATTGGACGTTATTTTTTTAAATTAAAAATAGCCGAATAACTGTTTTTTAGGCGTACTTTTGCAAAAATCTAATAATAGCAATGCCTCAAAACACTTTAGAAACAGAATTTGAAGACAGAAAAGAACTCTATGATTACCAAAAAGGGGACATAGATGCCATTTTTGAGCGCATAGATAATGCCTCTCCACAACATCATTTATTGTATCAATTGCCTACTGGTGGAGGAAAAACTGTTATTTTTTCTGAAATTGTTCGTCGTTATATTAAAAAACACGACAAAAAAGTAGTAGTGCTAACACATCGAATTGAATTGTGTAAGCAAACCTCTAAAATGCTAAAAGGTTTTGGAGTTAAAAACAAAATCATCAATAGCAATGTAAAAGAACTTCCTGATCAAAATGATTATTCGTGTTTTGTAGCTATGGTTGAAACGCTTAAAAATCGTATCAACGATGAAAAGTTACATTTGGATAATATTGGATTGGTTATTATTGATGAGGCACATTACAATTCGTTTCGAAAACTATTAAGTTCTTTCAAAAAAGCTTTTATTTTAGGGGTTACAGCAACTCCTTTGAGCTCCAATATAAAATTACCGATGCACCAAAACTACGATGAATTAATCGTAGGAGATACTATCCAATCGTTAATAAACAAAGGCTTCTTAGCAAAAGCTATCACGTACAGCTACGATGTAGGCTTGACCTCATTAAAAGTGGGTATAAACGGAGATTACACTGTGAAATCATCCGATGATTTATATACCAATATGGCGATGCAAGAAAAATTATTGCACGCGTACACTGAAAAATCACTAGGAAAGAAAACGTTAATTTTTAACAACGGAATCAATACTTCACTCTATGTTTATGAAACGTTTAGGGAAGCTGGTTATGATGTAAGACATCTTGACAACACGAGTAGTAATGAAGAACGTAAAGATATTTTACATTGGTTTAAACACACACCCAATGCCATTTTAACTTCTGTTGGTATTTTAACTACAGGATTTGATGAACCAACGGTTGAAACTATAATATTGAACAGAGCTACTAAATCATTAACATTGTATTTTCAAATGATTGGTCGCGGTTCTCGAAAATTAGATAATAAAGACGAATTTACGGTTATCGATTTAGGTAATAATGCAGCTCGTTTCGGACTTTGGAGTGATCCTGTCAATTGGCAACACATCTTCAAATCACCGGAGTATTATTTAGAAAATCTTCGTGATGATGCCGAAATTGAATTGTATTTCAAATATGAAATGCCTCCAGAATTACGCGTTAAATTTAGCAAGACCCAAGTAGTTACCTTTGATGTTGATGAAGAACATAAACTAGTTATTCGTCAAAATTTACGCTCTAAAGTAGTATTGGAAAAATCGTTGGAACAACATGCTGCTATGTGTGTTGATAATACCGAAGAATTACAGGCAGCAAAAACATTAGCAAGAGAATTAGAAGAGGATATTGAATGTCGTGTAAAACGTTTTTCTAAATGTTTAAGCCAATGCAGTAAAAACTACCGAGAATGGTTAGTAGAAGATTATAAAATGAAATTAACGGTATTGATAGGGAAGAAGTACCGCGAAAAAATAATGAATGAAGCCGATTAAATTCAATGATTTAATCCTTTATAAAAACTGAAACCATGGCAAAACAATTTTCTGAATTAGGAATTTCAAATCCAATAGTACAAGCTTTAACTGAATTGAAAATTGTTGAACCAACAGAGATTCAGCAAAAAGTAATTCCACAATTACTGGCTAACACTACAGATATAGTAGGATTAGCAAAGACTGGTACTGGAAAAACAGCCGCTTTTGGATTACCACTTTTACAATTAATTCAAATTGAAAAAGCAGTAGTACAAGCCGTTATATTGGTACCAACACGTGAATTAGGACATCAAATCCATACTAATTTAGAACAATTTTCAAAAAATACAAACGGAATTTCTATTGCCGCTACCTGTGGTGGAATCCCTATAAAACCTCAAATAGAAAGGCTTAAAACACCTACACATATTGTCGTAGCAACTCCTGGAAGATTGATTGATTTGATCCAACGAAAAGCAATTGATTTAAAAGAAACCCAATTCTTAGTTCTTGACGAAGCAGACGAAATGGTTAGTATTCTAAAAGAAAGTTTGGATGAAATTGTTGCTGAATTACCTAAAAAACACAGAACATTTTTGTTTTCAGCTACTTTACCAGGTGCTATAAAACAGTTGATTCAGAACTACTTATCAAAAAATGTAGTCGAAATTAGTGCTAACATGGAAACCATCGGTAATCAAGGTATTGATCATCAATATATTGTGGTTGATCCTATTGAAAAATTAGATGTTTTGATGCATTTTTTAAATTCTAGAGATGGTGAACGAGGCATTATTTTTTGTAAAACCAAAGCTGCTGTAAATAAACTAGCCAAAAATCTAGCCATTAATAAATTTTCATCTGGTGCCATACACGGAAGTTTATCTCAAGGAATTCGTGACCGAATCATGGGGCAATTTCGTGAAGGACATATTAACATTTTGATTGCAACCGATTTGGCAGCAAGAGGAATTGACGTAGCCGACGTTTCTTTTGTGGTGAATTACCATTTACCAGATGTTTACGAAGCCTATGTGCATCGTAGTGGTAGAACGGCAAGAGCTGGAGCAAAAGGACTTTCGTTAACTGTTTTACAAGCTGAAGAAGTTCCAGAAATCGCTGATTTTGAAAAAGAATTAGGGATTCAATTCTCTGAGTTTAATAAGCCGACAGTTGCTAGTATTGAAGAAAATAACACTTTGTTATGGGCTAAAAAAATTTTTAAAACAAAACCCAATCATGAAGTTGATTCAGAGCTAAAAACTAAAGTGAAAACTATTTTTCATCATTTAACCAAAGAGGAATTAATAGAAAAATTGTTGGCCAATCATTTACAACAAATGAATGTTACAACAGAACAGCCTGTTAAAAAGCAAAAAAGATAATAGTTTATCTAAAAGACTGAATTCGGTTCTATTTCAACAATTATAAATTTGAACTATAATTTATATTATGTAAAATAGATTATTTCAAAAGCCTTTATCTTTCAACAATTAGCCTAATAAATTAGTTAATAGTATTCTATACTGCCTATTGCTAAAACAGCATTATTTTTTTAAATTAGCCTACGAAAATTTATTTCTACAGACTATGAATACTGTTGCAGAACATTTAGCAGACTTTTTAAAAAAATATCCGCCTTTCGATAATTTGAACTTTGAAGAATTGTCTGAAATAGCGACTAATATTCGGGTTGTAAATTTGGAAAAATACAAAACCTTATTCCAAATTGATGATAAATTACACGATTGCTTTTATGTTGTCGCTTCTGGTGTGATTCATTTGTCTGTTATTGCTGATGCTGAAGAAACTTTATTGAACAAATGTCACGAAGGTGATATTTTTGGGTTACGTCCGTTTTTTGCTAAAAACAATTACATGATGACGGCTAAAGCTCGTGAAGAAAGTATTGTATATGCCATTCCTATTGCTACTTTCAGACCTTTTGTTGCTAACAATCCTAATGTTCTAGATTTCTTGTTAGAAAGTTTTGCAACTAACACCAATAACCCGAATGATAAGAATATTCGAGGTAAACTGCTTTCAGATAATGTAGTCTATACAGACCAACAATCTTCTGACATGCAGTATTTCCAGTCGCTAACCTATAATAGAATCCCACTAACTACTACAGCTAATGCTATCGTTATGGACGTAGCAAAAACAATGGCTGAAAACCTTTCAAATAGTATTATTATTTGCAACAATAATAACATTCCTATCGGAATTGCTACTCAGACCGATATGAGTATAAAAATTGCAACGGGTCGTTTCCCTATTACAACTACCATTGATAAAATCATGTCAAATCCTGTTGTGACTGTCGTAGAGAACATTTCATTGGCTGAAGCTCAACTGGTAATGTTAAAAAACAATGTAACACATTTGATTGCCACTACTGACGGAACCAATCAATCAGAAGTTAAAGGAATTATCTCTGAACATGATTTAATTGTTTCTCAAGCTAATAATCCTGGTGTTTTAATTAAACAAATCAAACGTACTCAGTCTGCTGACGATTTGAAACAACTTCGTGACCGATTGACGGATATTATTCAGAATTCTATTCATAAAAACATTCCGCTTTTTCATATTTACAATATCGCAAGCGAAATTAATTTGGCACTAATCAAACGTTCTGTCGAATTGGCAATTTTAGATTTGGGCTCCCCTCCTGCTCGTTTTGCCTGGTTATGTATTGGAAGTCAGGGACGTAAAGAACAATTAGTACTAACTGATCAAGATAGTATTTTAGTTTTTGAAGATGTAGTTCCAGATAAATACAGAGAGGTCAAAGATTATTTCTTAAAATTAGCCAAACGCTCTACAGCTAATTTAGAAAAAATAGGATATTCATTATGTCCAAATGGTCATATGAGTAGCAATACACTTTGGTGTAAATCATTGAGTGACTGGACAAATCAGTACAATAGTTGGATGAATACTCCAGGTAAAAATAGTAATGATTTGAGTAGTATTTTCTTTGATTACGAAATGGCTTTTGGAGAAGTAAAAATTGAAGAAGCAATAGAGAATGTTATTTATAAAAATGCTAAAAACAACACTTTATTCTTTGATTTTCTTGGCAATGATGCCTTACGAAATAACGCACCGCTTAGTTTTTTTAAGAAATTTATAGTTGAAGAAGAAGGGCCTAACAAAGATAAATTTGACATTAAATCACGTGCTTTACTTCCACTCATTGATAGTGCCCGTCTTTTTGCCTTAAGTTATGCTATCAAAGGAGTTAATAATACGTATTCTCGTTTCAAACAATTGGCTATAGCTGACCCCCGAAATGCTGAAATCTATATCAATTGTGCTGAAGCTTTTTTAACTCTATCAAAATTTAGAACTATTGAAGGACTAAAAAATGAAGATTCTGGACAATATATTAATTTGAACGAATTGAATAAAATGGATAAAGAGCGATTGAAAAATGCGTTAGCTCCAATGAGAGAATTAGAAGAATTAATTAAAGATAAATTCCAACTTACTCAATTTTCATAATTATGTTAGATTGGCTTAAAAATATTACTAAAGAACATCCAGAATTCTGGAAAGATTACTTATCCAAATTTGAAAAAAAATCAAATCGATATGTTATACTCTCTACTGAAAAAACAGGGTTAAATCCAAGTAAAGATGTCATTTTGTCCTTTGGATGCTTTGGAGTGGAAAATGACAGTGTCCTTATAGGAGACAATTTTGAAGTGGTTTTATTACAATACAAATTCCTTCATGATAATGGACTTTCTAATGAATTTATAGTAGAAAGTAAACTGAAAAAATTAGGAGAACCCGAAGCGATAGGAGCTTTGTTACAGTATATTGGTAATGCTACTTTGGTGGGCTATCGAATAGATACTGATGTAGAAATTATCAATACGGCATTAGAAAAATTAGATTGTGGCCGATTGAAGAATGAACCACTTGATCTTGAAATTATGCATCGTAGGTTACACGATATCAATGATAAACAATTCACTTTAGATGAATTATGTACTTTATACAAAGTTCCTGTAAGTGACCGGAATTCAGCTTCTGAAGAAGCGTATAAAATGGGGCTATTGTTCTTGAAATTAAAATCAAGATTAGGATTAAATTAAAAAAAGGCATTATCAAAATGATAATGCCCTTTTTTAATTTAGTAACTTTTTAATTTATAATTTTCCCTCTTTGATTTCTTCAATCACTTCAGGATTCAATAATGTCGTTGTATCTCCAAAATTAGAGAAGTCACCTTCGGCAATTTTACGCAAAATTCTACGCATGATTTTTCCAGAACGTGTTTTTGGCAACCCAGAAACGAATTGGATTTTATCCAATTTAGCAATAGGTCCAATATGGTCTGAAATATGTTGGTTGATCTCTTTGCTTAAGTTATCTCTATCACGGTATTCTCCTGTTTCTTTCAAAATCACATAACCATATAAAGCATTTCCTTTGATGTCGTGTGGAAAACCTACAATAGCTGACTCGGCAACGGCCGGATGCTCATTGATAGCATCTTCAATTGGTGCAGTTCCTAAATTGTGTCCCGAAACGATTACAACATCATCTACACGACCTGTGATTCTGTAATACCCTACTTCGTCACGCAATGCACCGTCTCCTGTAAAATATTTACCTGGAAAAGCACTAAAATAAGTATCTTTATATCGTTGATGATCGCTCCAAATGGTTCTTGCAATTCCTGGCCAAGGAAACTTAATACACAAACTACCCACCACTTGATTCCCTTCTATTTCATTGCGTTTATCATCCATTAAAACCGGTTGAATTCCTGGTAAAGGAAGCGTGGCATAGGTTGGTTTTGTAGGTGTCACAAAGGCTAAAGGCGAAATCATAATTCCTCCTGTTTCGGTTTGCCACCAAGTATCTACCACTGGACATCTTTTGCCACCTACGTGGTCATTGTACCAGTGCCAAGCTTCTTCATTGATTGGCTCACCAACGGAACCAATTACTTTTAAAGACTTGAAAGGAAATTTTTGAACATATTCCAAACTTTCTTTTGCTAAAGCACGAATGGCAGTTGGAGCCGTATAAAATTGAGTTACTTTATGTTTTTCGATCACTTCCCAAAAACGACTGAAGTCTGGATACGAAGGAACTCCCTCAAAAATTACAGTGGTAGCTCCGTTCAATAAGGGGCCATAAAGAATGTACGAATGTCCTGTAATCCAACCAATATCGGCAGTACACCAAAAAATGTCATTGTCTTCATAATGGAACACATTTTTGAAAGTGTAAGCAGTATACACCATATATCCTGCTGTAGTATGCACCATTCCTTTTGGTTTTCCTGTAGAACCTGAAGTATAAAGGATGAATAAAGGATCTTCAGCGTCCATTATTTCTGCTACGTTATTAGTCAAAGCCTCATCTAAAAGTGGTTGTAACCATTGGTCACGACCTTCTTTCATATTGACAGTTGTATTCGTTCTCTTCGCTACTAAAACAGAAGTTACTGAAGGACAACTCACTAAAGCTTCGTCAATAATACTTTTTAAATCAATCGTTTTATTACCACGATACCCACCATCAGAAGTGATGACCATCTTACATTCAGAATCAATAATTCTTGAAGCAACCGCTGAAGCAGAAAATCCAGCAAAAACTACGGAGTGAATGGCTCCAATTCTAGCACAAGCTAAAACCGAGACTGCCAATTCTGGAATCATTGGCAAATAAATACAAACGCGATCTCCTTTTTTGACACCCTGCTCTCTTAAAACATTGGCCATTTTACCAACTCGCTCATACAAATCATTATAGGTAATATGTTGTGCTAATTCTGATGGATCATTGGGTTCAAAAATAATAGCCGTTTTGTCTCCTCTTTTGGCTAAGTGTCTATCGATACAATTCTTTACAATATTGACTTTAGCTTCTGTAAACCATTTAATTTCGGCTTCAGCCATATCAAAATCCACTACCTTGTCCCATTGCTGGTACCAAGTAAAATTTTCTTCTGCTATTTTACCCCAAAATTTTCTAGGTTCGCGAATAGATTTATTGTAATGTTTGAAGTACTGTTCAAAGTTGTCGATTTTATAGTAACTCATGTTTCATTTATTTTTTATAAAAGTATTAAATCTATTGTTACCGTTAAAATATTTTATTTCATTAATTAATGTGAATAATTTAACAAAATGAAATAAAAGCTGATTTATTTAACAATATGATTGATTTTTATATTTTTTATTTATTTTGATAAAACTAAAAAAGCGAGATAGTACAAACTATCTCGCTTTTTACGAACAAAATTCAACAACAATTACTTGTTTCTTTTTATGTTAGGAATTACACCACTTCACTTACTATTGAAAGCGAAGTGAGAATAATCTGTACTAGGTTACATCCATTAGCCAAAATTGTTAACTAATTCAAAATTTGGGATTTATTATGATATAATTCGAATAACAGCTTATTAGTTGTGTTGTAATTCCTGTATTTGTATTTACTAAACAATTTTTTTCATTGCAGTCATTGATTCTCTCAACCAAGCTCCCACTTCTTCAACTGGGTGATTGCGAATAATACTATTCACTTCAATTAATTCTTTGTTATCAACACCATTATTTCCGTTATTAAATGGACGTCCAACTAAATTAGATGGTGCATTTTTAACATACTCAGCAATTAATGGCTTACAAGCGTGATCAAATAAATAACATCCGTACTCAGCAGTATCCGAAATTACACGGTTCATTTCAAACAATTTCTTTCTTGCAATAGTGTTAGCAATAAGTGGTGTTTCATGTAAAGACTCATAGTAAGCTGATTCTTCGATAATTCCAGAATCAGTCATCGCTTCAAAAGCTAATTCAACACCCGCTTTTACCATCGCTACCATCAATACTCCATTGTCGTAGTATTCTTGCTCCGAGATTTCAAAATCACCAGCTGGTGTTTTTTCGAAATTAGTTTCTCCTGTAGCAGCTCTCCAAGCCAATAAGTTTTTATCATCATTTGCCCAGTCTTCCATCATTGTTTTAGAAAAATGACCAGAAATGATATCATCCATGTGTTTTTGGAACAACGGACGCATAATATCTTTTAATTCTTCAGCAGCATTGAAAGCAGCTATCTTTGCAGGATTTGATAAACGATCCATCATGTTTGTAATACCACCGTATTTTAATCCTTCAGTGATCGTTTCCCATCCGTATTGAATCAATTTAGAAGCATATCCAGCATCTACGCCTTCAGCTACCATTTTGTCAAAACATAAGATTGAACCTGTTTGCAACAAACCACAAAGGATAGTTTGTTCTCCCATTAAATCCGATTTTACTTCAGCTACAAAAGAAGAACGTAAAACTCCTGCTCTATGACCCCCAGTTGCTACTGCATACGCTTTGGCTTGTGCCAAACCTACTCCATTTGGGTCATTTTCTGGGTGGACAGCAATTAAAGTTGGAACTCCAAATCCTCTTTTGTACTCTTCACGAACTTCAGAACCTGGACATTTTGGAGCACACATAATAACGGTTAAGTCTTTACGAATTTGCATTCCTTCCTCAACTATATTAAAACCGTGAGAATACGCCAAAGTCGAACCTTTTTTCATCAAAGGCATAATTGCATTTACAACCGCTGTGTGTTGTTTGTCTGGTGTAAGATTACAAACCAAATCAGCTGTTGGAATTAATTCTTCATACGTTCCCACTTTGAAACCATTATCAGAAGCATTTTTGAAAGAAGCTCTTTTTTCTGCAATAGCTTCTGCACGTAAAGCGTAAGAAATATCTAAACCTGAATCTCTCATGTTTAAACCTTGGTTCAAACCTTGAGCACCACATCCTACGATTACTACTTTTTTACCAGCTAAAGCTTGAGTTCCTTCTGAAAATTCTGATTGATCCATGAATTCACAAACTCCTAATTGTTCTAATTGTAATCTTAGTGGTAATGAATTGAAATAATTTGCCATTTTTTACTATTTAATTTATGATTTTAATTCCTCTAATAAACTGGTGACTTCCATTTTTTCTTTGGAAACCGAAATTCTTCCTGAACGCACAAACTGCATGATTCCGAAAGGCTTTAATTTTGCATGTAACTCATCAATTTCTGAACGACGTCCTGATTTTGATATTACAAAGAAGTCTCTGGAAACCGTAACAATTTCAGAATGACTTTCTTTAATGATATTTTGAATTTGTCTTTCGTCAAACAATAAACTCGAATTGATTTTGAAAATCGCACTTTCTAAGAAAATGGTTTCTTCATCAATATGATAAAACGCTTTGATTACCTCAATTTGTTTTTCGATTTGACCGACAATATTTTTAACCCATTTTTCAGTAGTATCTACCACAATTACAAATCGAGATACATTTTCGATTTCCGATTCGGATACGTTTAAACTTAAAATATTGATATGGCGTTTCAAGAATATTACTGATATTCTGTTTAATAAGCCTACGTTGTTTTCTGAATATACAGAAATGGTGAATGTTTTATTTTCCATAGTATTAACTTAATCGAATATCGGAAACCGAAGCTCCTGTTGGAATCATTGGAAATACGTTGTTCTCTTTTTCTACTAAAACTTCTAAGAAATACGATTCTTTCGAAGCCATCATTTCGGCAACTGCTGCATCCAAATCTTCACGTTTTGTTACTTTCTTTGCTTTAATGTAGTACCCTTCGGCAATAGCAATAAAGTTAGGATTAATCATTTCTGTAGAAGCATAACGTTTGTCAAAAAATAGTTGTTGCCATTGGCGTACCATTCCTAAAAACTCATTATTTAATACCACAATCTTAACCGGAACTTTTGTTTGAAAAATAGTCCCTAATTCCTGAATAGTCATTTGGAAACCACCATCACCGATGATTGCAACTACTTCACGATCTGGTCTTCCCATTTTAGCACCAATAGCTGCAGGTAAAGCAAATCCCATCGTTCCTAATCCTCCAGAGGTAATATTACTTTTGGTTGAATTGAATTTTGAATAACGACAAGTAAACATTTGATGTTGCCCTACGTCTGAAACCATAATAGCATCCCCATTCGAGTGTTTGTTAATCATTTCGATGGTTTCTCCCATAGAGATTCCTTCTTTTTTGGGTTTCAATTCATCATCAATAACCGCTTCTAATTCAACTTTATATTTTTCTTTGAATTCGTTATGCCAAGATTCGTGAGTCTTAGCCTCTACAAGAGGTAGTATTGCAGCCAAAGCTTCTTTCACATCTCCTAAAACGGCAACCTCTGTTTTTACATTTTTATCTACTTCTGCAGGATCAATTTCAAAGTGAATTACTTTAGCTTGTTTTGCATAGGTTTCTAAATTTCCTGTAACTCGGTCGTCAAATCGCATTCCTAATGCGATTAATACATCACATTCGTTTGTCAAAACATTAGGTCCATAATTTCCGTGCATTCCTACCATACCTACATTTAAAGGATGTTCTGTTGGTAATGCTGAAAGGCCTAAAACAGTCCATGCAGCTGGAATTCCTGTTTTTTCCACAAATGCTTTTAATTCCGCTTCTGCTTCGCCAAGAATAATTCCTTGTCCAAAAACAATCATTGGTTTTTTCGCACTATTAATGATTTCTGCTGCCGATGCAACTTGGTCTAATTTTAAAGTTGGCTTTGGAATATAACTTCTAATGCTTGTACATTTTTTATAACTAAAATCCAATTCGTCAAATTGCGCATTTTTTGTAATATCAATTAATACTGGACCTGGACGACCTGATTTTGCGATATAAAATGCTTTTGCGATAATTTCTGGAATTTCATGAGCTTCTGTAACTTGGTAATTCCATTTGGTTACAGGAGTCGAAATACTGATAATATCCGTTTCTTGAAATGCATCCGATCCCAACAAATGCTTCCCTACCTGTCCAGTAATACATACTAATGGGGTAGAATCAATTTGTGCATCGGCAATTCCAGTTACTAAATTAGTAGCTCCTGGTCCTGAAGTAGCAATAGCTACTCCTACTTTTCCTGTTGCTCTGGCGAATCCTTGAGCAGCATGTGTTGCTCCTTGCTCATGGCGTACCAAAACATGGTGTAATTCTTCTCTAAATTTATATAATTCGTCATAAACTGGCATAATAGCACCTCCTGGGTAACCATAAACCAAGTCTACTCCTTCTGCTAATAAGCATCTAATAACGGCTTCTGCACCTGATATTCTCATTTTTTTTACTCTATTTGATTATTTAAATAGCTCAGGACAATTCTTATTTATCAGTTACACAACCTGTTGAGGCGCTTGAAACTGCTCTTGCATATTTTAGTAATACCCCTTGTGTTACTTTCAATGGTGGTTGCACCCAATTGGCTCTTCTTTTCGCCAATTCTTCGTCAGATATTTTCAAATTAATGGTATTTTTAACCGCATCAATTGTAATTATATCTCCGTTTTGAATTAAAGCAATGGCTCCACCTTCATACGCTTCGGGAGTTACGTGTCCTACAACGAAACCGTGCGAACCTCCAGAGAAACGTCCGTCAGTAATCAAAGCTACGGTACTTCCTAATCCTGCTCCCATGATTGCCGATGTTGGTTTCAACATTTCAGGCATACCTGGACCACCTTTTGGACCACAATAACGAATGATGACGACATCACCTGGTTTCACTTCTCCACCTCTTACTCCTTTGATTACATCATGCTCATTTTCATAAACGATAGCTGTTCCTTCAAAAAATTCTCCTTCTTTACCACTAATTTTAGCTACACAACCTTCAGTAGCGATGTTTCCATATAAAATTTGAATATTTCCAGTAGATTTCAATGCTTTTTGAATTTCGTATACTACTTCTTGACCATCATTCAAATCAGGAACTAATGCAAGATTCTCAGCTAATGTTTTCCCTGTTACAGTCAGACAATCTCCGTGTAAAAATCCTTCTTTCAATAAATATTTCATTACTGCTGGAACACCACCCACATCGTGTAAATCTTCCATCAAGTATTTCCCACTTGGTTTCAAATCAGCCAATAAAGGTGTTTTATCACTGATATCTTGGAAATCTTTTAATGTCAATTCAATCCCAACTGAATGTGCAATAGCAATCAAGTGCATTACTGCATTAGTAGAACCACCTAAAACTGCGACCATCGTAATGGCATTTTCAAATGCTTTACGTGTCATAATGTCTCTAGGTTTGATGTCTTTTTCAAGTAGTATTTTAATAGCTTTCCCAGCATCAACACATTCTTGTTTTTTTTCTGGGCTTAACGCTGGATTAGACGAACTATAAGGCAAACTCATTCCTAATGCTTCAATTGCCGATGACATCGTATTAGCAGTGTACATTCCACCACAAGCACCTGCACCTGGACAGGCATTCTGAATTACCCCTTTAAAATCTTCTGGTGTAATTGTGTTATTGAATTTCTTTCCTAAAGCTTCAAAAGCCGAAACGATATTCAACGATTCTCCTTTCCATTTTCCAGGATGAATAGATCCTCCGTACACCATAATAGAAGGGCGATTTACTCTACCCATTGCCATTAATGACCCAGGCATATTTTTATCACAACCTGGAACAGCAATCATGGCATCATACCATTGCGCTCCCATAACTGCTTCAATAGAATCAGCAATAATGTCTCTAGACACTAATGAAAAACGCATTCCATCATTTCCATTAGAAATACCGTCACTTACTCCAATAGTATTAAAAATCAATCCTACTAAATCAGCATCCCAAACACCCGCTTTAATTTCTTTAGCCAAATCATTCAAGTGCATGTTGCAGGTATTTCCATCATATCCCATGCTCACAATTCCGACCTGTGCTTTTTTAAGATCTTCTTCAGTTAATCCAATTCCGTACAACATGGCTTGAGAAGCGGGTTGTGTTTCGTCTTGCGTGATTATCTTACTGTATTTATTTAATTCCATTGTTTTTATTCTTATTATTTTGGAAGTTCAAAATTCTGTGAACCTCTCTTTTATTTATAATTAAACTATCGTTGATTGGCCTAATTGGACAAAATCCTTTTTGAAATACAAATCCCCTTCATTTAGAATATAGTTGGCAACAAAATCACCTACTTCATTGGTTCCAAATTGAGAATCTACTTTCAAATCTACGGTGACGACATTGCTAACTATTGCTTTCTCTACCGCAGCAATTACTTTTTTTGATTCTGTAATTAAACCAAAATGTTCTAATAATAACGCTACAGAAAGTATTGACGCAATTGGGTTGGCTATATTTTTTCCTTTCGCTTCAGTATAACAACCGTGAATAGGTTCAAATAAAGAATGTTGCTCTCCCAAAGAAGCTGACGACATCAATCCGATAGAACCCGAAATTACACTAGCTTCATCTGACAAAATATCGCCAAATAAATTATCGGTTAACAACACATCAAATTGTCTTGGATTAACTATAATTTGCATCGAAGCGTTGTCTACATACATGTATTCCAAAGTAACGTCTGGATATGCTGCCGCGATTTTAGTCACCACTTTTCGCCATAATCTTGAGGTTTCTAGTACATTAGCTTTGTCCACCAAAGTCACTTTTTTACGTCTAGACTGTGCTGCTTTGAAAGCCAAATGCGAAATATTTACAATTTCTTCTTCGTTATATTCACACAAGTCTGAAGCATACGTTCCTTCTTCATTCGTGTTTTTTTCTCCAAAGTACATTCCGCCATTCAACTCTCTGTACACCACAAAATCAGTGCCTTGAAGCACTTCTTTTTTAATTGGTGACGAGTTCATTAACTTTGGATACGCTTTGATAGGTCTTATATTGGCAAACAAACCCAATTCTTTACGAAGTTTAAGTAAACCTTGTTCTGGACGTACTTTTGCCTCTGGATTATTATCATATTTTGGATCTCCAATAGCTCCAAACAAAATCGAATCTGTATTTCTACATAAATTTAAAGTTTGTTCCGGAAGTGGTTTCCCTGTTTTTTCAATAGCAATAGCGCCGATGTAAGCATCTTCAAAAACAAACTCGTGATTGTACACCACACCAATAGCGTGCAAGGCTTTTTTAGCTTGCAAAGTAACCTCTGGACCTATTCCGTCTCCTGAAAGTACTGCTATTTTTAAATTCATTTTTTTACTCTTTATAGATTAGGCTTGTAAACATTTACTCGCTTCAACAATTTGATGAATATCTTCATCTAGTACTTCTTTCTTAATGTCGGCAAATTTCAAAAATTCGACATAAACGATATCCAATTGTACTTTGGTCAATTCGTATCCTACTTTTTTAGCGCGGTAAGCCAAAGCTGCTCTACCACTTCTAGCTGTAAGAATGATAGACGATTCATTCACCCCTACGTCCAAAGGATCAATAATTTCGTAAGTCGCTCTATTTTTGATTACACCATCTTGGTGAATTCCAGAACTGTGTGCAAAGGCATTAGCACCAACAATAGCTTTGTTAGGTTGCACCATCATTCCCATACTATCTGAAACCAATCGGCTCATTTCATTCAATTGTTTTGAATTTACATCCGTATATAAATTCAAATAAGGATGTTGTTTGAACACCATTACTACTTCTTCTAAAGCTGTATTTCCAGCTCTTTCTCCAATACCATTAATAGTACACTCGATTTGACGCGCACCATTAATTGCACCTGCAATTGAATTAGCAGTAGCCATTCCTAAATCATTATGACAGTGACAAGAAATAGTCACATTATCAATTCCTTTTACGTTTTCTTTAAGGTATTTAATTTTTGCTCCATACTCATCTGGTAAACAATATCCTGTAGTATCAGGGATATTAAGTACTGTAGCTCCTGATTTGATTACTTCTTCACAAACTTGCGCTAAGAAGGCATTATCCGTTCTACCAGCATCTTCGGCATAGAATTCTACATCTTCTACATACGATTTTGCATGAGCAACTGCTGCTTTAGCTCTAGCGATAATATCTTCTTTGGTAGTATTTAATTTGTGTACAATGTGTGATTCAGAAGTACCAATTCCTGTATGGATACGTGGTTTTTTGGCATATTGGAGTGCTTGAGCAGCAACATCTATATCATTTTTAACTGCTCTAGTCAAACCACAAACAGTAGCATTTTTTACAATTTTACTGATTTCTGAAACAGATAAAAAATCTCCAGGGCTTGAGACGGGAAATCCCGCTTCGATAATATCAACCCCCATTTCGTCTAATCGACCGGCAATAATTAGCTTCTGAGCAGTATCTAACTTACATCCTGGGACCTGTTCGCCGTCTCTTAAGGTGGTGTCAAAAATTTGAACTTTATCTTTATTCATTTTCGTTTATTTAATGTAATTTCACATCTTGAAACAAAATTAGATTTTAATCGTTTACAACAAAAATCATTTTACTAAAATATACTGCTTATAAAGCTACTAATTACTATTTAATTAGCTGAATATCAATATTTTAAATCTTTACATTTTACAATGGCTAACCATCAAAAAGATTTCTTATTTGTATTAATTAAATCCCTTTCAAAGTCTGAAAAACGCCAATTCAAGATTTTTGCTAGCCGATTAGAGACCAGTTCCAATACAAAATTCATCGAATTGTTCAATATTTTGGACAAATCCGAAGTCTATGACGAAAAACTCATTTTGAAAAGTGGTAGCATTAAAAAAGTACAATTATCCAATTTAAAATCGTATTTGTACAAACAAATCTTAGTAAGTATTCGATTGAATATTCCGAGTCAGAATATTCGCTACCAATTGCGCGAACAAATTGATTTTGCTACTATTCTATACAACAAAGGATTGTACAAGCAGAGTTTAAAAATCTTGGATAAAACCAAACAACAAGCTTTAGAAAACGACGAAAAACACATGGCGTATGAAATTGTAGAATTCGAAAAACTAATCGAATCACAATACATTACCCGAAGTATTCAAGGTCGAGCTGATGAATTGGCTGTGCAAGCCAAAGAATTAAACTATCGCAATACTATTTCGAGTAAATTATCCAATCTATCACTTCAGTTGTACGGCATTATGCTTAAAACAGGGTATGTAAAAAGTGATGAAGAATACCAACAAATAGACGATTATTTCAACAAACACATCGCTATATTTGATGAAAACAAATTCGGATTCAGAGAAAAATATTGGTACTTCAACGCCAATCTTTGGAGAAGCTTCTTAGTTCAAGATTTTTTGTCTTGTTACAAGTTTGCACACAAATGGGTGACTCTTTTCTACGATAATCCCAATATGATTTTTCTAAATCCAGTATTTTTCTTGAAAGGAAATCATTATTTACTGGAATCCTTGTTTATGTTGAAATACAAAACCAATTTCAAAAAATACTTATTACAACTAGAAGAAACCATTAACGATCCTAAATTTCCAGTCAACGATAATATTGCTTCTTTGTCGTTTCTGTATTTATATAACAATAAATTAAATTTTCACATTCTTGAAGGTAGTTTTGCGGAAAGCGAATACTTGATTCCTGAAGTATTATACAAGATGAATCAGCACAGTGAACATTTAGATGAACATCATGAAATGTTGTTTTATTATAAAATTGCTTGTATTTATTTTGGAAACGAAAAATACAATGAATCTTTATTTTATTTAGAAAAGATCATCAACAATAAAAATCTTACGATGCGTGAAGATCTAATGTGTTTTGCACGCCTATTGTATTTGATTTTACATTACGAATTGGGCAATGATTATTACTTAGAGAATCAATTGAAGAGCACGTATAAATTTATGTTGAAAATGAATGACTTACACGAAGTTCAAAAAGAAATTATTCGCTTCTTGAAAAACCTGAATTCAATCTACCCAGGAGATATTAAAAAAGAGTTCATCAAGATGAAAGAGCGCTTCGTTGAGTTAGAAAAAAACACCTATGAAAAACGAGCTTTCTTGTATCTTGATATTATTTCATGGTTAGAAAGCAAAATTGAAAATCGGAAAATTGGCGATATCATTCGTGAAAAAGCCCAATTAAGTAATCGATAAAACTACTTTTTTCTTCAATTAAAAATATTACTTACATTTGTGAGAAGCGTTTACGCTTTTTAAGATATTAAATACATACAATATGCAAAACATTCCTAGTGTTGACTTGCGTGATTTCCTGTCGGATGACCCGACACGTAAACAAAAATTTGTAAATGAAATCGGAAAAGCCTACGAAGATATTGGCTTCGTAGCATTAAAAGGGCATTTTTTAAATGACCAATTAGTAGAAAATCTATACAGTGAAGTGCGAAATTTCTTTTCGTTACCACTAGAAACCAAATCAAAGTATGAAATCCCAGGAATTGGAGGGCAAAGAGGTTATGTTTCTTTTGGAAAAGAACATGCTAAAGGACGCTCTGCTGGAGATTTAAAAGAGTTTTGGCATTTTGGCCAATACGTGAGTGACGATTCAAAATACGCTAACGAATACCCTAAAAACGTTACAGTTACCGAATTGGATAATTTCAATTCAACAGGAAAAGAAGCGTATCAAATGCTTGAAAAAACAGGTATTTATGTTTTAAGAGCTTTGGCTTTACATATTGGTTTAGACGAATTCTATTTCGATAATTTTATCAAAGACGGAAACAGTATTTTACGACCAATCCACTACCCTCCTATTACTGATGAACCTAAAGATGGTGCGGTTCGTGCCGCTGCACATGGCGACATCAACTTAATTACCTTATTAATGGGCGCTCAAGGAAAAGGATTGCAGGTACAAAATCATAATGGTGATTGGATTGATGCCATGGCTCAACCTGATGAATTAATGATTAATGTAGGAGATATGTTATCCAGACACACCAACAACAAATTAAAATCAACCATACATCAAGTGGTGAATCCACCTAGAGAATTATGGGGAACTTCTCGTTATTCGATTCCTTTTTTCATGCATCCTGTTAGTGATATGCCTTTGGATTGTCTAGAACAATGTATTGATGCAACACACCCAAAACAGTTTGAAGACATTACTGCTGGCGAATACTTAAATGAAAGATTAGTAGAATTAGGATTGATTAAAAAATAATTAACAATTCATAATTGATAATTGACAATTAAATGGACTTACAAGAACAATTAAAAAATCTATTCCCTGATCACCAAATTTCAAATGAGCCTGAAGCGGTTGCCGAAAACGAACACGAATTATACGTTCAAGCGGAGCCTATGATTTGCAAATTCGAAAAACGCAAAGGAAAACCCACCACCATAATTGCAGGATATGAGGGTGCTGACGAAGATTTCAAAATTTTAGCCAAAGAAATTAAAAGCAAACTCGCTGTGGGTGGAACATTCAAAGACGGAGAAATTATCATACAAGGTGATTATCGCGATAGAATTATGAAAATGCTACAAGAGAAAGGATTTAAAACCAAACGCGTAGGTGGATAATATAGCATTTATGTTGAGTAATAAACTCTTACACTCATAAACCTCATAAACTTTAAGTAATGATTGCATCATCAGAATTGATATTAAATCCAGACGGGAGTGTCTATCACTTGAATCTAAAACCGGAAAACATTGCCCACGATATTATTTTTGTTGGTGACCCTGATCGTGTGGGAAAAATCACGCAATTCTTTGACAGTATCGAGTTTTCAATTCAAAAAAGAGAATTCAAAACTCAAACGGGAATCTATAAAGGCAAACGATTAACGGTACTTTCTACCGGAATTGGCCCGGATAATATTGACATTGTCTTGAACGAATTGGATGCCTTGGTCAATATTGATTTGAACACGCGTCAGCCTAAAGAACAATTAACATCGTTAAATATTATTCGCATTGGAACCTCAGGTTCCATTCAAGCGGATATTCCTGTGGATAGTTTTGTGTTGTCTCAATTCGGAATTGGTTTAGACAATATGTTGCGTTCGTATATAGTCGATGGCGTAACGCATACTGATATGGAAGAAGCTTTTATGACTCACACCCAATGGGATGTGCGCAAAGGGCGACCTTATGCAATTGCTTGTTCTGAAACCTTGGAAAAAAGAATAGAAAGCAACCAAATGCACAAAGGAATTACAGCTACTATAGGTGGTTTTTACGGTCCTCAAGGACGTGTGTTGCGCTTGCCAATTCAGGATAGTCAATTGAATTCCAAAATGGATAACTTTCAGTTTAAAGGCAACCGAATTACCAATCTCGAGATGGAAACGACTGCCATATACGGCCTTTCGGCTTTGTTAGGACACAACGCCTTGTCCTTGAATGCTATTATTGCCAATAGAGCTAGCGGAACCTTTAGCGAAGATCCTACCAAAGCCGTTGATGAATTGATTGCTTATACCTTAGATAAATTAGCTCAATAAACCGTTTATGACTTCCTTAAAAATTGTTGGCGTTCCGGAACATTTCAATTTGCCTTGGCACATTTGCCTTGAGCAAGGCGAATTTAAAAAAGAAAACATCGATTTGCAATGGACTGATGTACCTGAAGGAACGGGTAAAATGTGCCAAATGCTTCGTGATGGAAGTGCTGATATTGCTGTCATTTTAACCGAAGGCATCATCAAAGATATCGTCAATGGAAATCCGTCTAAAATACTACAAGTGTATGTAAAATCGCCTTTGGTATGGGGGATTCACGTGGCAGCTCAATCCAATTACCAAACGCTGGCTGATTTAGAAAATACCAAAGTAGCGATTTCAAGACTGGGTTCAGGCTCTCAATTGATGGCCTATGTCAATGCCAAAAACCAAGGGTGGAATACTAACGAATTACAATTTGAAATTGTCAACACCATCGATGGAGCGGTAACTGCTTTGACCGAGGGGACGGCTGATTATTTTATGTGGGAACATTTTATGACGAAACCACTAGTCGATAAAGGTGTTTTTAGACGCCTAGCCGACTGTCCTACTCCTTGGCCTTGCTTTGTGATTGCCATTCGCGAAGAAGTCCTAGCTACACAGCCCGAAGCCATTGCAACACTTCTTGAAATTATTAATGCCAAAACACGAGATTTCAAAGCCATACCCAACATTTCAGACCGTTTAGCCACTACCTACCACCAAAAAACAGAAGACATCAAGGAATGGTTATCACTAACCGAATGGTCTCAAGAAAAAATAGACTTAGATCTGCTAGAACACATTCAAAAGCAATTGTTGGAGTTGCACATTATTGATAATACACTTCCTGTAGAAAAGTTGGTACTAATAAATTAAATACAGAGCATAAAAAAACTCCATCATTACTGATGGAGTTTCTTGTGTTGAAACAATTTTCTTATTTCCAACCACCGCCTAAGTCTCTGTAAACATATACTGAGGCGTTAATTAGCTCTTTTTGGGTTTCTACCAATTCTAACTTTGCTTCTAAAGCATCACGTTGGGTCATCAACACTTCAAAATAATCTGCTCTAGCTGATTTGAATAAATCATTAGAAACCGAAATAGAACGGTCCAAAGCCCCTACTTGTTGGGTTTTCAAACTAAAGCTTTTTTGTAAGTTCTCAATTTTTGACAATTGATTCGACACTTCTAAGTACGCATTCAAAACGGTTCTCTCATAATTGTATAAGGCTTGCAACTGACGTGAGTTGGCGCTTTTAAACTCGGCTTTAATCGCATTTCTATTGATTAATGGTGCCGCTACATCTCCTACTAGAGAATACAATAACGATTCGGGTGTTTTAAATAAATACGACGATTTGAACGCATTCCATCCTATTGAAGCTGAAATATCTAAGGAAGGATAAAATTCCGCTCTAGCCACTTTCACATCTAATTTAGCGGCTTCTAATTGCAATTCGGCCTGTTTAATATCGGAACGATTTGCTAATAATTGCGACGGAATTCCTGCTTTCAACTGCGAAGGCAAAGTGCTTACTAAACTCGTTTGGTCTCTTTTAATTTCCTGTGGATAACGTGCCAATAAGAAGTTGATTTTATTCTCCGTTTCTTTTATTTTTTGAAGAATATCAAATTCCATACTTCTAGAAGTCAAAACTTCGGCTTCAAATTTTTGAACGGCTAATTCGGTAGCACGCGCTGCCTCTTTTTGGATTTTTACAATTTCCAAAGCATTCTTTTGAATTGCAATACTTTGTTTCACAATCTCCAATTGGTTATCGTAAGCTAACAACTCATAGTACGAGCTAGCTATTTCAGCAACTAAATTAGTAATCACAAAGTTTTTACCTTCAACTGTAGCCAAATAACGGCTAATGGCTGCTTTTTTACTATTGCGTAATTTCTTCCAGATGTCCACTTCCCAATGGGCATAAGCGGCTAATTTATAATCTTGTAAGGCTTCAGGAAATTCTTGTCCTGGAGTAATTTCAGTAGAAGCGTCACCTGCACCTTGACTGGTGTAACGTCCTACTTTTTCTACTCCTGCAGTAGCCCCAATGCCTACTGTAGGCAACAAAGCCCCTTTACGCACTCGAATATCGTTCTTAGCAATTTCGATTTCTTGTAACGTGATAGACAATTCTTGATTGTTCTTTAAAGCAACATCAATTAAATCAACGAGATTTTTGTCTTTAAAAAAAGTATGCCATTGGAGGGTTGCCATTGTTGTGGTATCCTTACTAGTAGCAAACGCTTCTGGAAGTACAGTTGTTGAAGTAGCAGACTTAATATCTGGTGCTTTACAACTAATTACCGCTAGGCACAAGCCTAGCGGAATAGCATATTGATGTATCTTAAATTTAAACATTGTCGTCAATTTCTTCAGTTAATGGATTTTCTTCTTGATTTTTTACAAATTTGATTTTTTCTGAAATTCTGCCGAATATGTAATACAATCCAGGAATGACTAATACTCCACAAATAGTACCCAAAAGCATCCCTCCTGCAGCAGCCGAACCAATAGTACGGTTTCCAATTTTTCCTGGACCAGAAGCAAATACTAGCGGAATTAATCCGGCAATAAAAGCAAAGGATGTCATCAAAATAGGACGAAAACGCACCACAGCACCTTCCATAGCAGCTTGTAATACCGAAGCACCATTTCTATGTTTTTGAATTGCAAATTCGACAATCAAAACAGCATTTTTACCCAGTAATCCAATTAACATAATAAAGGCTACCTGAGCATAAATATTGTTTTCCAAACCAAATACTTTTAGTAATAAGAAGGAACCAAAAATACCTGCTGGAAGTGATAAAATTACCGCAAATGGTAGAATAAAACTTTCGTATTGAGCTGCTAAAACGAGATACACAAATAACAAACAAATCAAGAAAATAAAAATAGCTTCATTTCCACGACCTACTTCATCTTTAGAAATACCTGCCCAATCAATTCCGTATCCTCTTGGTAAAGTTTGTTCGGCTACTTCTTGAATCGCTTTAATGGCAGCTCCACTACTGTATCCAGGAGCGGCCTGACCACTAATTTCTGAAGCATTGTACATGTTATGACGTGTAATATCATTCAAACCATATACTTTTTCCATTTTAGAAAAAGAAGAAAATGGTACCATCTCGTCTCGATTATTCTTCACATACAACTTCATAATATCTTCTGGCAAAGCTCTATATTCAGGAGAAGCTTGAACAATAATCTTGTATTGTCTATCGTATTTAATAAAGTTAGTCTCATAAGTACTTCCTATTAATACTGACAATGTGTTCATGGCATTTTCTAAAGTAACTCCTTTTTGCTGTGCAATATCATTATCTACTTTAATCATGTACTGTGGATAACTCGCACTATAAAAACTGAATACTGAAGATAGTTCTGGTCTTTTACTTAATTTTTTTACAAAATCATTACTTACGGTTTCTAACTTTTTATAATCTCCACTACCTGCTTTATCCAATAAACGCAACTCAAACCCTCCCGCAGCACCATAACCTGGTACTGATGGCGGTTGGAAAAATTCAATAGTAGCTCCAGAAATATCTTTTGATTTCTCCTCTAATTCCGCCATAATCTCTGACACCGAGTGTTCACGATCTTCCCAACTTTTTAAATTAACCAAACAAGTTCCTGAATTAGCCCCTGTACCTTCTGTCAAGATTTCGTAACCTGCCAATGACGATACTGATTGTACTCCTTCAACTTTTTCGGCGATTTTTTGCAATCGTTCAGCGACTTCATTTGTTCTCTCTAAAGATGAACCTGGAGGTGTTTGAACTACAGCATAAAACATCCCTTGATCTTCATTTGGAATAAATCCTGATGGCAAACTATTGTTCAAAAAGAAAATTCCGATACAGAATCCTATCAATATTGTAAAGGTCAAGGTTCTACGGGTAATTACTATTTGAAGTATATTTTTATACTTATCTGACAAATTGTTAAATCGATTATTAAAACCATCTAAGAATTTATCTATTGGTGTTTTCTTCTTGTCTGAACCGTGATTGTTTTTTAACATCATCGCACAAAGTGCAGGTGTCAATGTTAGTGCTACAATACCTGACAAAATAATTGAGGTAGCCATAGTAATTGCAAACTGACGGAAAAAGATTCCTACTGGACCCGACATAAATGCTACAGGAATAAATACCGCAGCCATCAAGAAGGTAATGGCGATAATGGCCCCGCTAATCTCATGCATTGCTTTTTTAGTCGCCTGAATTGGTCCTAAATGATGTTCTTCCATGTTAGCATGTACCGCTTCGATGACTACAATAGCATCATCAACGACGACTCCAATAGCTAATACTAAGGCAAATAAAGTAACCAGGTTAATGGTAATTCCAAAGAACTGCATAAAGGCAAACGTTCCAATAAGCGATACAGGAACTGCTATTGCAGGGATTAAAGTAGAACGCCAATCTCCAAGGAATAAAAACACTACTAATCCCACCAAAATAAAAGCTTCTACTAAAGTATGTATTACTTTTTCGATAGAAGCATCTAAAAATTTAGAAACATCATAACTAATCTCATAGTCTACGCCTTTTGGAAAAGTAGTTTTTTTAAGTTCTTCCATCTTAGCCTTCACGTCTTTAATAACTTGGCTTGCATTACTGCCATACGATTGTTTTATCGTAATAGCCGCTGATGGTTTTCCATTCAAATTAGAGTAAATATCATACATCGAACTTCCAAATTCGATATTAGCTACATCTTTTAAACGAAGAATCTCACCATCTGGAGTAGAACGCAAAATAATATTTTCATATCCTTCTTTGGTGGTAAATCTACCTGAATATTTCAATACATATTCAAAAGCTTGAGAACGTTTTCCTGAACTTTCTCCAGTTCTACCTGGAGATGCTTCTAAACTTTGTTGACTCAATGATTCCATTACTTCATCGGCAGAAATTTTATACGCCAACATACGATCTGGTTTCAACCAAATACGCATTGCATACTCTCGATTTCCTAAAATATCAGCAACACCTACTCCATCTATTCTTTTAATTTCTGATAATAAGTTAATGTCGGCGAAATTGAATAAAAATTTCTGGTTCATAGAAGGGTCTTTACTAAACAAATTGATATACATCAACATATTCGGCTCTTCACGGGTAATTTTAACCCCTTCACGAACTACGATTGGAGGTAATTTATTCACTACCGAAGCTACCCTATTCTGAATATTGATTGAAGCTTGATTGGCATCAGTCCCCAAGTTAAAAATAACATTAATACTCGCTTCTCCATCATTACCCGCAGTGGATGCCATGTATTTCATTCCTGGAACGCCATTAATGGCTCTTTCTAAAGGAATAATTACCGACTTAATCATCAACTCATTATTAGCTCCTGGATAATCGGCTACAATATTCACTTTTGGCGGTGATATAGCTGGAAACTGTGTCACTGGCAAACTAGTAATTGCCAAAACTCCCAGCAAAACTATCATCAACGATATTACTATCGAAAGTACCGGCCTTTGTATAAATTTATTAAACATTGATTTATGATTTTTAAGTATTATAATTATTCAGCTTTCAGTCTCAAATGAGAAAGAACATATAATGGTTTTTGATACACATAATTAATCTTATCATCATCATTTACTTTCTGTACTCCTTCTAATAGTATTTTATCGGATTCATCAATACCACTTTGAACTACATATACATCTGGTAACTCTCCTGTGATTTTGATCTCTCTTGACTTAACAACATTGTTCTTACCTACTACAAAAACATATTTCTTTTCTTGAATTTCGTAAGTAGCTTTTTGAGGAATAATTAAAGCGTTTTTAACGGGTACCGTCATCAATACTTTACCTGTTTGTCCATTTTTCAATAGCTTATCCGAATTAGGAAAACTTGCTCTAAAAGCGATATTACCTGTTTCACTATCAAATTCACTTTCAATAACTTCCACCTTTCCTTTGAATTTAAACGTTTGGTTATTCGCTAAACGCAAACTAATTGTATTGCTTCCACGTCCTTGTTTATTAGTTTGATACTCTAGATATTCAGGTTCAGAAACATTAAAATACGCATACATTTTACTATTATCTGAAAGACTTGTCATCAACTCTCCTTCTTCAATAAGACTTCCTAGCTTTTTAGGGATACGGTCAATTGTTCCCGAAAATGGTGCCTTAATATCAGTGAAAGACAAGTGCAATTTAGCCAATGCTACTTCTGCTCTAGCTTGGTCTAATTTAGCTTGCGCCATCGCTTGCTCATTTTTAGATACAATATTTTTATCCGCTAAGGTTTTAGCATTTTGCAATTCAATTTCAGCTGCTTTTGCTTCAGATTGTGCTTTTAACAACTCGGCCTCGTACATTTTAGGCATAATTCTAAACAACAACTGACCTGCTTGAACAAACTGCCCTTCATCTACGTAGATGTTTTGCAAAAATCCTTTTTCCTGAGCTCTAATCTCGATATTTCGAACAGAACGAATTTGAGAAACGTACTCTTTTGTAAACGAAGTATCGATCCTAACAGGATTGGTAACCGCATATTTACCTTCTTCTTCTTTTTTTTCTTTTTTGGGAGTACAACTAATAGTACATAATAAGGCTACGAAGCCAGTGAATAAAATTATTCTCTTCATGGTAATAAATAATAAATTAAATGTATGGAAAGTCAGTAATAGTAGAACACTTAGAGTTAAAAGTTACATAAATTGAGCATTATCTAATTAAGAAGATACATGACAACTAGACTAATTACTCTTAGAAATCTAATTTTTAAAAAATCAGATTCTTAAAACCCTATTTTTAATGTATATAGGTGATGTGAGTAAACTGAAAGAAGTATTTAAATTAGCTTGGTAATCATTCGATACTAGTGGATAAGAAAAGGCTAAATACCAATTATCCAACAAGCTACTTTTTACCAAAATCAATTTTTGATTAACAGCAGCACTTTTATCATTATTATGATAATCTTCTTCTAACTCAATATCCGTATAATCAGTAATAACTGTGACTTTATGCTCTTTATTTCTAAAATATTGTAGCGTATTTTCTTGCAAACCATGAGTATTTACTTGGGCTGAATGCATGTCTTTCGTATTAAACGAAAAACCATGGCCATAGCCCAATAGGAAAAAACAAAACGATATGAAAAATACTACTACTCTCATTGGGTGCCAAATTTAACTAAAAAAAGTACGCTAAATTTATTTTTGTGTTTTTTATAACATCAAAAAGCAAATCTTTAAAAACACTTTATTTATTAAGTAGTTTTTTTGTAATGAAAAACGAGAATGGTACATTTGGAACTTATTAAAAAACACTATGGCTCGATTCAAAGAAAACGATTTACCAAAATCAAAAATTACCTTAAGCGCCCTTCAAAAAGCCACACTTATATTTCAATACTCAGGAAAACATCGTTGGAAGTTTTATATAGGTTTGGTTTTCTTGTTACTTACTGGAGGTACTGCTTTAGCATTTCCTAAATTAATGGGATTGTTAGTGGATTGCGTTAAAAACAAAGACAATTCGCAAGCTAATTTTATTGCGCTAAGCTTAGTAGGTATTTTATTTATGCAATCTATTTTTTCTTTTTTTAGATTGTCTTTGTTTGTCAATTTTACTGAGAATACTTTGGCGAATCTACGTTTGGCCTTGTACAGTAATTTGGTAAAACTTCCCATGTCGTTTTTTTCTCAAAAGCGTGTGGGGGAATTAAACAGTCGCATTAGCTCTGACATTACTCAAATTCAAGACACCTTAACTTCTACCATAGCTGAGTTTTTGAGACAATTTATTCTTATAATTGGCGGCATCGCTTTATTGGCTACAGAAAGTTTCAAACTTACCCTATTAATGCTCTCTGTTGTTCCGTTGGTTGCTGTAGCTGCCGTAATCTTTGGACGATTCATTAGAGGATATTCCAAACGTGTTCAAGATAAAGTAGCCGAAAGTCAAGTCATCGTGGAAGAAACCATGCAAGGAATTAGCATTGTGAAAGCATTTGCTAACGAATGGTACGAAATTGCTCGTTATAAAACTCAAATAAAAGAAGTAATCCAAATTGCCATTAAAGGCGGAAAATACCGTGGATATTTTGCCTCTTTCATTATCTTTTGTCTTTTTGGTGCTATCGTGGCGGTAGTTTGGTACGGTGTACAGTTAAGTATTGCTGGCGAAATGAGTGTAGGTCAATTAATCTCGTTTGTTTTGTATTCTACTTTTGTGGGTGCTTCCTTTGGTGGTATTGCCGAATTGTATGCACAAATTCAAAAAGCGATTGGTGCTACTGAACGTGTTTTTGAATTGTTAGACGAAACTCCCGAAAAAATACAAGGTACGACAGCACACCAATCAATTGAAAAAATTAGTGGTAATGTAAGTTTCAAAAATGTTGCCTTTCAATATCCTTCAAGAAAAGAAATGGCGGTATTAAGAAACGTTAGTTTCACTGCTCAATTTGGACAAAAAATAGCCATTGTAGGACCAAGTGGTGCTGGAAAATCAACTATTGCTTCGCTTTTATTACGATTCTATTCCATTGCCGAAGGAAGTATTGAAATTGATAACAAAAACATTTACGATTACGATTTGGAACAACTCCGAGGTAATATGAGTATTGTCCCTCAAGATGTCATTCTTTTTGGTGGAACCATTCGCGAAAACATTGCGTATGGAAAACCTAATGCTACCGAAGATGAAATTTTGGCTGCAGCCAAACAAGCCAATGCCTACAATTTTATAGAAAGTTTCCCAGAAAAGTTAGATACTTTAGTGGGAGAACGTGGAGTGAAATTATCAGGAGGTCAAAGACAACGTATCGCAATTGCTAGAGCATTATTGAAAAATCCAAGTATTTTAATTCTAGACGAAGCCACTTCTTCACTAGACAGCGAAAGTGAAAAACTAGTACAAGAAGCTCTCGAAATATTGATGGAAGGAAGAACAAGTATTATCATTGCGCACCGTTTATCTACCATTCGTTCCGCAGACCAAATTTTAGTGCTGGACCAAGGTATAATAGCCGAACAAGGCACTCATCAAGAATTGATTGCTTTGGAAAATGGGATTTACAAAAACCTAAGTAATTTACAATTTAGTAATTCATAAAAAAACGCCATTCAGTTGAATGGCGTTTTTGTTTTTATTACAAACTTTTACGACGACTTCGTTCTGCTTTTATCATCGATAGTTCGCGACTAGTTTGTCCCGCTACCGAAGTGTTTTCTTCGGCACGACGAATCAAATACGGCATCACATCTTTAACTGGTCCAAAAGGCAAATATTTAGCTACATTGTATCTATTGGCAGCTAAGTTATAGCTGATATTATCACTCATTCCGTACAATTGTCCAAACCAAATGCGTTCATCATTCGTTTTAATACCTTTTTCTTGCATCAACTTCATTAAAGTATACGAGCTTAATTCATTATGAGTTCCAGCAAAAATAGCCATGGTCTCTAGATGTTCTATCATATACAAAATAGCTGCATCGTAGTTTTTATCAGTTGCCTCTTTTGAAGCACAAATTGGCGTAGGATATCCTTTTTCTTCTGCTCTTGCATTTTCCTTTTCCATATACGCACCACGTACTATTTTCATCCCAATATAAAATCCCTCTTGTTGGGCTTTTTCGTGTAATTGTTTCAAATAATCCAAACGATCCCAACGGTACATTTGTAAGGTGTTAAAAACAATTGCTTTTTCTTTATTGTACTTCTGCATCATTTGGGCAACCAAATCATCCGCAGCGTCTTGCATCCAACTTTCCTCGGCATCAATCAACAAAGCAACATCTTTGTAATGAGCTGTTTTACAAACCAAATCAAAACGATCTACTACTCTATCCCACTCTTCTTTTTCTGAAGAAGTTAAGGTTGCTTTCGCTCCTACTTTTTGGTATAAATCCAATCGGCCTAAACCTGTTGGCTTAAAAACCGCAAAAGGAATAGCTTGACGTTCTTTAGCAAATTCAATCGTTTTTAAAGTCATTGCTAATGCGGCGTCAAACTGCGCTTCTTCTTCTTTCCCTTCTACAGAATAGTCCAACACTGACGATACGCCTTTGGTAAACATTTTATCTACTACCGAAAGGCAATCATTCTCATTAACACCTCCACAAAAATGATCAAAAACTGTTGCTCTAATCAAACCCTCTACTGGTAAATGCGCTTTGATTGCAAAATTAGTTACCGCTGTTCCAATACGAACAAGTGGTTCATTGTCAATCATTTTGAATAAAAAATAAGCTCTATCCAACTCCGTATCACTTTTTAAAGCAAACGCAATTTGTGTATTATTGAATATATTTCCCATTAATTGTTATATTTTTTTACAAATATAGAGAGAGTTTTCAATACTATTAATCAAAAAATCCCTTATTTTGCGTTCTCAATTAAAACAACACAATGCAAACAATTCAAGCCAACAATTATCCTGTTCATTTCAATGAAAAAGGCTATGAAGCCTTAAACTCACATTTGAAAGCAACTAAATATTCTAATCTGTTTATTATAACAGATAGCAATACGAACGACTATTGTTTGCATAAATTTTTACCTTACTTAGAAACTGATTTAACCATTGAAATCATCGAATTTGAAGCAGGTGAAATCAATAAAAACATTGATACCTGTATCGAAGTTTGGAAAGTTCTAACCGAGTTAGGAGCTGACAGAAAAAGTTTGGTGATCAATTTAGGAGGTGGCGTTGTGACTGATTTAGGCGGATTTGTTGCTTCCACATTCAAAAGAGGAGTTGATTTTATTCATATTCCTACTACTCTATTGTCAATGGTTGATGCTTCTGTTGGAGGAAAAACAGGAGTGGATTTAGGTAATTTAAAAAACCAAATTGGCGTAATCAACGTTCCGTTAATGGTTTTAATTGACACTCAATATCTTGAAACAGTTCCTCAAAATGAGATGCGTTCTGGTTTAGCCGAAATGTTAAAACACGGTTTAATTTTTGACAAAAACTATTGGGAACAATTTTTAGACCTAAATAGTATTGATTTTACCGATTTAGACGGCTTAATTCATCGCTCTGTTGCAATTAAGAATGAAATTGTAATGCAAGATCCTACGGAAAAAAACATTCGTAAAGCCTTAAATTTCGGACATACATTAGGACATGCCATCGAAAGTTACTTTTTAGAAAACGAAAATAAAACAACACTACTACACGGTGAGGCAATCGCCATTGGAATGATTTTAGAAAGTTATATTTCATTACATAAAAACTTAATCACTGAGGCAGAATACCAGCAGATAAAATCAGTGATTAAAGCAATTTACGACGACATTACTTTTGAAGAAAATGACATCCAACCGATACTTGATTTATTAATTCACGATAAGAAAAACGAATTTGGCACCATTCAATTTGCATTAATTGAAGGAATTGGGGCTATAAAAATCAATCAATTGGTTGAAAATGAATTGATTCTTAATGCATTTCAGGACTACAAATCGTAATCTTTTTTTTAGTTAAAAGGATTGCATTTCGTATATATATTTTTTTACATTTGCCTCGATGAAAACGAATCAAAACACAATGTACTTTAACCTGAATAGCAGTTTAAGCAACCGCTCCTTTTTGAGGATATGGAAACGTTTAAATGCTTTCAAAGGAAGTTTTAGTTTTGACATTTTCCAGTACTTAAAGACAGAAAATGAAAAACTTCAAATTGTGTATGCTAATATTCGGGTTTGAATTTTAGTTTAATTAATTATTTAAACTATATTTAATCTAAAATTCTGACAGCCAAATGAATACAAAATATTCCGACTTAATCAACCAAACGTATTACTTCCCTCAAGAAGAGTTTACTTTAAACAAAGACAACCTTCAATTTCACAACATTGATTTGATGAAATTAGTTGAACAATACGGAACTCCATTAAAGTTTACCTACCTACCTCAAATTTCCAACAACATCAACAAAGCCAAAGCTTGGTTTCGTAAGTCAATGGAGAAAAACAAATACGAGGCAAAATATTACTATTGTTATTGTACCAAAAGTTCTCATTTTGAATACATTATGAATGAGGCTTTCAAAAACAACATTCATATTGAAACGTCATCTGCATTTGACATTAACATTGTAGAAAACCTTTTGGAAAACGGTAAAATCAACAAAAGTACTTATGTAATATGCAATGGATTCAAAAGAGATTTATACGTTGAAAATATTGCTCGATTAATCAATACAGGACATAAGAATACAATTCCAATTATTGACAACTACGAAGAATTAGATTTACTTCAAGCGCAAATAAAAGGGAAGTTCAAAATTGGAATTCGTATTGCTGCTGAGGAAGAACCTAAATTTGAATTTTATACTTCTCGTTTAGGAATTGGATACAAAAACATTGTTCCTTTCTACAAAAAGGAAATTAAAGAGAATAAAAAATTGGAACTAAAAATGTTGCACTTTTTTATTAATACAGGTATTAATGACAATGCTTACTATTGGAACGAATTAGTAAAATGTATCAAAGTATATGTTGCTTTAAAAAAAGAATGTCCTACACTTGACGGATTGAATATTGGCGGTGGTTTCCCTATCAAAAATTCACTAACATTTGAATACGACTACCAATACATGATTGACGAAATTATCAATCAAATTAAAATTGCTTGTGACGAAGCTGAAGTGGCTGTTCCTAATATCTTTACTGAATTTGGATCCTTTACTGTAGGTGAAAGTGGCGGTGCGATTTACCAAATTTTGTATCAAAAACAACAAAACGATAGAGAGAAATGGAATATGATTGATTCATCATTCATCACTACTCTACCGGATACTTGGGCAATTAACAAACGTTTCATTATGTTGGCCGTCAATCGTTGGAATGATACTTACGAAAGAGTTTTATTAGGTGGTTTGACTTGTGATAGTGATGATTATTACAATTCAGAGCAAAACATGAATGCCATCTATTTACCAAAATACAATAAAGAAAAGCCACTCTATATTGGTTTTTTCAACACAGGTGCATACCAAGAAACGATTGGAGGTTATGGCGGATTACATCACTGTTTGATTCCACAGCCAAAACACATCTTAATTGATCGAGATGAAAATGGCATTTTGGCTACCGAAGTGTATTCAGAGCAACAAACTTCGGACGATGTTTTAAAAATATTAGGTTACAACAAAAAATAATTATACACACAATAAGAGATTTAAAAATTTGTTATATTTGATTATACCATCAACTACAACTTTGAATTTTTAAGTATTAAATTTTAAAAAATGAGCAAAGGACCAATCAGTCAGTTTATTGAAAAGCATTACTTGCATTTTAATTCTGCATCTTTAGTTGACGCCGCAAAGGCTTACGAACAGCAATTAGCCAATGGAGCCAAAATGATGGTAAGTATGGCTGGAGCCATGAGTACCGCTGAAATCGGAAAGATTTTTGCAGAAATTATTCGTCAAGACAAAGTGCAAATTATTTCTTGTACAGGAGCCAACCTTGAAGAAGACATCATGAACTTAGTAGCACACTCTCATTACGAAAGAGTGCCTAACTACCGTGATTTAACTCCGCAAGACGAATGGGATTTATTGGAAAGAGGATTAAACCGTGTAACCGATACTTGTATCCCAGAACACGAAGCTTTCCGTCGTTTGCAAAAACACATTTATAAAATTTGGAAAGACGCTGACGACAAAGGAGAACGTTATTTTCCACATGAATTCATGTATAAAATGTTACTTTCTGGTGTTCTTGAAGAATACTATGAAATTGACTTGAAAGATAGTTGGATGTACGCTGCTGCAGAGAAAAATTTACCTATCATTGTTCCAGGTTGGGAAGATAGCACGATGGGGAATATTTTTGCTTCGTATATAATCAAAGGAGAATTAAAAGCCTCTACTATGAAGTCTGGAATCGAGTACATGACTTTCTTAGCAGATTGGTATCCAAAAAATAGCGCTAACGGAATTGGATTCTTCCAAATTGGAGGTGGTATTGCAGGAGATTTTCCTATTTGCGTAGTACCTATGTTGTACCAAGATATGGAAATGCACAACATTCCTTTCTGGAGCTATTTTTGTCAGATTTCAGACTCTACAACCAGTTACGGTTCGTACTCTGGAGCTGTCCCGAATGAAAAAATAACTTGGGGTAAATTGGACATCAACACTCCAAAGTTCATTATCGAGTCCGATGCTACCATTGTAGCACCTTTAATTTTTGCTTATTTATTAGACTTATAGAATACACAACTTTATGAAAAGAGTAATTGTTGATTACGCAAAACTTACCAACGAAATTTTAAACTTATTAGTTGAAAAATTTCCTGATGGTTATGATGACTCAGACATTATCCGTTTTAAAAATGCAAAAAACGAATTGGTTGAAGCGGTAGAAGTGCGAACCGAAGACACTATTTATTTAGTAAAAGTAAGTACCAAGCTTTCTGACAGAATTGAAAACTATGATGATGACGAAATCATTGACGCAGTTGTAGAGCCAATCAAAGGACTTGAACTAGACGAAGATGAGAGTGATGATGAATCAGAAGACGATAACCTAGACAAACCAGATAGCGATTCTGAAGACGGAGATGACGACGACGATGATAAAGACTTTGAAGATATCGCAGACGACGACGATGAAGATGACGAATAATTATTAATTCACTACCACACAAAAAAGGCTATCTATAAAAATTACAGATAGCCTTTTTTAGTTTGTATAGACTCTTAGTCTTATAAATAGCGCTCTGTAAAAACTTTTTGATGTTGCTTTTGGTGGCCAATTAACATAAAACCAATGGCTCGAACAGAAATTGGATTTTCAGAAGCAATACCTACTCTTTTCAATTGATCCTCAGAAAAGCTTTTGAAAAGCAACAAGTTAGAATGTCTAACCGCTGATAATTCTGTCAACAAATCCTGAATACTTCTCGCATTACCTGCTGTATTTTGAGCAAAATCATTTTCATCAAAACCGGGCAAAGGTGTGCTGTCATTTCTAGAGATTCGTAAAGCACGATACGCAAATATTCGTTCTGTATCAATAATATGCTGGATTATTTCTTTGATAGTCCACTTTCCTTCAGCATACCGATAATCAAACTTATCCATTGGAACGTTTTGCACAAATCGAATAAAGTCATGCAAACAAATCTCTAAATCTTCGATCAAATCAACTTCGCCTGCCGCTTTGATATAAGTAGCATTAAATATTGAATATTCACTTTCAGATAACTGACTTGTTCTCATACCTGGTAATTAAGCTGAATTTCTACTTGCATTTGTATTTCCAAAAAGAGAGCGAGTCACGATTTTTTCGTACACTTTAATTAACTTCTCATCTGGATTTTTTTGTTTCATTAACTCATTGATTCGAGTTAATCCGTATTGTTGTATTGTCAACAATGGCAATACAATACGTTCTCTAATATCAATAGAAGCTTTACCATCTGGGTAATTTTCCATTAACTCTTTATGACCTGCAATTTTCAATAATAAACGTTTGGTTTCCAAAAATTCATTATAAATAATTTGCCAGAACGCTCCAAACTCAGGATCTTTACTCATATAAGCAGTCAACGGAAAAAATGATTTAGCCAATGACATCATACTATTTTCTAACAAGGTTTTAAAGAACAATGAACCGTCATATAAATCCTGTACTTTATCCCATTGATTGGTGTCCTCAAAATGTTTTAAAGCAGTACCAACACCGAAAAATCCTGGTACATTTTGTTTTAACTGACTCCAAGAACCTACAAATGGAATCGCTCTTAAATCAGCAAAATCTAAAGTTTCAGATTTACTTCTCTTCGACGGACGACTACCAATATTGGTTTTAGCATAGTATTTCAAAGTACTCATCTGTTCCAAATACGGAATGAATTTTGGATGATTTTTAAAACTTAAATATTTTTCATACCCTAACTCAGCCAATTGATCTAGAATAGCTTTTTCATCTAATGTTAATTCATTTCTCCCTTTAGCAAAAACTTGGTTTGTGACACCCGCACTTAAAAGGTTTTCTAAATTATGACGACAAGAGTCTAACGTTCCAAAATTTGAACTGATCGTTTGACCTTGAACAGTAACTTGAATTTCGTTATTCTCAATTTTTGGACCTAATGAAGCATAGAATTTATGCGTTTTTCCTCCACCACGAGCAGGAGGTCCACCTCTACCGTCAAAGAAAATGGCTTTAATTCCATATTTTCTTGAGATTTCAGTTAGTGATTCTTTTGCTTTATAAATACTCCAATTCGCCATTAAATAACCACCGTCTTTAGTTCCATCTGAGAACCCTAACATGATAGTTTGCTTATTATTTCTTTCTTTCAAATGCTTGGCGTAAGCAGGATTAGTGTACAACTTCTCCATAATCTCATGCGCATTTTGCAAATCATCAACCGATTCAAATAAAGGAATAATATCAACTGAAGGCGCCGCCCAATTACTCAATTTAAAAAGAGCAAAAGTTTCCATTACATTTAAAGCACTCTCATTATTACTAATGATATAACGGTTTGATCCGAATTCTCCGTTGTTTTGTTGGATTGTTTTGATGGCCTGAATAGACCCTAAAGTAGAATTAGTCATTTCATTCTCAAATGCAGCTGGATCTAAATCACCTGACACATTGGATAAAATATCAAATTTCTCTTTTTCAGAAAGTTCAAAATAATTAACTGGGAATACTTTTGAATCTGATTGCAAATAATGATTCACCACATCTTTAAAGACAGCATCGTGTATTTTACTATTTTGACGAATATCTAAAGTAGCAAAGTGGAATCCGAATAAATTTACCTTAATCAATAAAGAGTCCAATTGATCTACATATAATGATTGGTGTTGCTCAACAATAATCGACCTAATCTTTTTTAGTTGCTTTCTAAACTCATCCAACGTAATGAAAATTTCTCCTTTTGAATAAAATACAGAACGATACAATTTTTGCTCCAATTCAGAAACTAAGGTATCAACACCTGGAAATGTTAGTTTACGCTTCAAATTTCTCATTTCGATATAATAACATTTCAGAATCGAAGTACGCAAACGATCGGCAACTTTAAGAGTAATTTCAGTGGTTACAAATGGGTTTCCATCACGATCTCCACCTGGCCAAAAACCTAATTTAATCAGCGGATTATTAATCGAATTCCCATTGAACAAATTCTTTTCTAAATAATGAACCATCTCTCCTGCCGTTTCATAAAAAACGTTTTCAAGATACCAAATCAAACTTACCGCTTCGTCATACGGATTTGGTTTTTCATTCTGTATAAATGGAGTTTTTCCCAATTGCGCTAACAACTGTTTAATTCCTAATAAATTATTTTTGCGAATTGCATCGGTTAAGTCGTTGATAATACCTAAAACAGCACCTGGATAAAATTGTGTTGGATGCGCCGTTAAAACGGTTCTAACATTAAAGTTTTCTAAAAACTCCGTCAATTCTTCCTGATTGTTCTTGTCGTCTGATTTTTCCTTTATATCACGCAAAGAACCTCTCCCTTCCATGTTGTTTACCACTGGAAAAGCCGCATCTTCAATAGCATCAAAAAGTACAATTTGTCTTTCAATGTATTGAATGAAACGAAACATTAAATCAATTTTATCCGACTCTGAATCAGTATGCAGGTATTTTTTCGTAAAAAACTCTACTATTTCGCCTGGTGTTTCCTGCTTTTTAAAACCAGTATCACAAACATCTGTAAATAATGGAAGTAAAACACCTGTATTGTCTATAGAATCAAAAGGCAAAGTAATAAACACACTGTTGTAAATGTGATACTTAGAAAGTACATCTTGATTAAAACGTTCAATTTTAGGAAGCGTATACATAGGTTTTGGTATAGTTAGTTGTTGTATTTAATTCAATTGGCATAAAAAAACCCCAAGAACAAACTTGAGGTTATATTGTAAATATAGCGTCAAGTATTACATGTTTTTGAAAATCGTATGCATCAAGCGTTTCTTATCATTGATACTTTCTTCCAATGAAATCATTGTTTCTGTTCTGTACACCCCGTCAATATCATCAATCATAAAGATTACATCTTTAGCATGCTTAGTATCTTTAGCTCTAATCTTACAAAAAATATTGAATTTACCTGTAGTTACCGAAGCAACGGTTACAAAAGGAATTTCATTAATTCGTTCTAAAACAAATTTGGTCTGAGAAGTATTATTAAGAAAAACACCTACGTAAGCAATGAAAGAGTAACCTAATTTATCATAATCAAGTACAAGAGAAGACCCCATAATGATTCCAGCATCTTCCATCTTTTTTACCCTAACATGGACTGTACCAGCAGAAATTAATAATTTTTTGGCAATATCCGTAAATGGAACTCTAGTGTTGTCAATCAACATATCTAAAATTTGGTGATCTACTTCATCTAAACGAAACTTACTCATAATTTTTTCAATTAATATTATTAATTATCTAAAACAAAGTATAAAAATATACATAAAAATCAAAAAATGAGTAATAAAACTACTTTTTTATCAACCCGTTAACAAATTCTATGTTGTTATTTAAATTGAAATTGGCTTTTTGATCTAATTTAGGAATATTGTCATAATCATCCGTATAAATAGCTCCTTGAGCATCATACTCCCAATGACCGAAACGATTTTCTAAATCTTCTATTTGATTAATGTATGCATTAAAACAAATTTGACCGTCAATCAATTCTTCTTTGTATTGTGATGCAAAATTGATGATTTTTTCCTTACCATCATAATTTATTTTGACATTTTTATACAAAAAATCACAAAAAACTGGATTATTTTGTGAAATATTCAAATATTCTTCGATTCTGTTGCTAACTATATCGTTTTCGCTAATTCCACTAAAAGCAGATACCAATGAAAAGAATACATATTTTCTGGTCTGTTCTCTTTCATAATCATTTGGAAAATGCCCCGCTTCAAACAAAATAGTTGGAACTCCCAGATACTGAAACGTATCTCCAATACAATTAATGTTAAACGAATCATCAAAACGACCTACCTGACCCGGTATAAACTTTTGTAATACTTGATTGATTTCAGCAATGACATTAATGGCTTTTAATCTTGATTCATTAATATCACGTTCTTCGTTATAGGACGGCGCTAAAAACGACATTGTAGCAGGCTTTCCCGTATTTGCTACACCAAAAATAGTACGTTGATCGTGTAAATTAAAACAATAATCAGGTTTAAAATGCTCGAATGTAGCACGCAATACCTTACTCTCTGGCTGTGTCAAATCTTGAGAGTCACGATTTAAATCAATATTGTTAGCATTTGCACGTGTATATAAAGTAGCTCCATCAGGATTCAACATCGGAATCCAACAAAAAGTAAACTCATTCAAAAATTGTTTTGCTAAATCGGTTCCGCTATGTAATAAATTTAGAAAATCAAAAAGTCCTTTAGTAGTCGTACTCTCATTTCCGTGCATCTGTGACCAAAGAAAAATTCGGGTTGCCCCATGTCCAATTTGATATTCATATATTGATTTCCCTAAAACAGATTTTCCAATTTCCCGCAATTGATTTGCTGTATTTAATCGTCTTAAAATCGGTTCAATATCTGCTAATGTAATATACCTACCTTGAATAGATTGTTCTTTATTTTGAACAAATAATGCTTCTAAATTCATAGTTTCTAATTTGATTTTACAAAAGTAAACATCTTTACATTTACAATTGTAAATTATTTTTAATCGACTTAATTCATTTATGTAAACACTATCAGTTGTTATTAGAGCTGCTTTAAAACAACTATAATTACTTATTGTAAACAAATATAAAATATTCAATTAAAACAATATTAATCAGTATTTTAAATTAACTTATGTAAATTTTATATTTAATAAATTAGGAACTATTTTATTAAATATTAAACTATTTTATTTATAATTATTTTGATTTTAATTACATTTGTAAACAAATTAATTTCACATACATTCTACAATGGTAAACATAGACGATTTCGTAAAAAGACTAGAAATACTTTTAGAATATTACAACTTAAATGCATCTTCTTTTGCAGATAAAATTGGCGTACAACGCTCCAGTTTGTCACACCTCCTATCGGGACGAAACAAACCGAGTTTGGATTTTATCCTTAAAATTTTAGAAGTTTTTCCTGAAGTAGATTTGTATTGGATATTAAATGGCAAAGGGAGCTTCCCCAAAAAAGTCGGTAATAACAATCCAATTGAAACACCTCCTGCTATTTTAAATTCAGAACCTATTACTGAAAATTTATTTTCAAATATTCCTGATTTAAAAACGATAATACCTGCTGTAGAAATAAAAAAAACAGACCAACTCCACCAATCGATTTCAAACGAAGTCGAAAAAATTGTTTTCTTTTATAAAGATGGTACTTTTAAAGAGTTTAAACCGAATTAAGATTCTTTAACACGATAGCCGTATTCTGGGATTTTTCCCGTTACACCTACAAAATGTTGATTAAGTAGTACCAAATCTGATTCTAAATTCCCTGATGGTAGTAATGGTTGTCCTAATCGAACCTCTTTTTTACCAAAATCAAATGCTACAGGAATTATAGGAACATTTGCCTTTAAGGCGATGTAATAGAATCCCGTTTTGAGTTCGCTCACGTATTTACGAGTTCCTTCAGGAGCAACCGCTAAACGAAATGTATCTTTTTTATCAAAGATTGCTGCGATCGAATCTACTTTATTCAAACCTCCCGATCTATCTAACGGAGCTCCTCCCATATATCTGAAATAATACCCGAATGGAAAGCGAAACAATTCTTTCTTGGCTACAAAATTCATCTCTAAACCAGTAATTCCTCGAGTAAAAATACCTAAATAAAAGTCGTGAGCACTGGTATGTGGCATGACCATCATAACACATTTTTTTATTTCAGGATTAATAGTCCCTACTATCTTCCAACCCATGATTTTAAAAAACAACCATTTGTAGAACTGCTTCTTCATTCTTTTAAAAATTTATTGCAAATAAAAACAATTAAAATCTTATTTTTGAATAAATCACCACATTATGATTCGCAAATTATTTAGTTATCTTATTCCTATAACGATTTACAAAATTAAATCAGCTTGGAGTAAATCTATTGAAGTTACTTGGGCTAATGGCGAATTAGTTATGGATTCCGAAAACACCAACTACTCTTACGGAAGTTTACAACGCATTTTACGATTGGGATTAAAAACAATTGGCTTTCGCCAAATCAAAAACATGAAAAAAATTCTGGTTTTAGGCGTTGCGGGTGGCAGCGTCATAAAAACCTTAAGTAATGAAATCCAATTTAAAGGTACAATTACAGGAGTCGAAATTGACCCTGAAATTATCAAAGTAGCTAATTCTTATTTCCACTTGAATCAAATTCCAAACCTTACTATTTTGATTGCCGATGCGTTTGAATTTGTATTACAGGCCAATGAAAAATACGACCTAATTATTGTTGATATTTTTCAAGATACCAAAATGCCAGGTTTTTTGTTTGAAAATTTCTTTACAGAAAAACTTTGTGCTTTACTTCAAACCAAAGGTTATATTTTGTTCAATACTATGATTTTAGACAAAAATGACAATCAAAGAAATGAAAAGTATTGTAGTGAATTTTATCAACCTAACTTTAAAATAAAAACAATTCCGCGAGTTGAAATTCACAATGAATTAATCATAATAGAAAAAATTAATTAATATTTTTTCACTAACTTGTATGTAATTATTTTTGCACAAATGAGAAAAACTGTCAGAAAATTGTTTTTGGGTAAATCATCTAATGGGAAACCCGCTGAATTTGATCCCATCGAAAAAAGAATTCAAAATATAAAGTCTATTTGGAACAATGACCATCAAGACGATAATGGTATAGAGAAGATTTTTCGTTTATTACTATCTTCCTCTCAATTGCTATTTCCAGGTATTTATATCAAATATTTTTCTAGAAAAAAAGGCATTGAGTACCAAGACTTAGCCACTGACTTTTATATTTTACTCAAAGTAACTTTTCCTATTCTAATTTTAATAAACCAATGGCAACAATACCAATGGGTCGTTGTACTAATGACTTATGTATTTTTAGAAACTATATTTTACATTCCTACTCTAATTTTTGCCTCTGATTTATTTTCGAGACCGCGCTCCTATAGAAGATCAATGTTGTTATTATTCTTTAATTATTTAGAAATTGTATTTGCGTATGCGGTTTTTTATTCGTGTGGGGATTATCTAAACAAACCTTTTCAAAATTGGTTTGACGCCGTATATTTTAGTATAATAACTTCTTCATCAATTGGATACGGTGATTTTCATCCTGTAGCGACAATAGGTAAGTTTTTAGTTAGTACACAAGCCTTATTGTTCCTATTCTTTATTATCCTTTTCCTGAATTTCTTTTCAACCAAAGTAAAAGCTACTGGCTATTTTGATCACGACAATTCAAATTAATGTAAGGGACGCTTTTTTATCATACCCCCTTTTGTGTCTTTTACACTGTTCATTACAATGAATGCTCCTGGTTCAATTTTCTCAATTTCAATATTCAATCGATGTAATTCTAAACGAGTCACAACAGTATATAGAATATCGGCATCTTTAGTTTCGCCACGTTTTCCATACCCTTTCTTTCCACTATAAATTGTGACACCTCTTCCCATTTTTTCAATTATCATTTGTCTAATTTCTTCGGTGTTAGATACAATAATAGTAACTCCAATATATTCATCAATCCCTTCTACTATGAAGTCTAATGTTTTAGAAGCTGACAAATACGTAATCATTGAATATAACGCAATTTCTATACTCAAACAGTAAGCAGCAGCTGAAAATATAACCACATTAATTACTATGACAATGTCTCCAATAGTAGTCCCAAATTTTCGACTTAAATAAATTGCTAAAACTTCTGTCCCATCAATTACAGCGCCACCTCTAACCGCAAAACCGATACCTGCTCCAAGAAACAGTCCTCCAAAAACAGCTACTAGTAAACTATCATTGGTGACTTTTGGAAAAGTAATCGTAGCTAGAACCAAAGCTAGACCTGCAATAGCGATTGCGGTTTTAATTGCAAATTTTGTCCCTACTACTTTATATCCCAAAAAAACAAAAGGAATATTTACAACAATAATAAGAACTGGTAAGGGTACTTTAGTAATAGCCGAAATCAATAATGAAATCCCCGTTGCGCCACCATCAATGAAATGATTTGTCAATAAAAAACCTTTAAAACCAAATGCTGCAGAGAAAATACCAATCGTAATTAAGACAAAATCTTTCCATGCTCGATTCACTAAAATCAACAAAATTCGATAGGCTTTTGCTAATTGGTAATCAGAGAAATTTTTTACTGTAAAATGATTTGTTTTTTTGTTTCGTAAAATCGTCTGAGTTACGACTCGCTTTAAAAATGTTCTCATACTGTACTGATTTTATTTTTATTGAAACAAATTAAATGTACGAATAGCTCCGACTTAATGTTCCAAAAGTTGTCGTGCTTTCTCTAAATCTTCTGGAGTATCGATTCCGATACCAACATGAGTAGTTTCTACCATTTTAATACGTTTACCAAACTCTAAATAACGTAATTGCTCTAATTTTTCAGACGCTTCCAAGGATTGCATTGGTAAATTATAAAAATCCAACAAGGCCTGTTTTCTAAAAGCATAAATCCCGATATGTTGAAAATACCGTACTCCTACATTTTTCTCTCTTGGATACGGAATTACGGAACGAGAAAAATACAAAGCAAAATTATTTTGATCTACTACTACTTTGACATTATTCGGATTATTAATATCCTCTTCATTGGTAATTTCACGCATTACAGAAGCTAAATCAACTTGTCTGTCCGAATCGTTCTTGAAGACATCAATTACTTTCTGTAAAGGGTCTTCATCAATAAAAGGTTCATCTCCTTGTACATTGACTACGATATCAACGTCTAAGTTCTGAATAGCTTCGGCTATGCGATCACTCCCCGATTCGTGTTCATTGATACTCTTGATAGCCTTCCCTCCATTCGAACTAATTTCTTCAAAAATGACATCTGAGTCTGTAACCACAAAAACATCATCAAACAACTTGGTATTGATTGCGGCTTCATAGGTTCTTAAAATCACTGTTTTCCCTCCCAAATCTTGCATTAATTTGGCTGGAAATCGAGTTGAAGCGTAACGTGCAGGTATAACGGCTATTATTTTCATTTGTTCAATTTAAACATTAGTAGTATCCAATTCTGATACAAATTTAATTTAATTTTTGGGTTTAGTACTTCACTATCTAATCCACAAAACTTTCGTCTTTAAACCCAATCAAATACAATTTGTTTTTTGCGCGTGTCATTGCTGTATATAACCAACGAATATAATCACTATTAATTCCGTCAGGCAAATAGGGTTGCTCAATAAAAACTGTATCCCACTGTCCACCTTGCGATTTGTGACAGGTTATTGCATACGAGAATTTGACCTGTAAAGCATTAAAAAAATCGTTGTTTTTTACTTTTTGAAATTGCTTGTATTTGGTTTCGCCTTCGTAATCTTTTAGCACTTCTTGGTACAAACGGTTCGACTCTTCATACGTCAAAGAAGGTGATTCACTCTTGATCGTATCCAAAAGTAAGACCGTTTCCAAAGGCTTTTGATTAGGGTAATCCACCATTCTGATTTTTACTTTGGCAAACTTAAAACTATACAATTCCTGAATACTGAATATTTCTAACACTTCTATAATATCACCATTGGCAATAAAACCAGCTTCGTCAGCATCTTTTAACCAAAAGTAATTGTTCTTTACCACCATTAAAAAATCTCCCGTTGAAAGTTCGCTTTCTCGGTCTAAAATTCGAGTTCTAATTTGTTCGTTATATTGATTGGCTCTTTTATTCGACCGAACAATGAAAGCGGTATCTTCAATACTGTAATTACTATAAGCTGAATGAATTGCATCTTGAATATCGTAACCGTCTACTAAACGAACAATATCTTTGAATTTACGTACATCAAATTGAAATTCGTTAATAAAACTATCTTTTAATAATTCTCGAAGTTCAGTCGCATTAAATAAAATCCCTGAACTTTCTTCTTGACGCATCACTTCATCTAATTCAATGGATTCGATTTCTTTGTCATAATGCACTGCCAAAGTATGGGTGTCCAAGGCTGGACTGATGTCCAAATTCACTGGTGGCAACTGTGCCGTATCGCCTAAAAGAATCATTTTACAATTGGTTCCTGAATATACATACGAAATCAAATCGTCTAATAAAGAGCCGTTTTCATATAATTTTGAATCTGAATTAGCGTCTGAAATCATCGAAGCCTCATCAACAATGAAAATGGTATTTTTATGTTTATTAGGTTGCAAAGTAAACGAAACGCCTCCGCCTGAAGATTTCTTGGGAAAATAGATTTTTTTGTGGATGGTAAAAGCGGGTTTATTCGAATAATTGGCAATCACCTTAGCTGCACGGCCTGTTGGCGCAAGCAATACATATTTTTTATTAATCTCAATTAAGTTATTGACAATCGTAGAAATGACAGTAGTTTTTCCTGTTCCTGCATATCCTTTCAACACAAAAATGGTGTTGTTTTCCATTTCGGTTAGGAAAATAGCAATCTTTTGAAAAAAGATATCCTGTTTGTAAGTGGGTTCAAACGGGAATTTTTTCTTTAAAAGACTGTAAAACAGGGAGGAGTTCATTAGGACTAATTTGACTGCAAAGTAGGGAATTGCAATGACAATTGCAAAATTCAATAGTAATAGGAAAAATTAATCTTAAAAATTCGATATTGATTTTTGACCATACTATTGTAATTGATTTTTGCATTGTTATTCGTATGTTTGCATTGTTGAAATAAAACGTATGAGCACAAACATCACCGAAAAAAAGTATAAAAAATTGTCTATTCAAGTTGCCTTGAACGGACTTTCTTTTTGTTGTTTTGATACGCTTAACAACACCATTACTTCTTTTAATGAAGTGCGTTTTGACACTTTTCACAAAGCCACCAAAACCGAAGATTTGTTTGCTGATGCGTTTAGTGATTATCCAGAATTAAAGGAGTCATACGATGAAATTTTAATAATTCACAATAACAATTTAGCTACATTTGTTCCTGAACCTTTGTTTGACGAAAACTTTTTAGGGAGTTATTTACAATACAATACCAAAGTTTTTGAAACTGATTTTTTTGCTTTTGACGAAATTGCCAATTGCCAAATGAACACCGTTTACATTCCGTATGTAAATATCAATAACTTTTTTATTGACCAATTTGGCACTTTTGATTACAAACACGCCAATACTATTTTGGTTTCTAAATTATTGATTGCGTCCAAAAACAATCCAGAGAAAAAGATGTTTGTATACATCAATTCAGGGCACTTTGAAATTATCATGGTGCAAAACCAAAAACTATTATTGTTTAACTCGTTTGACTATACTACTCCTGAAGATTTCTTGTATTACATTTTGTTTACAGCAGAACAATTAGGTTTAAACCCAGAAGAATTTCCTTTGCAACTCATTGGAAAGATCGATACCGAAAGTGAGTATTACCAATTAGCCTACAAATACATTCGCAATGTATCATTACTAGATGTAAGTGATTTACAAGCTAAAAACACTTTTTCAGAAGCGGATAACAGAACCCATTTTATACTTTTCAATTCATGAGAATTATTTCAGGCAAATACAAAGGCCGACGCATATTCCCTCCCAAAAACCTTCCTGTACGTCCCACAACTGACATGAGTAAAGAAGCATTATTCAATGTATTGAATAATCATTTTAGCTTTGAAGGACTTAAGGTATTGGATTTATTCTCAGGAACAGGAAACATCAGCTTTGAATTTGCTTCCAGAGGTAGTTCGCCAATTACTTCAGTAGATGGGGATTTTGGTTGTGTAAAATTCATCAAGCAAATCGCTGCTGAATTTGATTTTAATATTGCTGCTACTAAAAGTGATGTTTTTGCTTTCCTTGAAAAAAACAAAACGACTTACGACATCATTTTTGCCGATCCTCCTTATGGTTTAGACCAAAAAACATTTGAAAAAGTAGTTACCTTAGTTTTTGAAAAAGGACTTTTGGAAGAAGATGGGATGTTAATTATTGAACATTCCAAATACACTAAAATGGAACATTTACCTCATTTTTCTTTTCAAAAAAGTTACGGAGGATCTTTTTTTAGTTTTTTTGAAATAGCATCTTCAGAAGCCGAAGAAGAATAATTTTCCCTTAGAAATTTAAAAAAGCAGACCTATAAGCCGGATTCTGTCTCCGAGAAACGGAGCCTTATCATTTATCTAGGACTTGCATCACTACAAGCCTCAAGCTATCTACCCTTCAACAACGGACGAGAAGCCCTTAAATGCTGATATACTTGATATTTCACCGCATAGAGTTTACCTGGTTTCACTACAGCATTACCTGTACATACTTTCTGTTGCACTTGTCCTAATCCATCTCGAAAATTCGGGACGAACCGACGGGTGTTACCCGCTATGCTTCTCTATAGTGTCCGGACTTTCCTCCCTCCTAATGAATCAGGACGGCGATAAGGCGGTCTGCTGTGCAAATTTACAACTTTATTTACGGGAAATCATAATTGATTTTTTTCTTTAACAAGACTTTTACAAATCCTTAGAAATAAAATAGTTAACTTTATGACACACACATTTTAAACACATTATATCATGGAACGAATGTATCATTATGCCACCATTGTCGAGGCACTTACCGAATTAAATGCTAAAGGTTTTACTCATGATTTTAATCTTCACACAGAAGATATCAAAGAAAATCCGTATCGTTATACTATTGAACATATTTATCGTTATGAAGGGGACACAAATCCTGATGAAGAAGCAGTGGTGTATGGTCTTAAATCCGATATAGGGAAAAAAGGGGTTTTTGTAGCTTCTTATGGAAGTGACTTAGATGCTGATCTTGCGATTGCCTTTAATTCTATGCGATTAAAACAGTAAATGTTATTGTTAGTAAATTGGGGATAAGTCATCGGCTATTTGTAGAAAAGCTGTTGCTTTTTGAAATTTCATATCCTATATTTGCTTTCTAATACGTTTTCAATGGAGCAATTTATAGTATCGGCACGTAAATACCGTCCGCAAACATTTAAAGATGTTGTGGGACAGAAGGCCATTACCAATACCTTGTTGAATGCCATTGAAAACAATCACTTGGCCTCTGCCCTTTTATTTACAGGACCTCGTGGTGTAGGTAAAACTACCTGTGCGCGTATTTTGGCACGAAAAATCAACCAGCTTGGTTATGATGATCCGAATGAAGATTTTGCTTTCAATGTATTTGAATTGGATGCTGCTTCAAACAACTCAGTAGATGATATTAGAAATTTGATTGACCAAGTGCGTATACCACCACAAACAGGGCAATACAAAGTCTACATTATTGATGAGGTGCATATGTTGTCTTCTGCCGCTTTTAATGCTTTTTTAAAAACATTAGAAGAACCACCAAAACACGCTATTTTCATTTTGGCTACGACCGAAAAACATAAAATCATTCCGACGATTTTATCGCGTTGTCAAATATTTGATTTCAAAAGAATTACTGTTAAAGACGCTAAAGAACATTTAGCTGATGTAGCTACAAGTCAAGGAGTACAATTTGAAGACGACGCCTTACATATCATCGCTCAAAAAGCAGATGGTGCTATGCGTGATGCCTTATCCATTTTTGACCGAGTAGTTTCTTTTTGCGGGACCAATTTGACACGTCAAGCGGTAACAGAGAATTTGAATGTTTTAGATTACGAAACCTATATCAATGTAACCGATTTAATTTTGGAAAACAAAATCCCAGAATTATTAGTTGCTTTTAATGAAATCTTAGCCAAAGGATTTGATGCACACCATTTTGTAGCTGGATTGGCCTCGCACTTTAGAGATCTATTGGTTTCTAAAAATCCAGCAACTTTATCTTTGTTAGAAGTTGGAGAACAAGCTCAACAGATGTACGGTATTCAAGCTCAAAAATGTGATGCCAATTTCTTATTGAAAGGAATTGAAATTGCCAATGATTGTGATTTGAAATACAAAGTCAGTCAAAATCAACGACTACTTGTAGAACTTTGCTTAATGCAATTGGCCTCCATCACTTTCGATGGAGAAAAAAAAAAGTTGAGCAATTTATAATTCCGCCCACTTATTTTAAAAATTCAGGCTATTCTATAGTTGAAGTAACTAAAAGTGTCGAAACTCAAGAAAAAGTTGTAGTTATTATTCAAGAAAATACGGCTGTTCCTTCGCAAAAAATTGAAGAAATAAAACCTGCTACGGCAATTGAAACTTCTAGTCCTGTCAGTGAACCAATCGCTGAGGTAGCGAAACCTAGTATCTCAAACGAATCCGAACCTAAAGTCTCTGCACTTTCATTATCCAGTATTCGTGCTAAAAAAGCATTAGAGGAAAATTCCAAAACTTTTGTAAAAGAGACGCTTCATTTACCTACAGAACCATTTACAGAAACTGAAATGCTGTTGCAATGGAATAAATATGCACAACGTTTGGGAGATAAAGGATTTAAAATCATGGAATCATTATTGCTAATTAATGACCCCGTTTTGAATGGAACGCATATTACCATTGAACTACCTAACGAAGGTTCAAAGTTGGATTTTGAAAGCGAAAAATTAGGTTTATTAGGACATATGAAAGGACATTTACACAACCATGACATAACTATTGAAGTGATTGTAAATGAAAGTTTTGAAAGCAAACGTAGCTTTAATGATCAAGATCGTTACAACCGTTTACATCAAATTAATCCGAATATTGAATTATTAAAAACAACATTCGGATTAGATATTACTTAAGCTATTTTATTAGATTTTCCCGTAGTACATTGCTTTCACAATTCCGTCAGCTAAACCAATTTTAGGAACATAAATATTTCTAGCTCCACTCCATTTCATAGCATTCAAATAGATTCGTGTAGCATGAAGAATTACATCGGCACGGTCTGAATTCAATCCTAATTCTGAAATACGTTGCTCATATGTCAACGAATTCAAAAATGCATATTGAGAATTAATATAGATATAGGACAAGGGCTTTTCTTGAGCTTTGCCTGACATTTTAAATAATTTATTAATATTTCCTCCAGAGCCAATCAATGTAACCTCGTCATACTCTGCTGTATTGGTTCGAATCCATTTTTCAATTTCACCCCAAACTACTTCATGAACCATATCATTCAATAAACGAACGGTTCCTGCTTTGAAAGATCGAGATGCGATCATTTTACCATTAGAGAACAATGTAAATTCAGTACTACCACCACCAACATCTACAAAAAGATAGGTTTGGTCTGTTTTTAATAAATGATGTAAATCCGTTGAAGCTATAATAGCTGCCTCTTGTTTTCCATCGATAATTTCAATTTTTACCCCCGCTTTTTTCTTGATAATTTCAGTAACTTCTTTTCCATTATAAGCTTCACGCATTGCTGAGGTTGCAAAGGCTTTGTATTGCTCTACTTTGTGCACTTTCATTAATAGACTGAATGCTTTCATGGCATCGCACATTCTATCAATATTTTCTTCTGAAATTGCACCAACTGTAAACGCATCTTGACCCAAACGAATTGGCACACGAACTAAGGAACTTTTACTAAATTGAGTTTCCTTCCCGTCTTGTTCAACAATATTGGCAATAAGCAATCGCATGGCATTGGATCCAATATCGATAGCGGCGTATTTTTTTATTTTTAACATCAAAAATTGATTCTGTAGGTAAATTAATTTTAGTTTCAGAAATTAAACAACTTCTTCTTGGATGACTTTGTTTTGATAATAATTATAGGTTTCTAACTGAGCCCTAAAAACTGGATTATTACCTCTTTGTCTGTATTTATTATCTAATTTTTGAGAATGGAATCGAGCTTTCACATTTCCTTTCCAACCTAAATCAAAATTATCAATTAACTCTTGTTTGATTTCTGTATCGTAAATTGGGCAGGTAACTTCAACCCTACCGTCTAAATTTCTAGTCATGATGTCAGCCGATGAAATATAGACTTCAGTTTGGCTCGCATTTCCAAAAATGTAAATCCTTGAGTGTTCCAAATAATTATCTACAATACTAATCGCTTCAATATTTTCACTCATTCCTGGAACCCCCGGAATTAAAGAACAAATCCCTCTAACCTCCAATTGAATTTTAACACCTGCGCTACTCGCCTCATATAATTTATCAATCATTTCAGTATCTGAAAGACTATTCATTTTTAATTTCATGTACGTCTGTCTACCGGCAAGTGCATGAGAGATCTCTCTATCAATCAGTTTATGAAAACGCCCTCTTGTGTAATGAGGAGAAACGATCAAATGTTTATATCGATGTACTCTATAGTTAGTGTCAAAGAAATCAAAAATTTTGGAAACATCTTTTAGTATTTTTTGATGTGCGGTAAAAAGTGTCACATCAGTATATACTTTAGCCGTTGCTTCGTTGAAATTCCCAGTAGATATGATTCCGTAACGTTTCACTTTTTTACCTTCTAAACGTTCAATAACACAAATTTTACTGTGTACTTTCAATCCTTTGATTCCGAAAATAAGTTCAATCCCTTCCGTTTGCATTTGCTCTGCATAGGAAATATTACTTGCTTCGTCAAAACGAGCTTGCAATTCAATTTGAACGGTTACTTTTTTACCGTTTTTTGCAGCATTAATTAGCGAACTAATAATTTGAGAGTTTTTAGCTAATCGGTACAATGTAATTTTAATTGTAGTTACTTTGGGATCTAAAGCTGCCTCACGTAAAAACTTGATAACGTACGAATACGACTGATAAGGTGCATTAACCAAATAATCTTTTATCGCAATTTTCTTCATGATGTTTTCATCCAAACTCAATCCGGGTATAGGCAACGGTAAATTAGTTTTGTACAACAAATCAAATCTGCCTAAATTAGGAAAATCCATATAATCTCTCCTATTATGATATTTTCCACCAGGAATAATACTATCTGTGGCGTCAATTTTCATGTTGGTCAAGAAAAAATTAAGTGTGTCTTTCCCAATCGTTTGGTCATAAATAAAACGAACAGGCTCACCAATTCTTCTGTCTTTTACTCCTGCCGATATTTTTTCTAACATACTCTTACTCATGTCACTATCAATATCTAATTGAGCATCTCGAGTAATTTTTATCATATGAGCTGAAACACTTTCGTAATCGAAAATGTCAAAAATTTTATTTAAATTGAGACGAATCACATCGTCAAGCATAATCACATATTGTTTTTTGCCCTCTGGAGGTAAAACAACAAATCGATTAATAGTTTTTGGAAGTTCAATTACCGCATATCTAATTTCTGAGTTATCATCAACATCTTCTTCTTGACTCTGAATTTTGGTAACTAACTTCACTGCTAAATATCCCGCAGTATCTTTTAGAATTGGAAAGTGATCTAAATCATTCAAAATGATTGTTACTAACTCTGGGCTTACCTTTTGAACAAAAAAATCTTTTAAAAAATTCTCTTGTTCCGCAGTAACATCATTTTCATCAATAGTGAAAATATTTTCTTTTTCTAATCTAGCTTCGATATCATTTAAAATATCTAAACTCTCTGCTTGTTGATCAATTACAATCTCAGTAATATCATTTAATAATTGCTGTGCTGAAATTCCGTTAAAGAACTTTTCACCCGAGATTCCTGTCAATGTCAACCGGCGTATTGCAGCAAAACGAACTCTGAAAAACTCATCTAAATTATTGGAAAAAATTCCTAAAAATCGCATTCGGTCTAAAAGAGGTACTGTCTCATCTCCTGCTTCTTGTAGTACCCTAGCATTAAAAGCCAACCAACTTTTCTCTCTATCAATATATTTTTGTTGCAACACGTATTGTTTATTTTAAATCTTTTGGGAATATTATTTTTTTGATTTTTCCTTTATCAATTTCATTCCAATGTTCTGTTTCAAATTGTAATGAAACAAATCCTGATGTAGGAACATTAGGAATAAAACTATCTCCAAATTTATTAACAAAATTTGTAATAGCCTCATTATGTCCGAAAAGAATAACACTTTCATAAAGATTATTACAAGATTTGATTACTTTCTCTAGTTGATTCTCATCAAAAGTGTATAAATCGTCTTTGTAAACAATATTATCAATAGGAAAAGAAATATTCTGAGCAAAAATTAAGGCGGTATCCGAGGCTCTTTTAGCAATACTCGTCCAAAGTAAAAAAGTGTTTGGAATGTAATTCATGATACATGAAGAAACCAGATGTGCATCTAAAATTCCTCTATGAAGCAAGGGCCTATCAACATCTTGAATGGGTGTTGTCCAACTTGATTTTGCATGTCTAACTAAAATTAAATTTTTCATATTATATGGAAATTATTAGTTACTCTATTTAGAAAACAAATCATTCATTTAAGAGACAATTTACAAAACATAAGTACACGAATCCCTTATTTTAACTCTTTATTATTATTACGATCTTAAAAAGCAAGAAAACTATCATCAAAATACTCCCAAGGAACCCTTCAACGAGTTTTTAAGCCTTTCATAGAGATTAGTTATTTGTTTCCATTTCATAAATTTAATTTAGATGTAAATATCAATATGTCAAAATAGTTAAACACTTAACTATTATAATAGGTAACTGATTCTAAAGAAATCAATTCTACAATAGTCCAATTATTTCTTTTCTAACGATTAAAAAAATCAATATGAAACCAACATTTACTCGTTTGGCTAGACTTTTTGTCTCCTTTTTATTTCTTTATTCATTAGGGCTTTATGCGCAAATTGGGCCAGGTATTGCGCCTGTAAATTCTCCAAATGGTGGATTTAATATTGACGGTACGCTTATGTCAAATTCGACTACTGGAGATTGGATAGATGGTACAGGATTAGGTGGATTTGTTTTAGCCAATTCTGGAACGCCTTTAAATACAAAAACCACATATCATTTGTATGACGTGTTCAATAGTGGAACAGATGATATTTTTGGAGGAGGTGACAAAGTGAGTGACAATCCTAATACTATGACCTGGGTTGCAGGTACCGCTAACAACAAAACCGATATGAACAATGCGCTAATTCATTTCACTACGGATGCGAACGGTAATGTTTGGTTTGTATTTGCAGCTGATCGTTTGAGTAATAGTGGGAATGCTTATATAGATTTTGAATTTCTTCAAGATGGATTAACTAAGACAGCAACTGGATTTTCAACAACCGCATCTAATTCGACTGGCGGGAGAACTGAAGGGGATTTTTTACTGACTGTTTATTTTGAAAGTGGTGTTGCAAAATTCGACATTCAACGTTGGACTCTTGTTAGTGGCGTTTGGCAATACAAAACATATTATTCATCACTACCGGTAAATTCAGTTTATGCAGCAGGAAATTTAACTACAATTACTGTTCCTTATCCTGCTTTTGGAACTAACAGCTATCCACAAAATACATTCATAGAATCTGCTGTAAATTTAACAGAAGTATTAGGAGCAATTGATCCTTGTGCTAGCCTAAAAATTAAAACTATTTTTGTTAAATCAAAAACGTCTACCGCTCCATCTGCCTCAATTAAAGATTTTTTTGAACCACAAGCGATAAGTAATCTTACTTTAGGAAGTGCCGATGCAGGAGATGATGATACTGTTTGCTCTGGAGGAAATTACAAACTTCAAGGGACTGCAGTTCCAAGTTCAAATTATAGTGTTGTCTCTACAACTTGGTCTGTAATAAGTGGTAATGCTACAATTGCTACACCATCAGCTCTGGACTCTTATGTGACAGTCAACGGAGGCTCTGCTACATTACGACTTACTGTAGAAACTCACAGTGGTACAGGAGCTCATTGTATCGTGTATGATGATGTTATCATTACTTCAACACCATCACCTAGCTGTTTAATTTCAGGGGTAGATGGGCCAATTTGTCCATCAACAGAATCCTCTTTTTCAGCACCTTCTAGTACTAGCTATTTATGGAGTATTTCAGGTAATGGAACTATCAGCGGTAGTACTACTTCACAAACTGTAAATATAACTACTGGACAGAATTGCAATGCATCATTTACTTTAACACTAAATATTACGGATGTTAATGGTTGTACTTCAAGTTGTACAAAAACTATTACTGTAATTGATAACACTGCACCGGTTGTATCTACAGCTTCGGGTTCTTTGGATCACACCATTCAATGTAGTAATACTACAGATATTGATTCTGCTTTAAACGAAGTACCAACTGCAACTGATAATTGTTCTGCTACTCCAACGATTCATTTAGTGAGTGATGTAAACACTCCAAATGCTAATTGTGCCAATGCGTACTCAAGAGTGAGAACTTGGAATTTTACTGATGGTTGTGGTAATACAAGTGCTAATTTTGTACAAACTATTACTGTAATTGATAACACTGCGCCAGTTGTATCTACAGCTTCGGGTTCTTTGGATCACACCATTCAATGTAGTAATACTACAGATATTGATTCTGCTTTAAACGAAGTACCAACTGCAACTGATAATTGTTCTGCTACTCCAACGATTCATTTAGTGAGTGATGTAAACACTCCAAATGC